>Ga0074193_1000089_pt1 | contig 167125 bp, 114 predicted proteins | sample EPASupsiteHSE605_FD_64523 | JGI IMG/M metagenome (GOLD analysis project Ga0074193, IMG submission 64523) | Bioremediated contaminated groundwater from EPA Superfund site, New Mexico - Sample HSE6-05 | ecosystem: Environmental > Aquatic > Deep subsurface > Groundwater > Contaminated ... | reverse complement strand
ATTGAAAGTTTCGTTCTGAAAAATAATTATCAACATTATTTATGTTTTCGTCATTTTATTGAATCATTTGGTTCTAATTCATTTTTGGGAAGGGTTATCAATAATTTATTGTTTTGTTATTCTCCAGATTGTTTTCAGCAAGAACTTTCTTTCTCCATAACAGAAATTCAGGAATATTTAGCTCATAATCATATTGATGAAAAACATCTTCATAGATTTGCCCAATATTCAGGATACATGATTTCAAAAAAGTCTTTTCTTCCAGAAAATCCTGTGTTGATTAAAAAACTGGCTTTATGGGAAAGGACATCAATTCCAACTTGTACAAATCATATTGAAAGTATTCATAGTAAAATAAATAAGAGGTTAGCAGGAAATAATAATTTCGTAACAGGAATTCAAACCATATTCGAATACATCCATCAGAAATTTTTAAAAATCGGATCCGATTCACAGAAAGCAGTTAAAAAGGAAATACAAAGAATTGAAGTATTAAGCAAATCCAAAGATATTATTAAATCTTCTGAATGTGATTGTTTGCATTTTCAAAGATTAAATCAAAAATATGGGATGATATTTCCATGCCCACACACATTTTTATATTGGAAAAACAACAATATTGCTTTCCCAGAAATTAAGTTTCCTGTTTTCTCATCCAAGAATGAAAAATCAACATACATCGAAATGATAATGAATGATGATCATATTGAAGCTTCTTTTTTGAAGGAAAAATTCACCCCAATGATTTCGGAACACCATGATTTTGATAAGTTCAATAGAAGTGGAAAGAATTTCATGAATGCTGTATATTCAATTGCCCATAAACATCAGGTTGATTTGAAAGAATCTGAACTATTCTGCTCTTCAGTTTTGTTTTGTAGTATGAAAATGTCATTAAAAGACCTTTCTCATCCTGTGACTAATGCAAAATTCTATGTAAGGTGTTGGAATGATGATGAAGGGTTTAAATTATTAAAGGATTCTTTAATGCCTTAGAGAAAGTGTTAATAAAAACAAATATTTATTTCTCATTACTAGATTATCGAGAAATCATATAAGATTGTAAGATGTTTCTACTCATAATCTTGCCATTACTTATATTCAATCTAAATTGTCACTTTTGTCAAATTTCCAATTTTGAATACTTATTTCCTTCAGCCAGTCATTTGGCAATAGGCTTGGGCGCTCCAGCATGATCAATCAACACTTTACAAACGCTCGAGCATTTTTGCCCAATTAGACTCAATGGTCCTCTTTAACATATCCAAACAATTCAACACAATATAGGTTAAAATAATTAGAATTTTGTACGTTTTTTGATGTACATGTGATTCTTATTTGCTGGTAATACTTGTGATTTGATTTTGCTTCAAAATTCTTCATGGAAGGATCATAATTGAAATTGTTCATGTTTTTCAAATCAATTTTGAGATCATTGTTTTTTTCATCTCCTAGAATATCCCATGACTTGCCATCAACAGATCCTTCAATTTTCCAAGAATTGATTTTAAAATATCGAATATGCATAGAATAAGAAGTTATTGAAACTTTTCTCTTCCCGAAATCAAATTCAATCCAAGGATTTTCATCATTTTGGTTGGTCCAATATATTTTGTCATTCTTAAGCACTACACTTGGCTCTTTTCCGCAATCACCACTCCCATCATTAAAAGTAGAAGATGCTCTGACTATAACATCTTTAGTTAAATCATTGCCATGTCTCTTAGATAAACCATTAAAAATACCTGAAAACAGATCTGCTTGATATGGATATTCGTATATTTGGTTAAGTTCTTTGATTTGTTGAACCTTTTCGTTAATAGTTGCATCTTTGGCTTGAATCAACCTTGCGTTCTCGGCTAATTTCGAATCTTTTTCTTGAATCTTATTATTCTGCTCTCCTATTGTTGCTTGAGCAGAATTAATCGCTGATTCCAACCTTTTATTGATATTTTCTTGTTCTTTTAACCTAGTATTCATTTCAGAAACAATTTGTTGAATAGTTTCAGATTGTTGTCTGTTTTCAACCCTTAAGGACTCAAGTTCTCTTTGGAATGATGATAGAACATGATTAGTGTTATCGTAGATATCATTTGTATCTTCAATAGACATGATTTGGAGAAACCTGATCAGCTCTGAGAGGTCTGAAAGTTTTTGGTATTTGATGTTATTAAGAAGGATTTTAGCACCAATTCCATGATGTTTCATACATCCAATCAAGAATTGTTCTAAAGAAGATAAAGAGAAAGTCTGAATAGAATGAGCAAAAATGCGACATAATGATGGAAGAGAAACCCAACAGAAGCTTGGATTCTTCAAATACTCATCAATGTTTTGAGTAATTGATCTTTCATATTTGGAGAAATCAATACTATCATTATGGTCTTGGTTTTGTATTAGGAGAGAGAGAACTCTCTCAGATGAATCATCATTAAGAAGCTGACAAAGAGAATCACAATGAAGACAATTGCAAATATCATAAACATCACCTGCTTTTTCAACACTTGGATAACTGATTCGATTATGAATCAGATCTAGAAACACTTCAAATGATTCTCTAGAATATGAAGAATTATAAGCAAAAACCATTCCACAACTATTCTTGTAGAATTCCCGAAAAACTCCACAATGAAACAACAAACATCCAATATTCACTTCATATTCTTCTCCATTATAAACAACAATTCCATCTTTCTCTAGACCACAAAGACGAGATCGAAAACTATTGAGAATAACAAAGCATGATTCCCATTCTCTCAACAAATTTATTACTCCTATCTGATCATTTTTATCTCTAGGAATACATCCTGAGACAAGAAAATCAATGAAATGACAAAAAACATCAAAATCACATGAATCACTCAAAACAATTCGATCTTTTTCAAAATATTCATCTCTAAATCTCTTTAAACACATCATAACATCCTTTTCAACATGTTTTGTTTTATCCTGGCATTGAAAAACAACTTCTGACTTCATAAAAAATGACAATTAAATATCCCCTTATGAACCAAATTTTGGCAGAAAAAAACAAATTCAAATTTGAATAAACAAATTCTTAAAAAAAAGTGCACTTTTTATTTATTTCTTTAAGAATTTTATTTTATAGAGATAGATTTTTCATGTTTTGATCTTTACCCTTGAGAACCAGTTAAACACCTATTCTAAAGAGTGAAACTATTATTTGTAAAAAAGTCAAATCCAATATATTAAACGGCTTTTTGTCAATTGCTCACTATTAATTATCCATTAATAATGGTTCATAATAGAAACAAAGACGTTAATTGACATTCTTAATGTCATTATCAACCTGAATTACAATTTATTTGTAGATATATCCTTTCCTTCTTTTATTTCTTCACAAAACAGATCCTCAAGTTAGCCCAAACGAAGGATAATGGGATAAATATATTCATCATTTTCTTTCAGATGAAATAAATAATGATTATTATAATTGAAGTCTTTAATCTGCCCAAATTTTTATTATCATCAAGTGCTTGATTGAGTTTTTTCCCTGGTATCCACAATGTTAGTTAAAGTCTCACAGTTTTTAATTATTTTGTAAAACCTCAAATGGATGTTTATGTTAAAATAATCTATTTCCTGGGCTTAATAAATATGATTGGATTGGTTGGGCTATTGATTCTTGATATTGATTTGATATCTAATATTGATGAATTGTATTTATCAATTTCTGGAACATCAATACGTACATCTGCAATAGTGGAATTAATTTGTTTGATATTAATGATTTTGTTTATTTTAATATTCTTCATATTTCTCAATAATGAAGATCTTCTATTTATTACAATTATTGCAATTTCATTTTATTATACAGCAGCAATTCTTTATGTTGTTTATCTCATATTACTTTTATCTGATCAAACAGATAACACATGCACTGAAATCCGTAATAATGTAGAATCATACGTGACTTCGTTGTTCATTGATCCATTATTAAAGAGAGCTGTAAAAAAGCATGGATTAAGAATCCCCAATCTTACTTCATATGAAACCCTTTTGGAGATGATTATTGACGAAAATTGTGACTATGATTCTGGAACCAGGTGGATATTCATTATTGCTACATTTCCAACATTGTTATTGGTTGCAATTTCATTCTGCTCCTGTTTTTTACCTCTTTGTTTAGATTGATTTTCCCAAATAAAAATCGCTCTCATTTTTTTGGAATCGCAAAAATGTTATGTCAGTTATACAGGTTATTCTGTTTCGTCATTAGAAATTCTTGTACTAACTATCCCTCTGACACCAGATCATTTATACTATCCACAGGCGCTTTAACTGTTCAGAATTGTGTTTTTTCTAGATCATCTACTTATTCGGGAGATGGCTCTGTTATTTATTATTCTGGTAACTCACAGTTTACTCTCAAAGAATCATCATTTTATAAATGTTGTTCTTCTAGTTCTGGAGGTGCCATTATTGCTACGTCAAATGACTTGTTTTTTTATAAAGTATGTGCCAGAGAGTGCAAGTGCCTGAGTTATGGAGAGTTTAGCTTTATTTCAAACACTGGAAAAGGAGAATTTTCATTTGTGTCGATGTTATACTGCTCTGATGATAATAATGGGAACTACCCTGTATACATGCAAGGAGGAAACCAAATATTTGGAGATTCCAACTCATCTTATAACTATGTTGCGGTAGCATCAGGATTTTGTTTTGATTCCCCTTCTCAACTCTCTGTCACATATTCATCATTCTCGAATAACCGTGCGACTTCAAGAATATGTGTGTATTTTCATCGTGGAAGTGGCAATAGGAATATGGAGAAATGCAATATTATTAATAACAACAGCCCTACTGGTGGAGTGGTTATATCTAATTATGGCGGTGATTACACATTAAACGACTGCATTATGATAGACAATATTGATAAAGTGCTATGCGCTGAAGATGCTACTCTCAGAGTTAACTCATGCTATATTTACCATTCAGGAGATATATATACAGGAAATGTGATTTTCGCGAATTTGCAACTTATTAAAACAGCCCCATTTCCACTGACTCATTTTTACACATACTACTGCCAAGCTGAAGCAAATCATCCTATGATTTATTCTAGGAACTCAATCAAAAGGGGAATTTTTGTATCTTTACTTTTTACCAACCTATTGTGTGATTAGTAAACTATAATTTGACTACTTTATTTCAACATACGTTTGTAAAAAAATGAATATTCCATTACTTAATATACCGACTCCTCCAGCAGGAATGCCGAGCTCTCATTCCTCTAGATCGATAAGACACCGTCATTTGTATCAAGCACAGAGAAGTGGAGCATTTGATTTACCAGTTACTACTAATCTAAGAACAAATCTTTTATCCCAGAGAGAGTTGATTGCTGTAAAAAATGATAAAATTAAGTTTGGTGCATGGTTGAAAAAATGGGATCGTGATACTGGAGTTGGTAGATATTTAATGCTCCAGGAACTAATTGACAAATGTAGTGGAATGTCAAAATCACAACTTGATGATGTTTTTGGTCATTCTAGTGAGCTGGTTTTCATGCATATATACATATTTTTGAGGTGGAATTGTAGGAGTGGTTGCTCAGTTTCTCTTCAATTGCGGGCACTCAGAGTCTTTTTTGATGCTTCATCAGGTTTTTGCTATGCAGAGCATTTTTTAAAGAAAGGGGGAACTGAAACTTTAATCATTTTTCTTGAAATGCAAGATGATCTCCTTGTGGAGGATATAACCGAAGTCTTGAATACTTTTCTGTCATTAACAGCGCATGGACCCCATGCTATTAACTACATTATCGAAACCAAATTTCTGGAAGTTATTTTAGATGCAATTCCATATTTCCCAACAAAAGAGAATCATCAACAAACTGTAATGCTTTTTGCTCAATTAGCTGAAGGAAACTTTGCACATGCAGAGCTTTTCACATCAGCAATACGAGCCAAATTCCCCACATATTCTGTTGTGAGTGAGATTAATGAAGGTAAAATGATTCACCCAAATAGCCCACATGTGAATGGCCGAAGAAGAGGCGAAAGGCTTTATCCTGTGCCTCAAGTTGAAAAAAAGAAGATAGATCCTCTTCAAACAGCCGCTCATATATTTAGAATACTGTTTTCTCCTGATCTAGCAGCAGAATGCGATGTTAAGAACCAGATTGGGGACTTTTTGGTTTTAACAGCGAGCAAATCACTCAAAGTTCAACATGAAGCAGTCTCTATTTTTCAACAACTGTTGGACAACAGCCAGTCAATCCGGAAAAAATTCTTATTTGATATCATTATTGAGCACATTTCTATCAGCATTGATGAATTACCACCCGATACAGTTGAAAAACGAATGAGACAGCAAACATTTGCATTACGCCTTCTTCAGTCTATTGTTCAATGTAAAAGTCCAACAATTACCTATATATGTGAACAGATCCAGAGAATTCTTCCTGCTTTAGTTAGGGCATTATCTAATGTGGACAATTTTTCTGCACAGAAAGCATCATGTTCTGTCATTGTAGGCATCATCGATTGCTGGCCGCAGGCTAAGCAGATGCTTAATAATGCAATTCCTGCAGAATGGACAGAGATGTTGTTAGAGGATCCTCATAAATTCTGCCTTGAACTCACACCAACACAAATTGATACCTTCCAGTCAATTGAACCAAGTAGCTTTTTCTTTGAGATATCAAATGAAACACAGCCTCAAATTGAAAAATTACCAGTTTCTACTCCAAGCACAACAAGGAAGATTAATTTCACTCAGTCAACAATAGTTAGGCCAACAGTTACAATGAGAGAATCACCTTTCAAGTTTAACCCTGTAAATATTTTGTAAAATAATCGTATTGTTTACACAGTTTACAATAATGGATCCAAAATCAGTTGAAGCTTTGGATGAATATGAAAAATGCCTGAATATTGTTGAATCATACATCAAATCTTTTACACAGAAACCTAGAGAGGAAATGATAAAGAATCTAACCCCCTTTGAAAAGACTAAACTTGACACAACAATGGCTTATGCATTATTAACTCTGGAATTATGTTATTCTAGATCAAAAGGCGAAAAAATAGATGACCACAATAGTCTGATGTTCCTTGAAAGCATCAGGACTAACTATAACATCCTCAACTCTGTGATAGATAGGTCGTAAACCAGTTTATATTAAATTACATCTTATCAAATTGATTATTTTTGAATGCAAGTAAACCCGGATCAAGTCTCAGCGAAAGTGGACGAAGGATATAGTGATTACGAAGAAATATCTGATTCGATGGAGGAAGATGAGATTAAAATTGATCGCGGAATTAAGTGGCAAATCTCAGTTTTACCTCAGGGGCTTAGTCAAATGATTGATTTAATGATTCTTGAATCACAACAATATAGTTTATCCTCTTCTATTTTTAATTCTTTGCAGACAGACATTACCCATCATTCTCGTTTGGCTGTTGTTGATTGGATGTATCGTGTATCTAAGAAAATCAAATTATATCCAGAGATAATTTTTAATGCCGTTTCATTACTAGACCGAGTTTTGATTAAATCTCCTATTCAAAAATCAGAATTTCAACTTCTTGGTGCAGTATGTCTTTGGATTTCAACTAAAATGGAGAAGGCTTCCATGTCACATCTATCTGTGTACGTGACTGTGTGTCAGAATCAATTCACACCCGAAATGTTTCAGATGAAAGAGCTACAAGTGTTTTCCATTCTGAAGGGGAGGCTTGACTATGTTACCTCCTATTTTTTTTACCAAATAATCATGTCATATCTTGGATTTTCCTCAGATTCTCTAATCTCTCATTTCCTCCTCGATTTGTCACTCCTTTCTTTTTCTTTTTCGGAGCTTACACCTTCTTTTACAGCTGCTTCTGCCATTATTGCCTCTTTGTGCAGTTCATGTCACATTAATCAAATATGTTCTATCATCAATTGCCATGACATCCATCTCTTGAAAAAATCAGCAAAAGATTTGGTAATAATGGGAAAAGCTTTAGTTACAGGAAAATCTGGTGGTATTTTTTTTGAGTATTGTAATACAGATCCACAACCAATTGAATTGGCAATGGATCGGGCTCTACAATATCTTTCAGAATAAGATGATCCTAATTATCTTTAGAGTTAGAACTTATTTCTTTAAAATAGCACTCTCGTAAAATGTTCCTCATTTCATTTTCGGCAGCATCATCGCTGCTAGTTAACCATTCTAATGCTTTATAAACGGATAGATTTTCATCTTTTTGGAATACGTGTTGCTTTTGGTTTCTCATACACTTGTCACTTTTAATAGTAAAAGTATTGCCAGATAATTACAATATCCCAACAATGGAACATAATTTAGATCTGGCATAATTGATAGAAGTGAGTATCACAAAGGGCCAAAACTCAGACTCTTGTTTCTGACACTTCCATTTAATAAACAGGTTTACATAATCGTTCGAAAAGTGAACTTCTGTACGTTTATTATTAAATGTTTTCACCAATTCTGGTTCGATATCGCCAGGATCTTCGAGAAACAATATCAGAAGAATATCCAGGCATCAAAGCCCAGGATATTTTCGAAATTATTAAACACAAAGAAGCCCCTGTTATTACTTTTCGAACAATATCAGAATATTGCAGCAAAAAGGATATTCCATTTGCTGAGATTAAGAATATATTTCAACCTTATGATGTCAATATCCCTGTTGTTAATTTATCCCAATGGACCAAGTTTTTTAATGATGGATTTCCTGATTTTTCTATAAAAACCCAAATTAAACAAGATGTTTCTGAAAAGCAAAAATTCATTCTTCATAAATTCATTCATATTATGAATTCTAAATTCGGATCCTCAACAACACTAAGGTGGAACTCATTGATAATGAGGAACCCCCCAAACACAGGTAACAAAACTCTTCGAATCTCCGCTCTATGTCGCCTTTTCGAAGACACAAATCTTCCCTTTGATGTTACGGAATTTTTAGATGCACTCTTCGCATTCAATGGACAAAAATCTGATGCTGTATCATTCGAACAATATGTTAATCTGTTTAGAGCATTTACATGAGTTTATATAATCGTCTGATTTTGAAGCAAAAATAATCACATCAATAAATGTCGAAACCTGTTTCAATTAGCTTTTATTGCCGTTCCTCCTTGAACTCAATTCCCTCTAATAAGAACTCTGATTTAATAATATCGAATGATGACGAAGAAATGCGTGTTAATAGTTTTGTTGCGTCACAGTTTTCTTCAGCTGTCTTTCGAAGGTGTTTAGAGGACACATGTAGCCTTAAAATGAGTTTTAATATTCCAAAAGGTGTTTTTATGGCTGTTTGTTCTTATTTAAATGGAAATGATATCGAAATAACTCAAGATAATTGTGTAGGGGTTTATGAGTCGGCTATTTCTTTGTGTTCGCGGCCATTACATGACAAAGCTGTTTCTTTCATCATCAATACACAAACAAAACAAGTGGTTTTGAAGTGCATTCTTTCATCCTTTAACGCTAATATGCCAATTGATGAGCTTGTTTACCATATATCATCGAAGTTTTCAGATTTTCTTTCTATAGGTATTATATCTGCTTTACCAGATGATATTCTCGATTTGATTTTTCAGAGTTATGCCTTGGATTGTAACAAAGATAAGATTAACGAGATTGTTCTTTCTCGGATCAACAAAAACCCAAACAACAGATTAATTAAGCATCTTAACTTTAAATCTTTGGATTCTGAAGTATCAAAGATGGTTTTATCTCATCCAAAATTCAATACGAATATCTTGAGATATACAATTCTTCGCTCTTTAGATCTTAAGAATGAAAACAAAGTCAAATCAAGAGGCTCTAGTAATACTATATTTGAAATTATTAGCCAGATCCAGAAACCTACAATTACGGCCTCATCATGTGCTGGACCTTCATACGATCCTAGTAAAATCTTGGATGAAAGTGACTCATACTATTGCTCAGAGAAAGGACCAAGCGATTGGATTATGCTTGATTTCTCTCCACTTTTAATTGAACTCCACTCATACTCATTGAAATCATGGAAAATTGGTAGTAATGGTGTTGTCCCCTCATCATGGAAAGTTGAAATCAAAACAGATAATGAATGGGAAACAGTACATGTTGTTCAAAATTCCAAATTGCTTCAAGGTAACCGTGCTATGTCAAAATTCGATCTTGAAAATCCATCAAAGCTGTTTTCAATCATGAGAATCACTCAAATATCTAATCTCAACCCCGGAAACCAAAAATTCGCGCTGTCATCAATACAGGTCTTTGGAAAGGTTCAATAATAGTAAACGTTCGGGTTTATTTTCGGTTATTTGTTTTTTCGCTCTTTAATGCAATATGATCAGAATCACGTGCTTATTTCCTATTCTCGTGTCTATAGAGATGTTAATAGTTCTTTAGGTCCCCAGTGGTATGATCATAAGTCATTTAATCCCACCTGGAATCCTCCTGATCCATATTTTTTAGTTAAAAAAGTAGGACGCGGTAAGTATTCAACAGTTTTTAAAGCGTGTACTAGCAAAAAAAATGAAGTGGCTATAAAAATTCTTGTACCGCTTGATCCAAAGCGCTATCTTAGAGAAATTAAAATACTAACCAACTTGAAAGGAGAAAAAAACATTATCCAATTGAAGGATTTGGTTCAGGACTCATCAACTTCCATATATTCATTTGTTTTCGAATGGGTTGATTTTTATGATTGGAGGAGCCTATATACAACACTGAATGCAGATGATATCAGGCAGTATTTGTACAAACTGCTTCAAGCTCTTGACTGTTCTCATTCTAAAGGCATAATGCACAGAGACATTAAGCCTCAAAACATAGCAATTGATAAAAGCAGAAGGAAACTTAGATTACTAGACTGGGGATTAGCTGATTTTTACCATCCAGGACAGAAGTATAACTCACATGTTGCAACAAGAGTGTTTAAACCACCTGAATTGCTAATATGCTATCCATATTATGATTACTCTATGGACATATGGTCTGCTGGATTGACTTTCTCTATTATGTTGTTCAAAAAGATTGTTATTGAATGCGGAGATGATGATCCAGACCAACTACTTAAGGTTGCTGACCTGGTTGGTGGGCCAGAGATCAATGAGTATGCAGAAGAACTTGGAATTCAGTTATCGGAATCTGTTGTGAACGATTTGATGAAAAGGGGTGGTATTGGATGGCAGAAGCATATTGAGAAGGCTTCTCCTGGACTTTGTTCTCCAGAAGCTATAGATTTGTTGCAAAGAATGATGACAATAGATCATAGAAAGAGAATTACAGCCGCCGAAGCAATGAGACACTCCTTTTTTGCCCCTTTGTATGAAAACACAAAAAGAACGAACTAAAATAAGAATATTTACTAATGTTTTCTATGGCGGCGTGCGGGGCGGCGAGATGCACGAGAGCGGCGGGGTTGGGATCTACGATACCTGTCATATGGTTCGTCGTAGTCATCATAGTCATAATCGTAGTCGTTTACATCTTCGACTTGGGCAGGTAACATGGATCTACGCCTCTGGCATAATGAAACAGACATAAATGTTATTCCAATAACGGTGCATGCTGCACTGGATAACCAAAAGGCCATACCGTCAACAAGATGGGCACATAAGGCGTTTCTGACTGGAACATAAACTTCACACAAGAGAGAACAATTAAGGATTTCAAGCTTTTGATCAACAATGTCTACAGCTTTGTCTAAGAATTCATCAATAACATTAGCAAGGGCATTTTTGGTATCATTGACTTTAGGTAAAACCTGTTGTGCAAAGTCAATAATCTTGTCACCCTCTACTGCAATGTTAGCAAATTCTGATCCAGATGAGGTAATAATTGATTGCATATCATCAAGGTATCCGATTAGTGTATCTTTGACAGTTACAACTGCAGGACAAGTTGAGGAACTAATAGCTGATTTAATACCGACTATACCATCATTATTATTAAACAAGTATTTAAAGTCAAGCTGTTCAGTCATATTCAATTCAAGTGCATTGTTAATTAAACCTTCAAGTGTAGATGGAACATTTATAGCAGTAATAAAATCTTGTACATCATCTCTTAAATCATCAACAATCTTGGTGTAATTCATTGAATCAGAAACATTAAGAAGCTTGTAAATGTTCTTTTCTTCTGAGGAACATGTTAATATTTGAGAAAGATTTGTTTCTCCGAGATATGTTCCGAATTGTTCTTTAGCAAACGAATCCATTGTTGGCTCAAGCATGGGACAGACATCATAGAATAAATAGAAAATAACACTAAAAATAGCTGATGGGATCACAATAATAATTGTTAAAATAAAACCACATGTCCAGAACCATGAAACAACACAACGAGCAAGGCAGTTATTGCAGAAGAAGAAAAGCAAATAAATCAGAGAAACAGCAAGCATAAAGCTGACAACACTGTAAATTCCTGTCTTTGTGTTAGTGTTAACAAGACCCAAAATCTTATCAATAGGATCCAAAATCTCCGATATGTTATTCGATATATTCCTATAAGGATTAATCATTTCATTAACATCTACGGAATAATTGTTAACCATTTTCCTAACGTCAACCAATTGTTTATCTGTAGCATTTCTAACTTGATCAACAATTTCGTCAATATTAGAGAAAGCAGAAATCATAGCATTAGCTGAATCAACCATTTCTTGGATCTTAGTTCCAAGAGTAGTAGCAAAGTTATAAACATCAAATGAAGCAGGGGTACCACACGATGCTGCAGCATAATCAGTATCGAAGTTTTTAGCTTTTTGTTGGAATGTTGTATCAACAGTCGGATGATAGAAGGGGGCCTTAAAAGCGTTTAAGAGGGTAATTATTTGATTAGAAGCATTTGTAACAGTCGTTGACCCATTTCCAGCAAAATAGAGGAAACTATTCAATTCATCAACAGCACCATCTAATGTAGTATTAATTAATTCAAAGGCCTCATCAACTGTTGACTCAACAACATTAACAATTGTCTTCGTTGATGACAATAAGTTATCGGGAACCAAAGCAATTTGGGTCAAAGACGAAGAAATCGAATTAGCAGCAAAGAAGAACAAACCAGCAGAAGCACACATCAAAACAACTAAACCAAGGAAAACACCAGCAGCTCTGCCAGTAATACTACGGGAGTTAACAGCATGGCAGCATGGGCAACAAGCAAAAATTTGACCCAAAAGGAAATAAGGAATAAGTAATACAGTGCAAATCAAGAATGGAGCTGCAAGACCCGCAATACCATAAACATAGGGCCAATAATCTTCTCCTTCCCACACATGTGGAACTGTTGTGTTGGTGGGCTTTCCAGCATACTGTGCGAAGTTCCTAACATCGCCAATAACGTCGACCAGTGTATCTACAAGGTTACTATGGTTAGCAACCGTGCAATCTGAATATGCAAATACAAATAGCAAAGATAGCATTAAAAAAACTGAAAACTGACACCAAACGTGCTTGAGTTCTACTAATTGTCTCAAAATTGTTAAAATATGAAGAGGTTTTTGAATGGTATACTAGATAAACTCACAATATTTCTGAACTTTAGGATTATTGAACGTGCTTTTAACGTACTAAACCGATCAATTATTATTTTTATTTAGAATGTTGTAGTGAATTCTTCAAAATTGTGATGTCTTTTGATCTGATTTGAATTTGATTATCTTGAGACAATTCTGATAAAACAGCTTTGCACTTTTGAATTTGTTCTTGGATTTTTTGGATTGAATCTTGATAATTGATCAATTCTTTTTGCAATGATTCATCATAGGATGGAGATGCATTTGCTTTGGATTTCATTTTCTTGAGTAATGTGTCGGCACGGGTAATCAATGTCTTAATTTTTGAGCTATAGAAAAAGGCTTCTTGGTTACTGGATGCTCGAGCCAATGAAGAAATCATTGATTCTTTTTTGGTATTCACAATTGTTTGCCTGGTTTTAAGGTTGGCTCCTTTCTTTTCGATTAGAGAGATTCTTTGTGAAAGTTTCATGGCCATTGTTTGTACTTCGATTTCGTTGTTCAATAAAAACGAAGAAGGATCGAGAGAATTACATAGTTTTCCGCTCTTGTAAACAATTAAAGCAGGCGATCCTGATATTCCAATTACTTCCTCTGTTATTGGCTTACTCTGAAAATTCCTGCCATTGATTACATAAAGACTACTGTTGGATACTCCGAATAATCCTTCGGAAACTATAAATGTAATAGGTTGGTTTGTGTTACAAACTTGTGAGAAATAGAGATAATGTGTGCTTTCTTTTGTTGTATTGAATGGAATTCCGGAGAAATCGCATGCATAGATACCATTAGATGATGTTGAAGCATAAAGAATATTTTGGTACCAAACAATATCTATAATATCAAATGGAATATTATGTTGGGTTTTAAGTTCATAAGGTCTATTAAGAAACACATAATTAGATCCTTTTTTAATAAATTGATCTAATATCTTATTCTCTTCTCGTGGATCGTGTGAGCTGAGGAAATCTGTCATAAATTTTGAGCTAATTGCAACATTATTCGGTAAAAATGGCTGAACAATTCTAATAATATTATCTTTCAGTAATACAACAGATGAAATGGAATTCTTCACGGAATTATTGATTGTGACTCTTGTGTATTCAGTTTTAGAAGTGTTAACTATGCTACAATTAGAAGTATCAAACATATAAACAGTACCATTATTAGATAAAAGTATTAAAACATCCGAAATAGCTGGTGAAAAACAAATAGATTTTATAGTTTTTCCATTAAATAGCTTTTCATCCATATTATAAACATAATTTTCTTTTTCAATTATATATATGACAATTTTTTGGTCCGAAAGGATAAAAAATCTGTTATAAACACTATTAAAACCACAACTAATCACATTAGGGTCAACCTTTGTCTCAAAAACAGACTTCCCTATCTCGATTTCAAACAAGGAATCGCAATGCGGAATATATATATGACCATTTCCAGAGGCTATTATGTTCTTAGAAGCTTTCTCCATTTACTTTGGCTTCCTTATAATGACAGTTTTTGTAAACAATGGATCCCCAGAAGAAGACCCTCCTACACAGTTTCTTGATATTCAATGTGAAGCCGCCTAAAAAAGAGGGGGCTCTGCCTACTATCTACTGGTATTTTTCAAACGAGGATCATTCAAACGAATACAAACTCACTCAAGTGGGTTTGATTATAACTTTTGTAGGTTTTTGCCGAAAATTTAAACCTTCACACGACTGTGACTATATATTCACCAGTTTTCACGAAATAGCGATACTTAGATTGTATGGAGATATTTGGATGTCTGTTTCAATTGAATCAAAAAAGTCTTTTAACAGAAACCTTCTTCACTCCATTCTTAGGCACTGTAGATCAATGTTTTCCCATTTCTGGGTATATCTTCCAGAGATTGTATTGGAAAATGAGACTCCTCCTTCTGAACAATTGATTGTGTCACAGCTTAATGATTCTTTTCGCTATATTGTTAATTCAATTGATTGGACACAACTTGATTTTCTTTATATTTTTAATTCGTATATGTGCCAATCAATTACAGGTGGATCTCATATTCTTGAAGAGATATGTGCTCGTCTGCTTATTCATCACAAAGATGAGCTTAAAGATATTGCCATTTTATTTAGAAAGCACAGAGTCGTGCACACAACATTTTCTGCTACTGTTACTCGTGCTTTGGCTTTTGGGATGAGAAAAAACTTTGAATACCTGTTTCTTCATGGTCCTAGGGCAGACAAAGATGCATTGACATGGATTATTGGCTTATACACTGACACAAATGGAATTTTGTCAATATATCAGCCATATATCAATATTGGTGGAATTCCTCACCTTTTAGTTGCATTTAAATTACGACACTTCCGCATTGTTCTCACACTCGATCCAACGATGATAATAACTGGTGAAAGTCTTCAGAAAATTCCTCTATATTTACGGGAACTAAAAGATTTCCTGAAAATTCAACAACCCCAAAAACTAATGAAAGGTATTCCTGTGCCTTTTGCATATACTGGTGATCAACAATCAAGACAACAGCTTCATTTTCATTGCAATCAAATTGATGCCAGATCAAGACATGCTGTAGATATAAACATTATTCGGGCAGATATGGTTGCAAACCAATATGATCCAGAAACATCGATTGCTTTTCCTGGTATACTAGGATATTATGTGTTTGTTAAAAAATCAACCCAACAAGGAAATGAAAAAGTTGTCGTTTTCAGAAGTCCGATTATGAATGCTAGTGAGTCACTCAAGATTAGAAAGAAGATTAAGCCTAAGAAGAATGAGGAAACCAAACAAAATGATGACTCAGGGTGTCGCGTAAATTAATATCGTCTCACTCAAAAGTTAATGTCCGAAACCCCAACAATATCATCACCAATCGATGTTCAACATGAAACCCATGTTGATCAGAACCTTAATTGGACATTTGATTCATCAGTTAATCCAAAATCAATTTTCACTAAATTGAAGCTCATTGGAAAAGGTGGTTTTGGAACAGTTTATCAAATAGTTCATAGACCATCGATGAAATGCCTTGCCGGGAAAATGGTTCATAGTTCTTTAGTTGATGTTGAGCATAGCGAAGAAATTCAAAACGAAATCAATATTCTCAAAGAAGTCAATTCGCAATTTACCCTTAGATATTATGGATGCGTGAATTATGAGAATAGTTTGATGATACTCATGGATTTTTGTGATAAAGGATCAATTAGAGATATTCTTGATAATCGTCAAAAAGTTTTAAGTGAGGATCAAATATCTATTATTCTCAAAGACCATTTACTTGCGCTAAGGATTCTTCACGGAGAATACCGAATAGCTCATAGAGACATTAAATGTGCTAATCTTTTAATGAACAGGCATGGCCATATTAAAATTGGCGACTTTGGTGTTAGTAGAAGGTTCGATAGTGGTTCATCAACGGCAGTGTCGATAGTTGGAACACCTTATTGGATGGCCCCTGAAGTGATTAGCGCTGTAAAATATGGCTTTCCATCAGATATTTGGAGCACTGGAATAATGGCTGTTGAACTAGCTGAAGGATCCCCTCCATATGTAGAATACCCTCCTACAAAAGCCATGATTGAAATTGCATCCAACGGCTTTCCTGGATATAGGTTCCCTGAGATGCACTCCCCTGATTTCATAGATTTTGTGTCTCATTGTTTGGAGTATAATCCAATGAAAAGATGGTCAATTGATCAGCTTTTAGATCATCCATTTATTAGACATGCAGAATTTATTAATCGAGAAGAATCGTTGAAAGAATTATTAACTGGAATCATTGAAGAATACACAGACATTATGGAAGAAACAACAGTTAATACTGTCTCTTCAAGTACATCGACAATCTCATCATTAGTTGTCACAGCAAGTAGAACTTTGCCGCCTACAGATGAAGAGCTCTCCGAGATAACATGGGTTAAAAATGCAAGGAGGAATAGTAATAAGTCACCTTTTGTTCCGTTTGTCCTTGCCACAAATCCTGATGCCCCAATCAAAACCCTATACTCATATCCAGGAATGAGTAAGGTTATTGATGAAGACCCAAGGATATTCAACGATTATGGAATGATTCTCTTCAAAAACGCAATCAAAGATTGGAGAGCACCATACATCATTGCAGCATTGATCATTTCTTTGGTAATGCTTATGTTCGGACAAAAAGGATTTCTCATTATTCTTTTAATGTCACTGGGAACAAATATGATCTTAATTTACTCAAAACAAAGAGAAAATGCTGTGAAAGAAATAGAGGAGGAGAACAATGAGCCAAAAATTGTCTATGCAATGCCCCAAAACCCAGGTCAGTAATAAAGTGTCTGTAACGTCAATAGCCGTTTTTATTTTTTTTTTCATGTCTAAGTTTTCATCTTCTTTCTCAGCTGCGAGAACAATCAATGTTGAATCTCCAATTAAACCTGAGATGAAATCCAAATTACAAAGTCATGATCTTAATAAGCTTTTCCAAGATCGAATGGCCGAATACGCTCAAATTCAAACTAACTGGGGGGTTAAAGATATTGAGTATAGGAGGAAAACTGAGGACTTGATTTCTCAAATACGCGAAATTCAGGAAGAAAAAAACAATACAATTATTTACGATCGAAAAGCGCATTTGAAACAAATTCAAGAGCTTACCGAGAAATATCAAGAAAGTATACGCGATTTGCAAGCTGAACTTGATAGAAATTTAAACGAAAGTGAAGCTGATAACGATTTTGATGAAATGGATGCAGAAATAAAGGCTCTTCGTGAAAATCTCAAGAACGCTGAACCAATGGCGGCATTTGATGATAATTCTGACGAGAATTCTGATATTGATCTCGATGGAGAATTAGAAGAAAGAATTAATGAACTTGAATCGAATCTAGCAAAGCTTCAGGAAATATATGAAGAGCATGTTGAAAATCGCGAAGAGGTGGCTAACGAGAACACCGACATGATAAAGAGTGTTATTGGCAAGTTTGAAAGTGTTCAAGAAGAGCACAAGAAAGAGATCGAGTCTATTGTTGCTGATCTGAATCATTATTCCGATAAACAATCAGAAAAGGCTAAAGAATTAGAGCAGAAAGTTCTGGAGAACAAGAAATCCGTAGCAAATCAACTCAAAAACTCCCTACAGAGTATTTCAAGACTTGAAAAGGCAATTACTCAGACCCAAAAGGAAAATAATAGAGAAATGACCAAATTGCAAACAGAGGCTGATAGATTAAGAATTGCATTAGAGACAATAACTGCCAGACAAAAGCAGCAAATGAAAGAAACAGCAGCAGCCTCAAAGAAATATGGAGAAGAAAAGAGAAAATTCATTACTCGACACAAAGAACTTGAGCTTCTTCATTCCGAACTGGTAAGGGAGACTGTTGAGCACCAAACTCTGCTTAAGGAGCTGAACAAAATGGATAACGCCCTCTTATCACAGTCTGCTTTTGGATCATCAAAGGGATCATCATCATTCTCACTATCAAGAAGCAAGTATATATAAATATTAATATTCGAGTCTTTCCAGGCAGGTTTCCGTTTATTTTCGGTTAATACAAAATGAGTCTCTCTAAGCCATCCAAAGGCAACTACTTTATTATATATGAAGATAATATGTATAAAATTGATCCATCTTTGTTTCTTAAAATGTCTACGAAATTTAGCGAGGACTTGGCGCAGTTTCCTAATCAGATGGTTTTTAAAGAGAACGTGAGCAATGAGACATTTAAAGTCTTTTTATCTGCATGTCAATTGCGTCCTTTTAATATTGAGAAGCATTTTGCCTTAGAAGTACTTGAAATTGCACGTAAATGGGGGATTTCTACTTTAGAGCAATTCACAATAGAATTTTGCGACGAAAATGGAATAAAATATCATCCTCGAGTTGATCATTTAGGTAAATTGATTGAAAACGTTGAAAACAATTCCGAATCATTTGAAGACATTCAAAACGTTGCTCAAGCATTTGATGATGTGATTAAAGATGATAGAATTGTGGATTTGGAGCCTGAAATTCTTTTTAGGGTGGTTGTTGAGGCTGAAAAAAATGGGTTTAATCGAGATTTATACACAAACTTCGTAATGGAGCTATTTCATACTCATCCTGAGACTGCTGTTCTTCTTTCTCTTAGGCTAGATTTCGACTCCCTTACCGAAGACCAAATAGACACCATTTTCAGGTGTGCTGAAATGCACTCGATATCTATTGGATTTTTTGTTGCTTTTTCACTATCTGCAGTTAGAAATAATACCAAGAGAAAACTATTTGATTCAGAAAGGCATCATATAGAGGTTATGGACCTTTTCCAACGAGAAATGGATTATGATAAGAGGCATTTGGTTTCTGATCTTGATGAAGAACATCATGATACAATGACAGATCTTATGGATAAACTAATGAAGCAACATGAAAAGATTGAAGAACTCACCGATATTCTTACTCAGCAGGCTGAATGTCTGGATAAAGGTTCTCTCTCATCAAAAGGAATTGGCGATGAAAATTTGCGGAAAATCAAAGATGATATTGATAATCAGCTAGTTGTTTACAAAGATAGGGTTGATATACAGATACAGGACACATTGGAGAATTGTTTCAAATCAATAGCGTCAGATGTAAAGGCTATAAGGGAAGAAAGGGAAGCCGAGGTTGCTGATCCAACAAAAGTTCGAGAAGAAACAGCAAGGCTCGTGCAACTTGGGGAATCGAAGAGTGATTTGGTTGAGAAAGAGACAATCATTATTGAAGATGGGATTGAAGAATTCAAAGGAGCAATGGCTTACAAAATAATGAAAGATCATATGAGATTTAACAAAGGAATGAGGACTTCGGGTGAAAAATTCTCTGTATTCGATGAAGAACCTGAAATTTGGGGATTGTCTTCAAATAAAGTCAAAGCTCAGAGTAGAATGATTAAAGAACTTGAAAAGAGACTTGATGTGATGTGTCCGATTCGTGGAGGCGCAATTGATAAAGGATCATCAAGTAGAAAAGGGTCAAATGTTCCTTCTCTTCTAGAAGATATTATCTAAACAATTTAATGTCAATATTGATTATTTGTTTGGAATAGTTTTTATCGTTTGATGTGGATAGACATCTTTCTATGAAATCAACAGCTTATGATATTTGATTTGTTCATTCTCGATGATGGCTATAATTTGGAGAATGTATCTATCTTTATTTCACAATCGCTAATGATATAAAAATTGGAAACATATTCATATTACTCTTCCTTAGTACTGCGTAGCTTAACAAGTTATTCATTTCACATTCCAAATCATATGTTCTTGCAATTGTCTCGTCTAATGTTCTCTCCATAGATCTCTGAAGAAGAGGTATATCAGCATTACAATGATGAGAGTTGAAAAATTGTATTTGATATGTCATAATAAATGTTAATGAATTATTATTTGATGAAAACGTGGCAGTACCAATTGAGAACGATCCCTCATGACTAATGAAACAATGAGATAGTTCAAGAGAGCCTATATACAAATTTAAAAGAATATTTTGGTTCTTATAGAATATGCAATAATGAAATTTCATCGAACCTTTATCAAAATGAATAACTCCATGAGCAGGACTATTGTTATTAATAATGTTAACAAATAGCATAGTCCCTGAGTAATACCAGAAACCAATACATAGAGATTGATTCACAATATTGTTTGAGAAAGTGCAATGTGAGCTTGTGAATGATGATGATAACCATACACCAATACAAGAACAGTAAAAAGCATTGTTCATTGAACTGTTTGTGTTGTCAACTCTCTGATAACCATTGACTATGCGAATAGGATAATATCCAGATGTATTATGAGAGCAATTTGTTATTGAGAGATACTCCATTTGATTCATATTGGAAGCCTCAAGATAAGCAAAATGGTAAAGAGAAGCAGAGCAACTATTAGCACATATCATTTTGAGATTTGAATTAGTAGAATTGAAACATATTGCTCCTCCCCAAAGAGAACAAACACAATTATAGAACATTGAGTAATTGAGGTTCATTGAGCAAGAACTAACAGAAACATAAATTACACCACCATCTTCGGAGTATGTTAATAATCTTGAGAAGAAACAATTTGAAACATCGATATTGCTATTCACATAAGACCTTCCTTGATTAATACTTTCATTTTCACATCCCATCCCATCACTCAAAATAAAATTATTTTTCGACCACAATAGAGGTACAATCAAGGGATAATTGCTTTTCGCAAACAAAAAATTGGATTCAGTGAAAAAACCTTCTTTTTGTTGTTTTGGCTCCACAATTTTTTCCAAAATACCAAGAATTAAAATAAGTAATAATGTAATAATGCTCATCGAAATCATTGATACTTTAAAGGCAGAACATATTTCGTTGGTCTTTTTGTTTAGCTTTCTGATACTTGTAGGTTCTTTTTTCGATGATATTATGGAAAATACTGAGAAAAACATAAAATTGTTTGTATAGTGCAAAAAACGACCTATTTGTATTCCATTTGATCCAAAACCCATTAATTTGGCTAAATACTGAAGAATAATATAAAAACTCAAAAATAAAATAGAAAAAACATGACAATTTGAGATATTCTGGAATGTTTCACAAACTCTTATTAAGAGTAGATAAAAAACAAAACTAATGATAGATATTTTCAGTTTTGTTTCCGATATTCCGCATAAATATAGACTATGTTTCATGAAGAGAATGCTATTTTCAAATATTAGCTTTGATGTTGATTGGGAGACGATTGATTGGAGCATCGTTAGCAGTTGTAAATAGATTTTACGATTAAAGTATCTTGAGAAAAAACAAAAAATGCCAATATTGTTTCACCTGAAGTTAATTGACCCGATGAGACTTCAATCTGGGTCTGCGTTAACATTGGAATAATATATTTCCTCTCCAGATCTTGCTAATGAGAAGGTGTTATCCCTAGAATATTTTGTAAGTTTCAAGTATTGATGATCATTTTTTTGAAAAGACTATAATTCTCAATAAAAAACTCTCATTAAGTTTTTTCGGTATATAATCTCAATAAACTTCTATAGATGATCCCAAAATGTGGTAAACTCTTATTGGTTCAATTGATTAAGTGGATGCTTTCACTGAGAAATGTCCATTGGATTTGATAATGATTGTGACAATGAATCAGATACTAATTCAGATGAAGTAGGATGTATTCAAAAAAAATCAATGGTATGAATCAAGAGTTGCAATTTTGAGTCTAATGTAACAAAGCAAATTTGTGAAAACCAATTAAATTTTTTGTCCATTATGAAGATTATGAGAGGAAACCCCATTCAAAGATAAATCTTGCTTAGTTTTTCGACAATAATTATTATGATTTCCCCCTTGTTTTCACTAATGCTTGTGTTTCTTTGGGAGGTTGATTAGGTGTAATGCAAATAATTGAGCCAGATGCCAAATTGTAAGTTTGTTCCCTTTATGATTCACCAAGCCACAAATAAATGACCCCAAGAACCACATTCAGGAATAAATGATTTTCAATGATATAGTTCTGATTAATTCATTTATGAAATTAAGTAATTCAATAATACCCAATTAATTTGGAATACTTTAGAGAAAGGAATTTGGGGAGTCTAAAAATATTTTTTGGTGCAAAATGGCGTTTCAAATTCCATTTGAAATAAGAGGAATATCTCATATTTCTGATGTTTTCATAGTAAAATCATCAAAAAAATGTTCTTTAGTTGCCTTTGTTACGCAAAAATCTGTTTTAATTCGAGATTCGCAGAAAATTGATTGCCCACATGTTATAACAGCGGAGAGGACTCAAGAATCACTTAATCTACACGGGCCAAATAATTGGTTTGAATGGATTGATAAATCGGCTTTCGCATATGGAACATGTTCAGGAGTTGTAATGATTCAAACAATATTGGATGGTTTTTTGCTAACAGAGCCTATATATAAGCAAACTGATATTTCGATTGTTTCAACGTTTTCTTCTCTTGGTTATATTGGCTTATGTTCTATTGATTCTTCAATTTTTTTCCTATCTCGATCAGGGGATATAATTTCGAGAATATATCTCAACAAAGCGGGCCAATCTATAAGAAATGCTATATTTCATTATCCATCAACTCTTTCTTGCATTGTTGGTGGTACACCTTGTATTTCAATAATCAATCGAGACACCATAGAGAAGAATGAACCATTTCTTTATAAATATGAAGAAATTGGGGGAATTAAAGCTGTTTCATATAACCCATATCGATCATTAATTGCTCATGCTGGTTTTGATAATAGTGTGTCTATTGCTGGAGTAGCTTCAAGAAGGACTGAAGAAAAAAGAGCAGTATTATCGCCTTCAAATGATGATATTATTAAAATGGAATGGATAGCTGGAGGAAAGGTATTGTTGGTTATTCAAGACAGCGGCAAATCTAGTGCTTTCAATGTTGATGTGAATAAGTTAATATCCATCCGAATTCCAAATTTTAATAATGTTCTCTCCGTTGATTTCGATTTTTTGATTCAACAGTTATTATGTACTGACTTTACTAAGATATTTATCATTGATTTTGCTGAAACATGTGGATCTCTATTTATTACTCCTACATCTGTTTTCGATTCTGTGAACTGTCAATGCATTTTTTCCATTAAGAATGACTATATGGATCTCTTTCCGATATGCAAAGCTGTGTTTCATGAACCCAAAATCTATTGCATTTCTTCACTTACTCAATGTTTTGTTTTTAATGACAGTGTTTTAGCATTAACAATTAAAGAAAAGGTCCAAAATTTTGAATTCATGAAAGATATGCTATTTGTTTTCTATCCTCTGAAAAACGGAAACAGCATACCTGTAATAGTATATTCATTAAATGGCCAAAAGCTTTCTGAATTTGGTATTCAACATAATCCATCAAAAATCTCTGTATTTAATGAAAAAATTTGTGTATCATCATCAAAAATGTATACAATAATATCAGTTAGTGTTACTCCGACCAATGTAATTTGTGGTAGCCAGTATTTGAAAATCGAAACAATTATTCCAGACGAACCTGTTCAGAATGTTTTGTTGATGGAGGCCGGGAACGTTCTTTTGCATTTAAAAAACAACAATATACTTCAACTTCCTGAAAAAATAGCCATTGCAGATAATATCAAATATGCATTTTCACAATCATCTCCTCCTTCAGTATTTTTGCAAAAAGATGAATCAATACTTCTCTTTTCCAGACGTCATCTTTTATCTTTCGATAATTGGGGTGTCTTTGCCAATAATAACTCTTTCTTTTGGGTGAATTCAAATTCCATTTTTGGCCAGTTTTCTTTCGAATCAAGATTGTTCGCGCCCAGTTTGCTAATGCAATCCATGGATAATGCACCAGATATTAATTATTTTGTAACAATGTATCGGCCCTCCCCCTTATTCGAAACAATTTTTACTGATGCTTTGTTATTATCATTTATAAAAGGTAATACATCATTGATACTGGATGTAATATTGGGGTTTAAACCTGATGAGACAGCAAAAATAATTGTATGTGCTTTGTTTTCCATGAAAGAAGAGCACAAAAAAATGTTCCTTAAAATGAGTATTGAATGGGCAACATTTTTCAGACATCTTCGTTCTGACTGGCAACACTTTGTGTTAGTTCAATTGCCACACATAATTTTTTTAGACACAATCCATAAAATAGAAAAATCTGCAGATGATCATGATATTATTCAGAAACTATCGCAATCTGGTGCAGTTCATCGTGCATATATATATGGGAAATGTATGGAATCCGATCCATCAAACTCAGTTATTGATCCTCCTTTTTCATGGGTCTTCAGAGCCTTGTGTGGTGATTACAAAATTGTTAATGACAAAGATCTGTACACTCAGATAGCCACAGACTCAATGTCTTTGTCCCATTTTAATACATGTTTCTCTGCTCTTTTTGCTCTATCTGATGAGAAGTACATGACTGTATATGAAAATTGTTCCGAACTTCAAGAAAACATTCGTGACTTCCTGTCCAAAAGCAAATCTACTTTACCATTCATTGAACAACTGCGCAATATGAAAAATCTCAAATGAATCACCACTTTATAAGCTTAATAATTAGTTCTCCTAACTAAATGTTAAATTTTAAATCATATGTCAACAGAAATCCCTTATAAACAATCATTTTTTCGACGATTTGATTTGTATTCGGCAGGAAATACAATAAATACTAGCGAAAATGACATTCTAGATGCAATTGAAGCATATAAATCATTTTTAGACTTTTATAAATTGATAATTATGGTTAATTGGTATGACAATAATGCGCTTTGCAATAGTTTAATAGATCATTTATATATTTTGAAGAGCTTTATTTCGAAAGATTCTATTGGTAATGAACAAAAATTTGTGTTTAGAACTCTAATCACATTGAGTTATGTGAAGAAGTGCCCAAACCAAATAAGAGAATTAATTTTTGAAGTTATTAATGATTTTATATTGATATTAGATCATTTTTCTGATTCTTATGTTTTCGAAAAAGGTTATATTTCTTGTATTAATGAAATTGGAAGAACAATTTGCCCCGTTACCATTAAAGCACTTGAGATTATATTAAATATCATTAAAAAACGTCCTTTTATGATCGAAGAGATCATTAGAATGCTGCCTTCACACAAACTTTTTCGAATAATATTATCTCCAGTTTCTTTAACAAATGAAAGTCAGACATCACAATTTTATGGTATCTTTGGTGAATTAGTTACTTCGTATTGTAATTACATGTCTGAATATGATGATTGTGTTAATTTAATCAACTGTATATTGTTTCTCATTGAGAGAGGAGATTTTATTGTAATGGAGGGTGTTTTTGATTCATTATCTCAATTATTAACTAATAATCTTGTTACAATTGATGATCTGATTGATATTGGAATTTTTAATCACTTATGTTCTGATTATTCCAAAATCAAAGGATTTTTTAATTTTTTAAATGTGATGATACAAAAAGAATGGAGTGGGAATGAAGATATTGTGGATTTTTTAGTTTATTCTATTTGTCAACAAATGATGATAACAGAAAGCTTCAAAATTTTATGTATATTATCTGAGGCTAATAATGAAAGCATTATTTCTTATCTTTTTTACCATAATCTCTTCGAGACATGTATTGGTTTAATAGTTAAGAGAGAATACTGCAATATTTCATTCAATAGTTTTGAATCTTCTTATTATGGAGGATTGCTTTTAAGTAACTTGATTGTAAAATCATTAGCTTTTCCGGATTGGATAGGAAATGATATTTCATTGGCTCTTTTAATTCGCCTCTCCTCGATCGAAGATGATATTAAGGCAACTCAAAATTCTTTGTCAGCCATCCAAAAAATTGTTGAAACGAACCCGAATGCTATCAATACAATACATTATTTACTCCAAAATATTATCGGTTCATCTTCGATTTTGAATATTATTTAGGGTTTCCTCGCTGAATCAGAAGAATCTGGTAGAGGAGGGAGTCTTGTTGCAGAAGTAGCCACAGCTATGATTGCATTCCTCTTTGCTTTTTTCTCTAGGTTTGTTAAAACACTTACCTGGGGTTTGTTGTTAAATACTTTGTTATAAGATTTTTCTCTATGAACAAGCTCTGTTTGATAGTATCTAAGCTCACCTTGTACTTTCTCAATTGCTTCATTCCTTTCACGAATTGCTTTTTCAAGTTTGTTAATTAATTCAATATCTTCTGTTCTTGGTTCCCTATTGTTATATTTTTCTTCCCATTGAGCTACTTCGAATTCGAGTTCTGCTATTTGTTCTTGTTTTAATTTTTCAATTGAAGATATTTCAATCAAGAATTCATTCATTTGTGTTTCATATTTCTCCTTAACATGTAAAATGGAATCATTATTTTCCGATTGCTTTCTCTCCATAATCTCTTTGTGCTCTTGAATTAAAGAATTATACTCATCTTCTATTTTTCTGCTTTCATTCATTAACTGTTCAATTTCATCATTCAACTCTTCATGGATTAGCTTCAATTTCTGCTCATTTTGATCAGAAAGAGTCTGAATGTAGCTTTTGGAATTTAACTCCTTTTCCTTCAGTTTCATTTTGATGATATTTATTGATTTTTCATGATTCTTTCTCATACGTTCCTCTTCATCTTTCATTAATTGAATTTCATTGTCTCCATGTTTTTTAACCCGCTCAAATTCCTGAGAAATCGAAAGGAGTTCGGCATTCTTCGAGCTCTCAATACATTCAATTAGTTTTAGAGTTTCCTCTTCGACTATTGATATTTCTTTCTTTAGGGAGTCGATGGTTTTATTGGCTTTGTCTGAAATAACTAAGATTTCTTCATTAACTCTATTAATCTCTGCATTATTTCTTTGGTCAGTTTCATCTATTTCAGTTTGAAGCTTTAAAGTAGAGAAATTTCTCTGGCTTTCTTCATCTTGTAATTCCCTTTTCAAACATTCAATTGTCTGGGAATATTCAATATCCTTTTGTTTCTTCATTTCCTCGTTTCTCAATTCAATATCCATATTCTCTTTCTTAAGTTTTTCGAGTTTAGCTGACCATTCAAAATTAATCATGCTTTTTTCATGCTCCCATTCTTTTTTGGTAGATTCAATATCATTTATCAGTGAATCTAGTTTTGATTGTTTTTTTTCCATTTCAATTTTAAGAAATTGTTCTGCTTCGGCTTTGGCTTTCATTCTAGATTCAATTTTCTGTTGAATATCATTGATTTTCTTTGTCCATAATAACTCAACCTCATTTTTTTGCTTTTCTTTATCTTTTTCGATACTTTCCTGGTAAGCTCTTTTGTCATCTTCAAATTGTTTCTCCATTTCTATTCTCAACGACTTGATCTTTGAATCATGCTGTATTACAAGATCATTAATCTTTGATTCGTGTAACTTTTTAAGTTCAATAATCATTTTTTGGTGATTTTCTTTAGCTTCTTCAGTTTTCATTTTATGATTTTCCTCAATTGAAGCCAAGGCATTTTCTTTTTGATTCAAAAGAATGTGTCTCTGTTCGTTATACTTATTATTTTCTTCCTCGATTTCTAGTTCGATATCCCGTATTTCTTTGTCGAGTTTTTCTAATGCTCTAGTATTTCGGAGTTCGTTTTCTTCCAGTTCTTTTTGAATCCGATTTGATTCTGATTCAATTTCTTTATTAATAAGATCAATTTGAATTTTGTGATTAGTATCGATTTCTTTGAGTCTTTCTTCTTGAGATTTCTTTTCGAGTTCGATTTTCGAATTAATATTCTGGAGATTTTTTGAATGCTTTTCTTGGAGCTGTCGCATTTGTTCATTAATTTCAAACTCTTTTTGCTTCGACAATTTTATAAATTCCTGATGTTTCAAGCTTATATCATTCAATTTCTTTTCATGTTGCTTGGTTAATGCTTCCTTTCTCTTCTCAAGATCTGAAATAGATGAATTATTAGATTTTTCTAGTTCTTCTATTTTAATTTCGTATTCCCTCCTTTTGGAATTAATCACTCCTTCAAGATCTGTTAATGATTTTAAATGCTCAATTTCAGCTTTTTCTGTTTCTATTTTTATCCTTTCGATTTCTTTTTCATATTTTCCTTTGTTTTCTTCCATTTCTTTCTTGATTCTTTCGATTTCTTTATGCTGACTTGAAACTAAAAACTCTTGTTTCTCAATTGTCTCTTTCATTTTTCTTTCGCATTCTTTTTGTTGAATTATAGACGCTTGTCTGAGGTCCTCTATTGATTGTGCAACCTTTATCTTCGTTGTTTCGATTATCGACAGTTTGGTTTCCAAATCTTTCACCTTCTGAAGGATTCTTTCATTTGACTCTTTCTCATTTCTTAAGGAGTTCTTTTTGGCTTCGTTATATTCTTTATCCAATCGCGCTTTTAATTCGTCTTCTTTTTTAGATAATGAAATCACCAAAGAATTATAATTCTGATTCGCTTCATTCACCTTTATAGACAATTTCTTTTTAAGCTTCTCATCTGTTTTTTTAATTGTTACTTCAATAATCTTGTCATACTCTTTTTTAACAGACTCGAAATTCCCAATTTGAACGTCAATGCTTGTTTTCAAATCAAATAATTGTTTTCTTAATGATGTTAGCACTGAATTAGTATTTTCTATTATTCTTTTGGATTGACTTTCTGCTTTCATACGACTTTGGTCGAATGCCTTTTTTACCTTCAAAAATTCACCTTCATATGTTCGTTTTAACAACAATTCCAGATTTTCTCTGTTATTAGCCAATTTTGTTTGTGCCATTTCGATTTCTTTTTGACTATTTTCATACGCTATCGAAAGTTCTTCCTCTAATCTTAGCCTTGTTTTCGCAATTTCATCTTTTTTCTCGATAGTTTCTGAATGAAGAACAAAAACCATTTTTGTTAAATCAGCAATTTTCTTATTTATCTCAAATAGCCACATTTTTTCATTCTTCATTGATTAAATTATAAACCGAAAAGAGCTTTTATTACTTCGAAAGATTATTTGGAAACTCATTATTTAACATGAGTTCCTGAGGATTGAAATTCGCATCAAAGAATTTAGCATATTTTTCTTGGTCCTTTGGTTGCAATGTTTCGTAATACTTAGATTTGACATACTGATAATCAGTTGGGGATGCATGAATCTTGGCCATGATAAACACTGTTGGTAGTGCTTTGATAAATTCTTTTTTGTCAGCAAGTTTTTCAAGAATATTCCATTTGTTTTCTCCGTTTAATGCTATTGATTTGATTACAAAGTTAACAAATTTTGCTTCACTGAATCCTGCCTCTTTTGCAATATTTTGAGCCATAGGAATATCTCCCAACAATATAATTTCAGCTAAAAAGCGATATAATGGTTTTCCTTGTTGTTCTGGAGAAATTTTGTGGCTTGTATTATTTATTAGTTTTTCTTTGGCATTAATTATATTTTGGGCAAAAACAAACTGATGATTAACCATTTCGATTAAAGGATTCTTTGAGTTATTATACTTGGCAAAATCTTTAATTACTGAAGTGTTTCTAGCAATTTCTGATTCTACAAACTCTTGATTGATATATTGTGAACATTTGACTATACGTTTCCTTAAAACAATATCAATTGTTTTGGGGGAAAGAGGAGTTTCTTTCAATACACTTGTGATCGCTGAGTCCTTTTCGTTATGAAATGTGTTGGAAATTTCATAAAAAGCCCTTGGTACTTTGGGTATATATTCTTTCAAAAAATCATATCCCTTGATGCAATAAATCCGAGAAATAACATCCATTAGCAACTGGGAATCATATGACTTTACAGCAACTTTAAAAGCATTAAAAAGCATTCCATCTCTCTGTATTTCAAGACTGCGTCTTTTTTCCATTGTTTCAGATTTTGTGTTCTCACTTATTTGAATTGAAGTAATCTGAGAATTATAATACTTAGCTGTCTCTTCAAAGAAGAAAACCATCTTTCTCTTATAGTATTCTTTTTCAGCAATAAGACCAGATAATTCTATTCGGTTAAATCTAATTGCCTCACTAGCTATTGCAACTGGATCGAATCCAAGGCCTTGTTTCATCGATATTAATTTAAATGCTTTCTCGTCTTCTGGAACTTGCTTAATAACTCTGCTACACCAATGGGTCACAATTTGAGCAATATCTATTCCAAGGTATTCGGCAATTTGAATAGCTAATTCATACTGATCAGCTCGGCAAAATTTTAGTGCTATTGTAGATAATAATTTGTAATCCTCCATATCATTAATTGAGAAAAAAATATGAAGCTCATTTCGAAGAAAGTTGACAACTCTAAGCATTTTAATAGTTTCAGAAACAGGTACATCAGAAACCATCCTCTTTAAAAATGTTTTCCCATATACTAATGCATTAAGATACATCATTTGGAACTCAGAATTAAATGAAAAAACCCTTGATGCATTTAAACACTGTAAAATTGCAACTTCCAGTTGTGACAATCCATCAGAGCCAATCGATTCTTTAAGTTTGATTATCTCTGTACCATTTCTCTCATAGAAAGAATTAATTAATCTGTATGAAGGACCATTAAGTGTCTTGCTTGTAGTTTTAATAATATCTTGAGATAAAATGGTGTATCTTCGTAAACTATAATCAGTGTATACCACTAAGTATTCATCAGAAGAAAAAACTAATGGAACGCTGCTTTGAGAACCAGTTGATACACACTCTATTTCAGAATCTATCGGAAGAATTGCAAAATAACCTTCATATGATGATATCAAACAATCTTTCCCCAAGAAACCGAAATAAAACATTGGATCTGTTGGAACCCCAGTTTGATATGAAGAAACATTAGTAAATGTAACATCACTGTATATATAACGCAAATCATAAAATAATATTCCAATTTTGGAGTAATCGCTATTAAAAGCAAAGTTAAGAATATTTTGACTTAGGGATATTTGATGATGATTAGATCTGGTAAAAATCTTCATTGTTGGTGAATCACCATATCCATAAATAATTGGGCTGTTTTGGGTTTTTGAGCCAAAATCCTTGTCAGTATAAGCAACTCCTGAATAATGAGGAGGAATAACTTTAAACATACCCACCTTGTCGGGATAAAGATTTTTAATATCCTTAAAAAGCTCAGGAGAGGAAAAATTATCAGATAGGAAGAATTCATCATTCATTGTTAGGTATACAAGTCCATTATCCCAGAACTCTACATGTTTTACTCGTTCGGATTTGAATGTAACTTCATGGACAATACCCATATTAACAAATTTATATATTCTCGAACCTTTCACATGGTAAACAAGAACAATTATAGAATCTTCTATAGTTACATGCACATAAACTTGAGCGCCCTTCATTTCTCCAGGAATCATAATTTTGCCAATTTCCTCAAGATAATGATTGAGTAATATAATTTCTCTGCTATCGCGGCTATAACAAGCAATAATTCTACCATTATGAAAGCCAGAATATGAGTAAAAACCAATATTATGTGGAAGAGGTCGATTCAATTCTAAATCGCTAATATGAAGGAAAATATCGCATATTGATTGCATGTTGTTATCAATATTCCTCAGATACTCGATAGAACTGGGTTTCTGCTTAATTATTGACTCGAGTTTTGTCATATAAAATGGTTACTTTACAAAAGCGGTTTAGTATTCTAATACAAGTAAAGGGTCCATATTAAGATAGTCCGAAGTCACAAATAAGAACTTTGTGTTCCCGAGGGTAGTTTCACATCCTTCAACTTTTTGTTTCACTCCATGAGCATGTCCATAGACACAATAATCAATATTTGATTCAGAAATGAAATTTGAATATATTGTTTCAATTCCTTTGTCAGAAATTGGTGGAAAATGGAGAAGTAAGATTTTTGTGGTAATATCATTATTCACTGATGAAAGCTTGGAGAGGCAACATGATAAATCCTTTAAGGCTTTGGATTGGTATGCCTGCAAGTTGTCCATATTTGCATATTGTCCTTCCCATGGGAATGCACTTTCGAAACACCAGAATACACACCCACAAATAGCTATATTATCTATGATTATTGTATCACAATCAGAAATGAAAACATTCTCGGGAATAGTTTCCATATGGTCTTTTACTTCCGATATCCATTTATCATGATTTCCCGGGGAGATGACAATATTAATTTTAAGCGATGTTATGGCCGAAATCTCTTTCAGCATTGTCTCGAGGTATTTTGTGTTCACAATATCACCAGGCATTAAAAGTGTATCTCCTGGTCTCAATTTGTTACAGATATTCTCTATTATTCTATTCCGATGATTGATCCATTGTTCTCCAAATTTATTCATTGAATTTCTTGGAAAATGAGTATCAGATATAGCCCATATCTTAGGCATCTTATATATTTATAATGAATTCATAATTATCTCAATAAGATTTGACACTTCGGGTATGATATGATATCTTAAATTTTCTATCAACAATAATCGGTCACTATTCAATTCAATGGATTTGATATCATACAAATACTTAATAATTTTTAAAATTTGTACAATATGGAAAGAATTCTCAGATTCTAGTAAAAAAAAGAATGATTCTATAATTTCTTCGTTGATAAATTCGGTTATTTCTCCTGGAGAACAAGCATAAAAGAGTGCTATCCAAAAACATGAGCATTCAATTTTCAGTTGCACTGGTCCTTCGTTGAACAAACACAAAATTATATTGTGTGTATTCGAATTTATGAATTTTCTATAGAACATATCACTAGCAACCAAACAGTTCGTCATGAATTGAAGGCATGCTATTGTGGTTTTAATATTTATGAACAAAAATTGATGCATATCAGAAACCAAGATTTCTTCAAGAATAGTCTGAAATATTTCATTTATTAGTAATAATGAAAAAATATAAAAAATTATCCGAGATGTTTTTGAGTCTTTTTTCAGTACCAGTAAATTGAACAAGAATCTTACAATATCAGCAATTTCAGATTCTAATGAAAAAGGATCCCTGATCAAGCAATAGTAAATACACCACAATAAGTTTTGATGCATTGAGTTGTTTTCAATTCTAAATGCCTTTTTAATTGTGGATAATAAAAGATAGAAAACAGAACATAAATTATAAAACCTGAAGAAATTGACTAAACATAGGCTTGATCCATTTTGCACAAGCAATGATTTGTTCAAAACGTAGTTTGCAATTTTCAAAACTTCATAATCTTCATAATAATTAGAATGAGAACTTGATATATTAAAATTAAGTTTAAACCATAGTTCTAACTCACTCACATCTTTAGGAACATATTTGTTCATAATCAAATTAATAGCCCCTGTTTCCACAAATAACTGATTGAAATCAGGCGCTTCAAATGATAAATTTACCATTATTCGCAAAACTTCTTTCGGAAGAAATCGTACAGATGGTGATAAATATAATTGTAAAAGACCTTGAATCGTATATCCTGTTATAATTTGGCCATAATACTTTAAAACTGGATAATAATCCAAATGCTTATTAAATCCAGCAATTAATGTCTCAATAATCCCTTTTCCATTGCATAATAGAAGTTTATTTAATTGGCTATCGAACACATTTACTATTTCTTTCTCTTCTTCACTAATACTATCTCGAACATCGCTTGAATACGTGGCTTTAGCTTCACTTAAAAAAAAAGTATCTTTAAACTCATTCATTAAAAACTATACCATTATTAAGAACAATGGTATTCTCTATTTATTGTTAACAGCATTGGTCTGATTCATTGTTGGGTTGAATAGGACGAGGATTCACAGCTTGGCGTTTAGACTCTTTGGTACTGAGTATGTCGTTTGCAAGTTCGGTAAACATATCGCAAACACCTTCGCCTGTTTTTGCTGAAGTCACAAAGTATTTATAACCGCAGCTTTTTGCCCACTCTCTTGTCTCTTCAATGGTAACCTCAAACTCACTAGTAAGGTCGGATTTGTTTGCAGCAATGTATACTATAGCACCATTACCTGCAACTTCCATAAAAGAATTTATCCAGTCATTAAGCTTTTCAAAAGTCCTACGACTTGTCAGAGAAAACACAACAACTGCAGCAGATGCATTTCGGTAATATATAGGACTCAAAGATTTAAACTTTTCTTGTCCTGCTGTGTCCCATATTTGAATACTTATGGAAGAATCCTTCACAAACACAGAGTATTCTTGATAATTGGCACCAACAGTACTAGGCTCATATTGATTAAACCGATTATTAACTAAACGAGCCGTCAATGATGTTTTACCAACAGATTCATCACCTATTGTAACAACACGTGTTGGAGAATTGGCTCTATCGCTTATCATTACTGATTTATTCAAAGCAGCGGTTTGGACCCGATTTCAGAAAAGTTGCTCCCGATTTACACCAATTGTGGGATAAGATTTTGCTGATTGGTATTCGTTGTGAAGGATCAATATTGATCATCTTTGATAATAAATCACTGACTTCTCCAGATAGATACTTAGGTATGGACAATGAGCTAATTTGTTGTAAAATTTCCTGATCATTTCCTTTTTTTAGAGCATTTCTACCTATCAATGTAGAGAGGAGTAATATACCACAAGCCCATACATCTGCTTTTTCGGCGCAATATGGCTTTTTACAAAAAATCTCTGGAGCCTGATATGAATTTGTTCCATAGGGACATGAAACTTGGCCATTTTCGGGTATGTATTCAGAATTTATAAAATTGCAAATCTTTAACTTCTTTTCTTTGCAAAAGAATAAACTCTCGGGACGAATATCTAGATGAGCAATTCCGTTTTGGTGCAAATATTGGATTCCTTTCATTAAATCTACAAATATAGGCCTAAAAGAATCTTCATCAAACGATTTTCCGGATTTAAAAATGGCGAAAAACGAATATGCTTGATATTCTACTATTAATCCCAAATTTTCTTCCTCAAACACGCATTCGATATATTTTTGAATATTTTCATGATCTAAGCTACCGATTATTTCGATATATTTGCGAAATAGCTTTCCAAATGTAGTATTTTCATTCGCTCTCCTATCAATTTGATAACAAGTGTATTCATTACCTTCCTTGTCTATGGCTTTCATTATTGAATAATAGTTGTCCGATTCTATTAAGTCATATTGGTACTTACTCATCATTAGAGTTTATGAATGGTTATAAGTTTGTTGGCGAGATGAAAAAATCTGTGTATAACTATGATCATGATATGGAATCTGATAAAAATTTTGATTTTTTGGGATTCATTGATGATTTTAGGATTTTTTTCCAAACTAATATTGATAATTATTTTCTGAAGCTTGCCAAATTATATAAAGGCGGTATTCCTGTAATATACAGGAATATTTATTCAGAAAAATGGCTTTTTGATGTTATTTTTAGTCAGGTAGACTTCGACAAGCCAGAATTATCAGAGAATTGCCTTGTTTGCATTGATTATATCATTATTTTTAATAATGATCCTATTCTTCATATTGAAAATGAACTTTTATGTTGTTTTTCGAACCATTTTCACTCAATTTTAAACTATCATGGGTTTAGCTATTTAAATTGCATGATTCTAATATTAAATATAGCTAAAAACCTTGTTTTGAAGAATAAGAACAATATTCTTTTACTCAAAGAATGTGGTTTCTATGATCAATGCTTTGTTGAGTTATCCTCATTTATTACTGATTCATTAGTGTTTGATGAACATTTTAATTATAAGGTTCAATCGAAAATATTGGATTTTTTTCATACGCTTTCTTGCAGTTATCCGGGAGACCCGAATCATATTCATACTGACCTGGTTCGTGTCCTAATATTATCAATTAAAAAGAGAATACAATGTATCACCTCTGATGCTATTCTCTTTTTGCAAGATATCTATTTTAGATATCCCTTAATGTTTAATGAAATACTAAAACTTGATCCTTTTACCTCATTGATTGAATCTTTGGGAATATGGGATGATGAATACGAAGAAGATTCATATACCTTTCCGATCACATCAACTGTATTCAGTGTTTTATCAAATATGATCAATCATCAATCTTATAATGATGAAAGGGAAAAATACCAAGAGCATATTAACTATTGTAAAACACTTTCTTATAGAATCGATCCTTGCGAAGTGTTCAACTATATATGGGAGCGGCTTAGCTTCATTAACGAGGGAGAACAATCTATTGATGATGCTATAGTGCTTCTTACTCAAAAAGTTATTTGTGAAGAAGATCCACTATCAGATGTTTCTGTGGAATCTTTGAAGAAAGTATTTCGCATATGTATTGAAGATGGAACATTCAGAACTAAAAGTTGTTGTTGTTCATTGATGTTTGCTACATTGCAATATGCTAACGAATATATTTATACAGAGTTTTTTGGAGATTCGATTGTATCTGAATTGTTGTTAGAAGTATATGATATTGAAAATGAGTTTGTAGGGCTCATTTACAAAGTTATCAAGGATCTGGTTTTTTGCAAAGGGTTGTATTACATTAAGAGTGAGAATTATATAATATTTATAAAAGAATCAATACCAAACTATTTATCAGAGAATAGTGTGATATTTGATCAAAACAATTGGGAAATATCTACAATTATTCAAGAAATAGAATCATTTTTATAAATTTTTTTCTTCCTCCTCTTTACCAATTATCAAAGCACCAATGCGAATAGTAAGCTCTTTGTTAAACTCATTATCTTCGCAGCTTTCAACTTCTCTTAAAACAAAAACTATGTGACTCTTAATAAGTGCCTCTATTCCAACTTTTGATTGAGTTAGGAGCCAAATTGTTTCAAGTAAGTTCTTTCTATTTTCTGCAAGAGGTTCCATGCCTTGAAATGCTCCACATGACAATGCATTTTGAAGCATTTCTGTTGCGGTTAAGTTGTCTTCTATTGATTTTGGAACAAGAGGCTTGATAATGTGTGGTAGTATTTTTGCCTGTTTGATCATAAACTCATGGCGATCAGCCTCAAAACATAAATTCCTGATAACACCGATTATACCCTGCTTACGAATAGGATTAGGAGAAGACATAGCTTCAAGAAATGCAGGCATGAAAAACCTTGGGTTGTCGTAGAAAACTTCTCGGCCCTCTTTGATTAGTGTTGCGTTCATCAGGATAAATGAAGCATATTGATACTCATCTTCTGAGAATGATGTTGCCATTATCGGCAAGCCTTTGATTTCTTCGGCCCTTGGTATTGCAAGCGATTCTGGTGGGTTAGCAAATCTAATTGCTAAACGGAGAAGCTTCTGACCTTTCAACTCTGAATCCTTCAAATCTAAAAGTTGTAATGTTCCTTCGTGCTCAGTGGTGATATTTGTTAATAACATCAGTCTACTATTAATATTAGTCGGTGAAGCAGAGATTACCGAATCTAATAATCTTGTAACAGTCCCAAGAGCAATGATTTGTCTTGAGCATTCAGGATGCTCTGATGACATATAAATAAGTGAATCTAAAGCATTGCCTGAAATTGTTCTATTGTTGTGTGAAGTCAGCCTCACAAGATGTGGAATTAAAACAGGAAAAGTTTGTCCCTTACACAATTTTGTGGCTTCTTCGAGTATTCTCTCGTCTGTTTGTTGAAGATACTTAGATAGCTGGTTGATTGTGTCTTCCATAACTAGCGAAAGAGATAATGGTCGGACAATCGTCCTCAACCGCGGGTTTACATTAGAAAATGAAGACTCTAAGAAATTCCCTGTTTTTAGACATGCTGAATAATCACAATGTTTCTAATGCGAAATTTGAAACATTTGTAGATGATTTCGGGTTCGATTTTGGTTTGTTTGAGAAAATATTGAAGATTATTCAAATTGAAGACAAAAAAATTACCGACATTAATTTTGAGTCGCAAAATAATATTGAGAATATATTTAAAATAATTATTTTGCTATATAGTACTATGAAATATATTATTGGAGATAAAATTATTGAATTACTTACTCAAATTGTTTTGAGAAATATGATTAACAACGATATAATGGATTATTTCGTTGATTCATGCAGAAAAGTGATGAATAAATTTCAAAAAAGTATAAAAGTCAGAAGATTACTTGTGATTAGTATGGTTTGTAAGCACTGCGGTCTGTTTTTCTGTTCAAAAAGGGAACTTTTACTATTATCTGATGATTTAATTATATTTATTTCTGATTTTTTAAATAATAATGATTTCTCAAATAATAGTGCAATGATTATTAACATGATTGCATTTTCGAGAATTGATGTTGACTTATGCCATGATATAAATATTAGTTTAAGTGTTTTAGATTATCCAGATCCTGCATTTTTAATATATAAGATTGATCAAATCTCTCTCAGATCTATTCAACAAGTTTTTAAATGTTTTTCGTTTTGTTTGCACCTATACCAAAAGTTTTTGAATGAAAATATTGAGTTCGAACAAATTATAATCCTTAATCAAGCACTTTGTTCTGGTAACTTTTTAAGATGCATCTTTTGTTGGATACTTTATAATGAAGCAAGAGATCCTATTAAATACAAGAATTTCTTACTATTTTTGCAACATTTAAATTTGGAAGTTGGAGGCTCCATTCTTTATAAGCTTTTTGTTGGGGGGATATCTATAGGATTTGAATTTTTAATTAAATGTGCAGGTCAGCATCTTTATCTGAATTTTCGAAAGCAAATCAAGTTTAGTGGTTTTGCTCCTTTTTTTGAAGCAATTTTTAGTAATTTTGATATTTTTCAGGCCTTTTTTGGTCAGTATCAAATAACTAACTCTATTGCTGGATTGAACCATTTGCAGCTGCTTTATTTTCATGCATCGAATCTTGAGACCCTAGATACTCTGAGGCTTTTGACTAATAATTGTGAGAAAATACTTGATCATATAAAATGGCTGAAACAATCTTTCCATTCAATACTATATAATGTTTCTAGAAAGAATGCAATAATGTTATGCTCAATTCATATATACATTCTTGGTTTTTTATCAAAAGTATCAACTCAGTCGAAATCGCATGTTTTTGATTCCTTGATGTATGAATATATTATTTCATTTTTGTATTTCGTTTTATATTTGGATTGTAATGAAGCGCAAAGTAATTATTCTAATACTGTTAGATTTGCATTTGATCGAACATTAGAATATATAAAATCTGAATCTAAATATTTTTATGGTCTCGATTTGAATCCCGATATTCATCATTTTTTGCCTCTAACAGTTATATCATCAATTATTACATATGAGACTGTTAATTATATTAAGCTTTTTTCTCTATGTTTTTATTCTCGTATTTCATCAAGTCTATGGTGTGCTCATAAGTTATTAATATCCTTAGAGTCTCGAAAAGAGGCGATTGATAGCTTTTTGTTATTATATCTTGATTTTGTTGCCGATGTTCAAAACTCAAGGAATCCGTCAAAATTTTATTATCCCATTAATGGATTTTTTATTGTTCTTTGTAAAGCAATAGCTGAATCCGACGCTATCAAGCAATATGTGTCTTCGCATCATGTTCTTTTTCAGATTTTGAAAGATCTTGTATTCTTAATTCTTAATTTGCCAGAGATTGAGCAAAGGGCATTACCCAACTATTATCTTATAATATATGATGCATATTGTTCTCAGACAAAGGACTCTGCTGATATTCCTTTCTTGTCTGATTCGATAAATTGTTTGAGTTCAACATTTCCTAAACCTGTTCTAAACTCCCTTGTTTCAATCCTTGTTAGAAAACATCAGAATAATCAAATAACCAAAGACTACTTTGATAGCTTGATGTTTGAAGTGAGTCAGCATCATGATCTCAGCGATTATTATCCTCAACTTAGTTCCATAATTAATGTTGATTTAATACATCATAAAGATGTGAAATGTGTCCCAGATGAAATTCCATGGATAGAATGGAATTCATTTGTTCATGAATGGATGTAATTCATTCCAATGTTTACCAAAAAGAGTGTTCAGCAATTTTTATCTGGATTAATCAGCATTTTAAATGTTATTTATGTTTTTTTAACAGTGTTTTTGTCTCGAGAAATATATCGATTTTATTATCCGACAAATAGAAATAGCAGATCCGAAAAGATTTGTAACAGCATTAAAACTATAAGGTCTAATGGATCAATTATATACATTTATGGCGATTTTAGTTCCCTTATCGACCAATCGATATTGTCTTCTTACTTGGTTTTTGACACAAGTGCATTAAATTCTCGATTAGTCTTCCCTCCAAACACATTAAAGCCTCTAAAGTTAGATAAAAATGTGTGTGAATTCGAATATGATTATCCATTTATCCAAAAATATATCGGAGTTATGCATTGTATTAATCCAAAGTCTTTTATTTATAATCCATACCAAAAACCCTCTTCGGTATCTAAATATTCTCATACTTCATATCATTTGAAGGTTGAAATAAGAGATTTTGTTAAGAATTCGTCCTATTCTCAAATGAAGTGTTATGGAAATGATTTTGTGAATAGGTATTGTGATACCAGGTATCTGTATTTATTTAGAGGATCATTTTATTTCATCTCAGAAGTCTATTATATGTTCCCAAAGAAGTTTTTATCAACAGGAGGCTTTCCGCCGCCCAATGATCCTAAGTATAATCAATTAGAATCAATACCCACTGTGGTATCTCACATGCCAAAAAATACTTCATTTATACAAATCAGTGAAATTTCTTATTATATTGGAAGGTTTCATAATTCTATTATGTTATGGCATGCTGTTTATGATTTTGTTGTACCTCTTCTCAAAACCATATACCAATTTGAATCCTCAATTTATCCAAAGAAAAGGAGATTCTATATTCGTGATATTTATAAAATCCCAATATTCCCTGAACTAACCGACTGTTTATCTGATTTTCAAACCGTATATGATATAAATAGTAACGAAAACAGTGTTTTCTGTAGGATGATTTTAGGGATGATAAAACACCCTGCAAATAGTACTATCCATAGATCTGAAATCGCAAACTTCGATTTTGAATATAACTTTGAAGGACTTAGTTCCACCCAGTATAGGGATCTCATTCTGGAATCTCTGGAAATTGAGAATACTTCGTATAAAACCGAAATTGTGATTCTGCAGAGAAAATCTTCTTCACGAAAAATTCTAAATCTCAATGAAATAATCGATGCACTGAACAAAATCTGCCAAAACTGCACAATCACAGTTCCTCCACTGGAGACAATGCTGCTAAAAGATCAGATAAAAACCCTTTCAAAAGCAAACATCCTAATTGGAGCCCATGGAAGTGGTTTATCACATGTCATGTGGATGAAACCTGGATCCCACATCTATGAAATACTTCCAAATGGATACACATGCAGAAATTGGTTCAAATCGGCAGCCCAAATAGCTCGCGTAAACTATCACGCCGTTGAATCAAACCTCATTAGCAATAATTCTATAATTGCCAACTGCATCAGAAATAATTTGTGTACAAATCAGGGTTGCCATGATGTCCTTCGCGATCAAAAATTAACAGTTACAATAGAAACTATTCAAAGAGAAATGTCTCAAACTATTAACGAGCTGACTCTATAACCGGTTATTCACGCAGAAAAAGTTAAATTTTTTTCTGATAAACCGCATCATATAAACTAGTCAATATGTGGCCAAGGAAAACAAATATTTATGGCGCAAGTCAGAAAAGTGTGGTACGCTCCCCATCAAAAGGAAGCCTATGGACAAGAAGAAATTGATGCAGTTAGAGCTTGCTTAGAGGATGGATGGCTTGCACCAGGCCCCAGGACAGCAGAATTCGAGAGATTGGTTGCTGAACGTTTTGGAAAGAAATATGCCCTTTTTGTTAACTCAGGAAGCTCTGCTAACATGCTTGCAGTTATTTGCGCCGGAATCACCAAGGGTGTTGAAGTTATAACCCCAGCATGCACTTTTTCAACAACTGTTGCTCCATTAGTTCAAAATGGTGCCAGTGTCAAGTTCTGTGATGTTCATCCCGACCGCTATGTTCCATCAGTTGAGCAGGTTCTTGCAGAACTCACTCCTAATACAAAGGTAATTATGGTTCCAAATCTTCTTGGTAATAAGATTGATTGGAAGCTTCTTCGCGAAAAGCTCAATGAATTAGGAAGATCTGATGTCATTCTGATTGAAGATTCGTGTGATACAATGACATATACACCCGAGAGTGACATTTCTACCATTTCATTCTATGCTTCCCACATCATCACAGCTGGTGGTACTGGTGGTATGGTTATGTTTAATGATAAGGCTCTATTAAATCGCGCATTAAGAATCCGTGATTGGGGTCGTGTTGGTGGAAACGATGAGAGCATTGCCGAAAGATTCAACCATGGTATTCTTGGTGATGTTCAATATGACTGGAAATTCTTGTATTGTGAATTCGGTTACAACTTCAAGGCTTGTGAAATGAACGCTGCTTTCGGTATTGCACAAATGAAAAAGCTTCCCGTTTTTGAAAAGATTCGTGATGATTTATTGAACCGTTACATTGATACATTGAAGGCCGATCCAGTTGCTGCCAAATACTACCGATTCCCAGATTTCAAGAAAGGCATTCTTTTCCTTGCTCTTCCTCTTGCTTGTGCTCATAGAATGGAAATAATCACCCACCTTGAAAAGAACATGGTTCAAACACGTGTAACCATGGCTGGTAATATCCTTCGTCATCCAATTTATGGAGAACAATTCCCAGAAGAATCTAAGAGAAGCTTCCCTGTTTCGGACCAAGTTATGAAGGAAGGATTCTTAATTGGTTGCCATCATGGATTGAATGAAGAAGATGTTGACAGAGTATGCTCTCTCCTTATCAGTTTTGCTCATGATCACGCTCAATAAAAGAGTGAAATTCAAATATTTTATTTTCATCGAGCATTTAGATCATCTGCAATCTTTTGATGATAATCTAACATAATCCTTAATCTAACAACTTTGGATTCTTGGTTTAATAGGTTCATCAAATGGTTTTTCCTTATTGGGATATTAATTGATTTGGATACATCATTTTGCTCTTTGGTTTTTGGTTTTTCTTGTTTAATTCGGTTTTGTTTCTGTGTCTTATTCTGTTTGGATCCGTGTGCTGCTTTGATAATAGATTCGGCCCCATTTAGCAAAGCTCTGATAGTTTCAGCTAATGCTATTGATTCTGATGTTCTAGGCAGAAACACTCCTAGAATTGATTGGTACGAAATTGGGAGTGGGGTAATAGCATTAATAATCTGATCTTCGATTGTATCTGGTGTGAGTTTCATTGATATATCTGCAATATGAGCTATAATATTATGGATATCACTGTAACGATGGGAAAACTCTTCAATATTCAATATTTGTTCTTTTGGATGTTCCCTTAAATAAACTACGATCCTAATTAATGTATTCACAGATGTACTGATGGTTTCAAGCAAAGATATTGACCAGTCCCTAATTGAGATGCTAAAAGTCTTGGCATTTGATAAAATTGCATTGATTTCTGGCTGGAGCTTTGTGAATGGAATTATGATCTGTAAATAGCTTTCTTTTAATTCAGAAGCTTTTTCTTTGGCAATGTTACTTTGTCGAACATAATCAGATGAAAGTTTAATGGATGATTTTAAGATAATTGTAAGCTTGGACAGAGAATCTTCTGCATCTGACTCCCAGGTTGGAACTAAAATAAATCTCTGTTTAATGGATTTCAGAAGTCTATTAATTTCAAGAGAAATTGAACTTATATATGAAGCAATTTCCGATTGTATAAGAATGTTTTGAATGATAATTGATAAATCTAATAGAGAACCAACAAATAATTCGAAATAACCAATCAATGTATTAATATCAGAGGCAAGCTTAATATTTGAGTAAGATTTATCATGAAAACACTTTTGAATTACTGTCGCTATGTATCCTAAGATGTTATTTCCATCTTTCTGAATAATCATATCCAAATCTGATGTGTTTTGTTCGATTAAATCTGACCTTGTTGGAACTATAAACTGGTCAGGTATCTTATTATATGACTCATAATCAGCTTCGGGTTCTTTTTCATCCGACATTTGAGTCGACAATTTGCATGATCGTATAATGTTTCCGTGTATTTTTTGGCAAAAACAAATCAATTGGGAGAGCTCGTTTGTTGTGCTTGGCAAAGATAATACCATTCCAATATCGTTTAGTAATAGAGATGTGGTGTGTGCAAAAATTTCATCAATTGATGAGATGATATTAAGATGTCTCATAATTGACACATATTGGGAAATGCAATCAATGGTATCCCTGACTTCATTCTTTAATTGATTAACTTTAAGTGAGAATAATTCGGTAAATGAGGACGTATTAAAGCAATATATTAGAGAGTAAGTGATGTGAATAACTTGTATCATTGATTTGAAGAACAATTGTCTTGCATCATCAATAGGCCGTGGTTGGGAGATTTCAGATTCTTGTAGAGAGATATCTTCTATAATAAATGAGAGTTCTTCAACTAGCCTTGTTGTTGATCTTAAACTCTGTTTAAATGTTGATTGATTTGTGTTTGTGGATAAATTGAACACAGAATTCCAAATTTGCTCTATTTTTTGGAAAAAGAAATCAAAAATACTGGTGGACAGTTGCTGGTAAAATGAAAAAACATGAATCGACAGAAATTGACAATTCAAAACAAGAAAAACAAGAGAACCTAAATCCTGCTTGTTAAATGATCCTTCATAAAACCTGGAAACAACTTCATGAAGATTATTCTGTATATCAAGAAAGTATGACTTGATCTCATTGATTGATTTGGGTGATTGATTAGAATTCTCAAATTTTTGCAAATAAGTAGCTGCAAATTTCAAAAAGGATTCGATTTCCTTTGAAGAAAACTCTCCATTCAAATTCACGATCTCTTCAACAGCAACCTTTATTTCTGATGATTCTGATCCAATTTGTTTAAGATATTGGGTTCCGATATCAATGCAAAAAGAGAACTGGCCTTTTGAAAGAAACTCTGCCATTTTTTGAATCACATAATTTGTTTGAAGTAAATGAGAAGAAGAATCCTCTTGATCGATTATAATTGAAGATTCATTATTTAAATCTTCTTTTCCGCTGTTAGATTCAAGCTTATCAACAGGGCCTACATTATTATTTAATTGTAAAAGAGTGGATTCGAGTTGAATTAGTGATGAGGATATTCCTGACTTTGATCTATCTGTCAAAGATTCTATCAATAGTTGTTGGCAATACTTATCAAGTTTTGAAACTGAAACTGAAACAATTTTTTGTGTTTCTTCAAGACCTTGAACTTGAATTTGATTCTCAATTGATGTAGAAAGTACTTGCAAAAGCTCTGTTAAACTTCCTCTTAAATCAGCATATATATATGGCACTCTTGTTAATGCTTTCGATACACTTTGGGAAAACTTGGTAGATCGAGACTTGAATAAAACGTATGATCCTTGAGTGTATGTCTCAAAGAATCCAAGCTGTCTTGATGATGATGGATGAGTCCATTGATACATTATTGGACGAAAATATGATATACATTGAATTATTTGACTAACCTGTTCATATTTTCTTTGGTCTTTGATGACTGACTTCAGGTCATTGGTATGGGCTCCTTCAAATGAAGAATACTCCCTCGATAGATATGCCAAAGATCTTTTGTCCAAAGATATTAATCTATATGGAGATCTTAATGAATCAAGACATTTTCTTACAAAATCTATATATATATTTTCAGATTCAAATATATGAATTAGCATCCCTAATAAACCCAGAAAATCACATGATAAAGCAAGATCAACCTGAAGAAGATATCGAGTGTAAAGATTTGATATTTCAACAAATTCAGTGTTTTCAATTAGCATTAACGGAATTACATAAGATATATGATGTAGAGAAGCATATATCAAAAATATTGAAGAAAGATTTGGAATCTTGAGAATCATCGATGTGTCGATCTGTGAGAGTAGGGATAATAATTGATGGTGATACTCGGTTTTTGGTGGAATTTTCTCCAATAAACCAGCAATTGATGGAATAAGACTACAGGCCTTCTTTGAGCATTCCACTGATATAAATTGAAGCCATTTGTCAAATATGAATGGATCAGGATAAAAATGTGAGAAAAATCTAAATATATCATATACAGCTACCCCAGAACAAGATGAAGCCGATTGTTTGAGAGCACTGCATGAATAAGATATGAAAAAAGGGAGAAGCTCATTCTTCTCAAAGATAAGCCCAAAAAAGTCAGTAATAGTTTCTCCAAACTCGAGCTTCAAAACAGGAGTATCCATTTCAGATACTCTACCAAATTCATCAAATAGCCACCCCAATTCTTTTTGATTAATAATCCCATCTGTGATTTTAATTGAAGATGATCTTAATAGTTTGCACTTGGGAATGGATATAAATTCGGATATGGATTCATACAAATCCAATAATGGATCAATAAGTTCTAATGTATCAAGTTTAGACTGAACCTTGGGTATTTCTTTGCTTAGAAATTGGTAAAGTTTATCACAATATATTTGGATTGTAGTGGGTTTGATTGAAATGGTGACTTCAGGAAGATCTTTAAGATTTGAATATAGTTCTTTTATAAAAGAAAATGGTTTTGAAGATGGAGAAAACAATGGATCATCCATAGACACCATTGCAACATCGCATAGATGAGTTATTCGGGGATAAATCTTATCAAGAAAAGAATTAACAGCCGAAGTTGTAAGACGGTGTAATTCAAACTGAGAAATCAATTTTTTAATAGTATCTATAATTGCTTGATAAGATTTAACAATTTCATCATTTGTTAAAATAGGGAGAAACAATTTAACATCATTCATTTTTTGAACAAATGTATTTAGTACTTCTTTGCAAAACTGTTCAATTATTGACTCATTATTGTTTGGATTCATATTTAAAATAGATATGTGTTGCTTGAGGAAATCAAGAATATTAATTGTATGACTAAATAACTCTTTGTCTCTAAATATGACAGAATTTTGGCTAAAATCATAAAAAACTCTCTCCATATGCATTAATCCTTCGATTAATATTTCTATCAATTCTGGTATTTCTTCGGAAATGCCAGGTTCAAGTCGTTTCCATTTATACTCAATCAAATCAGGAATAGGCATTTGTTGTGTTAGATTTATAATTTCTTTGATTATTAGATTTGTTTTTTGGTCAAAAGAGGATACCTGCTGGTCAAAACACGTTTGCTTATAATTCAAAACGAGTTGACTTCTCAAAGTTGCAATATCGTATAAATCGATTTGAGTTTTACGGGAAAAGTCTAACAAAATACAATTAATATCACTCAAAGGCGCTGATTTTGACAAAATGCCATCTTTATCATCTCCATTTTCATTTGTACCGCTCAAATGATTTATAAACTCATTGATCAATCTTAACAACAGTAAACTACTTGGTTCTTCCCCGCAAATAATCCTTGAATTTGCTTTCAGAATATTATTTGCTTTTTCCATTGTTTGTTCATTCCATATCTTTGGGATAGCTTGAGTTCTTGCAAATAAACCATGAATACTCTTATCAATTGATAAAACTAGCTCCTCAAATGACGAAGATGGGTTTTTTTCGGCCTTTTGGACAGCTCTAACCAACTCAAGCCATTTGTTGGCTTCAGAAATGATAATTTCTTTAGATTCTGCGGAACATTCAAATTGTGCTTCTTTCATAATGCCTGTCATATCAATAATGAATTTTTTATATAAGCGGATCTGTTCTTTGGTGGGTGGAATTCTATATGGTCTAATTTTTTGCTCATTACATGAATATAAGAACTCAAAAATATCCTTGCAAGCGTTAGATAATAATTGCATTGGAGAGTTTGTTTGAGATATCATGGAAAGCTCCACAAAAATACTCTTCGCATTTGCTAATGTAATAATTGTGCTGTTTAAAATTGATTTCAGCCTTTGATAAAACTTGAAGGTGAAGGGATTCTTTAAAAAGTCATAGCGAACATCACAAATACTAGAATAAATTGATTCCATTACATGTATATGGGATTTTTGTGATTCCAAAAGAAGAGGATTAAACATTATGGTTCCAATCGTCAAAGAATTTCGCAAAAATACTACCAAATTACTGATAGAAAAATGCATTCGCTGAAAACACTTCACATGAGAAATATTATTTTCATCGGATTCGAAAATGGGATCTGACAACGAATTATTAATCAATTTCTTTAGTAACTTAATCACAATAAAAACTTTTGAATCATGGCATTGGGAATATATGGTGTTTATATCATTCAAACAAATAACTAGTTCTTCTTGGATCCTTTTCAAAATTTCACCATTGCATGGAGATTTTTCAATATCTTGACAAATATCTTTCAGCTTACTAGATAAAGCACCAAAATCAATTTGATCAGCATTAGATTTAAATCCTGAAGGAATAATATCAGATAATAGTTTAACCGAGAGTGCTATATGACTTATTCTTTTGTATGATAGATTCATTGGAGAAATCTTCAATATTGTCTGATAAATTCTCCCCTTTAACAATTCGCATTTGACATACACTGGAGATGATATATCATTTTTCTCTTCGATCATACTAAGACAATTTCTCAGTTCAGAAGAGATTTGATGAATTGTGGCTCTTGAATTAGAATCTGTTGGGTTGGAAACTAAGTTGTTTAAAACTTTCTTCAAAACCAAAGATTTGGATCGAAAACTATCAATAAATGCACTGGAGAATAGATACTTTGGATCCAAAATTTCGGCTTCAATAAATGATATGGTCTCAGTGAACTCTTGTAATGAAATATCACTACCAGGGAACAATGATAATATTTTATATGGTTGATTGGAAGAATTTAAAATTCCTATTAAAAATACAATTGGAGATAAACTTGTCTCAACACTATTTCTGATCTGTTTTGGTAGGGATCCGATTTTCGAAAGATCAGTTGCAAATTGATATAAATTTGGTAATATTCCCCTAAAATATTCTATAGGAGATTGTTTCCAGGTATTGTTATCCTTAAGATATGCTAATTCACTTCTTGAATCTTCAAAGATTACTGGAATATTGCACAATAAATTTTTAATTGCAACTCCATTCTTAACATAAAACACCTGCTCTTTAATAAGATGAGAGAGAAAATTCTGTAATGCAAATAATGTTGAGACAAAAATTAGAGAATTAGGTATATATTCTAATACTGTTGGATTTGATATTGATGAAAGGGTTATGTTTCTTAATATTTTCATAACACTAGATAATTTTTCAAGAATCTTTTTAAGCCGATTCTGAATTTGATCTTTTATCAAAGCAATTGAACTTTCCATTTGTTCGTGTTCTGCTAAAAACATGTGAAAATCTCCAAGTAATTCTATTACTGATTCCATCTCTTGAACAGCTGGGGTTGTTGATATTGGTGTTCTTAGAGAAAGAGAAAATAAATATGAATGGTTTGATCTAATTACATAATCATGAATATGAGACTTATTCAATGCTTCATTATGGCGAGCTATGTCATCTATTAACAAAAGGATCCCATCAAAAGAATTGTCAATATCTTTTCTGATAAGTGCATCATAAGGTGGTAAATACAAGATGCTTTCTCTAATGCTTTTATCTCCACTAAAAACTCTTTTGACAATAAAAACTTCATCAATGATGTGATTATTAGATGTTATAGAATTATGATTATTAATATTACATAGATCGCTCATTAAATCATTGGATTTATGTGATGAATATTCTTTGATCAAAGAACTTAAAACAGGCTCAGCATCTTCTAAAGAACTATATTCCCCAGGGGCAAGAGAAATGCAAATTTCATCTTTTTCTTCATTATACTGGCTCATGTGCAATCTTCTTAAAGCTGATGTGTGAGATTTTTGTAAAGCCACTAAATCTCTTAAATAAGTGTTGATGTGTTCAAGCTTATTCATTTTGAAACCTAAGGTTCGGGATTCTTTTTGGTCACTATATTTAATGACAAATTTCTTGTGTTTGATTGTAAAACTGGTAATAGATGTAGTTGAAATATTATAAAGGACAAGTCCTTTTGATTTATCAATAACTTTAAAAGTATTTTGATTCATAACAACATCAACTTTAAGGTTTGGATTACTTTCATAGGAAATTTTTGCATGGTAAACTTCTGTACCAAATCCATTCAGCTGAATGACGGTCCTTATAAACTCCAATGATGATTCATCATGGGACATGGTTGGATTATTTTTTATCTTCTTTTCGAACTTTTTTGCAAGCATAATATCAACTTCTTTGATTGTTTTTGGAACAAATGATGATAAAAACTCATAAAAAAACTTGGGATCTGTCTTATTGCTTTCAGAATTCTCGACATAAAATGCCAGCCTAGCTATGTCAATAATTTGTTCTTCTGTTGATTCTATATTTCCATGCAAATATTGTTCTTTAACATCAAAATACAATTGAGGATCAATAGGATTGTTTTCAACATTATCAAGAAATATCATAAAGTATCTCCTTTTCATAACTAAAGAGGAAAAATTCGTTATTTGGACCGCAATGCATAAATTTGAGTCTAATGGTTTCTTCTTTCCTGTCTCATCAACTGCCCATAAACAATATTGATCGCATTGACATTGAATTCTTAATTTTTCGGCAATTATTGGAATGAGATCTGCTACTTTGACTGTTAAGTCAATAATAATAGTTCTAGAGCTTTTGAAACAAGAAGACACTTTAATTCCGCATTCTTTAATGGATGGTACAAGAATTCCTTTTTCTACTGGTAAAGATATAAATAAAGGTTTGGATAAATCCACAATTCGGAATTCAGATTCTTGGTTTCTAATTAAAAGCAAATTATAAATATCCGTTTGTTCGATTGAGAGTACTTTTAGTACATCTTTTAAAATTTCACTACCATATCTAGATGTATCAAATATGGAACTAATTGTTTTATCCGAATTAATTGCGTTGGACACAAGAAGAATCATTTCCGTCATTCTATTGTTTATTGATCAATGTAAATCATTTTACGAAAGACGATTATTTCACCCACCTATCAACACTACCTTCAGAAAATTCATAGAAATCATTTCATGACATTTAATATAAAATCTTCGATTAATCATTATCTTCTGGTATTCCGGTATATTCTTCATCATATTCTACAATTTCTTCTATGAATTGGTCGCTAACATATTCATATTCTTCTTCATATACATATTCATTGTCTTGATCATTCATTACCACCGACTTGTTAGGATCTTCTACAGTGATCATACTATAGTGTTCGTCATATTCAATAATCATTTCACTTAAAATGTACTCTGTAGGTTTTTCTTGGGGCTTTTCAAGAACTTCTCTATTTGTGTTTTCTTTTCCAGCTAGAATTGGTTTCGCACTGTCTTCAATTAATAATTCTGGAATATCCATTTTGGGCATTTCAGAGGGACTTAAGTCATTTTGGGCATCTTTCGGTAAAATAGTTTTGTTCTTTTCTTCCTTTTCTGGAATGGGGTTGTCTTTTATGTTGTTTTCATCTTCGAAATCTTCCTCTTCCACATTGTCATCAAAATTCTCTTCAATAAACTGTATATCTGAATCATGGACTGATTCTATCTCTTCTTTATCAAACCCGTCTTTTATGAGTTGATTTGTGTCTGGTGGTTGTGAATGAATTGATTCAATTGAGTTATTTTCAAATCTAGTTGCTGGGATTCCAGTTTGTTCTTTGTTACTGTTCTCTTCTTCCTGTATCGTTTTAAGCAAACTATCTTTGTTTTTGTGTTTTGAATGCTCATCAAACGATTGAACAACTTGATTTAAATAATTAATAGCCTCATCAGAATTCAAAGTTGATGGATCAAAACTCTCGTTGCTCTGCTGTATTCTAGTTCTTTGATCATAAGATTGTAATGATAAAGGAGTATCAATTCTGACTTCTTTCTTGGAATTTGGAGAGTTGTTTTGATCACTTATTTGAACTTTTATGTCTTCTGCATTCTTTATTTCGGATTTCGCTACACAATTAACTTCATCAAATGGGTTCTCAGATCCTTGAAAATGTAGTTCGTCTTCGATGAGGTCCAAATTGTCAATAATTCCGAGTTCTTCTTCAAGGCTCTCAATATCTTTTACATCATTTCTATCCCCTTCAGATTTTTGGATATTAAGAATTGGTGTTTCTTTTTCGTTTGGAATCTCAATACTATTGATATGGAGTTCTTCCTCTTCTGAATTAATATTGAAATCTGAAATCAGAATATCTTCTTCTGGATTTTCTGCGAAATCATCTTTGAAACTTTCCTCTTCTGGTCCTTCAGAATTAATGGTTTCATTATCTACATTGGTTGTGCTATTCGGTGCTTCTGGTACTTTGATTTTCTCTAATTCATTTGAACCCTTAAGTTCATTTGGTAATAATCTTTCATCGCTAACAATTTGTTCGGTTTTTTTATCATCTTTTTCTTCAAGACTCTCATATACGTAAGATGTTTCATAGTACACTTCTTCATATGTTATCATTTGATAATTGTCATTAGTATCTTCTTTATCATCTTGTTCATTAACAATTTCAGAACCTAGAGGTCCTTTATGGATTATTTCAAACTCTGGTTTTTCATTAGATCCTGAGAATTTCTCCTCTAGATCGATTTTCTGAACTTCTTCAGAGTGTTTCTCTTTTACATTAAATATCTTTTCGCTTGGATCTTCTGGAATATTGTTAGTTTGCTGAGATATTTTGCTTGGCTCGGGAATAACCAACCTTGACGAGATCAGATCTTCATGAACTGGTTTTGATTCAGGTTGTCGGTCCGAGTCTGAGTAAACGTATGATTCATAAATTTCTTCATAGGTACAATATGTGTATTCGTTTTCTGATCTCAGTTTTGGATCATCTGCCTGGGTATTATCATGAGGAATCTTGTCAGCAATACTAACCATGTCTCCTTTAATTATTTCACGAGATATTGTTTTAGATTCCCCTTTCTTTTGATTTGGTTTGTGAGATTCTCTAGTAATTTGATCGCTTTTTGATTTTGTGCTATGTTGATCTGTTTTTTCTTTTGATTTGGCAGAATCGAGTGATGGTTCTTTGGTCCAGGCTTCCATAACTTTCTTTTTGGTTTGCTCGATAGAATACGTGGAAATTGATTTCTGTTTTCTTTCTTTAAGGTTCAAAATCCTCTTCATCTCCCTAATTCGATAAAGTCTATCACTTACTAAACGATTGATTTCAAAAGCCTCAGCTTCAGAAAACGTATCGAAATCAATTTTAAAGACTTCTAGTTTGCATTTATCAGCATTTCGAGTTAAAAAATCAACAATATCCTCATAAGTATCACTACTAATTCGAATTTTATAGAAAATCAATTCTTTAAACTGACTGGAATCCAAAATTGAAAGAACCCGACTAAAAAGCTTGTTTCCAAATGTAATACGGCTAAAAATCAAAGATGTGATACACAAATTTTTGCATACAGCTTTTACAATTGAAAGTATACATCTGTTTGATAAATCTACAGAATGAAACCCAATCGCGTGCATTTTTCTTGCAGATGGAATAATTTCACGAAGTATTCTGGTTAAATAGTTGGCATAATTTTCGTTTCTCTCAGCAATCGATGATCCAACAACTTTTTCCAATTTCAAAAGTCTTTCATGAGATCGAAGACATTTTGTTCGTGAATTACAAGAAAAATCAACATTATCTACATGCCTAAAAAGGAAATTCGGCAAAGAGTTAAAAAAAAGATAATATTCATCAGATGGTATTAATGAAAAATCAAAAGAAAACCCTTTTTCATTATGATTCCCAATCTTGGACATTTTTGCAGAAGAAAAATACTCACTATTTTCCTGCATTTTTTTACCGTTATGTTAACGGCTATATACTTTATAACAATGTTTAGTCAAATCTCGGAACAGCAGAGTTAAATGATCTTTTGAGAAGAGATGGAGGCCTGGAGTATGAACCTGGTCCGATATTCTCAACTTTAATGTTGTCGTTGAAACGGGTTGCTTTAGGAATTGTATATCCTCTATTTACACTTTCTTTTTGGACTTGATATGTTTCTGGGGATGGTCCAATTGGGGTATTAGAGAGAGCCCAATCGCCAATTCGGTTATATCTTGTTGCCAAAATTGATGCTTTGGGCTGATTATATGTCTGAACAACATAATCTGCTGGTGAAGGGACTCCATTATCATCATCAGGCATCCTTTCAGATCTACTGATAAACATTGGGGATTGGTTTCTGTATTTCTTTTCAATGGAAGGATCATAAGCACCAGGGCCTAAATTTTCTGGTGTTGTGTGCTTAGGAGGAATAGCCGTAGATCTGCTTTGCATCACTGAGGGAATATCGGTTTTTTGGATCAAATCATGATGAGAGACATAATCTGAAGGGCTTGGGTTATTATTAAACTTTCCTCTAAACCTTGGATCCCGTGAACCAAATGCAGAAAACGCTTGTTTCCGTTCTTTGATTTGGTTTTCTGTGTGGTGTTCTCCAGGTCCAGGGCTCTCCGATCTAACATCATACATTTGTCGATTCGATCTACTAAGAAATTGGGGTGTAGGCTTGGTGGTGACAATTTTTCCATGATTTTCTGAATGAAAAACAGCTGTATCTTGAGTTGGTGTTGATTGATCCCTGCTTCCTTTGATTGAAACTTTCATTTTCGAGTCGGTTTGGGAATAATCATAATGACCTGGAGCTGGAACAGTATTTTTTGATGTGCCAAAAAGATCGGCTGTATGCGCTTTTCGATTCAAACTGTAAGATGTTGAGCTTCTATCTGCTTTAACATCATACGAACCCGGACCAAGATAGCTAGGATCCCTTTTGTCTTCATCTTTATGAACAAGACGGCCTTTGTCATCAAGATAATTGCAATTCTGTCTGGATAAAACCTTTGGTTTTGGTTTCTTTTTCGGGATAACGGAGTGCCTTCCATGTTTATTATTCTCTTTTCTCCATTCCTCGATTATTGAGTAGTCTGCTGCTGAAGGTGCTGTGTCATTTTGATAAACCCCTCGAGGAACCCTTGATACAAAAAACGAACTATTATTTTCTTTCTTCTTAGAAACATCTGTGGAATAAGAACCTGGCCCTGGGGTAATTAAATCAGGACGCGGAAGGCAGTCTCGAGGAACAAAATCCTTAGAAGGCCTATAAGGAACGACTTTTTTTATAGAACTCGAGTTAGTATCATATGAGCCGGGACCTACATTATTCGGCGAAGGATCTTTCAAGAATTCATAATGCCGCTTAGACGCCTGTGCCCAAGTCATAATAACGAGTTGAAATCCAAATTGAGAGTAAAACGATTATGATGAATTATTTGGTCGAATAAAATGCTTGAGCTTCAATCCTCCCCTATATCGAAGTTTTTTGCTCTCTGTTCTGTAGGCGTATCTTTGCTTCATTACTTGCAGGTAGTGGATGCATATCAGTTATATTATAATAAAGATCTGATCTTCCAACATCATGAATATTGGAGGCTTTTTACTTCATTGTTCCATCATGGTCCTTTGGGGTTCAATGCTTTAATACATATTCTTTCCTTCCTACAATATGCAACATCTTCAGAAAGTCTCTTTTTTTCTGGACGACCAGCAGATTTCATTATTTTCTCGCTTTTTGGAAGTGCTGCAATGTGGATTTTTGCAGCATTTACTCCTATTATATTTTTAGGCCACATTTTTACATCCTATTTCACTTATTATTGGTGTAAGCGCTCCCCTGATAATAGGGTTTTCCTAATGAACATACCAATTGGCATCAATGGGCCATATGTACCACTGTTGTTTTTGGGTATCAGCATACTAAACACATCCCTCAAACAAGCTCTACCTAACCTTATCGGCTTCGGTACCGCTCACATCTACTTCTTTTTGCATGATGTTATTAATACAAAATTCAACACACGCCTTTTTTATGCACCGGACTCAATAAATAAGGCGCTTTCATCGGTATTTCAATAATCGCAGCTTTTTATCTCAAAAGGAACTTTTCGTAAGGCTTTTCAAATCAAAATTTACACAGATAAATCTCAGAATTATTGACTTTTTACTTTGTAAACTATTTAATATAGATGGCATACTCTTCTGATCATTACCTGAATCGAATACAGTCGCTAGCTCCGCTTGAATCGCGTGACAAATCAATGCTTCCTTCGATAAATAGCCTTAAGTATCCAAGCGGGAAACCAGAATTATCAATAGTCAAAAATAGCCTATATGATATAACTTCGTTCTTGGAAGTTATGAAAGGCCATAGTAATAGCACAGATCAAAAATATTTTTATGGATTTGATAGCTTTAGGCCCAAAAAGGAGTTAGAATTTGACGAGAACGCAGAAAACGTTAATACTACGATAAATAATAATCCTTTATTGGATACAATGATAGATACGGTATTTTTAAGTTTGTATCCTAAAGATATTTGGGCTTCTGGCAAAATGACGGCGAGGCAAATCATTGATCAGTTTTTTAAGCGTCGCTCATCGAAGAAAATGCCTTTTCATTATAAACTTTATAATGCACTCCAAATAACAAATCATAATTCACAGCTTGTTCCATTGTTTGGGGCTCAATGGGTTTCTCAAAACGTATTCAAAATATATCGTATGCCATTTGCTAGAATTCTTGGTGTTGCATCCATAAATGGAGCGCTATTTAATAAGCAAGGATCTTTACCAACGCATGGATTTGTACCTGTTAATCCTCAAACTGTTTTCAACTGTGATTCTCCTCTTATTCGCGATGTAGATAATGATTCTGTTAGATTGTTTAGGCACCATTCTGCCTTCTTTCATATGGGAGCTACAGAACAGGATTTGGCTAAATGTCGATGGAAAAATCCGAGAAGCGACTAATTCATGTTGTGATGATTTAATTAAATACTTTTTATTCTTCTAATTATACAAACAGGTCCGAAAGATGATGATCTTCGCCTTGTCCCCATTACTATATCGCATTTCTGGGCAGTATTTTTGAAGCATACTTTCTTTTTGATGGATGGTAATTCGGCTCCTGGAGTTGAAATCTTACGAAGTCCTATTTGATTGCCAAGAAAACTATATGTTTCTGAAGCTAAAAGTCTATTTTGGTATAATGCCTTTAAACATATCATTCCACTATGTTCTATCATAGCAATACCGCATCTATTCCCTTCTGTGTTCGCGTAGTCACTACAAGAAAACAATGTTATCCCGAGATTCTTCCCAAATAACGCAAATCCATTCGATACACATTGATGTGCCCTAATCATAAGTTTCATCCCTGAAGCATGTAAAAATGTGTACAATGCAGATGCTCCAAAAAGACATCCTGTCCCCCTTTGAGAATCGGCAAAATCATTGATTGAATCACAAGGATCAGACCATACAAGGTTTTTTACAAGTTCATTATCGATTGATGATTCTATCATTTCTGGAACTCGATTAACAGAATTTATGTCAATAAAATCGGGGGAAAGGCCTCCATGAACGCAAAAAACTTTGTTATCTACAACCGCAACAAGAGGCAAATAGCAAAATAATTCTTGAAAAGACTCCCATATCGACCCATTTTGATAAACTCGGACGATTTGATGATAAAACCCATATTGAGAATTAACATCAGAAAACTCATGATTACCTCTTAGCATTACAATGTTGCTTGGATATTCACAAAAAAAGGCAAATAAAAGACATATAACTTCGAGAGAAAACTTCCCACGATCAACATAATCCCCCAAAAAAACATACTTTCTCTGTTGAGGTGTTTCCATTTCTCTAAATATTGATATCAAATCCTTCATGCTTCCATGAATATCACCCACAACTACAACAGGGCTCGTTACGCGGCATATTTTCCCGTATTTTTTAAGCCTATTCTTGGTATCATTAATCAATTGTTTTACATCACCTTCCTCAAAAATTGGAAATGATATATCTTCGCTAAATAACTCTACTTCTCCAATATTCGAAGAAAAATACTTTTTATACTCAGTAAGAATTGACCTGGAAATCGATTGAATTCTCAGAAAGTAATTTGATTGCGGTTATTATTTGAATATTTTTATCCTACAGGGTCTTTTATGGGGATGAAATTATAAATACCCTATGAACAATAGGATGGCACAAAGATTACTTTTGATATGGATTGCCCCTGACATTGGTAAAATTGCAGGGCATAGATGAGTATTTAAGTGATTTTGAATGTTGGTGAATTGGGAGTTGTTAAATAAACAATTAGTACAACTTACCCCCGATACGGATGACATACTTAAAATGCAATTATTGAGCGCAAGTGTTGCAGAGCCCCCTAAAAATTTGGTGATGGTGTTTGCTACTATTGATGTGTGGGATACAGTCGACTTAGAATTCAAAAAGAAAAGGCCGTTCGTTGATCCATCAATTTGTTGATTGCGAATGATGTTGGAATAATGGATGAAACACTCTGGCGTGCCTGTATCAAACAAAATACAACTTGTTCCATAATTCCTAGAAAATGTAGAAAAACTTAAAGCGGCACTTTCACATGAATATGTTTGAAATCCAGATCCCCAGGTAGCTACGTGGTTGTCGCTTGAATTGATATGGTACCCTTGAACATTTCCTTTTAAAAAGTAATTTGTTGTACCCAAACTGTTTGCAAAGCACAAAGAAACTGACAAAAATTCAACTGATGCTGTATTCCCATTCTGAATAGAAGTAACACAATAAGGATTGTATTCAGATGAAGAGCATTTATACCCACAGACTCTCTTAATCAGAGCATTTTTCGAAAAAATAGTATAAGCTCCACCTCCCTTGCTAGAACATTCGCTAAATGTACAATCATTAATTGAAATTCTCATTAGATTATCATTTAAATAAAATGCTCCACCATAATCTCCAGAAATAATACATTGCAAAAAAAAACAATTAAGAACACTAACACACTTATCAGACCCCCCATTAAACGGAGCCAATCTCGAGTTATAGAATCCTGTCAACACCTGGCACATTATTTAATCGTATTTATTTGTCTTAGAGGGCAAAATCATTTTTTTTGATGGGAGTTCCTGGTTTCTACAGGTTTTTGGTTAACAGATACCCTTTGATTCGCCAGCGTATTTCTATTACACCAAGGTTTCTTATTGACAACTTGTATATTGACTTCAATTGCATTGTTTACAATTGTCTTAAAACGAAACCAAATTTGGAAAATGATAGAAGTGAACTCTTTTCTGAGATTATGAGATATCTGGATCTTTTGGTACAAGTTATCCAACCCAAAGAAAACGTGATTATTTCTGTTGATGGTCCGGCACCATATGCAAAGTGTTCTCAACAAAGAGCAAGAAGATTTGAGTCTGGAAAAAACTATTCTCCGGGTCGTTTTTCCCATGTTGAGATTTCTGTTGGTACTGAATTCATGGAAAGTCTTCATGAGAGAATTAAAAGTTTCATAGAAGATAGGAAGAAAAATGATATACTTTGGAGATACCCTAATGTTTTGTATAGTTCTTGTCATGTCCCTGGTGAAGGTGAGCATAAGATTTTTAACTACATTCGAGATTATCAAAAATCATCTGACTACAATCCTGATTTTACCCATTGTGTCTATTCTCCAGATGCAGATTTAATTTTCTTGTGTCTCCAAACAAAAGAAGAACAATTTTATATCATGAGAGAGTTTGATGCATATATGTATTCTGAAGATGAAATTGGTGGAATTCCCGAATCATGTCAGTATTATTCAGCATTTGATTTTGAATTGTTGCACTTGCCTCTTTTAAGGCGCTATTTGGAGTTTGATTTTAATACTCAAGATTCTGATACGATTGTTCATGATTTTTTGGCTTTAGGTTTTCTACTTGGAAATGATTTTATTCCACGATTCCCAGAGTTTTTATCCAAGTCAATTGATATGCATGATGCTTTTCAGGTTTTCACCGAGCTTTTTCTTCCTAATGGGAAGCACTTGATTGAAAACGGGAAGTTTAATTTTTTGAACCTAAGGGACTTTTTCATTGCTCTTTTAAATGAATCAAACCCTAAAAAGAGAGAATTAGCATCTTATGAAGGATCAGTTGAATATGTGGCTCAGGTAATGAAAAAGGAACATGGCCAATACCAAGATGCCTTTCCCGAAACTCTTGCTAGATCAATAGCCGAGGCCTTTGTTTTTGTGAAAAAATACTATTTAGAAGGGATTCCATCATGGACATGGGGATATAAGTTTCATTTTTCTCCTCCTATTCAGATTTTGATTGAATGGTTTAAACATTTTAATGAAGATGATTTTGAATTTCAGATAATGAAACCCCCAAAACCCTTTACGCAATTAATGTCAATTATCCCACCTAAATGTGCTTCTCTGCTTCCTAACTCATTGTCGCAATATATGTTTCCACCATCCACCCTTTCTCAATACTATCCTCAGAGATTTGAGATTTTAAATCCATTTAAAGCATATGAGTATTTAGCTGTTGTTGATATTCCTTTCATTGATATTCAAAAAGTTGGCATGGTTGTTAAAGATGTTAATGACTCTTATAGTGAAAACGAAAAAATTCGCAATTCTATCGGAGAGATTGTATCATATGCATCGATCAAAGAAGATATCGATTTTGTTTATCCCTCCCCTTCTTATGCATTATTTAGTGACTTTAAAGATAAGCCTATAGGATCGGAAAAAATATCGAATTGTATTAGTATATTCGGGTTTAAATCTCCTCTTCCTTCGATAGTTCTCAGATGTGATGCTCTTTGTTACGAAACAAAACCTTCAAATAGCATTGAAGCATATATCGGTTTATTAGGGAAAATGGTTCTGTTTCTTTACCCTAATTATTCTCCTGGTTTGGTTGTTGGAATACTCAATAAAAATTCATCAATTAAGCTAGTAAATGGAGAAATAATTAAAGAAGATATTGATAATATTGGATTTATAGCAGGATTAACTGAAGATGTTGTCACACGATATGGTCTCGCCTTAGATTCTAACTATCCTTTTCTATCCATTATTCCAATTCGTAATACTGGGCTTCATAGGTGTACAAAATCTTTTGGGGATGTAGAAATGTATTCTTCTGTTCTTCATATAAGAAAGCTTGATGAGCCCTTACTAGACAGCTACTATCCATGCAATAGCACTGGATTTAATGTTGGTGATTTTGGAATCATATCAATGGGAGAATATATTGGTCAGTATGGAAAAATTATGAGTATCGAGAATGATTTACTCACTGTTAATCTTTCTATTGATCGCTCAATCCCATTATTATCGAATCTTTTCAATGAAGATCAAGGCGAGTGGTTTTCAATTGAGGATATTTCTAAAGAAACAGGATTGGAAAAAGTAGTTTTGGGAAATATTTTGCAAGGCTTCTCTGTAAGAATCGGAGATCTGAAGTACAAAGTTGGATTTGGATTATTTAATAGGAAAAATGGAGCAATTGGACTCACAAAGTATGTGTCTAATAAAATGATGTTTCATAAGTCAATCATCCCATCGGTTCATCAACTTGTTAGCAAATATGATTCAATTATAGAAGTTTTTAAGAATAAAAAGATTGATGTGCTATGGCCAACTAAAACACAACAAAATGAATGTATTCGAGATCTTGTCAACTTTATTTCTTCAATGATTAATACTGAGAGCTTATTTATTGAAAATTCTCCGAACACTGTATCTCATGTAACTGCTGCAAGGATGATTTCTGAATTATATAGAGCTCCTGAAATTCAAGAAGTTACTGTCACAATACCTATGGATTGTTTCATCAAGAAAGGAATGCCTAAAAGAGAAAAGCAAGTAGGATTGAAAGGTAAAATGGCTGTTTCGATTCTACCATCCAGTGTTTATCCTATGGGGACTAGGGGATACATCATTGGTATTAATTCATACCAAAGGCAATTATACTTATTATCGCCTGATCCGATTCCTTATGGAACAAAGTTAAATGGTCTTTTAAAGGAAAACAGGGGATTTGTTCTCAGTATTGATGATGCAATTATCTACTAAATAGCCAGTTTTTATGTTGGAATTAGAAAAAGAAAAGAGAGTCTCCTTTAGATCAGTTTTTAAATGGGATAAATGGGACTTAATATTGCTTATCATTACTTCAATTCCTTTTCTATTCATGTGGAGATATATTATTGCGAATGGAGGCAAAAACCTAATTATTAATCATAAAACAGCGATTGGCAATTTTAACTATATTAAAAGATTTTTTTACCATGAAAAGAGTCATGAGAGCTCAAAAACATCAATTTTTCCATTTTTTCCTTCAATTATTTGGTTTTTTACAATAATTTTCCCAAAAGGATCTGTAATTGGCTATTATTTGCTTGAATTCATTATAAATTCGTTGGTAGCATATGTTTTTCGAAGATTTTTAAGTATTGTTGTTGGAAATACTAATCCAATTCTATATACATGCATTATGTCTATTTTTCCTGTTCAAATGCTCACTGCACGAGCTGTTTTATCAGTTAATAACTTTTTAGTTCTTGAAATGTGTCTTTTATCTTTGTTCTGGCATTTTCAGCACCACTATCTATTAGCAATTACCATTTTTATTACAATGTTGACTCATCAAATGGGTGTTGTTTTGTCTGTATCCATTCTCATTGCTTTATTATTGAGAAAACAGAAGAAAAGCTCGGTTTTGTGCTTGATGGTGATAGTAGTATCTCTTTTCATTCTCACAATCTTATTTTATTCTATATCACCACCAATATTGGACCTTAAATCTTTTTATGTATTCACTAAATTGTGGAAAACAGCAAAATCTATCTCAACACTACGTGATTTTCATGCACTATGGCCATTATATGTCTATCTATTCTTTGGAGGTGCCTTAGCTATTCAAAATTGCCTTCCACTAGGGATATTTGTTCTGATAGCAACCCCATTATCTACCATAAACCCAACAATATCACTACACAACCAAGCTTTCCTTCCAGAACTTGTTTCAACTTACGTTGGTTTCGATTTACTATTGAAACAAAAGGCTTTCAAAAAGTCACTGTACATTATCGTTCCAATATTTATAATATCGACATTCAGAATCCGTATTGATTCAATTTTATCAAATCAAGAATAAAAATTGTGAACTTTATACGCAGAAATTGTTTCAAAAACTACTGTTTGATCGTTTTTACATTCACAAAAACAAACGCTCCACTTTCAATAACTTTGGCATCTTATCATTGAACTTTTGAGATAGACCGATAGTAGGGCCATAGTTTTGCAAAATGGCTGACGCCACCCAACCATGTGCTACAGGATATATTAAGTGGATATATGATATGTTTGCTGATTGTGTTGTTACATCAAAGGATAAATGGAGTTTTTATATTGGTCTTTTCTCGACTTGCGTTTGGATTGTCAGTGCAATGCCTCAGATTTATGTGAATTATAAGTCGAAGAAAGTTGATGGTATTAGTCCGTTTTTGTTTAGCTTCCTTGTTTTGGGTGATACTCTTAGCTTTATTGGTAATATTATTACTGGAGGTTTGGCAACTCAAATTTTCACATCTGTTGTTTATATTATTCTTGATGGTACCATGTTCATTCAATATTTGTATTATCGCTCCCCAAGCAAGGTCAACAGTGAAGACGAATCCAAGCTTGATAACGATGGAGTATCTCTAGCACCAGCATTTGCTGCCGTCGCTGCCGCTGCGTTTGATATCTCCCTTCCATATAAGGGTTCTAACCTTGTTGGAACCATTTTTGGATGGATTAGTGGTATAGTTTATATTAGTTCTCGTATTCCCCAAGTTAAACTTAATTGCAAGAATCATTTCGTTGCAAACTTAAGTCCTTTCTATTTTGTTTGTGCTGTTATAGGTAACACAACATACCTTCTTTCTCTTGGTATTAGGAGTCTTGATGCTCAGTTCCTTTGGAAGCAGGCACCATGGATTCTTGGAGCTTTGGGACCACTATTTTGTGATATTACAACCCTTCTTCAAATGAAGATCTATGGTTTCAGTACAGTTTCACTCTTTCAAGATATTCCCAAGGATAAGGATGTTGATGATGACATGCATCCCGAAGGAGATGGTCGTGATGTCAATGAACTTTAATAAAGATCAGTTCAACATTTATTTTATATTGTTGGGGGGAGGGGATCCTGCTGGGTATCTTGGGCGTCCATAAAGCTTTTTTGATGTTATTCTCACAGAAGGTGCAATGTCATACACCTTATTCTTCTCGGAAACAGTATTTCCTCTGGGTCTGGTTTTGATTGGAGTATTGCCTGAATAAGAATTCGATCCAGCAATGCTACATGTTTTCTCATCGAACTCTGATAGTCTTCGGGCCTTTCTTTCATTTAGGGATGGCTCTAACAAGATAAACATGTCATTAGACTTAATATCTCCGAAAGTCATACGCATTAATGGGTTCTTAATGAGGCATTTTAGTATCAGATTACGCAAAACTTGATTGATTTCGGCAAAGTCTTCGGGGTGGGTTTTTAGGATTTTATACTCAATTTCATCATCATTTCTCCCTGTAAATGGTAACTTCCCCATGCACATTTGATATGCCAGGACACCAATTGTCCAAGAATATGCACTGAGACCTGTTTTGGTTGCAGAGAAGAACTCTGGCGGCTTATAGCACATATTCGATATACTGTTTGGTGTCATTTTCTGTTCCTCAAATGAAAAGAAAACAAGCTCAATTTCACCTTGAAAGTCCATAAATATATTATCGGAATTCAGTTCGCAGTTAAATATCTCAAAATCATCAATAAGATATTGAAACACCCAAATAATTCTTGCAATGGATAGCATAGTTTTTTCATAATCAAGGGGGCCATTTTTCAACAAATATTCGGTCAAAGAAATCCCGCTAGGCCCTTTAGTAACAAGATGGGAATAGTCACCTTCCTGTATAACTTCGACAAACGAAGATATATACTGATGACGAAGTTTCTGGCGCAAATAACACTCATTTGATATACTCTGTCTGCTGTTTAAATCATCAAAAACAGACTTTGGATAAGATCGAACAACATAAAACCCTTCAGAATCTTTTTTAACAGCTTTCCACGAATCAACTAAACAGCCTGTTGGAAAACTACCAACAAACCTGTATGGTCCAGCATAAAGAGGATGGTTAAATTCGTTCATATTTAATAATTATGTATGTAAAAGTGACACTAGACCTGGGCGGCCTGTTCTCTAGCTCTCTTTAAAATGCCAGGGAAGTCGAAAATTGGTTTCTTCTTCCTAGATTTTTGGCTTTTGGTTGTGTTTTCTGGTATTTCTGCTTCTGAAGCCGAGGAATTGTCGATATTTTTCTTGCTTTTGACTGGTTTAACTTTGCTTTCCACAACCTCACCAGGTGGTTTTTGGAATTTGATGCATTTTTCGATTCCATCCATCTCTTGCATTAACTGTTGAACAATTTGAGAAGCAAGTCCGAAATATTCTGGTCCTGATAGCGAAAGAGATTTGGCAACAGTTGGTATACCCAACTCCTTCTTCTTAGTTTCAACAGCACGAACAAGATCAAGCCATGGAGCAGAGGGAGTTGATCCTTCAAAACACTTGGAAGGATCCTTTATATATTCAACTCTAAACACAGGGCTTTGGCCTCCTCTATCAACAATGCTTGCTCTATACCAATCTCTTTCATTTGGATCTTCTATGGATATAAACTGTCTTTCAACGATATACCCAGAAGGGTAAACATATCTTGCTGTATGAAAATTCTCTCGATCGGATACAACTGTGCCGATGTTAATGATGGTTAATGATGGTCCATTAACTATTGGGAAACATGGTTTCCCATTTTCATCTCTTTTGATTCTTGCGCTTATTGATTGTGAAGATGAACTACTTCTATCCGTTCTCTTTGAATTAGATAGAACTTTCATTTTATGAACAACCTTTTTTTCAAGGCTCTCATTCCCAAAGATTTCCTTCATTAAGTCAGATTCAGTAATCTTAAATAATCCATTTGTACATACATATCTCAGGAAAGATTCGTCCTTTTCTGGAAGAGCCTTATTCTTCAGAATATCTCTCGCTTTGGCAAAAAGATTCACACGATTCAAAATCCGAGAAGCTTGCCCAACAGTAATCGGTTCTGCTAAAATTCCAATATTAGGCAATTCAGGAATCGTATCTTGTGTTGGTTTATCGTCCGATTTGGGTTCGCTTTTATCATCAGTATCATCAGATTTTCCAGTATTATCTTCGGTTTTTTCAGTTGTTTCCTTTTTAGTTTGATTAACAATGTTTGCAATTCTAAGAACTTCGTTAACATATGTTTCGATTGTGCCAATATCTTTGTCGGTCTCTAAAAGCTCTTTTACTTTCTCTGAAGACTCGTATCCATGATTTGTCAGAACAGATACCACTCTTTGATGAAGTTTCTTTGACCAGACCATCTGAGCAGTTTTCAATGTTTCATGATCGAAATGCACATTACTCCCACGGTGTTCTTGGTATTTCATAAATATATGCCTCAGATTATTGATCATTGATCTGAGTCTGTTTCCTAATAATTTTGACGATGGTCTCTCTTGATCATTGGAAAACTGCATCTCTTGATATTGATGAAAACCATTTGTATAAGTAAAATACATCAAAACCCTATCATCGTTATCAGTCCACCATGTGGTTGGCTTTGATGGCAAAAACGGAACAATAATCTCTGTTGGGGGATTAGGACAAGTGCTTACAATCTGATTCACAAAATACATCAATTCAATTCTTTCAAGTTTCCATTTTGATCCATTTGTTACCATCTCAAAAAATTGATCCTTACTCTTCTTCTCAAATGTGGTTTCAAATTCTACCATTTGGACATCTTCTGCCTTTTCGATAATACTTGACACAATTGGAAAATCTTCAGAACTAGCTTCTAATATCCATTTCAAAATAATCCTTGCTACAGATCGTATTTCGGAATGAGAACATGTAAATGAGGACTTAAAATTCATTGAATTCCATCTTCCCCATCCATATCTCCAAAGATTCACCATTAATACTTTAACTTTGGATTTCGACCAAAATGCTCGAGCTTCATGAGATTTTTCTTCTTCTGACTCATCTGAGGAAGATGGAATGGCATCTAATTCGTCTTCATCGGTTGATGAGCGAGAATCATCACCATTTGCGGTAGAAGATGTTTTTCTGTCAATCTTTCTTTGAGATACTCTTTCGGCTATTGATATTCCGGAGTCAAACTTATCCTCAATTACATCTGGTACATATTTTTTCCAGAAATCTGGCGCGGAAACATCTATTTGATCTTTGTTTTCAGTAACCTCAAATGTAGCCTTGCTAAAAGTTGATCCATCTCCAGATACAACATTGGAATGGTTAATTCTTGTTGATTTAGACAAAATTGAATCAATCTCTTCTTCATTAATTTTTTGTCCCTCTGTTCCATCATCTTCGAATGCATAATAAGCCCCTAAACGAAGAAGTTTTTCAACTTCTTCGCCCTTTGGATCCATTTTCGATGACTCTAATACTGCATGGTCTAATCCCAGTTTCAGTGATGCGGAATTAAAGAGCTTTTGCTCATATGAATTAGCTGTAATTAACCTATAGGCTTTGACTTCTTTCTTTTGGCCAATTCTATGACATCTTGCAGTTGCTTGAATATCATTTTGGGGATTCCAATCGCTATCATATATAATAACGGTGTCTGCACTTGTTAAATTAATTCCTTGGCCTCCAGCCCTTGTACATAGTAAAAATACAAAAATGTTAGAACTTGGCGCATTAAATCGATCAATAGAATCTTGTCTAAGATCACCCCTGATACTACCATCTAGTCTTTCAAAAGAATATTTTCTATAGAATAAATAATCTTGAAGAATATCAAGCATCCTTGTCATTTGGCTAAAAATCAGAACTCTGTGATTGTCGGCATAAAGTTTGGAGAGAAGTTTATCCAATAAGATGAGTTTTCCGCTTGACCTGATTAGGGACTCCATTTCAAATGAAGAATCACCTCTCCCTCCTGTCATTTCGGCCCTTTCAATTAATATTTGTTCTTCTGATCCGGTAATTAAATATGGATGATTGCAGACTTTTCTCAATTCCATTGAAACATTATGAAGATTGGTGGTATTAAATTTATGAGCGCCTCTCGTCAGATAGGCAAGATTTTTCTTGTATATTGATTGATAATAACTTCTTTGATGCTGAGTCATCCCGCATTCAATAATAATCTCTTCTAATGGAGCGATACCTTTTTCAACATCTCCTTTTAATCTTCGTAACATCAATGGTTTTAAAACAGACTGCAATTCTGTTATTTGTGCAGTTTCGTTTAGATCACCAAACTTATCAAGAAAACTCTGTGACGAATTAAACTTGGTTTCATCTAAAAAGTTTAGAAGTGACCATAGCTCTTGTATATTGTTTTGAAGAGGAGTGCCTGTTAAAAGTAGTCTAAAATCAGAATGAAAATTCTTTAAGCTTTCAATGAGCTTAGATTCAGAATTTTTTAGTCTGTGGGCCTCATCTACAACAAGACATCTCCATTCAATGTTGCTCAATAATGAATGTTCCTTATTAATATATTCATATGTGGTTATTAATAACTGGAATTTTGTGATATTAGTTTCAGGGTAAAAAAACTCATACTCAATCATTTGTTCTCGCATTTCTTTCTTTCCATGAAAAACAATTGTTGACATTTCTGTCCACTCTTGAGCCTCTCTATTCCAATGGCCGATTGTGCTTAGAGGAGCAATAACTAAATAGGGTCCCCTAATCTTTTCACCAGAAAAAAGCTGCCTCAAGAATAATATTGTCTGTACTGTCTTTCCAAGTCCCATTTCATCTGCAAGGATTGCGTTTCGGTTGTGATACCAAGAATTCATTAAAAAATTAACACCCTCTATTTGATAACTTCTAGGTGAGAGCCCACTCTTCGATTTTCCTAAAGATGACAAAGGTCTCCAATTAGAAGCGGATGGTTTGGGCGGTATTTCAAGAATTTTCTTTGATGGGGGCTTGCAGCTTTTGTTATATGCGGTAATAATTTTAGGATCCTTGATATCTTCTGACGACTCCCAGGTATTAAACTCATAATCTAAGCTTTTCCATTTGATAAGATAGGATATCTTTCCTTTCTTTTCAGAATGACCAACGATTTTATCCACTTCTAAGTACTTTTGGTCAAAATAAGGCTCTTCTGGTGGATTCTTTGAATACAATTTCGTGTACTTATTTAGAAGATTATTTCCGCTCTGCGTTAATTTCAAATAACTTTCATGAACCCAGTCGCATTTTCTATATGACATGTTTTGAAACTTCACAAAATACTCATTACCCGAATATTCAGAATCTCTATGGGTTAATATCCTCTGAGCTGGGACATATGTAATAGAACCAACATCTTGAACTATTTCTTCCTTTTCAACGAAGCCATCAGAGGACGAAAACTGCTCTATTTCTGAAGACTCCAAATCAGAAAAGACTTGATCTGATGAGGAGTCATTATCCTTTTTAAGCTTCGCTTTTTTCGAAGATCTGGTTTCGATCAAAGAGTCTTTACTACTTGATCTAGTCTTTCTCATATGAAAAAAAAAGAAAATTGCGTCGACTTGGCCGAACGGTCCTCTATTCAAACAATGGTTTTATTTCTAATTTCTTTGTTGTAGTTGCTTAATTGTTATATCAAACCTAGAACGTAGCATTCTCAGTTCTTCTTTCAGGATAGTTTCTTCATCTTCAAGATCGGCAATAAGCCTAAGAGCAGTCTCGAATCTCAGCCTTGTTTTTTCAGACTCATCATATTGTGTTTTGATTAGATTTAGCTCTGACTCTCGGCGCACGAGCTCTTCTTCGAGAGACTTAATGGATTCTCTCAGTTCTTCTTCGTTAACGAATGAAGAATTAAGTTCAACTTCTTTGGGAATCAGAGTTGCTTTGACTTCCAATTCTTCAGCCAATTTCCTGAGTTGTAACAGCTCTTCTTCTGCATTCTTCTGAAAAGAGCTCAAATCGTTTTCAGATTTTTTAATTTTTTCGTTAATTATAATGATATCATTGCTGAGTTCCTGTAACTTGTTCTTATTCTTTGATATATCTTCATCAAACTTCTCTTTTTTCAAGTTTGTCTCTTCGTAAACTTGCTTAATCCTGTGCAATTCTTGTTCCTTCTCTGCTAATACTTTGGAGTGATGTGCGATGGAAACTTTGATTCTAACATTCTCTTCTTGTATCTCTTTTAAATGAAGCTCTGAATCAGCTAAGAGTTCTTCTGAGTGAATTCTTTGCTGGTTAAGCTTTTTCTCGTTATCCTTCCCTGTTTGAACTGCAAATGATACTTTCTGCCTCCACTGTTCAATCTCCCTATTGATTGGTCCTAGTGTTTGTGGTATAGATAATTCCATTTCTTCGATTGTTGATCTCAGCAAATTGTTACTCTGCTTCAATCTATCAAGTTTTAGTCTGCTCTCGGTTATACGAAGATGGTGTTGCTTGTCTTCTTCCGAAGCTTTTTCAGTAAGTGTTTGGAACGACTGCTGGAGTGATTCTAATTTGGCCATTGCAGATTCAATTTGTTCCCTATATTGTGCATCCAGTTCATTGATAGATTGAATAATGATTTCATTTGATTCGGTAACATCAGAGTTTCCTAGTTGTTGTTCAAGTTTCTCTACCTCCTTTTGAAGCTCAAGCAAAGAGGAAGGGGAAATAATGGATTTAACTTCATTGATTTCATTCTTTGTTTCATTTATCGCGTTTTTCAAACTAGTTTGCTGGTTCTGCAGTGATTTTTCCATTTCCAGTAATTCCTTCAATTCTTTAACGAGTTGGTCCCTTTTTTGTTGAGAATCTAGTATTAAATTCTTAATGGTATCGATTTCCTTTTGTTTTTTGCTAAAATCTTCGGCTTTTTTGGCTAGATCTTCTCTCAATGGCTCAAGTTCTTTAGTTTTATTCAAAACTTGCTGTTTCAAATCTTCGACAACCTTAGAATTCTCTCCAATGAGTATGTTAATTTCACTGGACTTTTCCTTGGAAACGTTTAAATCTAATTTTCTCTGTCTCAATGATTTCACCCTCGATCGAACTTCATTAAGTTCATTTTCTAATTTTGTAAGTTTTGATGATAATACTTCCTTAAGTAAGGGGAAATTTGGTTCATCTCCGCATAAATCGATATATTTTTGAGTTTCATCTCGTTTTTGTTTAACCAATGCTTTTACTGCTTTTAATTCATGGCTCCTTCTCTCATACAATTGATTCAAAGAAGAGAGATCAAGTTCGTTCGACATTTGTTCTTTGAACTAAGTAGATAAAATATTTTGTTGTTAGAAGAATCATTTGCATATTGTACCAGAGAAACATTATCTGATTAAGTTTAATTCCTTGGGTTCTAGAAAATCTTTTTCCATTATGTGGAGGCTCATTGACAGGATAATGAGAATTATTCTCTAATTTTCCGATTACTAATTTGCTGAATAACTTAATTTCTCGCTAAATATTTAATCTAGTTATTTGATTTCTAAAATGTAGATTTGATTACCATATACTCGGTTTATATCGGTACCCTGAACTTATTTCTCGTTTTAAAACTGATTTTTTCTTTAAACTCTCAAAAAACCTGGAAATTATTGATGACTTTCAGAACATCTATTTAATCATCTTTCCTAAAAAACATTTGTAATCTCTTGATTTCTCTTTCTCCGATATTCTTTCAGAAATATTCAACACCAAAACCAGAAATTAATATCAGAATAAATTAAGGAACGTGGCATTTATCATCTTCTGACCTATTGTCCTCCTTTACTATTGAGAAATTCCACAACACTCGATTTCATTATCTTTTTAACTTCTGAATTATGTCTTCCAATACTACTTGCTAATCTCAAAGGTGTTTCACCTTTTGTATTTCTTGCATTTATATCAGCTTTTTGATCAACAAGATATTCAACAACACTAAGATGACCATTTCTATAAGTATAATGAAGAGGAGTCAAATTATCTGGATTTATTGCATTTATATTTTCTTTTTTGATTAATCAGATATTCAACAACACTTAGGTTGCCATTCCTAACAGCATAATGAAGAGGAGTTTCCTTAGATATAAAAATCTAACTGATACATTAATATCATTTATTTCAACTTCTTTATTAACAAAGTATTCAACAACCCTCAAATTACCATTTTCTTCAGCAAAATGGAGATAGATCTCATCTATTATGCAACATTGATAATCAGCTCCATGATTAATCAGATACTCAACAATATCATAATGGCCATCAATATAGCATAATGAAGAGGTGTAGAATAAGGATAAAAAATATCACATCTTCGGTTTTTGCATTAATGTCAACTTTTTTATTAATAAGATATTCAACATTATTAAATTGAACATTCCAAGCAGCATAATGAAGAGGAGTCATTTTAAATATAAAAACTCAACACTTGTATCTTTTGCATTTATTTCAGCTTTTTGATCTACTAGATATACAACACCACTTAGATGAGCCCATAATGAAGAGGAGTCATATTTTCAAAGAATTTTTAATAATTCTTCATTAAATAGGTTAAAAATTTTGAATCAAGAATGATTTTGTGGTATATTGAATATTAAAACTAATTTTTCAATATATTCCTAGGATTCAAAGGCTTTTTGCAATATATAGTTATCCTCTCAAAGAACATCTTTACTCAAATCTTCCATGATTAAAAATATTATATATTGTGTTTAAAGTGTCATAAATATGCTGGATTAATATGATTTTATAAATTATTAATTAAGTTCCATTAGTTGTCCAGGATAAAATTATCAAAGCTTTAGAAAAATGAAGAATGTTTTTAAGAAGTCAGTGATGATTCTTAATCCTCTTCAATGAAAATCCCGAAAAATTTAATTATAGTGTCGTATTATGATCATTGTCTTCCATCAATATAGAATATTATCAAAATTCATATTGAATAGTTGACAATGACATATCCTTTGAATAAAAAAAACAAAATATTGGTTTTTTCAATAAAGGCTAGTAAAGTTATTAATTAGGTATATTAACGAAATAATCACTCATTACTATGGGTTATTTTGATCTTTAAAAATGAAAAAATGATCAATTATTTCCGAGTAATTTGTATCTCACATAATTGGATTGAAGTTAATATCCACCTTGATGTTTATTGATTTGTTCTTTATAGAAGAAGTATTAAATGGTAATCCAATAATGATATTTTGAACAAATCTGATTACAATTACTAATCAAAAACATCTCCATCCCTTATCCTACTATCATTTCCATTTTCTATCAGATCAAAGTGTTTTATAAATTAGAAAGAAATTGTATTGTTTTTAAAAAACAATTAGGGTTCATCAATTTATTAAACTCTAAATGAATTCGACAATTTCTTGTTGTAAATAATTTGAATGTTTTGAAAACAATGAAAAATATGAATTTATAAAACCAATGATTAAACAGTTCTCCAAGATATTTTTCGAACTCACAAAAAACAAAATGAAAGATATGAGACCAATATGTTTTCTATGTTATGGTGTTTTATACAAAAAAAAAACAGGATTGGATGAACATCATTCATAATTACTTGATCTTGTACCCTAAAATCCTTTAGATAATTCAACATATTGAAGGTATGGTATTCTTGAATTTGCACAAATAATGCCAACAAGCTTTTGAATGACTCTTTTTTTAATTCTTTTTTCTTAAAATTTGATCATTTGGTATGTTAAGAGAAGCATTCCCTATTGATGATTTGTTAAATTTGATAATGATAATTTTATAAAATGTTGTTCATTGTTGGAGTATTAATCCATCCTTATTCATTAATCTCTATGAAACAAGATATACAGATGTTTCATTATCACACAAAAATCTTGATAATTTTCCAAGGAGGATGAATCAAATTGTGTTTCAAAAATTTATGGGTATTAAAACAATTTGCCAAAAGGAAGAATCGCATTAGCTGGTTATACTAAATATTGTCAGATTATTTGAATAATTATCCACTGAACAATATATATCTGGTATCAGATAAAGAAAACATGCAGTTTTTTCACCATTTATTGCGATATTATTATGAAACAAAAGTTGTTCATCAATGTCATTAATGGAGTTGTTCAATATGTTAGACTAAGGAGAACCTTATAAGAAATGTCTTAATCCATAGATCAAACACTGATTGATGATCTCCTATCTCATGTATTATGAAATATGGATTTGGTTTGTTCTCAGGATAGCTCTTTTCCATTAATGTACTCTCCACACAAATCAAACATATTCCAGCCATTGGATCTCTTCATCTTCAAAATATTAAAACAAACAAAGTATATATATGAATATTTCAAGTCTTTTAATAATTGAATCCAGTGATTAAAATCAATTTCAATTCAAATTCGAACCTTTTGTTCACCAAACAAATTTTTGTCAAGTTTCAAATGGGCTTTAATTTTTAATGATTATTCAATAACTCCACATTTGGTCAGAATTAACCATGATGTTTGAACGAAAAAATATCAATAACAAGTTTCAAATAATCATGTAAGTTTTAAAGGACAAGAACAAAGGCTAAAGCATAAAAAAGATGCAAAGTAATTATTTGATGTGATTCCAATTTTGAAGACCATCTAGTCATCAAATCTATAATTCTTGATTGGTTCCAAATAGTTGAGAGTATGATGAATATGATGATGAAAAAGAAAGCTTTATAAACAAATAATTCATCAAGAAAAACCACGAAAATGGGAAAAATTTAGAAAAAATTGAAAACGATTTTTACACAGATAAAAGAGTGACTTTATGAATTTACAAATCAATTCAGGGGAAGAGCCAGATAAAAAATCAATAAAGGAGTTTTTCCGCCAAAAATATTTCTGAAGTTTAGATTTTGGTTGATAAATACAAATGATGACCAATAAAAACGAGGAATACGATTTACTAAGCAAATTATCCACAATTGAGGACATAGGAACGACAAAATCCCGATTAGTTATAATTATCGCCAAAAATAGAACAGTTTTATTCGAATTCTTTTCTTCACAAAGCACTGTAAAAGATATAATAACTTTTGTGAAGGTTCAAAATAGGATTAACGGATATTCGGGTAATTTTTCTCTTTATAAGTACCCTTTTGACTCTAATGCGGAAAAACTAGCAGAAAATCAAAATATTACGAAAATAGATTCAAAAAATCCCATAATTTTAGCGATTAGATAAAAAAATATATCCAAAAACACGTCCTTATTTAAAACAAAACAGATTAATCTTTTCCAAACTATATCGGAATTTTTTTAACTTCAAAGAATAATTTCTAGATTATTATTATTCCCATATTTAGAAAAAATAACGCTTTTCATATGACATAAACATATTATTTTATCATCAAACCAAAATGTAAAACTAAAGTGAACCATTATGATTACCATCCAAAAAAACAACTTTTCAACAATAAATAATACATCAAAACAAGATCCTCCTAAGCAATCTTCAAGAGCTTAACAATGGAGACGATTAAGTCCGATTTTATAAATCATTCAATCAATAAATAAGCCAAATTAATTTGAGGTCAAAAAATGTTATTTTTTGAGAAAGTCCGATACATATTTGAGACTCCAACGATTACAGTGTTTCATCACAAATATGAGTACCAACATTGATGCCACACGCAAAAAAGGGGGATCAATTTATGGTAGACGACATGTTCCTAGTCGTCTACCGTCATATACTCATTTGAAATTCCTGGAATTGATTGGAGAGGGACATTTTTCACATGTTTATAAAGGGATTTATAAAGATAAGTTTTCAGTAGCAATAAAATTAATAGAAAGAGGCGACTATGATTTAATTAATAATGAGATTGATTTATTAGTGAAACTCAGAGGGTGTCCCAACATCATACAATTATATGAATTTATCAGAGATGATTACACAATTTTGATATTTGAAAGAATTAAATCACTAGATATTGAAGAAATGCTAGAAGACATAACATTAGAACAAGTTAAGTTTTTGGTTAAATCTTTATTGCAAGCTCTTGAATCAGCCCACTCAAAGAACATAATCCACAGAGATGTTAAACTTAGCAATGTTCTAATTTCTCAAGATTTCGATGAGGTAAAATTGATTGATTGGGGGTGTGGCTGCGTTATTGGACCAAACATGCTTACCAGAGCGGGTTCAAGGACCAGTAGACCACCAGAGATGCTTCTGGGTGATTCAAATTACGGGACGGGCTGTGATATATGGGCTGTAGGTGTGCTTATCCTTTCCATCCTTTGTAAAGGGACAGTCCCATGGAAAGATCGAACTGGTCTTGGGATAATTGTACACATGACTAAATACTATGGCTCCGATGATTTTGATAGAATACAAGATAGAATTGGTTTAGATGTGCCTCAAGAAGTAGAAGAAGAAATGTTTCAAGATCCAATAATTAAACTTGAAAGCTCATTTGACCCACAAATGAATCGGCTATTTGACCCTGGTTTAATCGGACTTATGAAATGTCTGCTCATTATTGACCCCATTGATCGTCCAACCGCTACCCAAGCTCTCCAGAATCCATTTTTTTTGTAAATCCATGTCGATTATTTTTGATTGAAAATTTAATGTAAAGTCAGTTCAAAAACCTCCACTTTCTTTTGAAAACATTTCCTCTTTCAAAAACCTCAATAAAAAAACAAATGAAGATAAACCAGGTTGTAGTTCTGATAATAGCTCTTGTAATAGGGATAGTATGTGTTTGTTTGCGTTTATATGAGTCAACTTTCTTTTCTATATATACAGATTCTGCCGGAAGACAATGGAGAGTTCCTAATAATAATACTTTTAATTCTTTTGCTGAAATGGTTATTGACTGGATTCCTCGACTCAATTACTCTCTTCGTAACGTTGATATTACCTTTGATATGGATAATGATCAGTATATGGAATCCAATATGTTATACATTTGGATTTGTGTTGGTTCAGGAGGGATTTTCATGAGCATATGCATATTATTCTTTATTGGAAGATATTGCTGTAATTGTTGCGGTGGAAAAGCAATCCCAAGAGGAGGATACACCGAATTTCAGATCAATTCCACAAGAGGGTTTATTATCATGCTTTCTTTTATTTTAGAAGGTGTTTTACTATATGGATATTTTGCTAATTCTGATCTTGATCTGGCACTTGGTGTACTTTCCGAAACGTTTAAGAACTCTACTCCGGTTTTGAAGTCACAGTTTACTGAGCTATTAAGTTATTTGCCAGATTCTTCAAGCGGGTATTATAACAAATCTGTTTTCATTAGAGATTTGAATTACTCAATAAGAGCTTCAAGCCAACAGGGAGAGGTTGCATCAAATCTAGTTGAGTCTTTTGAAGGATATAGAATGCTTCTCATCTTACTTGGTTTGATATTGGCTACAATATCATGCTCTGTTGGTATAGCCGCAGGATCAGTAAGAAAAGGAACAGCAATCGTTGTAATGGTTGTTTTATCTGGATTTTCTGGAACGTTGTTGTTTTTCTCTTTTGGAATTCATTTTACGGGCAGCAAGTTAATGAGGGAGTTTTGCAGAGAAATGGTTCCATATCTTGAGGCCGACAATGATTTATTCATCCCAATGAAGCTCCAATATTTCATCCCATGTATTAATTCACCACTCTATCCATATCTTTCCAATCATTTCTTTGTTAACGCTGTTTTAGAAACACAGAACTTAACAAATATGATCATTGCCAATGGACCGGCATCACTCCAGACCAGACTCCCATCATTATTGAATGTAACAAATTCTACATACCTAACAGAGATTAGCACAATTTCCGATACTACGATTCGAAATGCCTTGATTAACCAATTAAACAAGGCTATCGCTGTAGCAAAACCTGCTCAAATAATTGATCAATCTCAAACATGCAGGTGGTCAAAGAACAAACTTCGTGAGCAAGAGTTTCTTATGTGTTCATACACTCGCGATTCATTAGATATGTTAATGTGCTCACAAGGTATAGGTGCGGTTTTACTTGTTTGTATAACATTTTCTGCAATTCCAGCTATTAAAATGTTTGAATGGGCTGGTAACGCAGGTATTGTTCAGAACAACCAAGGATTTGCTGGCCGTGCCGCAAAGCCCAAACGAAAGATCAAGGACTAATTTTTTTAAATAAACCTTTTATTTACGACAAAATGAATGAGTATGTTTTAAACAAGGCTGAAATCATCATGAGTTACCAGCAAAATGAGCAAAAAATGAAAGAATTAACCGATTGGACCAGAGACACATACGCAGAATTGCAGAATGAAATCATTAATTTGCAGAATTCTCTTGAAAAAGCTATCCGAAAAGAAGAGAATCTCCATGCAATTATTTCTACAAAATTAGATGAAATAAGTATGCTTAAGCAAAAAATAAATGAAAAACTCCCTACAAACAATGGTTTCAAAATAAGTGAATCATAAATATTTAGCATTCATAAGTATTATTGCCTCCAATTGAAGGATAACAATCAACAAGTTTTTGAACACGTCTTTCTTGGGATTCTAACATTTGATTGACCTCAAGAATATGCTCTCCTAAAACATTGCACTGTTCTAATAAGATATCTGGTGAAATATATGTATCCGAATTAGCTTTTGGTTCAGACGCGAATATCTCATTGTGATAAATCCCTATTTTCGGTCTTTTTTGCGCCTTTGGAAGTCTCCAAATAATTACTGTGCCATCTGCATCTGCCGAAGCAAAGCTTTTTCCATTATCTGACCAGCAAATACATGTATTTGGAGCTTTGTGTCCTTCAAAACTGTATAAAAGGCTATTTGATTCAACATCGAAACACATTATGCTGTTATCATTCCCACCAAACATTACATAAGGATGCCTTGGATGCATTTTTAGCATTGATGGATATGCACGAAACACAGGAGACAGCGGCTTAAACGGATTTCGAGAATCAACTATTGCAAGATGTCCACGATCTGAGAGTACAGAAATTGTATTGGTGCTGATATTAACACCAATGCTCTGAACAAGGTCTCTTTTAGATGATTTTGTTTGATATATTAGTGTTGATTCATTCTGCTCTCTGTAATCCCACATATAACACTCACCAGATGAATCTCCTGAAACACAAATGGTAGAATTCTGATCACAAGAGCAAGCGGTAACGGGACTCTTATGAAAGGTGTATGAAGTAACAAATTTTAGGGTGACATCATCTTCATTTGCTCTGACATCCCATAGTTTGACAACTTTATCATTTGCAGCCGTTATAAAATGGCTTTTGTCACCACATACAGCCATGTCATTAATTTTTGAAGGATGTCCTGAGAAAAGGGACTCTGGGTTGGAATTATGATTTCTCCAAAACCCAATTTTTCCTTCATATGACACACCAACTACGAAATCTCCATCAGGAGATATGTATGATCGAATGGGGCTAAATCCTTTTGCCTGAAAAGCAAAAGGTCGACTTTGTTTTTCAATGTTATAAAGTAAAATCCCCCCAGTTCTTGAAGAAACCAGAATTTTTGGCATATTTGGATGAAAAGCAAGATGAGAAACACCAGAAGTTGGAATTATTAATGAGCTAATATAACAATCTTTCATACCCAAAAAAAATCTAAACAGTTTTTTAATCGTTCAGTTCTGTTTTGGTAACAGATCCATATTCTTCAACGAGCCTTTCTTTCTCCTGTTGATGTTCAGAATCAATGCTATTGCTTTGAATCTTGAGTTTTTCAAGTTCTTCTTTTTTCAATTTTAGAAATTTCTGCTTCTCCAATAATTCATGTAACTTGGTGGTAACTATCTCAAGTTTGCTTTTTTGATTATTAGAATCTTCGACAATCTTCAAGAGATCCTGATCAAGTAACTGGTTTTCATGAACAAGAAACTGGTGTTGATATTTAGCTTGGTTTGCTTTTGATTTTATTGATTGATACTCATCCATTTTTTGACGAAGAGCAGATTCAAGTTCAATTTTATCATGCTCAATCTTTATCTTATCTTCTTTTTGACTGGTATGGTTGGTTTGTTTTTCCCAATTCTCAACAATTTCATTTAATTGATTCTTTGGTGGGATAATATCATCTTTAATAACCATTTGGAATGAATCCTTTGGCATGAACATTCTACTCCTCATTGTTGCGTAAAGTTCTCTGTTTGCATTGGTTGTTTCATCATCAATTAGTACATTATCGAATTGAATCTCTAAATTATCATCTCCTTCGCAATATTTGTAGCTATTTAGCTCAATTCCGGTAATAGGTGCAATGCTAGATGCTGGAATCATGTCATATATCGCTTTCATTTGCACAAAACTCATGTTTTGTTGTTCTTCAATTTTCTTTTGCAATTCGACAATTTCTGTAAGATAATTCATCTCAATGGGCTGCTGTGACATGCTTGTATCTATTTTGTTTTGAGTTATTTGAATTTTTTCTTTTGCTTGTTCAACACTATCTACTAAAACTTTTTGCAAAGAAGAAACAGTCATATACGAATCCATAACATCTTGCGAACGTTGAATTACCCTATTGACTTGTTCGTCAGAGAGAACATTGACTTTGACACTTTGAGAACTTTGGGGCTTAGAAATAGCATCAAGAGGCCTGGGAGTTAGGGCGGATTTAAGAAGCTTCGAAGAACTATTAATAATTGACGATATAGAATCCATCATCAATCTAATTTTGCTCTCATTAGCCCATATTTGAGGAGGTATACTTAAACCATCTTTATGCCTCTCTAATAAATAGTCCAGAATTTGTTGTGTATCCTTGAGCTGCTGCAAGGTTTTTAGAACGTAATGAGATGCTCTAGAAAAACCAGCATCAATTAGTTGGCGAATTCGAAAGGCTTCCGACGAATTCTCACTTAAGGGATCGTAATTATTGGCATATTTCGAGACTTCATCAAAAATAATTCTGCATTGATTGTTCAGATTAAATGACTCGTCAAAGGATTGTTTCAACTTCGAATATAGGTCAAGAACATATAAATAAGGCTTTGGGTTTGAACTAATGCCAAATTCAGGAATAGAAAAGGATATTCCATCTGATATACCAAGAAATGGTTTTACAGAAGAATATATAACATCTAACACATCATTATACATTTCATTATTATCAAATGATACTATCTCATTAAAACCAGCACTTTCTTCTTGAAAATCGGCCAAATCTGAACAAATAGAATAAAATGAAGAATCTCCATTTTCAAGACAAAAGGCACGCTCCCTTTTTTCCTTGATTAAGTCCTGAAGTTCCAGAATTCTTGCTTTTTCCTGTATTATTAACGAATCACTTATTGAATTCTTAACTAAATCGGAATAGCCATTAATTTGGAAATCATTTGTTACCAATTCTTCAAGTTTGTCCTTATTATTAATTGCTAACTGGTTTATCGAAGATTTCAACGAAGTTACTTCATTTTTAAGTTTTGAATTGAGCGATTTAAGGTTTCCAAATTCTTCTCTGTCCACTTCGTCGTTTTGGAGATATCCATTATCGTCGTATTCCTCCTTTCTGTTCAACGACTCAATCCTTTTTGCGTATAATGGAGCCACGTTTTTTATATTATTAATAATAGAATTCAGCCTCGATTTATTTAAAGCCAAGTCTATATTCTTCATGATACTGTTCAAACAGACTATTCAAAAAATGCAAGGTATAAATTTAACACAAGTTCTAAACAACAAGGGACGAGGAGAATGAAAGAGAATGATCACTCGATGAGGTTTCAGGTTCACTTCCTGGGATCTCAAAATCTGTGGATTGGGAACTGTTTTCATCATTATCAATCTCGCCAAACATATCATCAGTAAGTTCAGAATCCTCTTCTTCACTCTCTTGTTGGCTCACTAAGTCATTAATCCCGTGAATTGGGAAGTACACATACAACAACTTAACGTAAAAAGGAATATTAGGTTGTAGTGATGCAATTAGAATAATTCTATCCACTTTAGTCCGGTTCTCCTCTATTTCCAAGAACTCTCTCAGTACCTGAAAAACAATTTGCAGTGCATGAGGAAGTCCAAAAACTCTATTTTCTATGAAAAATGCTGGTATTCCAACAGATCTTATTGAAACACCATCTATGCGAGCTAATATTGATTTCATTATCTCCTCAAGATCGGCAGGTTCCGATGTTGCAGGACCAATGGTATGAATTATCGCTTTGGAAGGTAAATTAAACCCGGGTGTAACAACAGTTCCATTCAAAGCGCAAGTTCCAATTTCTTGACAAGCTTTTACCAAATCATCTCCTGCCTTAATCTTGAGACTCTGAAATATTAATCCACCACTTTTCATATCACTATTTAGCCTGTTAACAACAGCATCAACTCTTAGCCTTGAAGGATCACCGTAATGCCATAACGAGACAAGTTTATTGATTTCTGGACTGACATTATACATTTGTCCCAAGTCCTTTGGGGGACGTATATTATCACACCACATACGCCCAGATCCCTCCCATGAATCAAGATCATCAATCGATACTGATCCGGATATCATTTTTCCAAATTTTATACATGAACAGATAATCACTATACAATTCTTTCTGAAAACCGATTTTTCACTATTCAAAAATCACAATTTCAGACATTTCAAATCAAACCGTATTTCTTTATCAATTTCAATTCAAATATTGAAAGTTGGCCAGGTTAATTTTCAGAAAGTTATGAAAAAATCAGGGTATTAAAAAAAAATAATCGTAAAACCGCCGATTAGTTTACTGTGTAATTTGTTTATGGACTCACTATACGAAAATTTACAGAAAGTATTAGACTGGGATCAATTTGATCCAACTGTTGTTCAAGAATCAATTGATTGGCTTAAGGAATGGCAATTAAGTTTTAATGTTGAAGCTGATTGTTTGTCTGTTTTGAACTCTGTTGTAGGTGATCGATATAAGTGTTTTGTAGCCTCCACGTTGCTTCATTGTATTTGGTATAGATGGGGAGATATAAATGATGATTTTAAGATGAAAATATTCATTTCAGTTAAAAACAGCCTGCTTTGTTCTAGGAATACTGTTTTTTCCAATATTTTAATTCGATGCTATGCTAATATGTTTTTGATGACCGATTTTTCTCTTGTTGATGATATCTATGAATTTGAATCACAAATGCAAGAAGAAATTTTTGTAGAGATATGCAATACTGTGAAAATGACTTTTTTTTGCAAATATGGTCTTAGAGACTATGTTGATGAGAATTTTAATATGATTTCCAACTCTATCACTATGTTTTTATTGAGATCTCCAATTAATCATAACTGGATTAGGATGTTTTGTGGTATAATTGGTGTAATAGATTGCTCAAGCACTGTATTATATCTTTTAGAGTATTTTTTTAGCGATTCTGGCTTTTTTAATCCAGCAATGTTGTATCAGGTTTCTTCCATGATCGACATTATATACAAGTTCTGTAATAATGATTGTACAATAATTGATCATATGATTTCTTATATATTCAATTTATTAGAAACAAATATTAGTATTACATCAGATATATTTTTCTCTTTGGTTTCATCTTTGTTCAAAACCCACAATCCTAATGTTTATGATTCATTAGAAAGTATAAACAATTTATTAATATTGGTTTTTGATCAAAATCCTTGTTTTAATGAATTTGTTTGTGAATTTTTAAGTGTAATAGCTTCATATTTAAAAATATCAAGACAATTTAACATTTTAGTTCATATGATTTTGAATTATATGCATAATATTTTAGTTTCTAATGAGTTTGTATTAGATATTGCCCAACCTTTATCCACAATTTTTCATTGTTTTCCTAATGAAATATATTCTATTTTTGTTGAGCTGAAAACACCACAAGTGTTTCTAATGTGTGCCAATATAAAACCATCAATATTTAAAGATGGGAAACTATCTATTGAAGAATTCATTCAATTTTGTCCTGATCATTATTTCACAATTTTCTTCTTTTTAAAATTTTCTTTCAATGTCACCAAGTATTTCCCTATGTATCTTTCCATTATTCAGCACAGCTTTAATACTATTCCCAAAGAATCATCTAAGCTATTGTATAAAATGGCTTCATCGTCTGCAAAGATACTAGCAGAGTATATCAATGATATTTACCCAGAATATTTTTTAAAGGTATCAACTTTATCAAACCATTATATTATCGCCTCTTTCTGTCTTTTGTCAAATTTTCTTCCAGCAGATACAGTATATAATGAATTATTTTCCAACATTGAAATTATTATTGAACAGGGCGGGTTTTTTACTGTCATATCTGTGATAACTAATTCTTTAATTCTATTAGAGAAGTCCAAAACTTGGATCAAAAGTGAAACAGCTGTTCAAGTATTTGTCAACATTTACTGCTTATTAATTGATTCATCAAACCATGAAATCCTAAAAGTACAAAAAGGATTATGCAAATTATCAAAAGCTTACTTTGATATTGGATTGACCTGTATAACCCCAGTTTTTTCCAAATGGATTAGTTATGTATATGAAAATGGACTTTTCCTACCTCAACATTTAGCAGTTTTTAATTCTAGTTCAGCTCCACATGTAATATTGATACCAGTATTGTCATCTGATAATATACATGAAAGTTTAAACCCCAATAATCCAGAAAAGTTTTTTCAACCTTGACCTCTTTGTCAATCCAAAAAATGCTTCATGATCCTCAAAATTCATAGAATCATTTGGAAATCTTTATGCGGATTATGATCCCGATCCATCAAAATTCTGAAATTCCAATATTGTTAAGGTCATTTTTCGTAATAGGGATGATTCCATCAAGCTTTGATCTCACAATCATGAACATACTTGAATTATATCTACCACATGATTGCATACCAGTATTTATGACCACCATTAGGTCAAATAAGAGGGATATATAGACAATTGTATCTTTAACTAAAGTGTTTTGAATCCATAATTTTTAATGGAAAATAGTTTTTCAATAGAATTGGTATCAATTTCAGGAAAATCTCAGTATATAAGTATCAAAAAGCATGATCCTGTGCGTTGTTTAATCATTCATGGACAAATAGATGTGCCAACCGGATTTAATTGCATATTCGTTCACAAAAACATTTGTCTCCATCCATATTTTTCCTTTTCATGCCAAGGTATTGGATCAGGAGACCATATCAATTATTTTTTGGTCAAAAATAGTGATAAGTATTCTTCAAATCTTCAGAGACAAGTTACATCGGATAAAGCAAAATATAACCAACTTATTTCAAGTCTCATATCATCAATAATTTACCGTATTGATTTAAATTTCTCATCAATGGAAACCAACCGTTCATGCCCGAGTATTTATAATCAGATACAAGAGAACAACGAGAGGATCGGGATTCAGGAGGAAAATCACAATGAATCCAGCAAAGATATAGTTATACAAAGTTCTTCATCTATAAACTCAAATCCCTTACCAATGATTTGGCCCCCTCAAGCAATTGCACCAAATGAGAAGGTCTTCCCAAGCGATCTAACTTTGATTAAATCATCAATAAACCAATTGATATCCAATATCACAGGAAATGGCGATTGATCTAGGGTCTTTATCACCAAAAATCATCAAATACCTGGGTTTATCGTCATTTATTCATGCTACAAGAAGTTGATATTGAAGTTCAAACTATAATATCTGATATCAAAGGTAGAGACAAGATAATGAAATTACGTGGCTTGCACAATTTAAGGTATGTATCTTCTGCAATAGGACCTGATAATACGAGAGATCTAATTTGCCAGCTTATGAATGATAAATCGATGACAATTGAGATGCATGTGTTTCTTGCAGGCACATTAGGCGATATGTTAGCTCATATTGGAGGGGAAAATGAAATTGATTTTCTATTATCTAAGCTTTCTCACTATTGTTCAGATGATAGCTATGAAATTCATGAAAAGGCCACAGATTCATTTATATTTTTAGCCAGCCATGTCACAACTAGTGTTTTAAGCGATATTTTAATACCCAAATTGAGTGAGATGTCGAATAGCCCATTCCACCGATCAAGGTCTTCTGCAGCAACTGTCATGTGCCAAATCTCTAACCTTTGCAGCACTAGTTCTGTTCCGATTATAGCCTCTCTTTTAGAGAAGCTAAGTCAAGATAGCAGTGTCCAAGTAAGAAAATCCCTGATTGATGGGATACCATTTGCCATTAATTCAAATCGATATGACCAGAACATTATTAAATCTATTATCACTACTCTATCTAAAGATTCCGAAGCAATTATTGTTTCATCAATACCATCATCATTAATCCCATTCAAGACAGTTTACAAATGCCCCAATTTTGTGGATTATATCTGTCAACATATTACCAATTGCACGTTTTGGCAACCTAAGAGTTCATTAATCAATTCAATTGACAAAATCACCCAAAATCCAGTAATAATCGAAGAAATATTTAGAAAAGCTCCTAATGATTCATCACAGTTTGTCAGGTCATCTTTCGCCAAAAAGATCCAATACTTTCTGGATAATTATGGATTTAATATTCAAGAAGCTATTGACGTATATATAAAATTATCATTTGATGATTCAAATGATGTGAAGCTTTCGATTGCTAAATCTTTGTCACAGTCACAACCAATTATTATTGAAAAAGTTTTGCCAAATCTGATTTATGATAGTGATTCAGAGATTAGATATACATCATTTCATGCTTTTGCATGTGTTCCATCACAGCTTTCATTGCCTATTGAGTATGTTTGCGAAGTATCACGATCTTCTAATTGGAGAAATCGAAATGATTCTTTGATTGTTATTCCCAGAATGATTTCTTCTGTTACAGATCTCGAGTTTTCTGATAAGCTTCTCCCAATTCCATTGTCACTAATATCGGACAATGTGTGTGAAGTTCGAATAAGAGCCTCCGAATGTCTCAAAGAAATATCATCAAAATTCGGAAAAGAATGGTGTCTCACACATATAGCCCCTAAAATTAAGCTTATTGTAAAAGATAGTGATTATCACATACGCCAAGTTGCCATTAAATCCATATTCATTATGAATCTTGATGACTGCTTTAGCAGCGAATTGAAAGAATTATCAAAGGACCCTGTATCCAACGTCAGGATTATCATTGCAAAAGAAATACCAGAAATCTACCAGGACATTATTCGAGAGCTCCAAAATGATAAGGACTCTGATGTATCATATTTTGCCAAACAGAGACTTAACCTCACCTCACTTTAAATCAAAAGTGGCAGCTAAATATCTTTTGAATTAGTTTGTTTGTTTATTCAACAGCGGCTAAGTAGCCGGCCACTTTTCATTTTCTTATGTCGACTGTTGAAGAACTTAAATCGCTTGGAAATCAAGCATTTTCTGCTAAGAATTACCAAAAAGCTATTGAGTTGTACACTGATGCTATTGAGATGGATCCGAAAAACCATACTCTCTACTCAAATAGGTCTGGTGCTTATTGCGCTGCAGGTAAGTATAGGCAAGCCCAAGCTGATGCCAATAAGGTTACTCAGATTAAACCAGATTGGGTCCGTGGCTATACTCGGTTAGGAGCCGCCCTTGAGGGCCTCGAAGATTGGGAAGGAGCTACCAAGGCTTATGAAGATGCATTAAAGCTTGATTCATCAAATGCTGATATAAGGGCAGATCTAGATCACGCAAGAAGTAAAATCAACGCGGGTCCCCAGGGTAATCCAGGAATGGATCCAATGGCTCAACTCAGCCAACTTTTCAGCCCACAAGCCTTTGATACCCTTAAGTATCATCCAACAACTGCTGCATTCTTTAGAGATCCATCTTTTGTTGAGATCATTAACAAGATTAAGGCCGACCCTAAGAATATGTCTGCATACATGAGTGATAAGAGAGTTGAAGTTTGTATGCAAGTTTTGCTTGAGCCACTTATGAAGCAGTTTTCTGATAAGAATGGTCCCAAAGATGCTCAAAGCGAAGAAATCGAGACTATTCCAGAAGAGCCAACATACACTCCACCAAAGCCAGAACCAAAGAAACCGGAACCAAAGAAGCCAGAACCAAAAAAGCCAGAACCATCCAATAATCAAATTTCTGAAACCGAGAAGGCTCTTGGTAACGAGTGTTTCAAGAATGGAGATATTGAAGGTGCCATCATTCATTATGACAAAGCTATCGAAGTTGATCCATTCAATGTCCTTCTTCACTCAAACAAAGCATCATGCCTTATTCGTCAAAAGAAATATCAAGAAGCTGTTGATATTTGTTCCAAAGCAATCGAGGCTGGCCGCGAACATCATGCGGACTTCGAAAGCATTGCCAAGGCTTACACTAAGATTGCTTCAGCAGAGGCTGCTAGAGACAATCTTGATGCTGCAATTTCTGCCCTAAATTCCTCAATTCTTGAAAAGAAGGACCCTGTTGTTAAGAGAGAGCTTAAGAGACTTCAGGATCTCAAAATCAAGCGCGATGCTGCAGCATATGAGAATCCAGAACTCGCCGATAAAGCCAAGAATGAAGGAAATGCATGTTTCAGGAACAACGATTTCCCCACCGCTATTGAGCATTATAATGAAGCTATTAAGAGATCTCCACGTTCTGCTCCATTGTACTCGAACAGAGCCGCAGCTTATTCCAAGCTTGGTGAAATGCCAATGGCAATCAAGGATTGTGAAAAAGCAATTGAACTTGATCCCAATTTCGCTCGTGCTTACACCAGAAAAGCTTACTGCCATTATGTAATGAAGGAGAATCATAAAGCCATTGATTGCTACAACGAGGCTCTGAAAATCGACCCAGATAACGCAGAAGCTCTTGATGGACTTCAAACAGTTAACCAAGCAATCGCCAAGGCTCGTTTCACCGCTCCAGATGAAAACCAAATCCGTCATGCTATGGCTGATCCTGAAATCCAGAAGATTCTCCAAGATCCTGGAATGCAACAAATCCTCCGTGATCTACAAGAGAACCCTTCAAAGGCTCAAACATACATGGCAGATCCTAATGTAAGGCAGGCATTCGCTAAGCTTCAAGCAGCTGGAGTACTCCGTTAAATAAACAAACAACGATTAACTCTTTATATCAATTACAAACGATAATAGAGGTTATGACATTTAATGTCTCAGGAGCAGCTTAATGGCGTTTATGATCTTCTTAGAAGAGTTCCTCCAAATAAAATCGAAACTCGTTTGTTTGATGCCATATCTTTAGTTCCAGATCTTGAGGAGACTCTTTTGAGCACAGTGGATACTCCATTAAAAATCAAAACTGATGAAATCACAAATCATCAATTTGTAGCTTGTGAGTTTAATAGAGACTACGATAGTCATCGATCTCCATTCTCAAATCAATATTTTCCACCCATTGAGGATGGCCAAAAGATTTCCGAACGTTTAAGAGCGATTGAGGTCAAGGCAAACAATGCATTCCAGGCATATTGCCATTTGTACTTTAAAGGCGGTACTAGCTCAGTGTATTTGTGGGAAATTGAAGAAAATACTTTTGGTTTTGGTGTATTCATTAAAAATGAGGTTGACACAACTTTGACTGACGGAAGAACATTAAAGGGATGCATCGACTGTTCAGACACAATCGAGGTTGATGAATCTGAATCTACCGCCAAATACACACTTACATCATCTGTTATTATGAGACTAGAAATAGATATTGGTTTAGATAAGCCACTCATCATTAATGGAAGTGTATCTGAAGCCAAAGTGAGACAGGTTGCTTGGACAAATGATGATGATCATATTGTCAATGTTGGAAAACTTGTTGAAGACAATTCCACCAATTTCCGAGATATCATCGAAGAAATGTATGTTAAGAAGCTTAATCACATTGCTGAATTGTTGAAAAACACAACAATCAGTGAACAACAAAAGCTCCTTGCACAGAATCTCCAGAAGAAGTTCGATATTCCAAAGTAAATACCATCGCTGAGTTTATATTGTAAATGCCACCAAGACGAAATGCCCGAGCAGTTGCTCCTCCTCCAGATTTCGATTTGCTCCCAGGACAAAAATCGGCTCGCTCAACAATTGATCCTTCAATGTTTGTTAATAGTTTTGATGAAGATATCCAATATTTCCAGAGATTATCGATGGTTGAGAATTTACCTAATCACCTTGAGAAAGAGATTAGTGAATTGCATTCCAGTATAGCAGATACGTTGATTCGTAATTCGAATGTTTTGAATAAGTCAGAAGATAGACTTAGAGAAGTATTAAACAAACTTTCATCTGCTCATGAACAAGCAAAAAAGACCAGGAGCGATGAATTGGGGATATATGATCAGCTAAAGTCAATAGATTCGGATAAAAACTCAAGTGCATTCATTGTTACCAACAAAAAAAAGACCATTCAGAAACTTAAGCAAATGGTTGAAGATGCAACTGTGCCTGAAAACTATTCCCAAACTTTAAAGCTCACCAGCCTCAGCGATATCAAAAATATTAGGAGAATATATGAAGTTTTATGTGCCCTTGATGTTGCTCAGAAACCCGAGAACATTCCTCCATCTATAAAGGGATTTACATTAGCAGAAGAGAGAAAGAAACTTTATCATACAGAGAAGTCAAATTTTGCTAATTCTTTTACTGATTTTATCAAAGGTCGTCTGGATCAAATCGAAAAGATCCAAGATTTAGCGGCAAAGAATCCTGAAGTTACATCGAAATACATGGTTAATGGAGAAAGCAAACCATATTCCGTTGATGTAAGAAGTCATGTAATCCTGAGGGCATTGAATCCATACACACCTTTATTTGAATGGCTTAAGATTAATTTTGAGAATCACTACAAAGAGATTATTCGGAAGTATTTAATCACATCTCCAAAACTTCTTAATAGTCAGGTTATTCCTGTTGTAAGAAATTCTATTCAAGCAATAGAAAGGATAAAAAATCCAAATATCACTACAACAACTTTACTTACAGCAGGTGAGGGTATGAAAGATTCAAGTTGCGACCGCGTTTGGGATACGCTCAAAACCACATCCGATTTTGTATTTGGTTCACTTAGTGTTGAGTTCACGGTATGCCGTGAATACTGGGGGATTAATGATAGGTCTTCTTTGCAGAATCTAATCGGAGAGGAGCTATCAAATGGATTATTAGATTTATGGAAAGAATCCGAAAAATTTGATATTCTTTTTGTAATGAGAGGCTATTCCTTAAATGGATCGAAAGCGAAAGAGCTTGGTCTTCCTTTGAATTATGTGGTTGAACAACTTTATAATAAATGGGAATCTTACAAAGATTCCCAAATGACATATTTACGAGCAGAACGAGTATCTACACGAAGTACAAGTGTTTTGAAGCCAATCAAAATGTTTCCTAATTTTATTGTACATATAACCTCAAAATCTATTAAATGTGATTTCGAAATATTAACAGAGACAATAAATGATATAGCTGATGGTTTAATGAAATGGCTGATTGAAGAAGCAGCGCCAAATTTCCCAACTAAGAAGCAAGCAAGGTTGATTTTGCTTAATGCCTTTCATTTGTGCGAAAAAATTAAGTCAAAGAAGTTTTATGAGAAGAATCCTTCCCTTCAGCAAAAAATCGATTCCATCATCCAAAAAATGAACGGGTTTATTGGAGATCTTCTTAAAGTCCTTATTCAACAATCTTGGACATCCAGTTACACATTCTTTGAACAGATTTCTATCTGGATGATTGAGTGTCAGTTAACAGCAGAAATGGTTTCTTTTCAACCTTCACACACTGAAGAGAAATTCATCGAGCTTACAAAGGAAATGGAAAAGCATCTACAATCATCTGTTGACGAAATCAAAAAATTCTTAACCAACAAAATTAAAGATGATCTACTCAGAGGTAAAATTTCTGAAAAAATACCAGAATTCCTCACAAAAACATGGGAAGAGTGGGATAAATATGCTTTCGAATGCTACGGAACACACATATCTCCTTCTCTCGGTAATGTCATGAAGCTCCTGTAAAAGCCCGCCAAAATCAACTATTTGCTCTCAAAAAATCGAAACTTCTCAATTAAAATCTTTAAATCAAAAATCAAAGCCCTTTTGATCGTTTTTGATTTTATCAAAAAGTATCAATGAAACTTTTTACAAACTCTCTTCTTATTCAACTTAACCAGGAAGTTATTCTAAATTCTACACACGATCAAGATTTTACCTGTAAAATCGAATGTTATGAAGTTGAACCATCTGATTTTGAGTATTATGGGGTACATCGAAATGACAGTTATCATAATCCTTCATCTTTTGGAACAAGCCCAAATAGGTTTATGAGTAATCCAGTTTATGATCTTGTTAGTTATGCTTCATCATTAGAATTCCCTGCTTTGAAAGCAACGTTATCTGAGTCTTTTCCTGATTTCAGCTTTGATGATCTATGTCCATGGCATTTTAAGTTGATTCAATCAATAGATCAAGCCAAGTCTACAATAGGGTGGAATGTTGCTTCAAATTTTGCTAATCCAGACAAATTACTATCTTTACTCTGGGAAACAGTTGTCGGTACGATTAATTTAGCGAACTCTCAAGTATTTTCATATGATCCAGATGGGCCTGATCTATTTTCTGAAATGGGAATCGTATCACAACAGAGCTTTTTCTTCTATGATGACGTGAAAGGTAGAGTGCTGTTTTTCCACTCTAGAGAAGGAAATAGCGGTGTGAGATCTATGTCTGATACAGAGTCACAAAGTATTGATAATTTGCTGGAAGCGAGATTTGGATTTGGTGTGTATTAAATCTAAAGCTATTATTTAGGAGATTTTGTTCATTTTTTATGCATACACAAATGCAAAAGAGAACAGATAATAGTTGAATTGCTTGGAGCTGATAATGCTTGATGGACTATACTCACCTATTCCCTTACAAAAATGTGTCGAAAACAAACCCATTGAGATCGGTACAGGATACGATTGTATCATACATGATACTGTGACTAAGCTTCCATATGATATGAAAGCAACATCAGAAACACAATTCACAAGTGTTATTGATGGAATATCGCCAAAAGCCATTGTAATAGAAGGATTTTTCATAAATATCATCTCTGAAATGGTGTATGAATGTGATATTGACATTAATGCACTGGTAAATGAGCTATTAAAAAGGTTGATCTTGGATATTGAATGTGTACCTGAAGTTTTTATCCAAAGGGTGAATATAGATACTCCAGAATTTGACCCCATATTGATAAATGTAACATCAGCTCCTGTAATTAAATAAAGTTCAAAAGCTGCACCATCCAAATATGGTGAGCGATTAAATGAAGTATTGAGGTTTTTTTGATAGTGATACCCACTATTTATCCTCAAAGTATCTTGGTTATTATTAAAACAATGACATACAGTATTATACTCAAAATAGTTAGATCCGATTATCTCCATACCAGATCCCATGTAAGAAATACATGATGAATAGCAACAAAATGAAGAGTTGGTAACCTTTGCAGTTGAATGATAGGATCCTCCATTATAGTTACCATTTACACTTATCATGTGGAATACAGAATGATCAACTTTCATAGATCCTGAACAGGAATACAAAATGGCACCACCATGTGTGTTAGAAACAGTAATATATGCAAATAAACACCTTACAAACGTCACACACTCCGTACAAAGGGCTATTCGAAGGCGACACTCAGGAATCATCACACATGACATCTTGCAATAAAATTTAATCGTGAATAAACCACTCAATGCTATTTGAATGTCGTAAAATTTAAAATTTGACACTTCATATAAAATGATTTTCGGCACAGTTCTCCATCGATTAATGTTGAGATCTATAAACGAGAGTTGTTTCCCTTCAGGGCCATTTCAATTGTACAATATGCCTTATCCTTTTATGCCTGAGATTGTTCTCATTGTAGGTTCGACTTTTGTATCAATGACAAAGAGAGCTATTAGTGTGTTTGTAGATGAAAAAAAGCATTTATATCTGGAAAAATCGACATTTATAAATGTTTCAAGTCCAGAAAATTATGGGGCAATATACTATTGCCATAAAGGACACACATTTTTGACATTTGTTTGCGCTTTTAGATGTTTTACTCAATCATCTACAGGTAGTTTCCAGTTTGCATATTTGAGCGCAGATTTATCAACTAATATCACATTTTTTATGACTTCCATATCTGAGTGTCCAGGGATTTCTGGTTCAAGGAACCATCCATTATTATTGAATAATGGATTTCTTGAAGTATGTGGATTAAATTTGAGTGCTATAAAGGGGATATTAAATCATGGATCGATTACGGCATATCCAACTGAAGTTTCCAGAGTTGCTTTCTCCAATATCGCAAAAATTGAAATTTCTAACATGTACTCATTATATTATTCATCCAATCATTTGAAATCAAACTATTTTCATAACATTAATTTTGTTGCTAACCTTCTCCCAATATTCGACTATTACCTAATTTATATTAATGGCACTTCTAACACCATTTTCGAAAGATCGGTATTCACAAATAATATTGGATGGTTGTTTTGTTTTAGTACAACAGGTATGGGATCATTAGTGGTTGTTGATTCTTTTGTATCCCATTCAAGTTCATATTATTTGTCATGGGGTTCTAGAGTCTTTATATCATCCTACAAAATTCATACAGGCTCTGCTACACCATCACTCATTCTTGAGCATCTACACACAGCTCTTTGCATTGCTCAGCAGCCTTATAATGTTTCAAAGTACTATGACTTACTGTCTCCAGAATGCATACCACCAACTCCTCCGCAAACAATGCCAAATCTCGCAAGTTATTGTAATGCAGTTGCCCAGAATATTCAATTCATCCCCTTATTTGCTTCATTTATTTATATCTTCAGTGAGTAGTTATTTTTATTTAACAAATCCAAAAAATTATTGTTGTCCTATTTCTTGATCAGTTTTTCGATATGATTTTGTACACTGTGAGGATTGTAATCTCTTTAACAGGCCATGACAGACAAGTTTTCTGAGAGTACTTAAACCGAAACTTTTCAATGGGTCTCTCATAAATATTGTTAGAAAACTTGAATTTTTTGGCTCTTCTTCTTTCAATCATTTCTGAAAGATAGTGCCATTTAATGGTCTCACATATGTTAGTATTATCTCAAGATAATAAGACAACATTTTGGAATACTGGAATCAAATCTGGAAAAAATGAAAAAGGATCTCTTCAGCATTCCATTATAAATACTGTTTGCAGTGCTATAGCTTTTATACTTGCAATCAAGTTTTCTATAGTTCTTTTTAATTTTGAAGTTCAGAATCATTATTCATCAGTTTTCCAGAATTATCCAAAAGAGGGATACCAGTTATCCAAAATAGATAATAATAATTATGAAGTTTTAAGTAATAATTGCATAAATGAAAGTATAGAACAAGGAAGATCTTATGTCAATGTTTCCATTGATATATCTCAGTGTGTATTCTATAGATACTCCAAGTTTATCGGTGACGGGGGAGTTATTTTCGTTAATGGGGGGTCATATTCAATGGTTGTATCATTTTCAACGTTTTTTAATTGCTCTTGTTCATCCAATGGAGGTGCCATATATTTTTCATCATTTAGTTCAGTTCTTAAAAGAATATGTGCAAATAAGTGTGCTGCTATTAATAAGTTTTTTGCTTATATCGAGTCAAATCAGTTAAATCAAGCGGAATTTCTCTCGATATCGATGAGCAAAGGAAACTGTTTCCCTATATATCTTAATGATGGTAATCAGAAAATTGATAATTCTAATATTTCAATGAATATTGTATATTTGAATTCTGGTGCTTATTTTTAATCTGGATTATCATTCTCAAGCTCATTTTGTACATTTTCAAATAACAAAGCTTCAGAATACACTATTATTGAATTTGATAATTGCAATGGAACTATGTCTTTTGCCAATATTGTTCATAATGATAGTCCTGATCCGGCCATAATTTGTGTCAGTGGTGGATCTTATCCCAATATGGAGTATTGCGTTTTTGATATGAATAGTGGGACATTGTTTAAAGTAGAATCTGGCATTCTAGAAGTATCACATAGTTTTATTTCTCACACAGGATCGATATCTGCTTCTACCCCAGTATTAACAAATGATAACAATACTTTTTCGAAAAGGTCTACATATCAAATTGTATACTTCAGTTCTCATTATTGCAATGCAGATTATACACCACCAAATACCCCAGCCATCACTCAAAAAGTAGATGAAAACTCTGAAAAGCCAATATCAGCATTTATCATGATTGTAGGGTCTCTGATAGTCATTTTCTTAATCTCTGGTCTAGTTTACTACTTTGTTATTCTTAAGAACCATCACCAATCAGATCATGATTCTGACTCGAAAGAGAAAGTAACACCTGATATCTAGTAAACTTACAAACGAATTATTCATATTTTAACCCATTTGGAATGGAAAAATGATGCAATTATCAAATTTGGGATTTTTTTCATGTATCATATATGATAATCAAATGAGCGATTTGGAAAAAGCTTTTTTGTATGCTCAAAAGGATGATATCGATAATTTTTCTTTATTAGTTCCGGAAATAGTTAAGTTGAATGCTACAGTATCTATTTTTTCTAATGTCAGTATAAAAAAATTTGTTTATAATTAATCAAACGCTTATACATGTAGCCATTGAGAGTAATTCATTATTTTGTCTTCACTATCTCTTAGAAAAAGGATTTAATATCAATCAGAAGAATTTTGTTCAAATTATTAATTCAAAGGAGTTACTTAGTCTTTCATTCTGCCGCCATTCATATTGCCGTTGAGTTAAAAAACAAAAGAATGCTTCTTCCTCTCTTGAACTCAGGAGCTGATCCTAATTTCCCTGATGTTTCTTTGTTTTTTTTGATTCTGGTGTTTCTTTGTTTTGTATTGGACCTCTCTTCATTGGGCAGCACAAAAGCAAGATGCAGAAATTCTTAATCTCTTATTGGATTATGGTGCAAATCCAAATTGCATTGATTTTGAAGGAGCAACTCCGCTTCATGTTGCAGGTGATTCAACCAGCCATGAATGTGTCAAGCTATTAATACAATATGGTGCTGATCCTAGCATTAGGAATAACTTTGGATCAAAAGCAGCTGATTTATGCATCAAAAGGGGACACTCATTAGAAAAGGAACCCATGCAAATATTTAAACTAGAAGATTTATAGCTTTTTTAGACACTCTTGCATTATTATTCATATGCAGAACTACCAGGCAATTAAAGTTCTTGGGGAGGGAGGATATGGAAAAGCATTATTGGTAAAGAGAAAAAGCGATGGAATTATGCTTGTTATGAAAGAGGTTCAAATATCAAAGCTTAACGCGAATGAGAAAGCTGATGCTTTACGGGAAGTTACAATCTTGCAATCGTTAAGACATCCAAATATAATAGCATATGAAGAATCTTTTCAACAAAATGGATATTTATATTTGGTCATGGAGTACGCCGATGGAGGTGATTTATCTCAATTGATTAAAAAACAAGGCAGAGTTTTATTGGAAGAAGATTCTGTTTTGTCAATTTTTGTTCAAATAGCTTTGGCGATTAAGTATTTGCATGATAGAAAGATTTTGCATCGTGATTTGAAAACACAGAACATATTCTTGATGAAAAACGGACATATCAAACTGGGGGACTTTGGAATTGCTCGTGTTTTAGATCACACCAATCAGCTATGCAAAACACAGATTGGTACACCATATTATCTCTCTCCCGAGATATGCGAGGGCCAAAAATACAATTCCAAGACCGACATATGGTCTCTAGGGTGTATCCTATACGAATTATGTACATTTAAGCACCCTTTTAATGCCAATAACATGCAGGCTCTCTTGGCTAACATTATCAGAGGCAAATACTTTCCTGTTTCAACACAGTATTCATCCCAAATAAGGTTACTGATTTCCCAAATGTTGATCAAAAGCCAAAAAACTAGACCATCAATCAATGTAATTCTAGCTACCCCATTTATTAAATCAAGACTCAATGATATACTTGATGAGACATTACTTTCTTACGAAATGGGCCATACTATACTACATGGAAGAGACCCATTACAAGCCCCCACTATAATAATAACCAAGGAAAGCGAACCAGGTATTAAAGATTCTCCACCGGAACCAAACCAAAAGATAATACAGAAACAAGATATAAAGAAAGAAGAAAAGAAACCAATCGAAATGCCTTTTAGCAACAAACCACAACCCGATCCCAGAAAAAGGGATTTGGAAGCAGCAAAAAAGAGAAGAGAAGAATTAGCAGCACAAAGAGAGAAAAGGAGAGAAGAAGCACTGGAAATACGTAAACAGCAGATACTCAAACAGAAGAAACAAAGAGAGCAAGATGAGGCCCGAAGGAAAAAAGAAAGAGAGCAAAGAATGGAATTGCTTAAAAAAGAAATTGAAGCCGAAGAAATGAGAAGAAAGAAACTTGTTGAAGATAGAAGGAAGGTAGAAACTAAAAGGGTACCATCCAGAAACAATGATGCTCCCCCACATACACCATCTCCTCCACCAAAACATATCTTAGATAGTTTTATTGAACAGAATAAAGACAAACAACCAAAATGGGCCATTCACGAATCAAAGGAATCACACCAAGCTCCTTTGATTATCAGAGGAGACCAACAAGTTTCTGCCCAAAAGCATATCAATGAGCAACCTAAACAAAACCAAATGAACCACATTGAAATAATGAACATATGGGAGAAACAAAGAATGGAATCACTCAATGAAAAACGAAAAGCCAAAAAAGAGGAGGAAGATTATGAAGAAGAAGAAGACGAAGAAGAAAAAGAATTGAGCCTAAAAGGCCAACTAGCTTGCACCATACATGAGGCACTAAATTTAGAAAACCCAGATAATGAATCATTTGATGATGAAGCTGAAGGAGAACAAGGATTTCCAGTTGCTATAGATCAATCATCATTGTTATCCAGAATAGAATCAATGAGAAACTACTTAGAAAAGATGATAGGAAAGGAAAAACTCAAAAAACTTAGGAGAATAATGACAGAGTCAGACTTTCCACAATTCGGAAATGATGTAGATCCCCAGATAATTGTTGTTTTGTACAAACTTTTAGCGCTTGAAGAACTCTTGAATTGAATAAATAATGATCGTTCATAAGATGAAAAATTATAATTCGGGTCCCGCAAAATACCTAGCGATTGGAATGTTTTTTGTCTGTGGATCATTTGTCACTGTTTTAAATAGTATAATATTGAAGAATTCTTATCCTTGGAGGTATAACACTTATCTTCAGTTCAAGAAACCCTGGTTTCAGAACTGGATCATGTTCATAGGTATGAGTATCTTTTTTATACCAAATACTATAAAATATTTGAGAAAAAGGAAAGAAAGCGAAGATGGAGTTAGTATTTTTGTATTGTTTAGAGAATCGTCTCTTCCTTCATTATTGTATATTTTGGCAACTGTTCTACAAAACTATGCGTTGATATACATGCCACCAACAGTATGGCAAGTTTTTTTTGGGTTTCAGATTCTATTCACCACTCTTTTTGCAGTCACATACAGAAAACAGCACCTATATTTGGTTGACTGGCTTGGTTTGTTTATTTCTGTTGCTGGAATGAGTTTCACTGGTGTTGCTGCACTTCTCAGAGGTACAGATACTTCAACAGACTCTGAAGTTACCACCATCTTTTTCATGTTTATCATAGCTATATTCTCTCACGGAGTAAAGTCTTTCCAAACTATTCTGGAAGAAAGACTTCTTCATGATAGGAAAATTACTGGTTCTGAGCTTACGGGTCTTGAAGGAATTTGGGGTTTTTATGTTTCCACATTTATATCTTTGCCCATTTGCAATGTTCTTAGTCCAGGAGGCAGGCTCGGATTATATGAGAATACTTTAGAATCTTTTGAAATGATTTCCATGTCAGCTGTATTAAGGAATCTTTTAATTGGGTTCTTTATTTCTGTAACATTGTTCTCATATAGTGGTTTATTGATTACTGAGTTTTCAACTGCTATTCACAGAAACATGTATGAAATTATCAGACCTTTACCTGTTTGGCTTTTATCTTTAGCTGCCAGGTATTTAACCGGAATAGAAGGTGTTGGTGAAACAGTGGATCGGTATACCATATTAGAAATGGCGGGTTTTGCAATCTCTGTCATCGGTTCAATAATTTATAACCGAGTATGGAGATTTGGCTGCTTTTTATATGTTGAAACAAATGAAACAGATACAAAACTGAATTCAACCACTCAGTATATTTTGGATGAGAGCCCATTATTGAAGGAAAGAACAGATTATGTTGGAAACTAAAAAAATCTTTCATACGCTTTTATTTCAACATGAAATTACCCAGGGATGATATTCTTGGCTTCTGAAAATGCAATTTTTATCAATTCGAAACTATCTGAAACATCTTTCATTAGAGTGCTAAAATCTGCTGTTACAAATTTTCGAGCCATGTCTAATGCATTTTGAAGGACAGATACTTGACGATCAACAGCTTTTTTCAATTCAACAAGTTGTTTCTTTTCATCAGGATGCGCTTGTATATACTCTGGCTTTGCATATGTGGTTACAATCTGTTTTGTAACAATTTGATCGAATGAGACCATTACTGATTTGATAACCATTAAAAACTTCCCTGGTTCGGATGGTTTCTCTTTCTTTTTCATTAGAAGTTCAATCAAGTACACTTCTTTATCAATTTTTAGAGTATCTTTGTTAACTTGAAGAATAAGGCTTTCCAATGTTGAAAGAGTTCTCACCAGTGTATTAATACCAGCAATTTCTGAACGTGTTATAGTTAGTGGAAATGCTTGTTGGGTCTGCAAAAATATTTGTTGGTTTTTTGTGACTCCATTTTGTTCAATTTTGGAATCTTGCCTAAATATTGACACAAATTGAACATTCTTAGATCCTATGATCGGCTTTCGGAAATCAGGATAGCTAAAAATGTTTGTTTTTTCTTCTTCAGAGCAGGGATATATTGGTAATATATTGATGAATCTTTCAGTTTTAGAATCTGCCATTTCTTTTTGATTTTTGTTGGAATCCATAACTGCATCAGGGAATTTTTGTTTAAGTTCATTTGACATATCAGCTTTTGTGTAGTGAGAATCTCTCCTATATACAAAACTTTTATTTTGGAAAAACTGATCAAATGCCCCATTGAAACTACATCTATAGTATTTAGGTGGCAAAACATCAGTATTTCCTAATTGCTTATAAATCTGACTTTCAATTTGATATATTTGTGGAAGAAGCTCAATGTGTTTAAACTTCTCAACGCATTGTTCTTTGATTCGATCAATAAATGGAAGCCCATACTGAAATTGTTCAGAGTTCAAAGCAATAGACAAAATCTTAAATAATATCTCAATTGTTCTCTTTCTTCCTGTTGTTTCAGCAAACCTATCTTTACCCTGAACAAGCTTATTATCGCACGGGGTAATATCTAATACCAAATCAAGGCAATAAACTTGTTCGATGATATTATTGCATATTTCATGAAGATTCAATAATTTGGATATAAACTCAAGATGTAATGATGTCAGACTGAATTTTTTGCAATATCCGATAATTTTGAGAAGTGATTCACTCAACTCGGATTCATTGACTCGATCAAAAGGACGAGATTTAATATCATATAAGGAAAGTACCAACCCACTAGAATCTCTACAAAAATCTTGGATTTGCTGAGATGATTTAGAGAATTCAGTACATAATTCGGGTCTAAACTCAAAAACAGGAAGAATACTCATAAAATCAGGATATGACAAAAGCTCTTGCAAAACAAGAATAATATTTCGGAAAGATTCTTTGACCGTTTTGCTTTTTTCAATATCAGAATTCAAAATTGAAAAAAGAAGCAACTGCAAAGTTTGTGAGGGTATTAATAAATAGGTTCTCAGTATATCTAAGAAGAGGGATGGCATATATTGATGGTTTAATGGCATTGATCGGTGCAATTTAACAAGTATCATAAAGTTATTATTAATACTATAAAGTGCTTTACGTATTTCAAAATCCAGCACTATTTCAGATGATGAATATGCATAAAAGGCAGTCTTAAAGCATTCTTTAAAAAGCAATAATTTAACATCGAAAGAAATTGATACATCTTTCATCATTTTAGCGAGTGTGTCAAAATTCATTGTTAAGTAATACAAGAAAATAAATAAGAGTTGCTGATACTGTATTTGATTTGATTGAACAATCTGCAAAAACAACTCATATTGAATATCTTGAGGGAAAGCAAAAAGCACCGATGACACCAAATCAGAAATTTCAGGCGATTTGTTGGATAAATACTTGATAATAATTGGAAAGTACTTCAAAATAAAACGATCCTTAGTTGTCAAGAACATCGAGCCAAGTAAGTTAATAATTTGTGGTTCCAAATCAGAGTTTTTAAGATACTCATCAATCTCTTGAGTATACAACATCTTCATGTTCACTCGAGCTTTTGGATCAATCCAGCAAGGTTTTGATGTCAATGCAATAAGTAAGTCAATATTATTCTTCTTATTAGAATTACTGCTATTAAACAAAAACGATTCAATGTATGGAATAACATCAATTGGAAGTAAGCACATATGTAAAGCATCAATTAATGAAGGAAAATGCTCAAATATCAGACATTGGTTCATATGAACAAATATTCTATCTTTTGAAGGAGGCTCTTTGATAATGTTATTCAGGCAATCAAAAAACTCTTTGAGTTGAGCTTTGAAATCGGGTACTGAAGACGAATCTCTATCAAGAACAAAAGACCTGCAAATCAACTGCATATAATATGGAAGAGTTTTGAGAAAATCTCTATATTCTTTTGTAGATTCGTCAGAGCGCAATTCGGCAAAAACTTTAGGTAGCAGTTTCAAATGGAGCTTTGATAAAAAGATAAGTTTAGGGGCACCTTCTTCTTTCACGAATTCATTGACAATAAACTCATCAAATAAATGAACATGATCCAAACCCCCTTTGGAAAGTAATTCACCAAAAAGAGACCTCAAAGAGATAAATGCATTTTGTGAAACCTGCTCATCATCACCAACAATTAAAGAAATGAGAGATATCATCAGAGGCCGGAAGAATTTTGACCATTCTTTAATCCCAATAAACTTTATATTATGAAGGCACTCAATTAATTCCGATTGGTACTCTTCCCATTTGAGGACTTTAATCAGGGAAGAATTATTGGAATATTTGGTTGATGTATAGTGTAGTGAGTATGTAATTGATCCAATCTTTTTTCCTTGTATGGGGAATTGTATTGTTGTCGCATCAATATGATTTCCATTGATAGTAAAAGCAAAAAGATCAACAGATCCTTGAGCTTGCTGAGGAATGCAGCCAATCTGATCAGATAGAGGGATTAATGAAATACCTTGAGTAACAGTAGTTGAGGACATCAAATTGCTTCGCTGAAACTCAAATAGAAGATACAATTTGGTAATATCGGTTTCAAGATCCATCAAATTAATCGAAAAGGCTTCATTCATTTCAATATCTTTGCTTCCTTTCAGCAAAACAGAGCACCATGCAGGACTTCGGAATTCATTTGTTCCAATTTCTTGTAATCGAGGTAAAAACTTCTTATTAACACTATCAAAAAGGCGAACTAGCAATTTTGCTTTGGATCTTGCAGTATCTTGATTAATAGATGAAATAAATACACCAAGAGACGATCTTTCAAAGTTATAAGGTAGAACTGAAGGAATGGTAAAAGGCATAACTTTTCTAAACTTATTCAAGTTTTGTCCAAAGATAACAGAATCAGATTGTCCCTTAAAACATGTGGCTCTAATATCAAATGATATTTGAGAACCTTCAATTGTTTTTGATATTTCAGGTGGACAATCATTAATAAGATAATTATGAAGATTAGATATGATGTCCGAGCTTGATGTCATCATATTTGCAGAGAAAGAAACCATATTTCCATAATTCGAGGCAAAAGCTTGAAGTTTCACAATGGCACATCCAATACACTTCCTTAAGTTGCTCCCACCAGAATCAGCACTTGTTCTAGAGTCATCCGCATAAATAACAAGATATATTGAAGGATTATTATCAATATCAATTTGATCAAACACAAGATCATCTTTTGTAAAGCCAGGAGTAAGAATGACAGATGCTGTGTTTGAATACCATGGAAGCCTATTGGGACTATATAGGGCAATTCTAAACAATAAAGGATGCTGAAGCTGCCTAACATCAATATTTACATGCAATATGTTATATTCAGATTTGATCTTATTACCTTTTTGTAAACTCTTCTTATTGCTCATAAATTGTTCTAATCCATATGAAGATAGAGTTACAATTGAAGAGTCAGCATGTCTATTTACAGAGGGAACATTAAGACAAGACCTCAAATTACAAAGACGAGTCCCCAATGTTGTATGAGCAGCAGAAAACTTCAAAGAATCACCTTCTGGTATCGAATCGTAGGCACCTAAAGCATTCGTAATACTCTCAATAGAATCAAATGTATCAAGGCATTCTTTAGGACTGAGCTCAAAGAACTTTTTTAATGAATGTTTAATGGTTAATTGACTTTCAATATAGACAATATTTTTCTTGGACATTGAAAAAGATTCACTTGTTACAGTCGCAAGTTCAGAAAAGTCAATACAAGCTTTGGGAAAAATACCAACACAACCACTCCTATAATTCTTCCCTCGAGCCCAATTCCCAGAATATTCAAAAATTTCCAAATTATCTCCGTATATTATCGTCATCTGATGATCGCCATTGGCAATAAATGAGTGCGTCGCAATGCCATACCCATGCTGCGCCTTCCACATTTTTGCCTTTTTACCCTCATCCAATTTTTCTGAAAGATATATCAAATTAATACAAATGTGGTTGCGGTTTTTGATTGAGAAGGTTACATTATTGTATTTACTTTACAAAATGAGAAACCTGGACTGGGAAAATGGTGATGATTTGGAAAAGCGAATTGAAGAGCTTAAGAAATCTATCGAATCACAAGAGAGCAGCGTAGAGGAAATGAAGCAGGATTTTTACGATGATGCGAGTAAGTTAAAAGAGGAGAGCAGGGTTCTTTTAGATGAGATTGGGATTATAGAAGAGGAAATCGCGTCTTCTGAAAGGAAAACTAGAAGCAGTATTTCCAAAATCGAAGAATTAATAGGGAATATTTCTGATGTTGAAGAAATTCAGAATACAATAATCATGAAAGAACTCGTTGATCTTGGCTCATTTTATTTAGAATCATCATATAATCCACTCTTATTCTCAGAAAAGATCAGAAAAGCGAAAGAATTTGGATTTGAAGGGATGGAAGCTCTTCTCTGCAAAAAAATTGAAGAATTGAATAGCACGCACACAAGCCAAATTGCTCGCAATATAGAATCTTTTATACAAGGCTTCTCTGTTTCATCACATTCGTCTTTAATCAGTATGTTTACATCTCTTGAAGATCCATCTTCGAAACGTGCAAAAGAGTTTGTTCGTTTATTGGATGATATATCCAAAGAACCAGTTTTCGCTGGGGTGCTTTCTGAAATTGTTAGTAATATCTTTTGTACAAGAATGCAATTTCACACCAATAACTCATCCATCAAAACAGACAAGACAGCAATTAATTTTTTGATTGGAATTCTTCAAAACTCATTGCAAACTATTTTAATATTATTTAACTATACACGAGAGAAAAACTTTGAGTTTTATGTTCAGTTTATGCAATTACTGATCCCAAGATTGGTTAATTGCGTCTTTGAATTAATTTCTCGAGAAATTTTTGATAACATTGTTTCATTTAGGTATTTGTTTGCTGAATCATCAAGTTTGGATGATTGGTTTTCTAGACTTGATGATGGGATACCATTACATTTTACTGATTTCTTATTTAATAAGTTTGGAAAGAAATGGATCAAAGCAGAGAACACACATATCAGAGATTCTTTAAAGCGAAATGTATCATCTCCCAGCGCTTTTATCGAGATAGAACCAAAAATTCCAGAAATTGGACTTAATTTGTGTATTTTATTGTCCGAGCTGAGTAATTCAATACCCCCATCAATATCAAAAGAATTTCATGAAAAGTTTTATACCAGATGTGTAATCAAATCTGAAAGGAGAATTGTAAGCACATTATTAGAGATCGTTCATAACACTGAAGATATTACCAAAAAAGCATTAATGATCAATACACTCAATATGCTTTCAGTTCAGATAAGGGAACTATATGAAATCAGCGATGATATGTATCAAGAATTAGTATATGACACCGAGAAGCTAAAAGCTGACGTTTCTCAATTATGCATTTCACTTTCCAAGCCAGTTTTCGCTCAATTTGTCAAATCATCTGCCGAATATATTTCAATAGATCGATTCAGGTTCAAAGGGGGATCTCCAACCCAATCATTATTGTTTGCTTTAGATTCCATCACAAAAACCTTCGTCCAAATTCAATCTTCTCTGCAAGAAAATTTATTCAGTGTACATTTTCTTCACCATCTTGAATCATCAATCGATATGTTTTTGTTCACAAAATTGCTCACCAGAGTGGAATTTAAAGACACACATTCAATAGACCAGTTCTCGACTGATTTAGATTCTTTAATAGAGTTCTTCGGCGGATCTGACTTGAGAAAACTAAGGAGCGCAAGGATAGTTTTATCAATGAAAGAAGAAAAGTACTTAAATTGCGAGCTTTCTGATGAAGAAATCGCTCTATTACTGCAGAAGAAGTCTCATGTAAAGTAGCTTATCAACATAAAACTGACATTCATTTTTAATGAGTAAACCAAAAGTTGCTGTAAGGCCAATTGCAAAGCCAGCCGCTCCCCAACCAGCCGATATGGAAATCAAATTAATGATTAGTAAAGTTAGTCCAGTGTATGTTGATTCATGGCAAGGAGAACAAGATAATTGCTCAATTTGTAAAATCGGTTTCCACCAGCCTTGCGCCAATTGTGAAGTTATTGGCGAGGTCGATCCATGCCCAATTCAAGAAGGAAATTGCGGTCATAAATTCCACATGCACTGTATCAGTAAATGGATTAAAGAGCATTCCACATGTCCTCTATGTTCCAGCCACTGGGAGGTCAAAATTTGAGCTATTGTGGACTAGTAAAAAAATACCTGGATGTGTGGCCGATTTTTAACTTTGGAGAATTTTTTCAATTGACTTTACAATCCAATTGAAAATTCTGAACAGTTTCATCGTTTTAAATTCAAACAATGAAAGACTCAGTAGGAAAGGCATCATTGCAGGTTGCTAAGGGCCATTTATCGAGCTCTATGAAGAGTGGATCACTTGGTACACTTTCGAGTGCATTCCTTATAGCGATTCTTGAAGAAGCATCCTGCAACGCTTTGAAAACGGCGAACCTTATTAGCGGACATACATCGGTGGGAGCCAAACTAGATTTAAAATTAATAAAACCAACTACTGAAGGATCCAATTTAGTTGCAATATCCAAAATAACAGACTTAGATCAAAATGGAGTTCATTTCGAAATCGATGCTTTTGATGAAGGAGGGCTTGTAGCGAGTGCAAAGCACATACGTGTATTTGTTCAGGCTGATGAATTCGAAAGAAGGTGCTATGAAGTGGCAAGAAAATCAAATCTCAAATAAATATTTATTATTCACAATTAACATCCTTTTTTCATTCTTTGTGTGTAGTATTTGAACGTATTTGTACCGAAAACTTTCGAAAGATCACATCTTCGATCAAGATTTTGGAAAATACAATCACCATCATGCAAAGATTGCCTATTTATAGATCTAATTAAATGATCATGGCTTGCCCACTGCGGAATATCTTTGCCATTCACTGTTTCAGCCTCTGTATCCATATCTCCTTGCTTCATTGCTTCTTCTTCCTCCCAATCGCTCAATTCATATGTTCTGGTTTCCTTCAATGTTTTAATAATTGTATTAAGAATTTCATTTCCATTAAGAATCATATCAGAGAACTTTTCGGTTGGTTTTACTCGTTGACATGGATATGAACGCCTGAGATTAGCTTTCCTATTTTTCAAATTAATGGAACTCCCAAGAGAATGTTTAGGATAGAAATCGTGCGTAGATGACGAAAAATCACTATTCTTTTTCAATTTTTGAAGAGATGGTTTAGGTATTGGATCAAACAAAATGTCGGGAATATCATCAGAATAACCAGACTCCAATGAAAACTTACTAGCAAAGGATTTGGCTCTGTTTTTATTGGTATCATTGTATGACTGGTTTCGGATGAGACTCATTATTAAGTTTTTTTTTAAACGGAAACGCAGTTTTCTAGTAAAGATCACATAGATAAACAACAAGCCTGACTATGATATTCACATATGACTTTCCTTTTAAAGTATTTTCACTCAAGAAAGTACATTGCGCATTTTTTTTAAGGTAACCTGTATATGAGTTTGTGAGTTGGTATTGATTGTCTGCTGCCAATTCAACAAGTGTACCAGTTTTGACTGTATAATCATGAGAAATATATGATTCCGAGACAGTAAGTTTGCCTGAAGAATAAACATAGAACAATGTGTTGGTATTTTCATAAAAAATACATTTTTTGATGAAAAAGGTGGTATCCCAAATTAACACACTTCCATGAGTTAATGGACTGTTATTCCCAATATAATTCGTATAATTCATTACCTTAATACCTGTTCCTTCTTTAATATTGGTACATTGTCGATCATTTGCCTTATTGTTTAGGATCGTTGTATAAGAGATAGACAATTCATTCCCATAGTCGATACGAAAAGCTGAGTCATAAGAAGCATAGTTGTTGCTGAAGTTATTGTAGTGAAAAACGGGTTTTCCACTATTGGTGTATATTGGAGCTCTCCTATCATATGATGGAAACGGACAACAAAGTGATACTGATGAGTACAAAACAGAGTTTGGCTGTGATACAGCAACTGTTTGGTGTGAAAATTGCCCATAAGAGGACGTAGATGATGAATAACAAGAGTATGAACAGGAATACTCTTGAGCAATGCCACCACCAGATGAACTAAATCTAATGGCTCCACCTTCAATGCTGGAAGCACAAGAAATAAAGTCAGATTTGCTTATATATAAAAATACGCTGTTTGCATTAACATAGATTGCAGAATTTGTAGATGTAATTTTATCAAAGAGACTCATCTGTAAAAAATAGCAACCATTTGTGTTATATGTCCATGAACTAATTGACTCCAACATAATAGGGCTACAAGCAAAATAATCATTAAAACCACAAGATGAAAGACCGAATAAAAAAACAAACATTGTAAACAATGCTAATTTACTCCTCAACTAAAAATTGAGCAGGAGACATGGTATTTAATGACTCGAATCCTTGTAGAAGGTTCTCATCTTCTATACCATCTGCAGGCTTAGTAAGAAATGCAGATTGAATCAGATCTTCACTGTTTTCTGTTCGGATTTGTTTGGATTCTTGTTGATTGAATGACTCATATGATTTTTTCATTCTTTGTTTATGGTTTGGGGAAGAATCAAATCGGTTTATTTCTGTTTCAGAAAAAGCAGAAAAAGAACACATCCATCCAATATCATCTTTGTATATACTATTCCTCTTTACAAAGTCGATTATTGAAGAAGCTTTCAGAGGTAAAACAATAAAGAAGAATAATGGGTTAAGTAGGGCAGATACAAGATCAGATAATACTTGTTGCCATTGTGGCTGAAAGAACCCTGCCACAGAACTCATTGTTTGCCAAGATTTTGGAGAGTTATTGTCATCTTTGAAATCATAATGGATCCTATTCTCAAGCTCAGAAAGCAATTCTTCTGTTGATAATTGGGGTTTATTAATAGGGACAACATCTGTGGTTGATGAAATCGCATAAACACCAGCTAAAACAGCAATGAGCCAAGCTATAGTTTTGTCTCCATATATTTTGAGCCCTAGAACCATTGATATATCAGTTAACAACCCAATTACTAAAATACAGCCAATTATTGCTCCACAAATAAAAGATACAGCTCTCAAAATTGGTCGAGCAATCTCGGATTTGAAGTCATCCAAATAAAAATTAGCATACTCTGATGCAGAAATAATCCGCTTTTCAAATATGTGTGGGAGCTCATTGAAATCTCTCACTTGCCATTTCGCACTTACAGTCCATTTTCTATTGGAAATTGAGTTTGGACTTGTTCTAATAGCTTCTGCGTATGAAAAAAATATATATAGAAGCTCAAAAGCCAAAGTAAAAGGTAAGAAAATGATCAAAACTATTCCAATAAGTCTGAAACGATTTTGAAGTTTGGTAGCTGCCATTCCATTTTTAATAGATTGAGCTCCACTGACTAATGAATCACCCTTGGCATCAAACACAATACCAGAGAGAGATAGTTTAAGCAAGTAAACGAAAAACTCAGTGTATGGTATTTGAGATGTAGCATTAATGATTGGTATTCTCCAAGTTAAAGCAGATGGATCCGAAACTAAAGCACATAGAAAGTTGTCAATTTTCATTATTTGCTGGGCAATGCCTAAAATTGATACAGATCTTTGAGGATCGCAGATTACAATTGAATCGACGACTTCTGACCATTCGATGACAGATAAATCTTCATCTTTAATTCCAAGAGTCTTTTCGTAATACTTTTGAAGAGAGGCGAATCGAGGAAGCGAAAGTAATAACTGAAAAACCAGAAATAGGGTAAAAACAAAAAACACAATCGTGCAAATCTTGGTAATAAATCCGGAATTAGACCATGCTTTCCAAAATGGGAGAATAATTTTTGATAATGTGTCTTCTTTCCCAATCATCTGCCATTGAATACAATTGAACAAAAAAAGAGGCGCGAAAGTAACAATAGAAGCGATCATAATGCTAGATATACTGTTCATTATATAAAGTTTCATACCTTTCCGAAAATAATACTCATATATATCGTTCCAAGTATGATCGAACTCAACTTGCATAAATTGCAATAAAGGTGGTTAAAAATTTATCATCTTTTATGCAAGATTATGGAAGCTTTGAAATTCTCAAACCAAAATAATCATTATCAAAATACAAGTCTTTTCAATTTGTTCTGTAACATTTTGTAAAAAGAATTCAATCCATTTTTTGTGATGTTATTGACTTTTGATAGAGATTATTTTGATTTTTCAGAATAAGTTATGAAACTCTCAGAAAAAATTGAAATTTTAAATAGAATATTCATTTTATGTGTTGTAATTAATCTACTGAATTGATCATGATGAAATGAGAAATATCAAATGATTAGCTTCCATAATACCAGATTATTGTAATTTGAATATATGGTTTCATTTTTATTGAAATGTTCTGAATTCTTCTGTGATTATTAGAATTTGATGGATGAAACATCAAAAGAGGAACCTTTTATAATAAATAGCACAGAATTATTCATCTCTTAGAGAAATTTTCTCAATCAGATAATTAATTTTCAAATGAATGATATTCTTTCTATGCCTCTGAATATTGCAAAAAAATGCAGGTAACTCATATTTAAAATATTAATTCAAACAAGAATTGGGATTTTTTATGAATTTGAAAATGGGGAGAGAGGATTTCAATCATATAGGCCGCTATTGTCACAATAGCTCACCAAAAACAATTAATTCATTTCATTTTTTGAACAAATAAGTCCATTTTTGTGGCGTTAAAAGATTTTTTGTGTTTGGAGATATATTTACCCAATGAAGAAGAAATTTCTTTTTTTTTTGGACAAAAATAATCAAATTATTGATTATGTTTCCGTTTTAACTTCCATATAATTACAAAGCAGCATACTCAATGTTGAAATATGAATTAGGATATAACTCAGATTCTCTATGTGCTATAATTATCAAATAGTTACTGATTAAACCCTTGAATCTAGAATAAATGGTATCTTTAACTACAAGGAAACATTTTTTTCAACCAATCTTCTTAGAAACAGATAATGAATGTTTCTCTCACCATGTTCCATATTAAACAAGTCCATGATTCTTTTAATGAATATAACATAACTGATTCATGGCACACTCTCTTTTTGATGATTGGGATGAATATTATGCCTCTAGATAACCAAAACACAATTTTTAAACAATAATCACATTATTTTTATACAGCATTGGTTGATTTAAATATATAACTCATTAATTTCATATAGGCACTATTCATGTCGAATTAGACACTGGATTTGGAGAATTTGGGCCCTGTGATGAAGGAGATTCGGTATTCTGTGCTCTTTTTTGTTCATTCATTCTTTTAAAATCTAGCATGGCCTCAGCGGATCGGATACACTCAGATATTCTTCCACTTTTGATAAGAAAGCCATATTTTCTCTGAACAGAGCCATTCCAGTGATGGTATAGAGAAGAATCACTCCTTTTTGAACCTGTGGCTTTCCGATAGAATTTCCAAAATGACCATGGAATTGTTTCAATTGATGTTTGCCCAAAATACATGAGTACTGTTTTGAATAAAGTTATATCTTCCTCAGGAGAAAAGAAGTCAGTTTTGCTAAATGTTGTCTTTTTCTCCAAATTAGGGGAATCAACTGGTTCTTCCAATTTTGCTACAAGAGGAGGAAAGCTATGAAACTTAAAACCTGGAAGCAAGTTGGAAATAGATGGTATAAGAACTCTTGGTGAACCTTGGCTCATAAACTTCAATGATAAAATGATTATCAATATTATTTTAATTGAAATTTTCTATATGAAGATATAATTTAAAAGAAACTCTTCTCTAAAGTTTTAAATAACCAATTATCAAAACTATCAAAAAATTGTTTTCAAAAGATTCACTTTTTGTAAGTTTAAGGGTATGAGGTCTGAATTATTTGAACGAATTATTGAATATATTACAATAACTTAATTGGATTGATCACTTTTGAAGACTCAATGGGGGTTAAGATAATTATTCAAGAATAAATTGTTTATTTTAATAATGACGATTATTTTGTAATTCTTAAAAAAATGACAGATGAGCCATTGGGATTAACACTGACACCTTATCACAAGTTTAATACTTTACGACAATTCTTGAAAGAACTGGAATGTTTTAAGCGTTTTTATGGGATTTTTACTAAATGTGATCATCCTATTAATAATCGTAATGCTTTCCAAAATCATATTTTGAGAAATAATAAGGATCAATTTAGAGACAGAACAGATAAAATGCCTTGCATTAGTATTGTTTATTTGATAATTAACGAAGATTGGGCGAATTGGGAGAATATTAATGAGGATTACTCAAACAATGAGAATAATAACAAAATTTTTGGAAAATTAAGGAATTTGACGGAAACAAATAATATATATTCTCAATCATTTGTTGCACATGTATTGAAAAATCGTAATCCAAGTAACTATGCCATTTTTCAAATTAAAGATGGAATTAATCATGATGAGCATTTCTTTTCTCAAATTGAGAAAGTTGACCATAAAAACAAACCAGGCCCGGGAACAATGAGGAGGAAATTAAGGGAGTACTCTAAAAGAAACAACTAGAATTCCAAGTAAATTTTTAGATGAAGAATTTTTTTATGGTTTTGTCTCAAGCGAGTCGAGAATACCGCTCTTTAGTAGATAATTCTTGTGATGTATATGAGGATGGTTATAATAATGATTTAAATGATGTATTTTTGGAGGCATCCAAAATCATTGGGGAGTTGGTGAAGGAGAAAAAGATTTCGGATATTAAACCTAATGCACTTCGGCTAGCATCAGATATTGAAACAGAATTTTTAAATAAGGAAAGAATATTTATTAAATCTATGGAGTCTGAAATGGATATTGTATCATTAAAAGCCGAAGATTTCAAAAGTCAAGTAAATGAGCTAATGATACAATTTAAAAATTACATTAATGATCTAAATCCTTTAATTAATGATGCAAAAAAACATGTTAAGGATAAAGAAGAACAAGTGTTTCAAGAATTTTTGAATTATCATCAAGAAGAAATGCGGAAAATAGTCGAAAAAGAAAACGAGTTAATGTTGGTTATCAAAGAAAAACATAAAAAATCATTGGATGAGTATTCTAATCAATGGTCAATGTCCATTCGAGAGGCTGATGAGCAGATTGAAAAAGCACAAAAAAAGCTCCAAGGCTTAATTCATGAGAAGCAGCAGATAGTTCAACATAACCATGAAGAAATTTCGATCAAAGAAAAACAAATAGCAGATGAAGAGTCAATATTGATTAGTGAATATGACACACAATTGGAGAATGAGAGACAAAAAATATTAAATTTTGAACATGAACTTGACATTCATAGAAAATCATGTGATGAATGGAAGAACAAACTGAAGAATGTTCAAATTGAATGCGAAACTGAAATTAATAAGGAGCGAACCACCATTGAAAAGCGTAATAATGACGAAATATCTATAATTTCATCAGAGTACAATACTTATTTTGAAAATCTCTCAAGGTTAAATCATGCACTTGAAAGAATTAAGGTCGATGTTATGATAAAAAAGAGGGATATTGAAAGAATGTCTCAAACTAAATATATGAATGAACAAAGTCAAATCGAGGAATTGTCAAAAGATGAGATTAATGAACTTGATTCATATTATGGTCCATTAATAGCCAGCATATCAAAATCTATACAAGAAGCGCAATCAAGAAGAAGTTTATCTATCGAGGAACTTCAGAAGGCTTCAGTCAACCCTGTCGAATTTTGTGAACTAGAAATTATGGAGATTAATAAGCAATTTCAAGAAAAAAGGGCAGATCTTATGGCAAAATTGAGGAATGCGAAGAATGAACTTCAAAATTCACTTTTATTGAGAGGAGAATCAATTGATCAATTGAAATTGGTATTAGATGCATCTCTAAATTCTTTAGTTGAACTATATGAAAAAAATGAAAATGAAAACCAGGATCAAATTCTCAAATTGATTTCAACATTTGACGAAGAAAAGAAGAAAATAGCACTAAAATTGAAAGAAGAATCTGATGCATTTTTGGAAAAAAGGAATCATTTGCTTGAAAAGTTGAAAGAAGATCATGAACAAAGGAAAAGGGATATCGTTCAAAAAGCAGAAATGTTATTTAAGATTGAATCAGAAAAGGCATACACCAATGGTGTTCAAGATGCAACTCAGCAACATAATCAAGAAATGGAAGCACTCAAAGAAAGGATTCAAGATATCCAAAATTCATATGATCTTAATCAAAGTAACTTCAGTACTTTTGAAGAATATTGTAAAACAGAGATCGAGGATTACTCGAATGCCCATCGAAAGGAAATGACCAAAAGGAAACATGAGATTGGGGTTTCTTTTCAGAAAAAACAGAAAGAAATTAAAAAAAAGATTGAAGAAGAACAGAATCAATGCCAGCTGTTAACAAATGAATTGACAAAAGTTCATGAACATAATATTGAACTATCAAAAGTCTCAACTATGACTATCGAGGAATTTGAAGAGTTTTATGACCAAGAGTATTACACCAAGAAATCAGCTTTAAAAGCAGAATTGGCTGAAAAAGAAGAACAATTAAGTAGAATTAGATTATCAACCATAAAGAAGGATAAAATAAAGAGTGAATTAATACAAGAGTCAAATGTTGCCGACAAGGATTTGATAGAATATGATCTGACATATGAACAGAATCATCAGTATTTATTATCCAAATACCAGGAAGAAATGAGTGCCAAAATATCGGAGCTTAATATTTCTTTGATTAATCTTGAAATTATGGAAAGAGAGCAAATCAAAAAGTTGGAATTTGATTATAATCAAGCTAAAAACCAATACATGGATTCTATTGAGTCTTTAAACTCCATAAAATCGAAAAACAGCAAAGACAAAGATAAATTACTAAAAGAACTTGAAAATAGTTTGGAATCGAAGAATAATATTAGAATTAATGAAGAAGAAAAACTGTTTTTATTATCATTATCTCAAATCGAGTTAAAAATGAAGATAGTCCAAGAGGAGAAATTTGAAAAAGTTTTTGCAATACGCAAAGAACATGCCAATGATAAGAATGTTTTGGATGCACAATTGATGGTGAATACTTCTAGTATAGATCAGGAGATAGGTATAGCAAAAGAAAACATTGATCAGATTAGAAAACAGATTGAATCATATGTACCAAATCAATGTAATTCATGTTTAAAGAAAAAGGATCAAATCAAACGTTTTATTCAAAAGAAAGAAGAATTACAAAATACTTATGATGATGCAATTAAAAGTGGTGTTGTAAGTGATGAAAAACTAACCAAAGTCTTCAACAAAGTAGTAAGACCAATCTCAAAACTTCAAACCACGATTAAATCACCAAAAGGGAAAACAAAACCAACTTCAAGGCAAACTATTATCACTCCTAGGTAGTTTTTCAACCAATTTATCAACTTCAACAACCACTCTTCTGAGGGAGCATGAAGATTCGAGATACTCGAAATATTGCTTTATTTCATTAGGCAAAGGCTCTAAAATACCTAAAACCGAAGATTTTTTGAGGCCAAATTGCTGAACTATATCATCTTCTGAACATTTCAAATTAATTACAGGTATTTTGTTATCCTTAACAAAAGATAGTATTGGATTAAGGAAATCACATTCATTTGAATAACTTGGGAAAATAACAACTGATATTCTTCCATCAATCAATCCTTTGTAAATTGAATTTGCACCAAAAACAAGTTGATGATTGAAATGGAGATGCTTAAGGACAATAAGTATCTCTTCATTGCATTTCGTAGATATTTTTGGCCGAATAATTTGATCTAGAAGCAAAATTGACTGTTTTTCTATTTTAACCTTTTTACTCATTCAAGAATTCTGTTTACATTTTCAGTGATACAACAACACTGTCATATTGCGCATTATCATCAAATACCCCATATTTTTCCAGGTCATAGTAATTTGATAATAATTTTTCGCTTGCAATTGCATAAATATCACCAGAGAGATGATTATTCCAAATTTTCATTATGGGGGAGTGTGAGATATGTGATGATTTGGAATGCACTCCAGCTCTGATATCCCATACATTCAAATAACCATCTATTCCACCAGTGAAAATTTGATTAGAATTGTAGCAGCTATGTACACATGTAACTATGCCCTTATGTTTTTGAAAAGTATGTGTTGATGATGATTGACGAATATCCCATAACTTTGTTGACTCATCTGATGATCCTGTAATAAAACAATCAGATCCAAAACTACACAATGCAGTTATTCCTCCAATATGCCCTGATGGCCTGGCAATAATAGCGCCATTTGTAGTGAAAATATGAGGTGTATGAAAATCAGACGAGGCAATAATCAGTGAATTGGAAACAGTGGCCAAAGAGGAAATAGAAGGAATATATGAAGTAAGGCAAGTTGAAAAAGTAGTATTCACATTGGGAACTTCTGTGGATTCAAGAACTTCATGTGACCAACATAAAACAGAGGATGAAGAAGCCAAAACCAGTGATTTGTTCCAAAAGGCCATTGCAGATTGTTGGGATCTTCTAGTACCAGTTTGAAGCATAAACCTGCTCTTGAGTTTCTCAAGAGAGAATGCCATAATATAGGAACCAGAATGCAAATATAGGGAATTATTTTCATTATTATGCACAATTGAGGATATTTGAGCATTGTTTTCCAAAGTAAACTCATCTTCTCCAAATTTCAAAACTTGTGATTGAGTGTCAATATCAAAATCAACAATAATTGCTTCTCCGTTATCATTAAAATTACCTGCTTCAATATAATTATAGCGTACAACACTAGCAGTGTCTAGATTGTTAAGATTTTTATGGTCAAGATGAATAATTTTCCCATTTGCATTGCTGTTAAAGCTTTGTTGATGTGTTTGATATATGTGTGATATTTGATGTGAGATATTAAACTCTGAATGCGCTTTTGATTCCATTATATTGGGCGAAAGAAGCCATTTTTCTTTTTCTTTTGATAGATATGTAGCAAATGTATCATTATTACTCGCATTTTGGTTGGAAAAGCTTTCACAAATTGTCGAAGGCTTTGGAGGAGCATAGTCAACCAAAACGGTGTTTGGTATTTGAGAAACAGATTGAGATCGTGGTGGTGGGATTAATACCCTGTGTGTTGACTCTTTTTGGATAGGTATCACAATCTGTGTTGTTCCAGGAGCTTGATAATAAATTTTCTTGTTATTATTAAACCATAATCTAACAGTTCTAGGATTCCAGTGAGGATTTCCACGTTGTAGATGACTGACTACAGTCTGAACAATTTGACTCCTCTGATGAGATCTTTCGGGATTTTGAAAATATAATGTGAGATGTTTTATAAGTATTGGCATTTCTGATTGATTTGGAAAGTACCGACCATCACGAGATTCATCTTCTGATGGAGCTCTCATAAAAATCTTGGACAATCTGGAAAAGTGTCAATAAAAACAAATTAATTTGAAAGAAAAAGCTGTCAAGGTTTAATTCAGGTACTTATTAGCGAAAGCAGAACAATGTATAGTGGGTAATTAATGAATATAGATGTCATTGATATCGAAGTTGGGATTGTGAATACTGGAATGCAGTTAATAGGATATTCAAGGTTTAAAAAAAAGGTAATAACTGAAGATCGAATGGAAATCCCAGAGAATGAGAAATCACCAAAGCAATTAGAATACACGCCAGCATTATAATAGTGGAGTTTTGGATGTATGTTTTGGAACAAATAGCAATTTTCCAAGCGTATTGATGATTTATAAAATGCAAAGAAAGCCACTGTTCCGGTATTTTTAATTATGTTTATATGTGACATTGTAAATGATGAGCCCATAGGGTGGCAAATGCCTGACGAATACCCAAGGAAATAATGACAGAATGCAAATTCGGCATTTTTACAAGTAGTTGGTTCAATAACGCAAGAGAGAAGCCTGTTTTTGTTATTAGTGCAATTCACAAACTTAATTATACATTTTTCACTATGCACATAAGAGGTATGTGCAGCACAGTTTGTATCTTTCCAGCAATTGAAAATGGTTGATGAGATAATCGAAACATCTGATAAAGAATCATAATATAGCAAATTTCCATTATCGGAGCTAGATCTGCAGAACTCAAAGCAACAGAATGAAGAATAAATGCTACCACTCTTTTTATATATGGCTCCTCCGAGACTAGAAGAATAAATATCTGAGAAAATAACTCTGTACAAAGAAACACTAAATGAACTTGTGTCAGCGATCGCTCTATTTCCTAAATTCCGAAATATGGAATACTCAATAACAATATCTTGAGAAAATGGTCCAATTTTCTGTTGAAATACTTTAAATCCTTCGTATAAACTATTTATCCTAATGCATGCACATTGGCAATAAGAAAATTGTGATTCAGTAATTTTTAGGCAATTGTTGGAAAAAATATTAATGAATGTTGTTTTATACGAAAAAAACCTTTTAAAGCTGATATGACTATGTGTGAGAAAAAAAGGAGAATAGGAATTCGTGTTAATCAGACTTAAAGATATGATACTGGTATTCATTAGTTCTAAACCACAAAGAGATAAAACAAAAATAGTATTTTTGGAGGAGTGGGGCTCATCAATGTATGCATTGAAACCAAATCTTGTCCGAAACAATAGTGAGAGCCAAAGTAGGAGATTTCATATGATGCAGTAGAGATTTTGGAATTGTTGTTACTTGTCACGACAGGTGTTAAACTAGAAAAGCTCCCAATATGTGATATGAAGCAATGAGATAGAGTTAATGATCCCGGATTAATTTGAAACAAGTAGTTCTGGTTCAAATTGAAGACACAATACTCCATAGTGATAGATCCAACATATTGTGAGACAACAGCATATCTATTTGGGCTATCATTTTGAATAATATTAGCAGATGACATTTTCCCGCATATCAGATTAAAATTAATACATATACAGTCAGATGCCTTGTTGAAAAAAAATGTACAGTATGAGCTAAAGAATGATGAAGGATTCTCTATCAAAATCGCTGAAGTCCACTCTGCTTTATTTGATGAAGAATTTGTTCTGATAATGATTTGTCCACCTGTAATAAGTCTTATGGGATAGTAGCCTGTAGATAGATATGAACATGATGAGATTGATATTTGTTCATAGAACCCTGAACTTGCATGAATATAAGCGAAATGGTTCTTATATGCATGACATCTGTTGGCACAGCAATTAATGAGGCAAGATGAAGTAGATACAAAATATATTGAGCCCCCGAAATTGCTGCATGAGCAATTATAAAAAATGGAATTTGTCACATTCAGAGAATAGTCCCCTCCATCAACATTCATTACACCTCCGTCACCCACAAAAATTGCGAATCTACTAAATAGACAGTTATCAACTTGAATATTATCGTTGTTATATGATCTCCCTTGAGCTAATCTCTCCAAATTGCATTCTATATTTGTTGAAATCACCATATAATTATAATTTTTAGCACTTAATCTGTTGAATTGCCACATTGATGGAAAAACAAATTCCTTAAGCTGGTATGTCCGAAGAAATCTATCAATATTAATGAATTCTTCCCAAAATAAATCTCTAATCGAAAGAATAGAAGGATTATAAATACTATAGCCCATTAACAGTAGCACTAGTACAGTGGACATTCAATATTTCTAAATGTTTTTATCAATTTTCTGAGATATACAAATTTGACAGTTATCGTTATTCATTGAAAAAATTGCCTGAGTTTGAGAACACTTTTTCATGAAGCTTTTTCATTTTAATGTTATCTGAAATGACTCACCTCATTATTAATGTGTGACAACAAAGTTGTTGTGTTTGGAGTAGGTGCTGTTGGCAAATCAGCTCTAGTGTATCAATATGTATTCAAAGAATTCCTTAAATACTATGATCCAACTATAGAAGATTGGTATAGAGTGCCAGTTCCTTACAAAGGACAAATATATGGATTAGAAATTCTTGATACAGCTGGCCAGGATGATTTTATCGCAATGAGAACACTATACATGAGGCAGGGGAAGGGTTTCATTATTGTTTATTCTATTGATGATCGTTCATCATTTGAGGCTGTTGATACCTTCTATAAGGATATAACGAGAACCAAAGAAACTGCCCAATTCCCTTGCATTATAGTTGGAAATAAATGCGATAATGAAGATAGGCGTGAAGTTAGTAGAGCAGAAGGTGAAGAATTAGCACAGTTCCATGGATGTAGGTTTTTGGAAGCCTCAGCAAAGAATAATATTAATGTATCAGAAGTATTTGTGGGCATTCTGGATGAGATATTGAAGACACAGCCCGGATATGAAACATCTATTGCTGTTCCTCCTGTTGAAAATGGAGGATGTTGCACTATTCAATAAATAGCGGGTTGTATTATACAATTTACTATAATAGACAAGGGTTAGGCCCTCATCAGAAAGTTAAAACAGAACTGGTGATGTCCATTGTGAAATCTTCCCAATGTGACGTTATGATTGGTGAAAATGTTTGTGTGGATTTAAAGAAAAATGGATCAAATCGCAATGATTCAAAGTCCAATGATTGCTGGCAGATTGGACATTTCCAATCATCTGTAAGCTGAAAAAGAATGAACTGACGCAAATCAAAACATTGAGCATGATTACAATCGAGACCCCTCCCCGGAGCGGTAATGGGAATCATACTGAGAGGACATACTACAGAAACTAATGATGAAACAGTAACCTTTTTTGCAGGAGCTCTTGAAGTAACTATTTCATGAATGACATCGTTAATATCTCTTGGTATATTGTTGATCAAAACTGTTTGTGATTGAAATTTGGCATTCGAATTTTTAAAGCGAATGATGGATTTTGGCAAAGAAAAAGGAGCAGAATAGGCATGTTGAATCATACTGTGCTGATTCATTGGTAGACTTGAAGAAAAAAAACTCGGGTTCATCCTTGGATCATAGTTCTTGGCTATCTTCCCCATAACATCATCGGGGATCGAAGAAAGATGAGCATGACGCTGAATTAGACCTTTTTTCCGCTTCTTCCCCTCTGGTTGATGTAAAAACATAAAATTATTCATTATTTTAAAAAGTGACACCAAAAGGCGCCAAAATAAAGTGCCACTTTTTCGGTTTATCCGTTATAAACCAAATGAGTCCAAAACTATATCCTGAAGATAAAGAAGCAGCCAAATCCGCTTTTAATAGGGTAAAAGGCGATTCTGGTGATACTGTATCTTTATTCGAAGTTGTAGATGCTTTGCGAAGCCTTGGGATAGACGCTGACAGTGATCAGCTTTATCAAGAGAATAAGAGTTGGGATGTGAATTTTGAACGGTTTTGTGATATCTTTGAGAAGAAAAAGGATGAAAAAGATAAAGCAGAGCTCAGAAGTTTTGTTATTCAGTCATTTGAGGCACTTGGTGGGAAACCAAACCAACAGGGTGTTATTGATGTTTCTAAGCTAACTGAGATATTTAAATTCTTTGGTTTGGATTTGGAGCCTGAAGATTTCTTGTCCCATGCTGGTTTCGATACATCTAACATATTATTTGATGATTTTCTTCAGATTTTTGATCTAAGCAGCGGCCATCAGTAAATGCACTCTTTTTTACCAAATAATTCAAAAATCATGATTTTATTTCTTACCTTCATCGGTTTTGATTTCCCTTAAAAACTGTGTATATATTGATCTTATAATTTGATACGAAATTACAGGTTCAAGTAATGAATAGTCTGCATATCTTGAGTTCTTTATCATATGGTCAAGCAAAAGGATCATACCCATCTTTGGCCATTTAGCTCTCTTGTTCCTGGCTCTATTAAGTTCTTCTCCAGATATAATACTCTTGTAACATTGAGTAAATATGTCAGAATACTTCTTTTGCCTATCAAATTGAAGATTCTTGGACATTACTGAGCCTGATATGATATCAAAGAAACCAACAATAAGGTGGCTGTTATCAAGGAAACCATCATGTTGGGCATTATAGTTGAGATTTAACCAATATGGGGATGCAAATAAAGCCCCAATAAAGGAATTAAAGAGTTCATTCTGAAATGCTCCAATGATAGGATGGTCCCCAATTATAGAATTCATTAATAAATCTTCATGGGGGTTAACCTTTGGATTCATAAATCCAAAGTTTGAATCATTTTGTATAGATACACCAATTGATTGTTTTAACAGGTTCCTAAATTTTTGTATTGCTCCAATTTGGCAAAGAATCTTAATAATTTGTGGTGACTCTGTTATAACAAATGGATTATTGAGAAACTCTGGTGTGCCATTTTGATAAAGATACTTTGACATTATTGGTTCTAGTTGGTTTAACAGCATTAGTATAGTATTTGCTCCAGCAAAGTCAATTGCAACCATACCAGGAGTCTGAATAATTGAATGGAGTGTTCTTAACGCTGATCTCGATGCAAAGAAATGTGATTGAGATGATTTTGAATTACCATTAGATAAAAATGCCTGAGCAGTCATGCTGTAAAAAGTCTCCATCAGAGATCCTTTGAAGAAATCTGAATATTGATCTTTAAAAGTATTACAAAAGTGACCCAATGGTCCATTAATTTTGATTGTACTGTTATCAATATCAATTTTAACACTTTGCAATTCTGCTTTGGATTTAGCGATAAACTCAGAAGGATTAACCTGAGCGGCAGACATTGCACTTTGAAGAATAATACTTGCCGATCCCATTTGAGAAACAATTTCAAATGGATTTGTTACTTCACCTGATTCAAAGAAAGCTAAAAGAAGCCTAGAGAGTTTTGTCATAAATTCATCAATAATCACATATTTCTCACCAAAAACTTGAATCGCACCCATTTGTCGTGCATTGGTCATACATTCGACTAAGCATTCTAGTTTTTCATAAGATGGAGTAAACAACCTTCGATTCTTTAAGAGAGATTCATCACCTATAGGAACATCCGAAAATGTGCGTGGTTTATCTTTGGTACCATTATCTTCTTTGCGATTCAAAAGTGATGAGATTGAAGTTTGATTTCTGAATTCTTTCATTTCATTAAATTGAAGGCTCCTAGCCCAGGTCAACATATTTTCACATATTATATCACTAATTTGATTGACATGATCTTTGATAAAACCAGAAAACTCAGGCCATTCATTTATTGTATTCAAATCATTGGAGTAAAAATGAGCAACAGCTAACAAAGAAACTGTTAAGCCAGATTGTTTGTGATTGTTCTGTTTAACCATTGACATAAAACTCTCTTTGAAACACCAAAAATACTGAATTGGAACAATTCTAGTGAATAATGATTCCACATTCACAAATAAATCGACTCTGAAGAATATTGATGAGATAAGATTGAAGAGGGGAGCAAGATGCATAACACCATGAGATGTACTAAACCTGTTAAATGTTGCCATTTCTCTCATAATATTGACTCTCATTCCAGTAAGATCATATTTAGTCCCCTCATCAAACATCTCAATATCCAGCGAATTAAAAGCATCTATCATTAGCATAAACCTTTGATAGTCAGATTGAGGCATTGTAAATGAATGTATTTTGGAAAACAATAATGGAGAATCAAATTCTCGGAAATTATATACCAAAAATCTGGCTGTTTGTTCGGTATTCCGAATTCCAAATATTACAACCTTCATAACAATGTGAAGTAGTTCTAATAATGAAGGATCAATATCTTTTGTATACTGAGCAAAATATGTCATTAATTCGAAGTTAGCATAGCCCAAAATCGACATTACAATAACTAGTTTTGATTGTAATATTGTTGGATCTTGGGAAAAACCGTTATTATAATCCTGGAGTATCATTGTAAGTTTTCTAATAATAAACTCTCTATCAGGAAGAATTTGTTTTGCAGTATCACGTGATCTATCAAGGCAACTAATATCATCAGATCTCTTTCCTCTGATCTTTCTAACATCTTCAAAGATTCTTCTAAGTTCAATTCTGAAATCTCCATAAAGTTGAAAAGTATTGCAATAAGCGGCTAAAAGCCTCATCACATCGCTAAATTGAACCACACTAGATAAAACATCAAGATTCATCAAACAAAAGCATATGAAACATTCACATATTTCATTCATATGTATCATCACAATATATTCAGGCTTGAAAAATGAAGAATTTTTAGCCAAAGCCATTGGATTATCTTGCAAATTCAACAAATTCCAAGTAAACTGCTTTCCTGATTTCAAAAGTCTGTCAATAATAGGAACAATACTCTTAAACATACCTACAAAATGTTCCTTCAATATATGAAGCTCAGATTCAAGAAGCCGGTAATTATCTCTTTCTTTCAGGAAAAAAGAAAGTAGCTCCGATGTTTCAGAATCAGTTTTCGCTACTTTCGAAAAACAGTAGCCATATACATATGGAACCTTTTCAATATCAGGAATCGAATTCACAAACAGATGAAGCCGCACATAGTTTGTAAACAATCTCATAACTGGCATAACAAAGACATAATTCCAAGATAGGTCGAAAATATGACTTTCGCTGCACACGTCGGTTAATACTTTAATCGTCTTTTTCTGAAACTCGACAAAATGATTCAGAACACAAAAAGAATACCTCATTTTTGGTCCATATGATGTGATATCATCGTAAGAAAGATGTGGGAAAGTAACCATCTCTTTGGGCTTTCCCTCCATTAATGCTTTGCATAAACTAATAATTTCTTTCGATTGAAGAGGTTTCTCTGATCCTCCATTTAATTGCTTGTTAACAACATACAAACTGGACCTGAGCTTTTCACCTTGCTGAATTAATAGCTCAAGTTGCTCAACTTCCAAGGACATTGTCTACGGTTATATTGAATAATCAAAATTTTTGTGAGCTTTTAACAAAAAGCAAGTTTATCCGTTATACTTTTAACCCACTCACTCATAAAACAGAGTCTCTGTTGTTTACTCCATATGTTCTTGAGCAAATTTGATCAATAGATTGCAAACACGGTCAACATCATCGAAGTCCAATCCATGGTGGCAGCCCACTAAAAATCCCTCTTTCATGACTTCATCAGAAATAGGGAAGGATCTCTTTGATTCTTCTGGGAATTGATCGCGATAGAGTGGATGTCTCAAAATGTTGCCAGCCATTGTAACGCGGGTTTGAACAGCATTGGATTCAAGGTAGGTTAAAAGTTCCATACGATCCTTGCAAGCAAGTGGAAAAGCTAAGAAGAGGATTCCTTCTTTGAAAATGGGGAATTTGTAATACTTTGAAGCTATTGGGTCTGCTTTCAAATTGGAAATGTACCTATGAAGCAAATCATCACGAATCTTTTCAAACTGAGGAAGTTTTTTCATTTGTTCAAGCCCGAATGCGGCGTTCATTTCACAAGCTTTGAAATTGTATCCAAATTCGCAGTAAATGAACTTCCAATCATATGCAATATCACCAAGAATTCCATGATTGAACCTAGTTGCAATGCCTTCATCATTGCCTCCAACACGACCCCAATCACGAATTCTCAAAGCCCTGTCATATAGAGACTTTTCATTGAACATAACCATACCACCAGTACCACCAGCAGTAATGATATGAGATGCGTAAAAAGACACTGTTGCAATATCTGATTCGGGAGTATAGGTAATTGTATCACATGAATCTTCAATTAAAACGATATCGCATCTTCCCATTCTGGTGAGTTCTGCCCTAAGTTGAGCCCAATTAATCTTATTACCAAGAAGGTTTGGAATCATAACAACTTTTGTTTGGGGAGTAACCTCCTTAAGGACTTGATCAACATCTGGTACATACTTATCCTTGGCAACATCACAAAACTTGACAATAGCTCCATTTTGAACAAGAGGCGAGACAGTTGTGGAAAACGTACAAGCTGGGGTAATAACTTCAACACCCTTAGTAATGCCAGCACAAATGACAGCTAACATATTAGCCGATGAACCACTATTTACAAAAAGAGCATATTTCTTACCAAATCTGGCAGCAATCTGGGCTTCAAATTTGGCAGTTCTGGGACCAGGGGCAAGCCAGCCATCATCAAGGCACGAAATAACTGCATCAACTTCTTCCTGGTCATATGCTTGTTTCTTGAATGGAGCATACCAGACCTTCTTAGGTTCAGACATTAAAATAAAAATAGAGGTTGGATGAATTTGAATACAAACCGTTAATAATTTGATATAATATACAACAGATTTATTTTCGATTCCTAAAACACGTATTATTGCTCCAATCCAATGATTGAAAGCACCTTTAAATAGCCAGATTTATATATCAGTCAGAGTAGCATGCTAATAAATAAAAGAATTGGTGATTTTTCCCCGAGATCTTGTGTGGGAATGTTTTCAAAGTTGCCCTATTGATGTGAATCAACTTAAGATTTGTGGAACTGGCCAGATGGATGTGAATATCTAGGAACAAAGAGGATCATTAGATTTCTATTGTTCAATTGACAATTAAAAATTTTTAAGAATATCTGTAAAATATGATTGGATTTTTGGAAAATATTTAGGGATAGAAGCGAAAAATAATCATAAACAGTATTTGAACATGCTAATTCATTCTCTGTTTGTGTTCCATAATCGATTTGCGTCTTCCGCCCATTTATGATTGGTTTTGCAATCTATTATTCTCTGGTTCTCTTCAGAAAAATAGAGATACTTATAGTCATCAATATCCGATGAGAATGGATCTCCACAATATTCCATATCAAATAAATCATTTAAAATAACTCTATCATATAAATGATAGTTTTTCATCAAGAAATCATATTGAATTACATGACGATATGCTGATAACTGTTTAAAGGTCCTAATCTTGAGATTTGGAACAATAACAAACTCAAGGTCACATTTGTGACTTTTGTTTTTATCATTTTCTGAAAACAGAATCATATATTTTATGGTCAATCAAAACAATTAAATGAGCTTTGCACCCATTACTTCTCAAAGTGAATAGATAAGGTTGATAATAATAAAATGAAAAACATGAATCAAAAAGATTGAAATTTTAATTTTGCCATTAGTTTATTATGTGTGTTCTTTTGTAAAATCCAAATTTGAATCCAATTTAGTCCCAAGAGTAATTAGCATTTTACCAAATTTACAATTTGGTCAAGTGATAATGAACACCTCAATTTCAAGATTACTGGCCCTCAGTTTTTATCATTCTCCAATGGTTGCATCTAAAAAATCGCTATTTTTAACCAATTCAATGATATATCAAAGTTTTAACCACTTTAGTTTCAATAATCGAAACGTGCATATTAGCAAAACATCATTTCATCAGTTTTGCAACTCAGTTATTCGTTATGACAGCAAATTATACGAATTCACTGGTCTGATAACATCTCATTTGCCAATACCAAGTTATGGCCAGGATATAGTGGTAATTGATGCCGTTTTCGAAGGATGCGTGAGTCCAATTGATGGTGGTGCTATTAATCACTTTTCTCCGGATCAAGGAAATTTGAAAATAGCTCGGTCAACCTTTGTGGAATGCCGCGGCCAAAAGTATCCTGGAGATGGCGGAGCTGTTTATTTCTCGGGAAATTCCTCAGAAATTAAAGAATGTTGTGCAACTAGATGCCACAATTATAGGAATGGTCATTTTATATGTATAGCATTGAGAGGAGTGGAGCAAACCCCAAATCATTTCAATTCATCCACTGTAACATATTGCGGCTTTGTTAAACCGAATGGATGGCAAACATCTTATTTATCAATTGGAACAATCATAGTGAATGATATAAATACTACTCACTGTTCTACTAGTACTCAAAGCTCCGCTCTCTTTATTCATTCAATTCACCAATATGTGTATGCGAGAAGGCTTCATGTTGAGTCAAACAAAGGTCCATGGTCAATATATTTTTATGCTAAGTTTCGAGCTGAAATTCTCGATTCTACATTCATAGATAATGAGAACAGCAATGCATGCTTGTACTATTATAAGAATGGACATGTTATAAATTGTAGATTTGCAAAGAACAAAGGGCCTTTGATCGCTCCCAAATCCGAAGATGGGACAATTTTCATAGGAAATTCCATTTTCGATGTCGATTTCAAACCAATTAAGGGGATGATTTTCGAAAATAATAATGTTTCTTCTACAAATGTTAAGCCAGTAGCTATTATGGGATTCCATACTCATGTTTGCGACAGAGCAAACAAGTATTTTCAATAAAGATCAGAATCAATATATTCAATTAATTACAAATCAGTGTTTTTAAGTAATATTTGACTTCCTATGGTAGTGTGGGATTCCTGGCTCATTTTTGACATTTTCTAACTTCAAATATAGATGTACTGCTAGGTAGTATACCTATTACAATTTAAGGCACAGCTAGAGGCAAAATATAGCCTCAATAATAATAAGTACTAAGCTAATCATTGAAAAAACCATATTAATTCAGCATAGTAAAGACAATAAATGTAATAAAAAAACAAAATCTGTTTTTCAATATTCATGATTGGAGAAAAGAAAAACAAAGAGATAAAAATTTTTGCTAAAAATGACTTTACTCAAAGTTAAATGTGGTAAAATATGTTATTATTTAACGATATATCACAATACCAGACATTATTCATGATTAATAACGCTAAAAATAAAGAGAAAAAGACTTATTAAGCATTAATTAAAAAACAAACAAATTTGAATGTTTCAAGTGAATCCTTGATTAATAAAGCATAGATCTAATTAGTATGCATATCTATACTATGACATTAAATCTATAAGTATATCTGGCAAAGATGTAATGATGAAAATAGCTTTTATAACAAAATAACGGATTTTTTTATAATAAATCCTAAATTTATATAATCGTTTTTCATTTTTGTATGAGTATTATAGTAATCCCATCATCAACTTTTGTTGATTATCAATATCTGGAAAGTACATATGGGGATATAGATGTATATATTTGTGATTTCTATGTCAAGGGTGCTGAGGATTGGGAGGAGATTGAAGGAGGATTCAAAAAAGGCCGGTATATTAACATTGATCATCACGCACCAGGAGAGAGAATGGCAAAATTTATCACATCTACCTGCTTGGCATGTGATTATGTCAATAAATATGGGGTTGCAGGCAAGGATTCGAAAATTCTTATCAATCACACAGATTGTGATAGCATTTTATCATCCCACATTATGTGCGGAATTATTGCTCCAGAAAAACGATTCGCTGATGCCTCAATCGATGCTGATCATACAGGAAGGCCGAATATCATTTCCGATGCTCTTCAAAGCAATTCAATATTTGTTGATGTTGCTACTTCATTCGAATGCTTGAAATCTATATTGTCGAATACCCAAATGACAAATGCTTCATTTTCTCGTTATCAAAAGAGGCTCGATGAAAGGAATATGCTTGCCTCGTTAGTTGAAAAGGGAGAAATCAAACACGAAGGAATCCTTCACTATATATGCCTTAATTCATGTATTGATACAGCTTTGCTCCCTGCACTGATTCCCGATTCCATAATAATCGGAGTGTTTGCTCCAATGAAAAATGGTAACTATTCTGTTGCCCTCAGATTAGGAATGAATGCGCCTCCAGGTTTATATCTCAATCAACTCGGCCTTCCAGGTGGTTTTAATGGAAGATGGAATGCGGGTAACAGCAAGAGAAGTGGGGGTACCTCAATACCGATACCAGAATATGTTGAAATAATTAACAAATCATATGTAACCTTCACAAATAAACAGTAATTGTGACATGTTTTTCGTTTCCGGTCAATAAATTTCTATCACGATATTTTCAAATTTTCTTCGGTTCAATTGAAAAAAAAGGGCACCAACGGTTGATTCGATCAGAAATATGAAATCATCATGGATATTAGATCTAGTAGTTAATAATGCAGTTATAAATATGGACATGAGTAACATTACCTCTCCATTGTGGCTAGTTATAAAAGCAGATGGTTTAGAACAGCCTGTTCAGACAAATCAGACCATTCCTTGTATTAATCCTTGTTGGAATTTTGCGATTCGCCTAATTTTAGAGCTTCCAGATATATCTCCTGCTTATTTATATTTTTCTCTATGCACATTCAAGAATTCGTTTGATACACCAATTGCAATAGCTCGCTCTCGGCTTGGTTTGAGGTCTATGCCAATAGGGAGTCCAAAGCAGTTTAAATTTCCTTTAATGGCGGCGAACTCAAATGTTATCGCTGCGGATTTAACATGCATCGCAACATTGTCACCAATTTCTCCCAAGATTAAGTCAGGAAGCACACCAAATAACTTCAAGAACGTATTTCCTCCTGAACAATACTATGGATCGAGGTAATTTGTTAAATAAATATTGTTTGATTTGTAATATGAAGCAAAGAGTTGTGTATTTCTATGATGATGAGGTTGGAAACTATTCCTATTACGGAAACCACCCCATGAAGCCCCACAGGATCAAGATGACTCATGATTTAATTGTTGCGTACGGTCTATTTAATAAGATGAAAGTATTAAGACCAAGAAGAGCTCAGCCGTACGAATTAACCCGGTTTCATACGGATGAGTATATATCTTTTCTACAAAGAGCGACCCCCGAGAATACTAAGCATGACATTTATGAAGTTCTGAACAAATTCAATTTAGGTGATGATTCTCCGCCTTTTGCTGGTGTATTTGAGTTTTGCCAGATATCAGCTGGTGGTTCTATATCTGCAGCGAGGATTTTGAACGAAGGGAAGACTGATATTGCAATAAATTGGGCAGGTGGTCTTCATCATGCGAAACGATCTGAGGCAAGTGGGTTTTGCTTTGTTGCTGATTGTGTTTTGGGCATTATTGAATTGCTTAAAAACCATGATAGAGTCATGTACATAGATATTGATATTCATCATGGTGATGGTGTAGAAGAAGCGTTCTATACTACAGACCGTGTTCTCACTGTATCGTTTCATAAATACGGAGATGAATTCTTTCCGAGAACAGGGAATATATCTGATATTGGAATTGGAAGAGGGAGAGGGTATTCTGTTAACGTTCCATTGAGAGATGGGATGGATGATTTGAGCTTTGTAAGTATGTTTAAATCTGTAATTGAGCAACTTATGGAGTGGTATCGGCCAGGGGCTATTTTTTTGCAATGCGGTGCTGATTCATTAACAGGGGACAGAATTGGTTGTTTTAATCTCACAATTAAAGGACATGCAGAGTGTGTGAACATTGTCAAATCTTATGGGCTTCCCATGATAGTATCTGGTGGAGGCGGGTACACAGTTAGGAACGTGGCAAGATGCTGGGCATTCGAAACTGCAGTTCTGATTGATGAAGAGATTCCTGATGTATTACCATTTAATGATTATATGGGCTACTTTGGACCAGATTACCGTCTTCATTTGCATCCATCGAACATGGAAAACCTTAACTCCAAAGAATCGATGGCAACAATATATGCCACGATAACAGAACACATTAGAGAAACACCAGCAGCTCCTAACGTTGACAGAACATTGGGCATAGGGTTGTCATAAATTGTCAATAATACAATATTTATTTATTAGTTCGATACCAATAGCTCAGGCAATTGTTTTGGCTTGTATGGCTGGCATAATTCAGCCAATAACTTCCTATAAACAAAAATTTCCGGTTCATCTGTTGCCATAGAGCGAAATGTGATCAATGAAGGATTTAAAAGCGTAGCAGCAAGCATTTGCTTATGGGTTTCATCAGCCCAGGATGTAGCCTGTTTCAACAGTTGTTTATCAGAACTCATTTTTGTTAATATCGTTTGTGACGGTTTCCATTTTTCTTCATGTCACAAACACAAGAGGTATTAGGAATTGTCTGCACAGGCGGACCAGCTCCTGGATTAAATGGTGTTATAGCTGCTGCTACTATTTATGCTCATCAAAATGATTGGAAAGTGATTGGTTTTCATGAGGGGTATCATTACCTTAGTTTAGGCGACTTAGAAGTTGTGAAGCAGAATCTTATCGAGCTGAGTGATGACGATGTTATTCCTATTTTTACTTCTGGTGGGAGCATCTTGAGGACTGATAGGACTGATCCAACTTCAAATCCTGTTCATGTTTCTAATGTTTTTACAATGCTGAAGCACTTCAAAATCAAGTATTTACTTGCTATTGGTGGAAATGAGAAAATTAGAAGCAGCCACTTTATAACTCAGGGAGTTGATCCAACTGAAATGCAAGTAATTGCAGTTCCTAAGACAATTGCGAATGATGTGCCACTTCCTGTTGGTCAGTCTACATTCGGTTACCATACAGCTCGTGCTTTTGGGACTAGCCTTGTTAGGAACTTAATGGTGGATGCTCATTCTGCTCCAAGATGGTTTATTGTGGAAACAATGGGAAGGCATACTGGGCATTTAGCTTTAAGCATTGCTGAAGCTGCTGGTGCTGATCTTGCCATTATTCCTGAAGATTTTGGAGGCAAACAAATTCATCTTTCTGATATTTGTGATATTTTTGAGGGCTCGATCATCAAAAAGCTTTCTGAAGGAAAGAATTATGGTGTTTGTGTAATTAGTGAGGGTTTGCTTAATGAAATGGTCCGTGAAGACCAGGAGCAGCTGTATTCTTCACAAGGCATTATCAAAGATGCGGCTGGAGAGCTATCTATTGACGAAGCGGATTTATCACGTGCAATCAGAAATGAGCTTAATGAGCGCTTAACTAAAAGAGGCATTGAGGTTCGTGTTAATCCAAAGAAAATCGGATATGAACTCCGTGGCGCACCCCCTCTTTCATTCGATTCTATCTATGCGAAAGAATTGGGTGTTGGAGCAATAGAGGGATTCAAAGAAGGCCATTCAAATTGTGTTGTTATCTGGGAAAACGGTAAAATCTCATTCAAATCCTTCCGTTCATTAATGGATCAGACAACAGGAAAAATCAAACCGAGGAAAGTCGACACCACAATGCCAGGCTATTTAATTGCCAAAAAATACATGTATTATATTAAAAGAACCGATCTTCAAGACACTAAAATCCTTCAAAGGCTTGCTAAAGCTGCAAATACATCGACTGAACAGTTCTTGGCTGATTTCGGACATGTACCAACACTAACAATAGTTTAAACACTCAGTCACCAACGTTGTTATTTGTAAAATTTTCAAAATAACGGTTCATATCAAAAAAAATAGCGGTTTAGTCCGTTATTTCATCTCACTTAACATGTCCACACCACAGAGACAATACCTTGATCTTGAACCACTTATGGCTCGCATTCGCACTCGCATTTTACAACGCGGTGCTGTTGGTATTAGGGGACTTGGCCGTTTGTTCAGGATTGCTGATGATAACAGGTCAGGCACTGTAGACCTTCATAATGAGCTCCCCAAGCTTATGAATGATGTTGGAGTTATTTTGAACAAGACCGAAATCAGTGAGCTCTCAAGGCTTCTTGATAGGAACGGAGATGGAACAATTTGTTATGAAGAGTTCATTTTCCATTTGGCTCCTCCATTGAGCGAAGAACGTATCAAGTGGTGTAACAAGGCTTTCGACAAGCTTGATGTTGATGGAAGCGGAGTTGTTGCCATCCATGATCTTGAAGCCATTTACAACCCAGAAAAAAGCGAACTTGTTAGAATGGGCAAGACATCTGCTGGTGCTATCTTTGGAAACCTCCTTAAGTCCTTTGATAATGATGGTGACGGAACAATCACAAGAGAAGAGTTCATTGATTACTACCGTGAGATCTCTCCATCTATCGATAATGATGAGTACTTCGCTTTGATGATGCAAAATGCATGGAAGCTCTAAATACCGAATGATTTACTATTTTTTTTTAGTCTTCATGTCTTCTTACCAATTTCACAAAAGAATAATGCAAAATGCAATGAATCAATTATTTTCGCATCCATTGGCTACCTTTTTTTCTGTAACTATTGATCCTGTAAGAGATGGCTGCGCAAATTACTTTGATATTATTTCTGATCCAATGGATCTTGGAACTATCCAAACGAAGATACAAAATGACCAATATATTAGTATAGATCAATGGAAAGAAGATATCGAGAAAGTTTGGAAAAATGCTTTGAAATACCATGGAGAATCTTCAACAATTGGTGAAGCAGCTAAGTATCTCAAAAATGTTATGCAACCTATTCTTGAAGGGATTACATATGACTATTTAAATGATTGGCAAGTCAAGCTTGACATTTTTAAGGAGGAATTAAACAGACTATTAAAGAACTATCCAAAAGGTAATCAAATAGATGGAGAAAAAAAGGAAAGAAAACCACATATTACTTCTTTGAGCTCCAAAACACCAGCAGAAACACTTCTATCTCAAGTTGTTTCTGAATCTCATAATGACAAGGCATCTGAGAATTGCAATGATACGGATATTACTAGTAGAATCATTGTTGCTGTTAATAATATGGATGATTCTAGCGACCAAGACGAAGTTTATGGTATTATTAAAGGCGCTCAGCCTTCTCTAATTAGTGAAGGAGAGAACCTAATTGAGTTTAATGATTTAAGCAAAGAAACTGTCGATCAAATTGTTTCTTATCTCAATAGCAAGGGAATAAAGTTTTAATATACATAAGATTTATTTGTTTGAGTCACAGATTGGACATATTAATAGACTCCCAAAAGAATTTGAATGGCAAATAAGCTTTGAATCAAGGTTACTCGAGTTTTGAAGAAGAAGTTCTTTGGGACATGAGTGAGAGCTCATTGGTCTTATCGCTTTTATATTGCTTTGTTTTCTCAAAGAAATAGACAATAAAAGTTTTTTCGTTGGAACTCCTAAATCATCATCTTCACATGCATCAGACATTGCTCCAATCAAATGAAATGCTCCATTTAAAAATTCATCAAACTTAATTGGGTCATCAGACTTGACAATGCTCGAGAGTTGTGCAAATTTGAACCTAACGAGGGACGAAGTACTTGGATCGCCCATCGCAGAAAAAATATTTCCCATAAATTGGTTAAACTGAGATTGATTCATGCTCTTAAGTTTTTGCTTGGCTTTACTAATATATTTCAAAGACCATGTCCCATTTTTTTGTTTTGCTTCATCAATTGTGAGTCTGAAAAAGGCTTCTGTTGGCCGAATAATTGATGGTTGAAAAGCCATTTAATAAACTTTGTTTCTCAATATTGTGAAAAGATTCAAATAAATGTAGTGAATTTTTTATATAAGAAATATTTTTTTGAATACATTTCAATAATTTTTATGCAGGATTTAATTCAATTTGAAAACATTCATTTTACTGCTCTCCCATGTCTTGAACTTCTTGATCGGGTGCAATGGTGCTATCTGACGGCCAGTTGAAATAATTATAAAACAAAACGTATGTTGCAATTGAAGAGAATGCGAAAGTCTGAATTGCTGCATCTGTTCCTAGGTAAGGATCAAGGGCATTATAAAACTCTGATGTTATTACAGATCCAAAGAGTATCAATGCTAAAAATGAGTAAACGGGCTTTTCATACAAAATATCTGAATGAAATGTAAAGGAAGCATATACTAATGATGCAAGGTAAAGAAGAGCAAATCCAATTTTTGCATATGATATAAACTTTAGAGTGTCATCAGTTTTATGAAGTGGGTCTTTGTTGACTTTTGAGATTGAATATATAGAACTGAAAGCAAACAAACAGAAAGCTAAGAAAAATGGAAGGTATCTAATAGAAAGCCAAAATCTTGAAACATCTTCATGGGTAACATTGGACATTAAGAGCGAAGATAATGCTACATATGCTGCTGTTACCAATAAAAACATGCACATAATTGAATCAATAAGTTTAAAAAGAGGCGAAGCTGAAAAATAAGATAAAATATAGAAAGGATCACTTGCCAAAACTAAAAGAATATCAAGAATAAACATCATTTTCATTGTAACGTGGGACTTTTTCACAGAAAAGTCTGATAAAATCAATTTTATCAGAGTTGTAAGCGAAAGAACAAAGAATAATAGACGAATAAACACCTGTACTAGGGAGTGGGATGGATCAGCAAAACTCCACTCAAACACACCAGGCATCAGGAGCCCTTGATATTGATTAAGGGTAATCAATGAATGAAAAGTATCAAATTTAACTACCCCACTAGCAAATATTCGATATTTATCAGAGATCATAGAACCATTCTCGAAAGATACAGGGAATTCAAGTGTTTGAGATTTGAGCTTTTCATACATTCTTGATCCAATCATCATCGATCCATAAAACAAAACAGTTAGATTATAATTCTGGAAAGTTGGATTCAAAGATCTATTGAAATATACATCTAAAGTTAAAAAATCATTAAAATAATTGAGCCCGTGAAAATCAAATGAAAATCTCCTTGAAAAATAATCATTTTGAGTCTGGTTATATACCATTTTTTGCGAGACATAATAAGGGGGTCCGAAAATCAAAGCAAGTATTACAAAAACATTAATAATTGCAAACATGATTATAGCAACCAAAATCCCTCCACTATTCATCCACTCGATTCTTCTCCCTAAAACAGATGAATCATCGTCATTAATGAGTCCAAGGGGTTCAAGAACAGTCTTCTCTGCCATTAAAGCAAATGTAAAGTTTAGAAAATTCACTTTGACGATTATGTAATCTTTATTCTGTATTGTGGTTTTCATCTATTACTCTTCTCTTAGGCAAACCTGCGAACTTCTTCATCCTAAGCTTAGCAACATCGTTCTTTCCAACGAACACTCTTCCTATATCTCTTCCTAGTGCATCTCTCTTGATATTCTTCTTCTTCTTCTCTTCAGGAGCCTTGTTCATTGCTGCCATCAATGTAGACTCATCTGATACTCTTTCTCTTCTACGAACCATGTCAAAGCATGGGCATATCTGACTAACTTCAGGATTTGTTGTGTTTGCATCTTTAACGTTGTAGTGGCGGAATAGAATCCTCTTTCCTTCTTCAGTGGCTGTAAGAACAATCATATGTGTGACTTGATGAAGATCAACATGCCCTTTCATATCACCAACAAAGAAATCGATGAAGAATGATCTCAGTGGCGATAGTTCAGTATCCCATTGATCGCCTTGAAAAACTAATGCGGGTGTATCACCAGGTAGATGGCTTGGCTTTGGGAGAACAGATCTTTCAACAATTTTGTCAACACCAAACTCAAACATATCCATAATAACGTGATTAAATAGCCGACCAAAAACCAAATCATATGGTTTCTTCTTATTATGTGTGAAGAAAGCAAATAACGAACAATCATTCAATCTACAATGCTTCTCTAATTCTTCTGATGATTCGAAAGGCAATATATCATTCTCCCTTGAAAACTTTACAATTTCTCCAAAACGAAAAGTTGCAAGATCATCCCAAACATCCCTCATAACACTTGGGAATTTTCTTCCCTTAATGAATAGGGATTTCTTTCGATTTTCTATAATTTTTGGGCCTTTCGCCTCCAAGGCTTTCTTACCAGCTCGAGTTTTTGCAGACATTCGATTTTGACCGACCAAGAGGCATCAATTTGACTTACTGTGTTCGAATAGAAAATCCAGATTTTCGAATGGATCAATTAGAATCCCTGGTGAGGCGCTTAAACCAAATTAATAAAGCGCGAGAAATGAATAAAAAAATACGAGAAGCTAAATTGAAAAGGATTCAAGAAATAGATTCGATTATTTATTCGATTGAAATGTCTGAAAAATTATCAAGAAGGCAAATTGTTCCGAAGAATAGGGTATGGGGAATAAAAAGCGAAGAAATTAATAAAATTGTCAAGCTTTTTTGGAGTTCAAAGAATATTGAGAACAATGATGATTCCAAATCATCAAAAAATTGTCGATTCTCAATAGAAGAAAGGAAACAATTGTTTATGAATCAAACAGGAAAACTTTGGAAAAGAGGAGTCGCTTTGAATATCCGTGAGAATAATTACTCAATTGAAACTTGTTTTAGGGCAAGGGTGCATCCATTTGATAACCAGCTATCCTTTCATGACAAAGTTAGGTGTATTATATTTTTAAAAGCATACGGAAAATATACAAATATTAATGATCTCTATCCTCATATATCACAAAAAAGGTTTAGTGGATTCATTAAGACAATGAGCAATAATTCAGGGGATTTCTCAGAAGAAGAAAAGAATTACATTATCGAATTGTTTAAATAACTATTTTTCAATTGATGGATCCATTTGGGAATCAACAACAGGTGAAGGTTTTGAACATTTTGCTTTGATTATTATGATTGATAGGTATAAAACAGATAATGACACATAAAAAATAATGATTGGTTGCCACCCATAGCTATCTTTGAAGTAAGAAATCATAGATTCTTCAATGTATATAGTATCTATTTTATCACCAATACGATGTGTTAAATTATGATATGAATAGTTGGTGTTATAAGAAATAAACCCCTGCACATCTTGATCTTGATCAAACTTATCAACATATAATGAAAAGACGCTGGATGCTGATTCTTTGAAAGAATGCCATTCATACAAAGCCGAATTACTTACTGTAACATTAATGTAATCATTGATTACATTTGTAAATGCATAAGTATGCTTCAATATTGATGTATCTGATGCACTTGAAGGAGGGAGGAACATCAACAAACGATGATTCTGATCAAAGCTATATTGTATTCTGTGAAGAGATTTGACAGGTGATGAAACCCAAATACATGAGTTTTCTATGAATGCTGTTGGAGAACTGCTTGAATAAACAATTTGTTGAAAAATTCCATCTTTTGTACCAATACGAATATTTCTGTGGGTTTGGCATAACCTACTGCCCCATATCCTTGAGTATACTACCGCAGATATTTGTAATTGAACATTATTGGATAATATTTCCACCCTGATAATACCAGTGTCATTACCAAAATCAACTCCAGGATAATCAGAAGAACCATTGATTATGCAATTTGCAAAACCAGTACTATTATAAGCTGTAGCAGAAAATCCATCATTATTATGGAATATTACAGATGTGTCTGTAAATGGACAAATAATCTCTAATAACTTATATTGGGACATGTTCACAGAAAAATCAGACATAGTTGAAATGGTTAAGAATAATGTATCATCTGCTTTAATTGTACCAGATTCAATATATTCGGAGGTTTCAGGAATATACACATTATCAGGATAGTACCCAACATTTCCAGCCGCATATCTGGATGGTTGCTCATTACTAACAGAACTTTTAATGTTAATATGCCCATATTGACCATCAGAATCAGTTTCCCAGTACAGGACAACAGAATTTTTAATTGTTGTTAAAAATGTTCCTTTCCCTGTAAGTCTTGAGAATCCAATATTTGACAAAGTAATTTCGCTTGGAGTTGAATAAGCATATAATCTATCAAATCCCAACTCGGTATCATAATCAATAGATAGTTTTTCAGGAAATGGAGATGATAACCAAATGCAGATCTTCTGATTTGGTAGATACTCAATGTTTGAGTTTTCATACATTGGTGAAGATGGGGATGCTATGATATATGATTTACTAACTCCATGAAGGTTCACTCTGTAATCATCACATTTAGCTGGATACATTAATTGAGAAAAAACAACAGCAGAAATGAAAATTGTTTTCACATCCGATGAAACGTTATATATAACTATTTTTCCAGGATTCAAACCAAATGAGAAAAGTCTTGTAGAATTTGCAATTGAACCATTTACAGTTATCACCTTATCATCATTAAGATCATAGACATCAGCCATAAACCCATTTTTATTATGAATTACAACAGATGTCTCTGGATATGAACATATAATTGTTATTGATTGATAATTGGCAATTTCTAGAGCAAGATCACACATTGTAAAGATCCTTACAACATAAGATGTTGTATCAAATGTTGGTATCCTTGAATAAGGTAAATATGCATACTTGATATTATATGACGAAATATCACTAAGTTGAGAAGATGAATCAAATGGTGATGCTTTGATATGCAAAAATTCTTTATCATATCCATCACCTTGTGAAAACAGGGTAAATACAACAGAATTACTGGACTTTTCGGAAACTTCCATAATTCCATGCAAATCTAGAACATCTACCGATTTAAAAGCAGAGTTATACTTGAAGAATCTTAATATATCATCATTTTTCAAGTTACATGAAACATCAAATCTAGTTTCAACAGGAGATGCAAGCCAGAAACAAAGATTCATGTCACTTTCATAAGTGAGATTTTGTTCATAAGAATAAATAGAATTCTGAGCAGCAACAACATACTTGTGATAGCCACCTGAAGATACTACTCTAATACTATCACAATCCTCAAAAAATTCATACATTATAATTGCAGAAAAACAAATGCGAGTAAGAAGTGATGATGATTTTTTGACCAAAATATAACCAGTCCCTGGTCCAAAGTCCACCACTTTGAAAGATGAATCAGCAGAAAATGACCCAATAATAACATTTTCGGAATCATATACTGTTGCGTTATAAAAATCGCTATTATGGATTACCACTGAAGTGTTGGGACTTGGACAGATAATCTCAAGTATATCATAATCCAACATATCAATACATTCATCAGTCATGGTTTTGACTTTATATATTCTTTTAGATTTGCTGTCTGTGGGTATTTGAAACTGGTAATTATTAATATACTCTACTGAATCGTTTATATAGTCATGAATATCAGGAGATGGGGTGGACATTTCTGCAAAAAATCGCATATGATTGAAAACATTTGTGTCATCAGAAAACCAATACAAAAATGTCGATTTTCTTGTCATAAAAAAGCTATTGGTTCCTGTAACAATTTCAAATGGAGGATAGGGATCGGTATTTGCGGAATCAATATAGACTGACATATAATCATACCCTTTTTCAACATCTGGGAAGAAACTATAATCTAAATCAAACGGTGTCGCAATCCATATGCAAAAAGACTGGGATGTAATATAAGTTTTGTTTCTCTCTGAGTAATACTTGGACAACGCTGATGCGATTGTAAACTTATGTGAACCACCAATTGATACAATCCTTGTATTTACACATTCGTTTGTTTCCTTAAATCTAGAATAAATAATTGCTGAAAACTTCAAAATATCACTCTCTGGACCAGTTTTATTCACCAAAACATAACCTGTAGAATAAGCGAAATCAACAACTCTATTTTCACCATCAATATTCCCAAGAAAATTATCGTTCAAATCATAAACATCGGCTGTAAAACCATTCCGATTATGAATCACCAGTGAAGTCTGAAAATACAAAACATATATTTTTAATATGTTATCATTAGTCATATCAATCGCTTCATCAGTCATTTTATCAACATAGTAATCAAGACTTGAAGCTGCACACAACAGTATTAACAACATTTATGATCTATCGTAGATTTTTCAAAGTGGATTATATATTATTTTGAATTTTGAATAAATTTTGCACGTTGAAATTGAAAAAGTCTTCATTGTTCTGTTAATGGAGAAGAAAACACATAACAAGACCTTTATGTATTTAATACTGTCTTCTATTATTGCTCTTTATATATCTGGGACAACCTTTGTATCAATTGTACTGATTGATGTTGTGTTTCAACTGTTTGGGTTATTTGTTCAAATTTTTGGGATTTTTTATTCTTCCGATGCTTATATTTTAGGTGTTGTTGAGCAATTGCTTTGGATTATATATTCTTTCGGATTAATTGTATTTTTGTTTTTGATTATTTTGAAATTGTACTCCGGATTCTTTAATACTATAAAAGACCGAAAACAACTAATCAACGACGAAAAAATTTCGACATTTAATGATTTGATGAACTCAGAGAACCCAAAAATTAAACTTATTGTTGGAATTTTAGTCTTCTTATCAGTTTCTGGTATTTTCTGGATTTTTGCAGAAATCATAATGGATAATAAGTTTTCGTATAGCCCATCTGTGTTTTATTATAGTATTATTTTGATTATCCCTTATTTTTTGGATATTCTTCGTAAGTGTTATAGGTATGTGTATGGAAACAATGATGAGGAAAACAATAAATCAGAAGAACTAGATTCATATTCTGAGAAAAAATCCGAAACCACGATTCAAGAAGAAGATGAATGTTTTCCTTCATATCAAAACATGAATCAGGATACAAAGTTCATTGTAAAGAACTTCATGGATCCTGCTGGACTTATGGACTTTAGTGATGTTCATGGATTCTTGGATACTGTTAAATATCAAGCTGGAAAATCAGGGTATAAATATGTTATAATCCTTTCGATCATTGGAGCAATTGTTTGTAAAGCCATATTACTAAGATTGGGTGATTTTCAACTAACAACTGATTTTATTAATGACAAGGGGGTGGTAGAATCCTTATTCCGACTTATTCCTAATCTTTTGTTCGTTTTAATATCCCCACTTTTGATTGCATTTAACCCAGGGCATTCATATGATTTGATATTTAATTCGGAAAAGAAAAAGAGTCCCCTCAGGAAATTTTCTTTGTTGAAAACTGTGTTCCTTGGAGTTCCAGTAATGTATTTTATTCTGGGGATCTTTTTAATGGGATTGTCAATAATTTGGGGAATTTTCTGGACTTCTCCAACCAAGATTTATCGTGTCAAAGAGCTACGTTTCATTAATAGTAATGTTCATTATAATAATCCTCCAATTGCTTCCCAGTTTTGCTCAATGACTTCAAATGGTCTTGATATAGTTCAATTATCTTCTTTACCAATTCTCATGAATTTTGTGAATAGAGGAAGAGATGTTAAAAAACCTCTGAATCAGATTCAAAAGAATAACATGAAAATTGCATTACAGTATATTTTTAATGAAAGAGCAGGAGAAGTGATTATTAATGAAAGTAGCATTACTCAATGGGGTTTGCAGATCATTGTACCAACTATTATCAGTAATAACATTAAAAATATTACTATTCAAGTTTATGGAGGCTATAGATCCCCTTTTGATTGGGCAATGTTTACCGAGATATTTGTTCAGAGGTTCTTTTCGAATATTGTTGAAAATATTGTTCCATTTTATCAGATTGCTCTGAATCTTTTGAAATCATTCCTCATGCAGACACGAGAGACATTGAATTCTTTGTCTGGTATATCATCAACAGCATCTGAAGCAGCAATTTCTCTCTATCAATTCTACCATAGCCGTCCTGCTGATTTGATTGTGGGACAAGGTATTGGTGGGTATTTTGCCAAGTACATTTCTGCCAGAAGCGGATTCAAATCAACTACATTCTCTTTTGATTCTGTGAATTTCTTTGGTTCTCTAAATGATAGTAATCAGAAAGATAATAGTGCAGATTCCATTGTTAATGTTTATACTGAAGGTCTCTATGGTAACATTGAGTCTCAATTAAACATGAATTATAATAGGCCTTCGCCCGGGAGATTTTTAATTGCACCAGATGCTTTTTATGCTATGTGCAATACTGCTGCTCAATGTTCAAGCACCAAGTCTTTTCACGCGTTATGTATGCAAACTACTCAGGATTATCAAGACATACTGAATGTTTATAGCAGAGAGTAAATAGTTTACGATGTAAAATTTCAATGTCAACGAGAACTCGAAAAGGGCGATCATATAGCTCTGGCCAGATATTTCCTGATGTAACAAAAAAAATGGAGTTTAAATTTTGTCCGATTCCTGTTGAGTGCGCAAATTATGTAATATTATTGCCTCCAGATTCAGAAGAAGGTCAATTAGCTTTTGAACAGATTCAGGACCAAATAGGAATGATTGATAAACTCATGCAAGTATGTTTAGAGGAATCGGAGAAAGAAAGACCACTTCTTTTTAATATGGAATCGATATCCGAAAGAAAAAAGACGATTCCACTCGTTAATGCTTGTGAAGAGATTCTATTTTCTCTGCAAAAAGAAATTGTAGAATATACTGAGGCTTATTTTATGGGATTTGCTGCAAAAGTTTCGCAATTAACACACTTTTTAATTGATTGTGAATCTCACAAATGTTCAGCTAGAATAGATTTTGACGGATTTAGGCATCACATAGAGAAACAGTATATGGAAGATCAAATTGTGATTTCTCTAAAGCAAAGAAAGATACCTAGTCTTGATCGATTTGCTAAAAGATTCAGATACTCTCCCAGATACCCCGACATACCAAAAGAACAATTGATAGCTGCCTTAAAAGAAAATAGCAAATCAATTCAAGAAGCTATTGAGTACTCTCCTCATGGCGCTTTTGATGATTTGTTTTTTTTCTATATTATGAGCAATGATAAGCTGAATGATTTTGATGGCATATGTATTAATATTATGAACGACAAAAATCCCAAATTTTATAATTTTTCTGCTGTTTCTCAGCTTATAGCATCATATTATTCCCTATTTGAAGCTCAAACAACAAGATCTCGCATTGTAATTAAGTCTTCAATAATTAGGTTATTCTTTGATAGGTTTTATGTTTACAACCATTTGGCATTAACTCCTAATGGTTCAACAACAGATCTCTCTAGTAGATTCTTGCAATTTGAGCGTACATGTAAAAAGGTTCGTGAATCAACACCCCGAGAAAATGGAATAAACTCCAAGTTACTACTTCCAAACACCTTTGATACACCATTTTTTGCCTCATATAGCGAAAATATTCATATTAAAGAAGCACTGAGACATCTTTCAATGGTACAATTCTTTAACAATCCAATTGATATTCTTGATTCTGTGTTTAAAGCACTGAAATGTTCAGAGCTATTTGTGAAAAGCAACGAAAAAAGCCATAAAAACATCAAGAACAATGAATCCGATGCAGGAAGTTCAATGTCATTCGATGAATTCTTCCCCTTGTTTTTAACCATTTTTTCAATGTCACCTCCTGTTAATTCTCTCGAAATTCATTCATTTCTCATTAAAATGTCTGGAATAGATCAATCAAGTGCATTAGATTTTGCAAAAATGATATTCATATCTACAGTTGGGTATTTGCTTGATTTGAAAGATTTATAAATCATTGTTAATCAACTTTTTGAGGGTCAATCGTTAATAAGAATGATGACAGCGTTTTCTTTTTTTTTTGAAAATTGAGGTTCAAAAATAGTCACTTCATTTTTCATATGAGTGGAAAGAAGGATGCACCAAAAGGCAAACCAGAAGCTAAGCCAGAAGCCAAGCCCGAAGTTAAGGCCCCAGCTAAGCCAGCTCCAAAGAAGTAAGATGTGAATAAACACCTTTGATGATTTAATTTTTTCTTTTGATCCATTGCTATTGTTTTATCCTAATCCAGTATTGCAAATCATAATTAATATGAGTCTATCTTATGGATAATAATAAAAAGTAATTTTATATATTGTATATATGACATTGTGTAACAGAGAGAAAACCCCCTTAAAACAATTATCATGATCCAGCTATCTAATTGGATCGAAAGAAAAAACTGAAAAAATTAAATCATCAAAGGTGTTTATTCACATCTTACTTCTTTGGAGCTGGCTTAGCTGGGGCCTTAACTTCGGGCTTGGCTTCTGGCTTAGCTTCTGGTTTGCCTTTTGGTGCATCCTTCTTTCCACTCATATGAAAAATGAAGTGACTATTTTTGAACCTCAATTTTCAAAAAAAAAGAAAACGCTGTCATCATTCTTATTAACGATTGACCCTCAAAAAGTTGATTAACAATGATTTATAAATCTTTCAAATCAAGCAAATACCCAACTGTAGATATGAGTATCATTTTTGCAAAATCTAATGCACTTGATTGATCTATTCCAGACATTTTAATGTTTTGATCCAAGTAAAAGACATTAAATGTTCAACCAATTCCCAATCAAATGAATTGATAATAATGAAAGCAACCTGTTTATGAGCAATTTTTTTCTAATGATTAACAAGAATTGTTAATCATTAGAAAACTGAGAATGATTTTTTCAATAAAACCAGTAATAATTACCCTTTCCTTCTAAACAAACTTGAATGATTTTGCATAATGCATTAATATCTCACAATGATCATCCAATAAATGAAAGTTTAAACTAGAATTTTTCCATAAAAGATTTAATATGTATTATTCATTAGAAGAGGTTTTCGAGAAAATAGAGGCGTTTTCTTCTGTTGATCCTGTTATAATTAATGAATCTAATAATTTTTTAATGGAATGGTCGGATTCATTTAATTCTGTTGAGCAATCAGGTGAAATATTAAATACTGTTAATTTAGAGAAGCCTAATATTTTTGCTCTTACTTGCATTTCCAATCACATTCATATATGGAAACATATTCGAGAGGAAGTTAGGCTTTTTGTTCGGGATTCTGTTTTAAGTATATTAAATTACCCTAGTAACAGATCATTATCAGTTGTTAAATTGGCACATGCTGTAATTGCTAAAATAGGAATTGCAGATTATTTTTTTTTATGGCCCAACTTTTTTTTTGATATTGCAGATTCTGGACACCTCAGTGTTTTCATTGATTTCCTTGAATTCTATTCTGAAATCAAGGGCTTCAGCATTAAAATGAGGAGCAAGCTTTTTTTTGGGTTTTATTCATGTCTTCAGCATTTGTTTCAAATCATTATCCATTCAGATAATTTTAATGAGTCTCTAGATTTTCTCAATGCTTTATTTATTCGAGGATCAATTAAGTTAGATATTCCTGTTGATATTATCACATATCTTTTGGATTTACTCATAGTTCCACAATACAGTGAAAAGGCTCATAAGGCATTAGTCCTTATTTTTATTAATAAGAAGAATGGTTGTCGATTATTTATTGAGCATGGAACCAGTTTAATAGAAATTTTATTATCATTAGAGCCCACATTTGAAATTTTGAAGTCAATGTCAATGATATTAGGAGGTAATATTGTTGATTTTTTAAAGAATGATTTTAGTATAAATGCAGTCAGTATGGTTTGCAATGCTTTAGGAGCCATTTCAAATCCGATTTTGGGCAAGAAAGCGTCTTCATTATTGTTTACATGTTCCAAAAATATTATCATGGCTCTGATTGATCATCAATATGAGTTTTCTGAAGAGAATGCATTGTATTTATTGAAACGGTACTATGATTATATTCCATTGATTGTCAATAATCAGCTAATTGTATTAAATTCATCAATATATTGTATTGCAACATTAGCAAAGTTTGTTCCATCATTTTGCAATGACCTGATCGAAAACATTGAAGTCACACCAAGTTTTTTATTATTTTTTTCTATTCTTGGAAAGAGATATTCCAATGAATTATTCTTAAATGTTATTGAATGGGTTGTGTCTGAAATAAAAGATCATCATAACACTGACTTTTTATGGGGGTCATATTTGTATATTTTAACAACAAACATAGACAGATTCATGAAAAATGATGTATTTATTTTGATATTAACCGAGACGGTTATATCCCAATTAAACACAAGTTCAGAAATCATATCATTTTGTCTATATAAGCTTTTTAGAGCCATTTTTTCATCAAGTTTTTTTTGTTCCAGCAATGTCTCAATTCAATTTTTTCAAGCTTTGTCTGAATATATATCATGTTTTGATAATACTAATACATACCCAAAACATTTTCCTTTTGCTTATTTGACTCTTGTTGGTTATATTAATAGATCCTCTGAATATAATGAGCAAATAATTGATCTAATAAATATTCCATATAGTGTTTTAGAAAATATTGAGCCCCAGTTCAGTACCATCACATCTCAAAACCAATTCAATTTGTATTCTTTGCTCGTGATGATTTCCATGTCTTTTGAGAAAAAAAACGCTTACCTCGAACAAATTTTTGCTAAAGTTCAATTCCTAATACTCACGTTATTATATAGTATCAATTATGAAGAAGGTGAAATGGGTATGGTATGTGTTGCAGCTTTTTCGATTATAAAGAATTGCACTGATTATATGAATCAAATTGATATCGAATCAACTGTTGAATCATTAATTGAGCTAACAATTGCAAAAGAATATTATCAAAAATATTCAATAAGCATCATGGGAATCATTGTGTCCAAACTATTAAACTCTGAAGTTTTTATTCAGAAGATATTATTATTGATAATATATCCATTATTTGAATCCCTGAGCATAGATTCTCTTTATGGATTTGATTTTTTGGTTTATGTCAAATATCTCTCCCCAAATGAATATCCATATCAAGTGATCGATAACTTATTAGCTGATGTTCCTATTCATACATCAAGATCAATAATGAGATACATAACCTGTTCGATTCGACTAATGACCAAGGAGTTTTTTATTTCATTAAAAGAATGGGTTTTAGTCACCATTCTCACCTCTCTTGTGAATAACAATTGTAGAGAAAATGTATTGGAATCTTCAAAAGCTCTATTTGAGTATTTATCTGCACATGTTTTACATAATATTCCTTTCGCCGATGAAGAATTGTTCATTAATCATCTTATTGAGTTCTCAAATTGTATTGATAGAATCACAATTTCTCGTTTTTGGTTACTGTTAGTTGATATTGTTAAAAGTCATGATAATAAGAATACCAATAAGGCACCATTGAATGCACTTATATCGATTATAGACGAAATCCTTAGTTTTGTGTCTTGTCCTTCACTCATAGAAGAGAATACAGATGAAATAGCAGATAAAAATGATGAATAGCTTTTTTAGAATTCAATTAATTCAAATGTATCAAAGATATTCTTATAGAACCTCAAACCTGCCATTGAATCATCTCGTGATAGATGCCCGTCTGCTTCCGCACGCAACAGATAGTTCTTTGTGATTGAAATAGGTAAACTTGTTTTCTTTGACATAATCAATGGTGTTACATATTCACTATCACCAAATTTTGATAAAATATCATTAAGAATCGCCTGATATGTTTTTTCGCTCAAAATAACAACAGTAACACCTTCGATTGTATTAATTTTAACGCCCATCTCTCGTCTATTCAACTGATCCATTGCTTCTGAGAAATCATTAGGAGTAACATAGTTTGTTCCAAGTGCTTTGTTGTATAAACAATATGCTTCTGCAACACTCATTACACCGCCATATTTCTCAAGAACAGGTCTGATTCTTGTTGAAAACTGTCGAGCCAATTCATTAGCAAATCCTTTGCCCGATGCTTCTCTAGAGATTGGATCTGGGACACCTAAAGCCAATAAGACTTCAGATAAATCATTTTTCGATTCTGGGTCATTCTTGGCACGCAACTGCTCTGCGATTCTCATTAATTGGGCAGCACTATCTTTAAGATGTTCGATATCAGAAAGACCTCCAGCAAGAAGCTTACCTCTATTATCTATATCAGTTTGAACAGTGTTCTTTAGAGCCTGAATACCAACAGTTGCTTCTTGCTGTTGTGCAGGTTTGCTCCTAATGATCTTTTTAGCAGGTCTGACAGGTTGATCACCAGTTGTTCCAGAAGGCGCTGTTTGTACTGTCATTGTTACTAATTTTGCTGATAGTTCAATAGCTTGCTTTTCTTGTGCTTGAAAAGAAAATGTTTCTCCATTATGAAGATTAAAAGTAAAATATGCAAACCCTGGCCTCTCTCTATGGCTTGTGGTATTCATTTGAACAATTTGGCCAATCATAATCTGATAGCATGCTTGAGGATTAAATGTAAGAAACAAAACTCGTTGATTCGTCAGAACAACTGTTCCAATTGCAAAAATCTTAGCCATTGGTGCAGTGAGAGAAAAATCATTAAACCGCAAATAAATACTCTCTCCAGGATTTTGTGCTACGCCGTATTCGGTGATTTGAACTGGATTCCAGCAGCTCATTTTTAATTTTTGAAAAACCGTCAAAAAACCGATAAACCCTTTTTGTAAAATAGTTTATTTTGGTGGCATAAAAGTGTCAGAGGTCCTGATAATTTCAAGGTAGGATCTGGGTCTTTTGATCTTTTCTATTGCTTCTGTTCTCTGGATTTTGGTATAAATCTCATTATTGATTTGGTTTGATCTGTTAATTGTTTCTTCAAGTTGTGTTACAGCGCTGAGCTTGTCTGCTTCGATGTCTTCCGGTGTAAACTTGGATTCGAGTTGTTTGGTTATTGCTTTGAGTCTCTTGAATTCTTTTTTAAGCTTTTCAGTTTTGATAAGCATTTCTCGGTGATATTCAGCGCTTATAAGCTTTTCGGCATCTTCAATCTCTTTAAATAATGCCCGGATAGTTGGATTTGTGCTTTGTTTTAATGATTCTATGGTGGGGATAGACTCTTGAATTTGTTTGTCGATCAATTCCAATGCTTGTTTGAGCTGTGCAATTTCAAGATTAACAGATTCTTTTTTCTCATCTATCCCTCTATTCTGTGAAATCTCAATTTCCAAGGAAGCATTTTCTTTGGCCAACTTTTCGAGCAATGCTTTTTGTTCTTTATATTCAACAACTTCATTTGTTGGAATTTTTTTAGCTTCTTCAATCAAAGATTGATACTTTGCATCTAAACGCTTATTCTCTTCTTCAAGTTCAGCAAGAAGACTATTTGGAGCATTCTCAGCAACAACAGCTTTAATCTGAACTTCAACAACAGGTTTTATCTGTGCTTCAACAACATTTAGTTCTTGAAAAGCAGAAGAAAATGGCCCTGATTCAAGAATTTTTTTAATGTAACTCTTTGTATCAACCGAGAGTTTTGATACTTGCAATAATGTCTCTTCTTTTTTACTTGGCATAAATGAAAGAGTGATAATTCCGTTCATAATGTCCTTAAGAGATCCCAAATTGGATTTCTTGGCGATTCCAGATGCATCTACCGAAATAATAATAGAATATTCTTTAAAAATCGGATCCAATGCCTTCATTATGTTTCTAATATTTTTTAATCTAGTAATCCAGTCATCTTCGTGCTTGGGAACAGCTAAACTGTCCATAGAAATAGTATCAGGTTTTATTTGGTTAATAATATAGCTAATAGCATATCCATTAGCTAATGTCTCAAATGTAGAAAAATAAGAAGGATTTATACTATCAAAACTACTTACCCATTCTAGGATATTTGATTCCATAAAAATGAAATTGTCCAAACGGCTGATATTCTTGAGATTAAGTCATTTATTCATTAAGCTCCTCAGGAGATATGTCACCTAATAGAGCGTCAATATCAACATCGTCATTCTTTTCTGCATCTTCTTCATTTTCGGAGTTGCTAACCTTCTGATCTTGATCAACAATTCCAAATAAGTTTGGATACTCTGATGGGATTGCTATTGATTCAGCCCCCCTCTTGTCTCCTTTTTCGGCAAGCCATATCTTCCATTTCTTTGCACATTCATCCATCTTAGCAGGTAGATATGTCCGAGCCATTAGAGAAGCCTCTGGATATTTATTCTGTGATATTAATAAGTCGATACATTTTTCATAATTCTTTGTCGCAAAAGAAGCCGCAAATTGAACATTCTTAGATTCGATGTTCTGATCAGAAAGCTGCTGTAGTTTCTCTTTTGAACCACTGCAGCTGTATAAAAGCAAAAGACCAGATTCATCACCAGATGACTTCAAAGACTCTTCTAAAAGTTCAATTTGGCCATTTTTCATTGCTAATGTTGATATTTGTTTCCAGTAATGCATTGATCCTGTTTTCCGAGCTATTTGAATGGCTATTTCTTGGTCTGGAATCTTTAAAGCAAGCTCAAATTGTTTCTCATCACTATCAGCAAGTTTCAATGATTCTCTAAAATGGCCCATTTCTTCAAGAAGGTCGCATACTTTAGGTTTCCATTCAATTGGAATTGATGCAACATCTAATGTCTCTTCACCTCTCATCAGCATAATAATTGAATCCAAAACTACTAATGGTATTGAAAATGAGAAAAAGTTATAATCACTATCACATAAAAAGACTCTCTCAAGTTTGGATACAAAACCAACTATGGTTAATGGTTTCTCATATCTTGCTAGCACCTCTTTGTGGCTTCCAATGGAGAAAAATAGAGTTCTTTCATCATTATAGAAGAAAACTTCATTGAACCAACATCCACTTTTTGCTTTGACTTCTGTTTCAAATATGACTTGAAATCCATTTGGATTTTCATCAGGAGATGAAGCATCTTCATTGTATTCCAATACAAACAATGTGTCACTTGTCGCTATAGCTACAAATGAATTAGAAGGAGACCACCAAACATTTGTTGCTTTTACATCAATCTGTTGAATAGAGTCTAGAGTGTTCCAATCATAAAAACAAATAGCTTCTTCACCTGCTACCCCAAGCAAATACCCACCAAATATCCTATCACAATCGAACTGAGGATTAATTGTGTCTTTCTTGGAAAAACCAATGTTAACACTAACTGCATCGGCATTTTCTCGGATTGCATAAATATCTCCAACTCCCCATGCAAACTCTTTTCCAGAACCGAAGGCTTTGGACCTCCATGCTAAAGTGGAATAAATTGCATACTCATTCTCACCACAAATTGCTACAAATCTTCCAGTTGTATTAAACTGAACAGATGCAGGATAAATCTCAGAAGTGGCTACATCTTTGGCTGATATATCTACGGATGGACTATCTTCAGAATATGATGCTTGAGCCAAATTTGCTGATTGTATTTCATTATTCTTTGCCCAAAAAACTTTACCATTCGAATCCATTGTTACCAATATTGATGATCTTCCAAGTTGTAACACTACAAGACCATTATCAAATCCTACACTTACAGTATTAGACTTGCAATCTATTGCCCAACCACGCTGTTTCCGATAATTCAAAACAGTCTCATTTGCAAATGTCTGAGAGTTCCACATCAACAACATCTCGTCCTCAGATGTGGACATAAGCAACGGGAAAAATGGATGGAATCTCAAAGCTGTTACATTGCCCCTATGTCCCGGTAGTGTAGCGATGCAGCTCTTTGTTTGATAATCCCATATCTTTATAAGAAAGTCATCACCTCCTGATGCAATATAGGGCTTATCTGCCCCAGGGAAAAATTCTATGCAATTCACACCAGCTTGGTGTCCTTTCAAAGTAAATCTTGGTTTGGTAGATCCTAGACCCCAAAACTTAATTGACTCATCAAGTGATGCGGTAGCAAAAGTATTAGGATCCTTAGGGTTAAATTTAATATCCATAACAAAATGTTCATGTCCTTTATACTCTTTGTCAAATACAATTTTTCCTTTCTCCAATTTAAAAGACTTGACGGTATTATCGTCAGAACAAGATAACAGAAGGGGCTGAGAAGGATGGACTGCTAAAGTACGAATAAAATCAGTGTGGGCATCTGGGAGACTAGCTACTAAAGACCCATTATTATAATCATATGCATTAATAGCTAAATTATCGCCAGTAGCAATGACCCATTGATTACTAGGCATCCAGCGAACACATCTTGTGGGTTTTGTAGAATCAATCCTAATCACTCTTAAGACAGACCAATCATTCGTATTTATGAGCTGTACTGTTCCGGTATATGTAGCAACTGCAAGAAGGGGCTCTGTTGGATGAAATTCGATGGATTTTACTCGCCCATTTTCACAGGTCATTAACTGTTTAACATGTCGAAAAGCCATTGGGAAAAGTGATAATTATTGAATTATAAATAATCGTTATAGGGTAATTTTTTGGTCAAATGATCACATAAACAACATTAATAAATTAATCATATTTGTTAATATTTCTTCCCATTCTTTGCTTTTTCGATTTAAATTGTTTATTAAAGAATATAAGTGTATTTGAAAAAAATCGCCAAATGAAGGAGACTGTTTGACCTTTGTGATTAATCAAAAAGCATTTAACTATTTCATATTAAGCTATTTCTTTCTAATTTAACAAACAAGAATTTCTCGAAGAATTTTTTATCCTAACATGTGTCAATTTTTAATGGGAGTTTGGGGGAAAGAACTTCTCTCTGTTTTGTTTAAAACTAATAGAATTATTCCACTGTTTTTAGAGAATTGCTTTAGTGCCGTTTTGACAAAATGGGTTGATGTTGAAGGTCTTTTTAGAGTGAATGGATCAAAGAAGACTTTCGATTTATTAAAAAATCAGCTTGAGATGACAGACCGTATTAATGATTTAGAAAAACACGATCCTTACGTTGTTTGTAATCTTATTTCACGGTTTGTTCAAAATATTCCAAATCAAATACTAGTTAGAAAAAATCTTGATAAATTCATTGCAATTCGGACATTAGATGATGCAAAGAGGTTTATCGATTGCCTTCCAGATCTTAACAGGATATTTTTGTCCCGTTTATTAGGCTTTTTTAGACTTGTTTCGGATCACTCTGAAACTAACCTGATGGGGATTCCGAATATTGCAAGATTAGCTCAGCCAATTCTTATTGAAGATCCAGTAAATCCATTAAAAATGGCTGAGGACGATGTTCTAAAATTGTTCCTAGAACACTACTTTGAACTTTTTCCCAATGATTTGGCTATAACTGAGCAAAATACATGGATTGAATCTAAAGATTTTGAAAGCAGATACAATTCATTGAAGAATAGGTTATTATTAAACACAATGTATAACGAAAGCCCAGCTAAAACTATTGAGGATGACAAAAAACTGAACAAAGATCATAACTGTAGGATAATTACTATCGATGAATTGAGTCCAACAGATTTGTTTAACAGACTAATGACATATGCAGCTCAAGAAATGAAGGAATCGGAAAAGCTTAAGTAAATTTTAAAAATGGGAGGAGTTATTTCTCTTGATTCTCAAACGAAAGAATTTCTTGATATTATGGACAGAATGAAGCAGCAAGATTATTATGATATGGATTCTATTATTGGAGCTGCATCAAAACTCAGATCTCTTTCCAGTGTTTCAAATCTTCAATTACAAAAATATTTTTTAGTTGAACCAACCAATGTGATAGTTTTAATGATTAAATCTATTGAAACAATGTATCAAAGAAAAGAGCCAAATATAATTCATGGGTGTCTTCATTTATTAGCCAGGTTCCTTCCAATTATTGCAGTCTCAGTAAAAAGTGATAAAGACATTGATTGGTTGCTCTATGGCCAAGATTCTTTGATTGAAAAACTCTTTTTTATCCTTAAGTGCATTATGTTCACACCATCATTGCTTAATCCTATCAACTCTGGACCATCAAGTGAATGGATATGGGTTTCCATGTCTCCTGAGATTTTGAATGCAAGGATTGATTTTTTGAGCCTCTTTGTTTTTTCTCAGATTCCTGATTTTTTGTTTCATGATCCAAGCAATTCTAAAGAGCAATTTCTTTCTTTGATATCAATGGATTCTCAAACTACAAAAAGGTTTGTCGCTTCGATTATTAATGGTTTGAAGTTTGTCTTTTCGAATAATGATAGTAGCAAGTATTCTAGTACAGCTTTGCAGTTTATATCATTTGCTATGCTCAACGACGAAACCTATTTCGTTTCTTTATGCAAATCAGATATACTAAGCATTGTAATTGAAGAGTTATACCGCCCTATTGATCAGCTAAATTCCATTTTGGGAAATCAAAAAGCTCATGAAGAATTTGCCATAGAGTTTGTTGTAATAATATTTTCCATAATGCTTAAAGAACCTGAAGCAAAATGCAAGATACCAGATCTTTCTTTGTGTATCATACGTATATTACAATTATCCAATGAAACAGGTGCATTATCATACTATCACAGACTATGCCTTACTGTGTTAATGATGATGACATCATCTAAAAAGAACTGTTCCAAACTTTCTCATGAATTAAGCGAAACATTAGGAACAAAATTTGTATTTCACACCCAATCAAAAGCTCTTACTATCATGGAGGTAGCTGTTAATTCTCTACATTTATCCAAAATCAGTATGTATCGAAATCTGATTATGGGGATAATTCATAATATTGCTCCATATGTGAGAGATTGCGAGTTTGCTCCATTTTGTTTTATCAGTTCATTCGATTATTTATCTTCAATATTGCATGAAAATGGGGCATCTCAGTTGTTTTTGGTATTACTATCATCTCTGAAGAGATTTTTAGGATTTGAAAAATCTGATGAGCTAAGGGAAAAAGTTAAAAAAATGATGAACCCAATCATACATAAGTATCCTCAAGATCTTCAAGATCAGATAATAAATGTTGTCAGCAATAAGGATCAATTTGATGACTATCCAATGGTAATAGAAAAACTTGAAGATAGTATACATTTCGCACAAAAAGTTTTATTACAAATTTTCTCTAAACGCAATCAGGTGTCATTAGAAATGTTGCGGAAATATGCTGAGTAAAAATCATGGTGTTTGAGCTAATGGATACGAATATAAATCCCTCAATAACATGTTGTCGGCAAAAGAATATGAATCTGTACAAACATTTGCAGGTATGGCATCAATTGTAAAACTAGTATCTATTGAAGGAACTTTCAACTTTGCAATAGGTAGCTTGAGTTTCTCTTGCCCCGATGTTATGAAAGGATGAATAGCAATATCAGAGAGAGAAATCCTTTGATTAGGATCTGCATTTAACATTTTCGAAACCAGATCAACAAAATCAGGAGAGGCCCCTGGAGGAATTTCAAGTGGTATTGTTCGAATTTGGTGGAATATCTCATATACATTCTCTCCTTCATAGGGAAGGCGCATGAATTTGGCTTGAAATAATGAAACCCCTAAACTCCATACATCTTCTTTAGTTGGATCGAGTGGAGGAAGACTATCATTATGGGAATCTTCTTCTTCGTTGCTCTTTCCAAATATTTCTGGAGCCTGATAAGCAGGTGTACCTATCACAGCATCAGCACTAGAAAAGGAATGTCCAATTCCAAAATCAGATATCTTTACAGATCCATCAGAAAACAATAGGAGATTAGAAGGCTTAATATCTTGATGAACTATTCCTTGAGAATGAAGATAAATCAACCCTTGAACAACCTGATTAAAAATAGATGCGATGGCTTTTTCATCAAGAATAAATCCTCTTGATATCACTTGCTCTAAGCTTCCACAATCTGCCCATTCCAAAATAATCGCAGCCAGGTTATTTTCTTTTGCATGTAATGCTTCTTTCATTTTTAGAATGTTGGGATGCTGGAGTTTTCTCATCAGTTTAATCTCTCTCTCTAAAATCGAAAGTTTATTGTTTTTTCTCACAAGCTCGCCAATTTTAAACATTTTAAGTGCTAAGTAATCCCCAGAACTCGAATCCCTTGCTAAATACACTTTGGCTGATGATCCACGGCTCAATTTGGATACACACAAATATTTCCCTATCTTTTTAAGCTTTTGCTCCTTAGAGTCAGATGCCTCAATCACACGACATTGAGGAATACCGGGAAAAGAAAGCCTCCTACCATGTTTATGCATGTTTTTTATGAATCAAGAACTGAAATCTTGGTTTATTCAAAAATTATCAATGGTTTTAAATGGTTTACTCTTTCAAAAATGTCATTTCATTTTTGACGGCAGCTTTCAAATCAGGTTTTTAATTGACAATTAATTGGGAAATGATCGTATCTTTTGAATTACTGTCTTACAAAACCTTCAATTTCATAAAGTTTTATGAAAATGATGCTGTCACTTCTTTCTGAAATTTGAATTAATAATGATCACCATGTAAAGAAAAAGTAACGTGTAGAATCATGGATAGTTCTAATGTATTGCATTCTGTGATACTTCAAGAAGAAACCGAACAAGTTATGATGGAATCATCTCTTATTATTGATGGACGGAAATCTCTACAAAAATACAAGCGAGATTTATCCCTTCAGCAGATGGAAATGGTTATTCGCGATTTAACATTTCCTATGTTCATTCACTATTTTGATATCAGTAGGGGCACAATTACAGACTTTGGGAAAAGGAGTATTGATGAATTTTCTACTATATCAAATGATATGAAATTATTGTGTTCTTATTTCACAAGGCATCATGAGAAACCACAAAAAGCTGAGCAAATAGCAAACGAATTCAATAGCCCTTATTCATTTTTGAGATTTATCAAAGAACTGTTTTTGAGTCTCGATTCTATGTTTTTTAATATGATTCATGAAAAATTGATTCTCTCCAAAGTTGTTCTTCAAGTTTTGATAGCTTCTAAGAAATTTTTGCTAATTCCAACACGGGGTGAGCTCATATCTGAAGTGATTAAGTTAACCACACCTTTTAATGAGGAGGACAGGAAATTTTTGTCTGAAGTGATTTTGAATTGCTATATGCAATCTGTTGTACACCCTTTAGCTATGAATTCTGGAGAGAGCTTAACAGAACCTGTTCGTGTCACAGTACTGAATTCGATTAATGCCACTGGGCAAATTATAGATACATATCATAAAAGATTTGGTTTAATGACATCATTTGTTCATGAAAATACATACATACATCAGCAACTAAATTTGATTAAAAATCAATGGATATGTGACATATCTCAGAATCAGCAACTTCATAATGCGGCAATGAGCCGCCTTATGATGTCTTCAAAAAGAATCGGATATTTAATTGGTAATAAGAATCCAACAGCAAATATGTATATTTCTTTTAAAGTGAGATGGGAGCCTAAAGTGAATGCTACAAGAATTAGTTATTCATCATTTTTTGAAGTGACATACGCAAAAACCCGTTCAATCTTTGAATTACAAAATAATGCTGCTGAAATGGTTCTTCCTGTTTATGAATCAAAACCAATCATTTCTGTTAGATTTTTATATATTCTGGCAAAATTTGATGGAATGCCTGTTGTTTTGGCTACGGAAAAGAACATCGGAGAATTGTGTGAGTTTACAATTACAGATGTTTCCAAAGATACAGCATTGATCACAGATTTTAAACATAGAAAAAGAGCCATTGCCCAAAAATATGGTTCGATTTTAACAACAATTCAGTTTTACTCTCCTGATACACCAATTGAAATCCCTATGAACTGTTTTTCTAGTTTGGATATCAATTTTATACAGATTTTAGATTCAATGGTTACCAATCTTGTTAAAAACTGGCTTCAATTTGATAAATCTATTCCAACACGCCCTCCTCAAGAGATGCATATTGGATTATTTGAATTTGCTTATCGCCATGCAATTCCCTCTTCTGCTGTCTATTGTATACTATTAAAGAAATTTTTTGAAGGATGGTGTGAATCTGAATCATATATAATGGCTTTCACTGGTGTTTACACTATAACATTTGCAGCCATACAACTTTGTGATAGCACTCAATCTATACGAGAAATGTTTTCGGCGATTGTTGATAGTTTAAAGGAGAAAATTCCTGGGATGCTGTTGAATCATTTATCCAGACCATGGAATTTTGAGAAACCTGCAAGCCTTCCTCTTCTTACTCTTTTTACTCTTGTATTTCCAGAGGAAGAATCATCGGCATTTATTGAAAAACTTTTTGTATCTGCAAAATATGTGATTATGACATCATTAATTAAACCTTTGAAACCAATAAGAGTAGATTTGATTTCTCCAAATCCTTCCGAATCACTTATAGAGCTATTATTAGAAATGCAAAGATCTCTGCCTCCTGATGAGATTCCAACGAGTATTAATAATTCCACATTTGATCAAATTCAGTCATTACCAAGAGAAACGATATCGTTTTCTAATGAATGTCTCACCAAGTGTTTAGAATCTCTTGTATCTAGAATGAAGAAAATCCGGAAATATTATGAACTACTCATATTACCATCATCAAATGAACTTTTAAATGATGTTGAAGTCTTTATTAAAAGTCTCTCAATATCTATTGTCAAAGTGTTTTGTTCGAGGTCAATTGAGAATGATGATCCATATGTTACTAGATTCATTGTGAGCTATAGCGATATCTATGATTTCTATTTACCTGGTGAAGAATTTTCTCCTCATGTTTTGTTTAAATCGATAATGATAGACTATGTCAAAAATATTGGAGATAAAATGAAAGGATGGGTAATAAGAGCTATAGAACATGATAGTTTTGATATTTGCAATCGTTCAGAAATGTCATCAACTTCTTTACACGATATGATGACAATTTTTAATCAATCATATTCATCAGTAATGCCAATGCAACTTAATGGAAATGTTAAGAACGAGATAATAAACTGCTATATATCTGAATGCAAAGGATGCATTAAACTGTATGTAGATACCTTGATTAAACGTGTTTTGGCTTATTTTCCAGGAGATATTGTATTTAATAATATGAATAATCAATGTTTTTTAGATTACTTACAAGATCTACGCTCTGGTACTTACCAAGCTCTAACACCTGAAGCCATTTATATGATAATCAATAATTTTGTTGCTATTAGATCTCGATGGCAAGCGTTTTTAAATTTTATGGCTTCTAAATATGAACAAGGAGAATTGCCAGAGGATTTTTCTGATCCTTTTCCATCATTATTTACCATTACCAAAGGAATACCTCCATTATTTGCTGGGATAATAGCTGATGAATTAACTCGGGAAATCTACTCAAGAATTTGGGTAAAAAATACTCCACTAAGGAGGCTTTTTGTGATGAACTCATCCACATACATATTGCATCCTTCTTTTGAGAATAGGAGGAGTGACTTTTTCATTCAATTATATGATGATATACTTAATCGATTGAAGTTCAGGATTGATACAATCCAAGGTACGATTATTGCTCCATTCAGATTGAGGATGTTTGAATCAATTATCACTGGCTTCGACATAGGATTTATGAATCTATATCTTTTGAGCCCGGAGAACGAACCAATCAAACATAAACGAATCCTCCCTCTCCTTCAATTTTCCTTGGATGTAATGAATGATTTATATCAGTATACTCAAACTATCCACTCCAGTATTTCAGAATCATTTTTTGTTCAGTATTCATGGAGAATTCGATATTTCTTGGATCATATAGCCAAACGAGTTGGAGAACTCATTCAAATTGAATCAACGATAGATGATCCTCAAAAAGGACTTTGTTTATATCTAATCATTAGATCACACACAGCAGATAGGCAAGCAATCCAATGGTCCGAGTCAAATCAGCAAAGATACTCTTTTGTTAAGTTTGCCTTTTTCTCAAGAGTCCAAAACTGAATAATTTAGTTTTTATTGCCGAGATTCGTCTTGTTTAGCCAATAGATCAATGATAACACCCATAACGTCATTAGGGTTGTTCTTATGAGTATATCCAAGTTTAACCGCTTCTGTGAAAAGGCTAACGACATTTTGTCCCTTTGCTGCCGATGTTTGAAATAGTGGATACTTCTTTTCTTCGACCCAGTTGTACTTCTTCTTGGCTCTCTTTGTATCCAAATCAATTTTGTTAACAACCACAATTACAGGGATTGGCCCTCTGTTAGCTATCAATTGAGCATGCCACTCTTCCAAATGTTGATATGTTTCTTTTCTTGTTGCATCAAACACTAAAATGGCAGCATCAGCACCATAAAAGAAAGAAGGATGGATACTTTCGAATCTTTCTTGTCCTGCTGTATCCCAAATGCTAACTAAAACCTCTTTTCCTTGTACATTTGCTTTATGCTCGTGTAAAGTCAACGCATAGGTAGAATTCTGAATTGGATTATACTCACCTAAAAGGTATCTTTCAACAAGCTTTGTTTTCCCAACAGCACTATCGCCAAGTAAAACTAGTTTTACATCAGCTTTTGTCGCACGGCTTGTTGGAAACAAATCAGACCCATCTTTGATTGTACTCATCCTAAAAAATGAAATAATCTTATGAAATCAGGTGGTCAACGGCATAAATATCACAAATAATTATAAACAGACACTTTACAAATAAAGTAAGCATAAAGTTAAGATATGGAAGGAATAATGGTGGTAAGTCTGGGTAAATGACATCTCTTCTCCTTCACATAGACCTGTGTTAAGATGAAAAATGACATTCTTGCTCATTCCTTCTGTGCTGAATATGCAGCTGATGCAGGTTTGACATCCAATTTCATTGATAATACTGTTCCTATCAAATATGCATGATAAAAATGTACCACTACCTGATGTCATCTGACATGTGTATGGACCTGTATTACCACTAAAATAAAAATATGAAAGGCTTGTGGATGCCTTCTCGAAAAGAACTGATCCTTGGTATGTTCCTGTAATAGTGTTTCCAATAATATTGCCATATCGATGATTGCCACTTATTGACATTGAATAGAAACAAAGAGCTCCACCAGCAGTGTGGCCGATTGAGGTATAAAACTCGAGTATGGATAGAGTTGATGGTTCTGCTACTTCTAATCCAGCATTTACGGCCATTTTATTGCTTGTGTAGTTTTGATTTCTATTCACTTGATAAGGACACATTGTTACTGATACATGATTCCAACAATACTCGGTGTTAGGGCATTTATAACAAGAAATATATGATGCTTCCAAACTGTTAGTGCATTTACAAAAAAATGCATTGCAATGATCAGAAATTGCATAACACTTCACAAAGCAAAGCCTCATCAGATATGCATTCAAAGAAATGCTATATATTGATCCTCCTGTTGCATGATCAACCCCACAATAAAAGAAATCAGATTTCAAAATTGTGAGATTAGAAGATGTCTTGTCACAGTAAATCGCTCTGTTGTTGCAGTTAGAAAATTGACAATCTGAAACTAGTGATGAAACAGTGTCTGAAATTGTAAGCAATGATGTGAATAGTGTGTTCTTATAATCTAGAGATTCAAAAACAATCGCGCATTTCAAAAAGTATCCAAAATTGGAACGAAAAACTTGTGATGAACAACGACTCACCAAAAATGATGAAAATTGTTTTGCTGCATAAATATCACTTATCATAACTCGATTACTTTCCGAAAACTGAAAGAAAGGACATAATGAAAATCTTTGAACCACTAAATACCTTAATGAAAGATTCATAATATTTTATGTGCAAGTTTTGTTAAAAATAATTTTAAACGAAATTTAATTTTCCAACAAAGTAGAAAATTCGACTTTGATACTTAGGAGATGGTTTCATAAACATAAAGTGTTTGCGAATCATTTTTCTTTGACATTTGAAAGGTCACTTACTTGAGGGGTATCTTTAACAATGCCTATGAATATTTTCAATTATGAAACAAGTATTTGTCATTTACTCATCACTTCCAAAATTATCAAAGAAGTTAATCAATTTCATTGAAGAGTTTTTCAATATATTGAGGATCAAATGAACAATATAATAATAAAGAAGAATATGTGAGTTTTTCTTGTACTCTCAATTAGGGCTAAGTTCAGTGTTTTCTCAATATTGTCTGTATTACAGTAATGTGAGTTAAAAAAATTGATCTGGTATGTTCTAATCATTGTGAAAGAGTTGTTGTTTGGTGTGACAAGAGGAGTTGAAGTTGATAATGTTCCATCATGGTAAATGAATGAATGAGAAATTTCTAGAGATCCTTCATAAATGCAGAAAAGAGTGTTTTGATTCATGTATAATACGCAATATTGCATTTGATATGATCCTTTTCCGTATACTAAAACAACGCCATTTTTGGAAGGACTATTGTTGTAGATAATGTTGGAATAACTTTTTAGTCCAGATTTGTCATAGAATTCAATGCAATTGCAATCAGATGCAATGTTATTTGAATATGTGCAAAATGAACTCGTATAAGATGTCGGGGACTGAATGCTTATTCCAGAAGAAATAACAGCCCTGTTCAATGAGCAATTGGTGAGGTCTTCTTTCTGCGAACCTGACATTAAGCTGAAGGGATAGTATCCTGATGATGTATGAGAACAGGATGATATTGAAAGATATTCAACCTGATTGTTAAGAGTGGCTCTTAAATAACCAAAATTTCCATAAACAGTTGAACCACATGAACATTTATATGCACATATCTTACTAAGATACGATTTAGAAGAATCATATAAACAAATTGCCCCTCCTCTATCAGAACTAACACAATTAGAAAACATTGAACTTGAAATAACTATGGAATAGGATGCGCCATTTGTATATATCACACCTCCCATTCCATTATACTGAGCTGATCTTTGAAAAAAGCAATTAGATACACTAATACTTGTTTGGGAGTATGATCTGCCTTGAGTGATTATCTCATTTGCACAAGCAAAAACATATCCCAAAAAATTGCCATCTCCAAAGTTGTGGTGTTTCATAATTCTCCCTTTTTCAATTTGATGATTTTTTAACAAATTAATGTTGATATCTTTCTCCAAAAAAACAATTGAAATAATAAAGCATAATAAAATGATCCTCATGAATAAATAGACGAATCGGGTTAATTTTTTAGATAATTCCATATATATTGATTCTAAAAGAATAATTAACAATAAAACCAATGAATTATCGATCCAATCAAATAACTCTAAAGCATTGGATTTCGAAAATAAAAGAACCAAAAAAACTAATTTCACCAATGTTGCAAACCTAAGGCCCAATTCTTTATAATAATAAGAACTATTAAAAATTATTCCTTCTATATCCCAACTTTTCCCAAATATTTCCTTTTCCTTTATCAATAACTTGGATTCTTCATTATGAAATGAAAAAACATCTCGTTGATTCTCCTGTTTGGAATTCATCAATATAAAATATAAATATTCTTTTCAAAAATATTGTTTATTTTCGTTACTTTCAATATAAATTATACTCTACAGTCACAAAACTCGTTGATTCATACAATGTCATTTTATCAATGCACACAGTGGTATAGCCATTTCACTATTATCTTTTCTTAATTACTTAACAAGAAGTTCACAAATATAAAACAGTTTTGGAGCTTAAAACGAAGTCGCTGGGTAATTGATATCTCTTCTCCTTCACATAGACCTGTGTTAAGATGAAAAATGACATTTTTGCTCATTCCTTCTGTGCTGAATATGCAGTTGATGCAGGTTTGACATCCAATTTCATTGATAATACTGTTCCTATCAAATATGCATGATATAAATGTACCACTACTACCTGATGTCATCTGACATGTGTATGGACCTGTATTACCACTAAAATAAAAATATGAAAGACTTGTGGACGACCCTTCAAAAAGGACTGATCCTTGTATTGTGCCCGTAATAGTGTTTCCAATAATATTGCCATATCGATGATTGCCACTTATTGACATTGAATAGAAACAAAGAGCTCCACCAGCAGTGTGGCCGATTGAGGTATAAAACTCGAGTACAGATGATACAGTAGCTTTAAAAATCCCCAGTCCAGCATTTACACTCATTTTATTCTTTGTGTAGTTCTGATTCGAGCTTTTTTGAACAGGACACTCAAAACCGGATACATGATTCCAACATGATTCAGTGTTTGGGCATTTAAAGCAGGATATATATACAGCCTCAGCTTGAATAGAGCATAGTCCATAATATGCATTGCAATGATTGCCAATTGAATAACAATTTACAAAACAGAGCCTAGCCAAAAATAGCCTCGAGCATCTGGCATGAATAGCTCCCCCATAAGCACCGCTAACACCACAATAAAAGAAATCAGATTTCAAAATTGTGAGATTAGAAGATGTCTTGTCACAGTATATCGCTCTGCTGTTGCAGTTAGAAAATTGACAATCTGAAACTAATGATGAAACAGTGTCTGAAATAGTAAGCAATGATGTGAATAGTGTGTTCTTATAATCTAGAGATTCAAAAACAATCGCGCATTTCAAAAAGTATCCAAAATTGGAACGAAAAACATGTGATGAACAACGACTCACCAAAAATGATGAAAATTGTTTTGCTGCATAAATATCACTTATCATAACTCGATTACTTTCCGAAAACTGAAAGAAAGGACACAAAGAAAATCTTTGAACCACTAAATACCTTAATGAAAGATTCATCAAAAAACTAAAACTACATTCAACTCTTTATTGAAGGGGTTGTGTCAATAGCTTTAAAAGAACATACCAAGAACCTTACCACCTGCGTTATGCTTACGAGCTTCTTCATGATCAAGAATACCCTTATCAGTTGT
>Ga0074193_1000088_pt1 | contig 167752 bp, 121 predicted proteins | sample EPASupsiteHSE605_FD_64523 | JGI IMG/M metagenome (GOLD analysis project Ga0074193, IMG submission 64523) | Bioremediated contaminated groundwater from EPA Superfund site, New Mexico - Sample HSE6-05 | ecosystem: Environmental > Aquatic > Deep subsurface > Groundwater > Contaminated ... | reverse complement strand
ACGATCAAACGTCGCAACACAGGTTCTGCCCCGGCATATGCCCTGGAAATATTGAAACAGCATAGCCACTTCAAAAGTGGACGGGAAAACTTTATTCTGCTTGACAACTGACAACCATATCAGGAGCATCGCTGACCGTTTCATTTGTAAACATATATTACACATTGTAAATGACAATAGCCGGTCTGTCGAGGCCGGGGATGAAAGAAAATAACGCGATTAAATGCAATAACAGTTTTATCTCAAATTGCAAAAAGTCAAGGCTGCTCCCGAGGAGGCTCTTATTGATTTGGAGGCGTTCCGCAAAGGAAGAGGTGCTGATTCGGGGTTTTTCGAGATGCAAATTTGCTGGCAGTTGTTCCGTGAAGAACCAGGGAGAATACGTGGGAAGCAGAACGCAGAGGCCTGTTCACAGCGGTTGAGAAGAGGAACCGCCGGGGACAAGCCGATATTCAAAGGGGAGCGATGGTTAGCTCCCCTTTGTCGCATGGTGAGATCCGTTTCCGGATTTTGAGACATGACGCAGCCTGACGATCGCCTGCGTTACAGCCTGAACTGCCCGACCAGCGACTGGAGGGTTTGGGCCAGTTGATTGAGCAGCATGGCGGCTGCTGCAGCGTCCTGGGTCCCCTTGGCCGTGTCGTGGACGATGTCGGTGATTTGGTGCATGCTTCTGCTGATTTCGCTGGTGGTGCTGGTCTGCTCTTCGGCCGCCGTGGCGATCTGGTTGAACTGCCGGTTAAGGGCGTCGATTTGGCGCAGGATGTCCCTGAGCGCATCGCCGGAGCGGTGCGCCTCGCTTGCCCCGGCCTCGACTTCTTCGACCCCCTGCTTGATCGAGATGACCGCCGCATTCGTTTCCTTCTGGATCGTGGCGATCATGTCGGCAATCCTGCGGGTGGCCTTCGTCGTCCGTTCGGCCAGTGCCCTGACCTCGTCGGCAACCACGGCGAATCCGCGTCCCTGGTCGCCTGCCCGGGCGGCCTCGACGGCGGCATTCAGTGCCAGCAGGTTGGTCTGGTCGGCAATGTCCTCGATCACCCCGATGATCTCGCCTATCTCGTCGGATCGCTGCCCGAGGCTCTCGACGGTTCTCGCGGCGGCCATGACCTGTTCGGATACGCTGTTCATCTTGTTGATGGTCTGCTCGACCACAACGCTGCCGGTCTGGGCAGAATCGGTGGCCTGCCGTGCCTCATCAGCAGCCAACAGGCAGTTCTGGGCGATCTCCGAGGAGGTCAAGGCCATCTCTTCGCTGGCGGTGGCGACCGTCGCCGATTGCTGCGCAACCTTGTCCGCCCCTTCGGCGATCTGGTTCGAGGAACCCTGCACCTGGAGCGCGGCTGCGGCCAACTGGCTGGTGGTGCCGGCAACACGGCTGACAATGGTGTACAGTTTGTCCATGAACAGATTGAACGAAGTGCACATCTCGCCGATCTCGTCCTGCCTCCGGTAATCGAGGCGCCTCGTCAGGTCGCCCTCGCCTTCGGCAATGTCCTTGAGCAGATCGTGCATGCGGTTCAACGGTTTGAAGAGCCGGCTGACGGCAAAGGCGCTGATCAGGCAGGCCAGCAGCAGGATGACGGCCACGATGGAGGCGACGACCATCTGCAGGTGGTGATAGGCGGCGAAGAACTCGCTCTTTTTCACCCCCACGTATAGCACCCCGACGATGTCGCCCCGTGCATTGCGGATCGGGTCGTAGGCAGTGAAGTATGGGGCGCCGAGGATCTCGGCCTCACCCCGGTACGGCACACCTTTCTTGAACACCGCCTCGTAGGCCGGCCCGGTCAGCTTGGTGCCGACGGCCCGGCTGCCATCCGGCTTGATGACGTTGGTCGATATCCGTTCGTCTCCCATGAATATGGTTGCCGTTCCGTCGCAGAGCTCTTTAAGCCTGTCGGGCAGTTCGAAGTTGCCGTTGACGGTGTAGTCGCCGATCTTCAACCTGCCTTCAACGATATCGATATCGTTGCCCTTGTGTTTCAGCAGTTCCCAGAAGGTTTTGATCCTGGCTTCCTGAGAAACCCCGGCTACCCGCTTCAGTTCCTGGCTGAATTTGACGAGACAGGCCGCCGTGACCGCTGCCAAGGCTACGGCGACGATCAGGGCGTTAACGGCAATAAACCTGGTTTTTATCTTCATGGTGGTTACTTCTGCTCCCTTCGACACATATCTTCCAATATGTTAAAAATCGTCCCTATCGAACCGCCATCATGCACTCCACTCCGGCACGTCCAAAACCGCAAACCCATGAATACAGCAACTGCTGTGCCAATAGGGACTTGGCGGCCGGCATCCCCCAGACGACCTGCTTTTAATGATAATCCGACAGAAAATGACAGTGGGCCGGTGCCCCGCTGTCATTGCCATCCTGGTCATTTTGTCCGCCAGAGTATCATTTTGTCGCAATCCTACCCGGGGGATTCCAATTTCGGTGTGTTCATGGATTCATGTCCCGATCGCTGGGGCCAAATCCTGATGAAACGCAGAGAGGCGGTCGAGGCCAAAGAAGAAGGCCGGACGCCGAGGACTCTCGGCCCATGGGAATTTCTGTCGGGTGTACAGGATTGTACACGCATGGGTTCTTTACGATTCAGCCGCCCCGGTGAGCGGGTTTTCCTGGCCGATGAGGCGCTATCTGCTCCGCCAGTTGCCAGGATTGCTGAGTAAAGGCGGTTGCCTTCGAGCCGCTCGCCACCCGCAAGACCGTGCCATTCGCACTTTATCGGGTATTCATCGATCAGACGAAAATCATCCGCACATTCTGAAGGAGGGGAGCAGTCCCTTCTATTCCCTTGCAGGCTGCCCCGGAAGGTCAACAACCGTACCATGGCCTATCCGACCGAGATCTTCATCTTCATCGCCATCGTCTATTTCATCCTCTGCTACCTACGCCTTCACCAGTTTCTCGCGCTGGCTGGAAGGGCAGCCGGCCTGGCGCAAGGCGATTTGAGACGTGTGCTTGGAAGCCGATTCACATAAACAGTTGACTCACCGATATACCGGTCATATAATCCATGTATACTATAATCATATCGGTGACATATCATGCAGACAACCAAGCTCTACGAAATTCTCTCCTCCTATAACCGCTTTTGGAACACAGGCAGCATCGAAGCCGGTATCAGAAGGGACATTCTCCCTGCTTGCCTCGGGCAGCTTGATTCCAGGGAAGTTATCGTACTCAAGGGGGTTCGACGTTGCGGCAAGTCAACCCTCATGGCACAGGTAATCCGGGAGCTGCTTGCCCGGAATGTGCAGCCGACCTCGATCCTGCGGGTCAACCTGGAAGAGCCGCTTTTCTCTTCAGAATACACGGTTGAACTGCTGGAGCAGATATATCGAACTTATCGGGAACGGGTGCAGCCGGAAGGAAAATGCTGGCTCTTCATGGATGAAGTTCAGAATGTACCTGGCTGGGAGAGCTGGGTACGGGGTCGCAGCGAAACAGAGGATATTAAGATATTCGTCACCGGATCATCGTCACAGATGCTGTCCCGTGAGATCGGCACCAAGCTGACCGGCAGGCATGTGTCGTTTGAGGTCTATCCGCTCTCGTTTCAGGAATTTCTCCGTTTCAACAGCCTGGAGGTCGGAACCGAGCTTGACTATACAGCAAGGAAAGCAACCGTCAGGAAATCATTCAATGATTACCTGAAGTACGGCGGATTCCCTGAGGTGGTGCTTAAAGAATCGACCGACGATAAAGAGCTCCTGCTCAAGAACTATTTCGAGGATCTGCTCTACCGGGATATCGTCACACGCTACGAGATACGGGATGTGGCCAACCTGCGCAATCTGGCGGTATACCTGCTGACCAACGTCGCCAAGCATACCAGCATCACCAAGCTGAAGAACAACTTCAGCATTTCCCAGGACAAAACCGAGAATTACGTGTCGGCCATCATGGAAAGCTATCTGCTGTTTCAGCTGCAGATGTTCTCGTATTCCCTCAAGAGTACCATGCGGGCCGGGTTCAAGCCGTATGCCATCGACACGGGCTTAAGAAACCGAATCGCCTTCGCGTTTTCCGAAGATATGGGCTGGTTGGTTGAAAACGTGGTCTTCTGCCATCTGAAGCGTCATCACGAAGAAGTCTACTATCACTCCAACGGCAGCGATACAGATTTTGTAGTCAAAGAGGGAATGAAAATCACCAAGCGGATTCAAGTCTGGTATGAAGATGTATCAGTGACCAGCATACCGGATCGGGAGCTCGCCTGTTTCCAAAAACCGATGGACGGACATGAAGCAGCAGAATCGATACTGGTGACCAATGACTATGAAGACGTAATCAATACCGGAGCTGCCATGGTTCAGTGCATCCCTGCGGCAAAATTTCTGCTGGGGCTTGGACAGGACATACCATAGGGATAATCTTTATCCGTTTTGGAAAGCGTGGCGGACCACTTCTCAACGCTTATTCACTTTCTTGTGAGTTTGAGAAGCTTGGGATGTTGGAGAAGGGTCTCTTCAGGTCCCCGCCTTGTCCCCGGAACGACATAATTACGCACGGCAAGCTTGAGGTAATCGCATGTCTGAGTCGCCGAGTCAGAACATGCAGGGATCATCTCTTCTGTAACGCTGAGGCAGTTGCCTCCGGTAAGAGCCAGGATGTCGGAGCAGTTCCGGGCAAAATAGTACACATAATACTTGTCAATGTTGTTGATTCCGCCGGCTGCATAGCTGACAGCGGTGCCCTTCAGCTCGTCACCCGAGATGTTTGCGATCCCCTTCACCATCAAACTGTCATTTACGGACAGACCGACATAGGTCGCATTGTCTGTTTCCGTTCCGAGCGTGCCGACAACCGCATATACCTCCCCATGGTCAAGTGACAGGTTCCCAGGGGCTGCCTGATACGAACTGTCCTGCGAGTCGCCGAGGCAGTTCATCCCGATCTCCATGCACGGTTGTCCGATAAAATTGATAGGAGGCTCCTGCAGATTCAAAAAATCGGCAGTTCCCTGATCAGAGCAATCGTCACTGGCACAGGGCTGTCCCCACTTGGCGTTTACTGCCGCCACAAGTTTCGCAAGGTCAGCTCCCAACGATCCTTCATCGATTCCCGTTCTGGTTTCGTACACAACAGGTTGGTAGGTTTGAACCGGCCGCGAAGTTTTCTTTTCTCTCACCCGCAGCACGATGAGAGGCAGGTTTTGTTTCCAGGTATCAGAGGGCGTTCCCAGCCCTCCGCCGTCATTAGGCATGGAATAGCGCATGATCCAGAAAAGATCATCAGCGTGTTCATCCAGCCCTGTCTTTACCGCGGCCAGATTGCCCGCCACAGAAGGAATGGGCTCGGTAAAGATCAAGGAACTGTTCACCGCAATCCGGTTGAGTGATTGCCTGACCGCGCTGTCCATAAACTGATCGGGCGTGACAATAAAGAAACGCTCCTGGTTGAATGCGGCCCCGGACTGCTGCTGGACAACGACATCGTTATTGCTGTTGCTCAGGCTGGCGGCGATCTGAATGCGGTTCTGATTCAGGGGCACTTTGGTGAAAAACGTGTTGAGCATTTCAGGATTATTCACCATGTATTGGTAGGTTGCACTCGTTGTGTCGAATGTTCCTTCCCGGGTGAAGGCGTACGTCTGCAACCCGAAGTAGGCGGCCGGGGGGGGGAGGATACCCAAGATGACGATTGCTTCTCGTGGATCAAGGCGGAATGAGCCGCTGTAGCCCGGATAAAACTGGCCAAATGCCATGTTGGTTGCGGGATCAATATACTCCTCAGGCCAGGGCTGCACGCCAAACATGACGTAGGGCGCTGCAGGGTTATTGCCGTAACAGGTTTTCATCTGTGCGTAAGAATAGGCGCAATCCTCCTCGGTATATAGTTTGAAATAACCGCGCGTTACCTCATAGCCCTGCGCAGTAAGGTCGGCGATTAGTTGTTGTGCCTGCGCCTCGACAGAGGCGGGAACGTTGTTTTTCGGTCCGGGGCTCGTTGTATCGGATGAACAACCGGCAACAAGAAGAAAGGCGATGAAAGACAACAAAAGAACGAATATTCTTCCACAGGTAGTCATGGACGATCCTCCTTTTCCCCACCGTTTCCGCCCCCTTCTCACGGACGGTTTGGCTTTGGGTTGTTGCAGTCGGCGATGCCCTCCCTTCAGCTCTACAAGTGAGCGATGGGTTTCTTCACCAGAAACCATTAACATTTATTTACAATTATAATACCGGCAGACGATACCGCAATACGGCAATTCCCCCAACGTCATCCCCCCCCCGCACTGACCCCTTACCACCATAACAAATACCCTCCTTGACAGATTCCAGGCTCGGGATAAAGTTGCTCCAATGAACTAAAACTTATCCCTTGAGTTTTAATCGCATTGTGTGCAAAACGCTCGCAACGTCAAAAAGGAGCTAAGACATGGCAACCATCGACCCTTCCTTGAATTATCACAGCAATACCGAAGAACTCATTGCTTTGGTAAAGGACGCGACAGAGTTGGTCCGCACCAAAGGAGAAGCGGCGTTCAGCGATTTCCGAATATCCGGCAGCCGCTGGCGCCAGGAAGAGACCTATATCTTTGTGCTGGATCCCCAGGGAAACACGCTGGTCCATCCCGATCCGGCGATGGAAGGCAAGAACGAGATGGAGCTGAAGGATATCAACGGTAAACCCATCATCCGGGGACTCATCGGCGCAGCAACGACCTTCCCCAACAAACCGGAAGGGTGGTATCACTACCAATGGCCCGTTCCGGGCGGGCTTCTGCCCAGATGGAAAAGCAGCTACGTGCGGCTGGTGACTGCTCCGTCCGGCCAGAGCTACATTGTCAGTAGCGGCATATACAACGACCGCATGGAAAGGAGCTTTGTCGTGGATGCGGTGACCGACGCCATCGGACAGATCGAGAAGAATGGCAGGGCGGCTTTTCAGCTCTTCCATGATCCGACAGGTCCCTTCATCGCAAAGGACGCATATATTTTCGTGTTCGATACGAATGGCGTCGATCTCGTCAATCCGGGCTTCCCGAACCTGGAGGGACGCAATCTTATGGACCTGAAGGATACCCAGGGCAAGCAACTGATCCGGGAGATGTTCAAGGTGGTGGAAACGAGCGGTTCCGGCTGGGTCGACTATATGTGGCCCAAGCCGGGAGAAAGCGTCTCCACGCAGAAATCGGCCTATGTGAGCAAAGCGAAGATGGGAGACCAATGGGTGCTGGTGGGTTGCGGTGTCTACCTGGCCGATGCCCCCAAAGCCGTTCAGGCCGGCAGGAAGATAACCGCTCCGGAACTGACGGCCCTCGTTCGGGAAGGAGCGGCGCTCCTGGAGAAGGAGGGGGAGAAGGCCTATCCGGAGTTCCGAAAGAAAGGGTCCAAGTGGTTCCATGACGGCACCTATTTCTTTGTCTGGACAGCAAACGGGATCAGGACCTTCAATGCCGCAACTCCCGCTGGCGAAGGCCGGGATGCCAGCAGCATGACGGATGTTCTGGGAAGACCTTTCGGGAAAATGTTTCTTGAAGTGGCTTCGAGTCCTTCAGGTGAGGGATGGGTCCATTACATGTTCCCCGAGCCTGAAGATATCTTCCCTACCTGGAAGTCCACCTTTTTGAAGCGGGTCACATTTCCTTCCGGGCAGCAGCACATCATCGGCTGCGGGATCTACAACATGCAGATGGATAAGGCCTTCGTCGAGGATGTGGTCGATCATGCCGCTGCTCTTGTCGCAGACCGGGGGAAGGAAGCCTTCGGCCAATTGCGGGACAAGACGAGTCCCTTTGTCTTTATGGACACCTACGTGTTTGTCATCACCCCGGATGGCACCGAGTTGGTGAATCCGGTCTTCCCCAGCTTCGAAGGAAAGAACCTCATCGACCTGAGGGATCTGAAGGGGAATCCGGTGATCCGGGACGAAATAGCCGCTGCCATGAAGGATGGAAGCGCCTGGATCGACCTCTACTGGTACAAGCCCGGACAGAATACGCCTGCGCGCAAGCAGACCTTCGTGCGGAAGGTGCAATCGGGTCAGGATACTTATATCGTCGGCTCGGGCGTCTACATGGAATAAAAAATGTGAACATGGGGGGGGCGATCTGAAATCAGGGATTGCCCCCTCCCCTTCCGCTCAATTGGAAGCCCGACCGCCCCCAACGCCGTCCATCAATAGTTCAAAATCTACGTTTCCTTCACTGTTAAATGAATTGCTATCCAGCGTCGTATATGATAAAAAGCCTTAATTGTTTAAGATTATGAAGCGATTAAGGCGCAATAAATGATTCATTACATCTGGCAACGGCCTGAATGGCCAAAGTTCACCTGGAATGATGCCCGGTTGCTGACCCCTCTTGGAAAGTGCCGTTTGTTGCAGGGGAAGCTGCTGACAAAGGTATCCACTCTTGGTTTGTCCCTTGAGCATCAGGCCCAAGCCGAAATATTGGTTGAAGAGGCTGTCAAAACAGCCGCTATCGAAGGCGAACAGCTCGACGTGCGTTCTGTGCGTTCTTCGGTAGCTAGGAGACTTGGACTGCCATCGGCGGGGCTTCCAGTGGATCGTCGCATAGATGACCTCGTATCGGTATTGCTGGATGCCACGCAGAACTTTGAAAAGCCGCTGGCAAAGGAACGGCTGTGGGGCTGGCAGGCCGCCCTCTTCCCTTCCGGCTATTCCGGTATGCACAAGATCAAGGTCGGAGACTGGCGGGATAGCTCGGAACCAATGCGTGTGGTATCGGGTCCCATCGGCAGGGAAAAGATCCATTACGAAGCGCCGCCTGCCAAAATACTTAAAACTGAGATGGAGCGTCTCTTCTCATGGTGGAAAGAGAGTACGGCCAATGTCGAAGGGATAATCCGCGCAGCCATTGCCCATTTCTGGTTTGTGACCATACATCCGTTTGACGACGGCAACGGTCGTATCGCCAGAGTATTGACCGATATGGCGCTGGCCCAGGACGACAAGCAGCACAACCGCTATTACAGCCTATCAACACAGATCATGGCCGAGCGGGAGACCTATTACACCATTCTTGAAAACACCCAAAAAGGAAACGGCGACATTACCGACTGGCTGGTATGGTTTCTGGGGTGCTTCGCCAGGGCCATCGGACGATCGGAGACAATCCTTGCCGGCGTGTTCATGAGGGGTGAATTCTGGCGAAAGCATGCAGATGTCACCCTATCCGACCGTCAGAAAAAGGTTATCAATCGAGTCCTTGAGGAAGGACCAGGCGGGTTTGAAGGCGGATTGACGACGCGAAAGTATGCCTCGATCGGCAAGGTGAGCCGGGCAACGGCATTCAGGGAACTGGATCAGCTGGTTGAGCTGGGAATACTGAAAAGGAGTGGCAAAGGGCGAAGTGTCAGTTATGAGTTGGTGCTGGTGAAATGATTGGATGTCCCCGCTGCCTCCCTCGCCAACCGATGGGGGAGAGGTCGATCTGAAATCAGGGACTGACAATCGTCACTGATGTTCCTGAACAGTGAGACCTCGCCCTTATTTTTTGTCACCCCATTTTATTCGTTTGTCGTCTTGCCGACTATGTGGTAAAAATAACCATATACTAATTGGAGGATGATTTGCCCAGAGCAAAGCTGCTTTTCCGTTACAAGCGTCCTTTGCCAGGTGGAAGGGTTGTCGAGGTTGTTGTATGGTACTTGTCAGAGCCGCTTCCCGGCAGCAGCCACCTTTTCAAGTACCGGCTCTATTACGGTCTGGCAGACGGGACATGCCTTATCAGGTACGACAATGAGCGTGGAAAGGGCGATCACAAACATATTGAGGGGCAGGAACAAACGTACCGGTTCAAGGACGTAGACACTTTACAGGCGGATTTCCACGCCGACATCAGGAGGTACCATGAGCGGCAGAGACTTTAAAGTTGGGATAATATCCGAGGAAGAGTTCTTCCAGGAAATTCATGAATTGGCCGTACAGGCAGACAAGGGCATTTTCCCCGAGAAACCCGTCGAGCGGGTCTACTTCGGCGACATGAAGACCTTTCTGGAATACATCACGCCGAAGCGATTCGCCCTCATGGATTCCCTCCACAAGTCCGGGCCGATGACCATCTATGCACTGGCAAAGCTCCTCCATCGGCACTACAAGAACGTCCATGACGACGTGAAGGCACTGGAAAGCATCGGGCTGGTTGAGAAGGACGAAACCGGTCGGTATGTCGTTCCCTGGGAGGAGATCACTGCCTCGACCAAATTGGCAGCGTGAGAGGAGGCATGGGCGGAGACTGGAGATAGTGGCCCACCTTCCCGACGGCAACGTCCGCATCAACCAATTTGAGGTGCTTGATGAGCGGTTAAAGCCTGATAACACCATTGCTGTGGCAGAGAAGGCGGAACGTTTGGCTTTTTACTTGACGACGAATTCAGTATTGTGTCCCCGGATTTCTTGCCGGAATTCTTACGATGGGGGTTGGTCGCTAAAGGGAATCGCCAATAGTCAAGTTATCAAATCCTGACCCCATAGACTCCCCCTGACCCCATAGACTCCCCCCATAGACTCCCCTGACCCCATAGACTCCCTCACAACCAAATCCCGCAAAATAAAATTATGAATTATGAAAAAGTCACCTCTGCGTAGCCTTCTCGTAACGCATCATCCCCGAATAAACTAAACCACCCGTTTATGGCCGCACCTGCCGAATCTGCTCATCGATAAACCGCTGCATCTCCTCTTTTTTGGGCAGTTCCAACAGGTATTTAGAGACGAAAAGGTTGTTGTCCAGCCCCGCCAGGGCGTACTCGGCGAGGGCGTGATTCTTGTCGGTGCAGAGCAGGATGCCGATGGGCGGGTTATCTCCCTCGGCCATCATGTTTTTGCGATACCAGCTCACGTAGGTGTTGAGCTGGCCGATATTTTCCTGACTGAATTTTTGCAGCTTCAGCTCTACCAGCACATGGCACTTGAGAAGACGATGGTAGAAGACCAGGTCGATAAAAAAGTGTTCGTCGCCGATGAGGATGCGTTTTTGCCGGGCCTCGAAACAGAAGCCGTGGCCCATTTCCAGCAGGAACTCTTCCAGTTTGTCGATAAGTTGATCTTCGAGATGGGACTCCCCCATGACCTCTCTGGGTCGAAGCCCGAGAAATTCGAAGATATAGGGATCGCGAATCGCCAGGTGTGGCGCTGCCTGTTCCGCGGCCTGATTCGCCAATTCGGAGAGCTTCTCCTTGTTCCGGGACAACCCCGAACGTTCGTAATAGAGACTATTGATCTGTCGCTTTAGCTCGCGGACGGACCAGTTACCGCGGATGCACTCGATTTCGTAGAAGGCTCGTTTTGTGTTGTCGTCGATGGCGATAAGTTCAGCAAGATGACTGAAAGAGAGTTTCTCGATAAGTACGGTTGGGGGACTGGTTAATTGCGAGGCCGCAGTCGGTTTGATTTGGGAGTCACCGGCTCCCATTTTCGCAGGCAGATGAAGACGGGTGCTGAATTCGGGAGTCAGCGTCTCCCGAATCTGTGGATAGGTCGTATAGAAAATCCGATAGCGGCGCAGTTCCCGGGTCTGTGTCCGGGGGATGGCAAGCTTGCCGAGTTCATCGGCAAGCTTGTCCAACAAGGCTTCGCCGTATTGCGCACGATCCGTACCCTCCTGTTCATATTCCACGATATGGCAACCAATCAGCCAGTTGCGCAGGGTCAGGCTGACGTTGACCGCACGGCTTGCCTGTGCCGCCAACTCGTCATGGACCCGCTGTATCGCTCCGGTCAACTCTGCAAAGGAGTGAAGGGACAGCGAATTGGCTTTCATACGGTCACCTCCCATAGCAGGTCGAGAATCTCACCCTCCAGCCCTTTGATATCTGACTCAACGGCCTCCAGCTCACGCGGCTGTTCACAGCGATAAATGTGGCGAACTGTTTCAGCTGTCATCCATTGTCTCCAGGTTTGGTTATTAAATCGCATGATACTGGACCGTTATGTGAATTCCAAGAACAGTTCTTTAAACGCCTCTTACCCCTACCCTCGCCACAACAATCGGCATCTCATAAAAGCAATTATAGTAATCGGTCAGCTTGCGGGTCTCCTGCCCCATCATCCGCTGCTGAATCCACTTTTCGCTTCTTCCATGCTGCAAGTACTCTCTGGCCCGGTGCTGCAACCGCGAGGTATTTAATATTGGCGGAAGTGTTATGTCGGTAAGTTTTCATTTCCAGAAACAAAAAAGCCGCCAATCAGCATATCACTGACCCGGCGGCTTTTATCTACACGCAGTGCATCTATTCCACTTTTTATCACCCATCTCCAAAAACTCCGCATAATGCGATCAAATGAGCCTTCTATTTACACCCTGGATGCGCTCGGTGTCAACCTTTAGCTAGGAACCGGTCGGACTTAGGAAAGAATCTACTGCGAAAACGGAAAATCGGTCCATATTTCCGGAAATTTTCGACAAATAGGTCCACTATTCGCTCTCAAATTTCCGATAATCTGTCCTCGATTTGCCATTCTCTCGTTACGATTCCCTAAGTCCGACTGGCTCCAGAATTTTCTAACAAAACTCCTTCTTCCCCTCATTACAGCCTGCTCTCCCCTTCTCCCACCAATAAATAAAGCCGGCCGTTCATTCCCTGCGGTTAGATCGCCCGGCGGGACAGGAGTTCCGGCAACTGAAACAAACATACATGTTCCGAACAATCCCTGTATGCCACAGTTCCATAAAGGAACCGTCCATAAACATTTCTTTCTGCTCTTTTGGAGAGCTGTCCACGAACTTGTGCCAGAAAGAGATGGTCCCCCTCAATCCATGGGGTTGAATTTGCAGGCTGCATTTGCCGACATCGGTTTTGCCCTCCTCGTTGAGAGCCCCTACAGGACAGCTTTCCACGCAAATGTTGCACCGGTTGCATAAATCCTCTTTCACCGGAGGATCAGATGGCAGATCGAGATCGCAGAGGAGCGCCGAAAAGATCACGCCCTGGAAAAGATGTACGCGGCTGATGCAATTATCCTTGGCTCCCCAACCTATTTCGCTGATGTAACCTCCGAATTAAAGGCTCTGATCGATCGAGCCGGCTTTGTTGCGCTGGCCAACGACGGAGCGTTCAGCGGCAAGATCGGGGCTGCAGTCGTGGCAGTCCGGCGCGGTGGCGCGACCCATGTTTTCAACACCATCAATCACATGTTCCTCACATCCTCTATGATTGTCCCTGGCTCCATATACTGGAACCTGGGCATGGGGTGCGATAAAGGGCAGGTAGTTGATGACGATGAGGCCATGCGGAATATGAGCAATCTCGGGCAAACAATTGCGTGGCTCGGAGCGGCCATAGCCTCCGTATCTGATACCTCCCCCTTCCCTAAGCTTGCTGTGGAGTTGCATTAGTTGCGAGACGAGGTTGCGCAGGCAGCGCCGGCCCATCTGCAATCAATGACTGAAAAAGGAGAAACGTGTATGAGTAAAGCACCTATCAATCGAGACGGAGAGAACGGTATTTTCAGTCTTGATCGCCGCGAATTCATCTTGACAGGACTGGCTTTAGCAGCTACGGCGATGCTCCCGCGCATCGCCGTCAGTGCTCCGGCAAAACAACCAATGGTGAGCGCTCGCCGCAAGCTTGGCACGCTGGAAGTCTCGGCGCTCTAGGTCAGGACCCTTTTCGAGGTCGCCGTCACCGGCTGCGGCCTTTGCCAAGCCCTCGCACAGCTTTACCGGCCGGGGAGGAAGTCGATGGGATACAAGATCGTCGTCTTCGGCACCCCATCTTTGGCGCCAAAGTTGAACTTTTTGACCCTGTCGACAATCTGGGCGGAGAACTCAATCGCGTTCATATTGCTAGACTCCACCGCGCAGGCAGAAACCGCCCCGCTCGGTTCGATTGTGATCCGCAGCACCATCTTCCCGCGAAGGGTCGGATTCTTACGCAATTCGGTATTATAGATACGGTAGAGCGCAGCCTTGTAACGATCGAATAGAATCTGAATCTCTTCGTCGGTTCGGCCCGGACGAGCCCCAGAGCTAAGTGGCTTGGCCTCCTTCGCCCCCGGGCCTGCGATCGCACTCTTAACTTGCGTAAAGCCAGCGCCCGCGCGGCCAAGTCGAGCATCGTTGCCCCCGCCGCTGCCGACATTCCGACCCAGTCCGGCGCCATTGCCGATCCCGCCGCTGCCGACGTTCCGACTGACTGCGCCATTGCCGCCACCGCCGCCGGGTCCTCCCCCCCCCTGCATCGCCACCAGGGAACGGCTCGCCAGGGCCTGCCCCGCCGTTTGGGTAGCAGGGTTGCTCAGACGGGCTTCGGTCCCAAGTCTGGCAACCGGAGTCTCATCAATAAGATCCTTGAAACTCTCCTTGAACGCCAGGACCCCTGTGTTTTGAGCTTTTTTGGGTGCGGCCGTCTGTTCAGCCGGGGCCGCTTTGGGGCGTTCCTGTGCCTTGGCCGTTTCCTTTTTCTCTTCTTTTATCCCTTCCGTTTTCGCTTCTTTTTTCTGTTCTTTCGACTTTTTCACCGGCTCCGGCTTCTTGTGTTCCTGTCTGACCATCATCGCCAGCCGTTCCGGGATCTGGGCAACTACCGGACGGACCGGCACCGGCACGGTCACCAGGCGGATGATAATACTAAGGAGCAAGCTGAGGAGCATCGCCGTGCGCAGGGCGCGGCGGTAGCGCCGATCGCTCTCGTCATCATGACTCCAAGGCATGACCGGCTGATGCGAAACCGGGGAAAGCTCACGTTCGATGGCAAATTCTTCCTCGCGCCTCTCGTCGCGAGCATGCGCATTGTCAATTTCATCGTACAGACAGTCGAGTTCTCCGAGGCATCGGTTCGCCTGCGCCTTGAGATTCGCCTGTGTTTCCAGCGTGCCGCGGATTTCCTCGTCGAAGCTGGCGATGCGACTCCGCAGCCGTGCGATATGTCCGGCGGGATCCTTGATCTCCGGCAATCCTTCCCAGAAGAGTTGACCAGCTTCCAGTTCGCCGAGTCGGTCGAGGACGTTGCAGGCACCCCGCAGGGCGTCGAAACGAAGCCGGTCGTCAGAAGAGGTTTCAAGCTCTGCCTCTACCGCCTGCAACTCGCACTCGAGCTCCGCAAGCCTTCCCCGGACCTGCTCGATCTGAGCGTTCAGCGGCGCCAATTCCTGCTCTAGTAATGATGTATTCACAGTATACCCGCTAGCCGTGCGCCGCCTTCTGGATGACGGCAAGTGAAATCTTCCCGTATCCAGAAGCCGTGCAGGTTGTCATTATTTTCTTGAGCACTTTGAATGGAATCGTTTTATCAGCCAGGAGAGTGATTTCCCTGGTTTCGGTTGCAGAAACCGTGTTGGTGCTTGTCTCGTTGTTCATGCTGCGCTGAATCTGCGCCAGCCGCTCCGTTACTTCATGAACCGTCCCGATGCGGTCATCAAAAAGGTCGGAGGTCCTCATCACCGGTTCCCCCTGAACCAGTACTGCTTCGGGAGTGACCGAGATCGCCACCGTTCCCCTCGGCTTGGTCTCGACGACGGACTGGGGGAGAGCGAGCCGCTGTTCCGGCATATCACCGTTGAATGAGTGAAAAAGCAGAAAGAACACCAGAACGGAAAGAACATCCAACATGGGTATCAGATTCAGACTTGCATGACGGCGTTTGTTATTACGCTCCATCCGTTTCATACGTCTGCTTTCTCTCATGGCGCGTCTCCTATGGATATTTTCGGGAAGAGAGCGACTTTCTCGACCTCTCTGCTCCCTTCTGCCCGCACTCCGGCGCCGCGAACCGTATCCATGACCTGGATAAGATGATCGTATTCCACCTTCGGCTCCATCAGAACCGTCGCGTCTTCCTTCTCCGGATACCGGGCTTTCAGACGAAGGAGGATTTCGGACAGTTTCTTGAGATCGTATGCACCGTCTTTCTTGGGAATCGCGGCCTCCACGGACCTCCCGTTGGCAATTTCCAGTCCCGAGTTGCGGACAATCACCTCGATGGCAAAATTCGGCCTGTTGGAAACAGATCCGCCGGCGCTGGTAGGGACACTCAAGTCCATGATGGTAATACTCGTAAAGACGGCAGTGATGAGCAGAAAAACCACCAGAACGGTAAAAACATCCATCATCGGTGTCAGGTTCAGGAACTCCATGATATCCGTCTCGAGTGACTCTTTCTTTCTCCATTTACGTCTGGCCATGATCGGCTCCTGTCAGTATTGGCGCTTCGTGAAAGTCGAGATAGTGTTCAGCGCCTTTACCGACACCATCTCGAGGCTGTTCACAATCTGCCCCGTGGTTGTCGTCAGGCGGGCATGGAGCAGCAGAAGCGGGATCGCGGTCATCAGACCGAACGCCGTGCAGTTCATGGCCTCCGAAATGCTGGCCGCGAGCAGGGCGGCCTTTTCAGCGGGGCTCGCATTGGCGACCGCGGCGAAGGCCGTGATAAGACCCATAATGGTGCCGAGCAGTCCGAACAGTGTGGCGATATTCGAGAGCAGCGCCAGGTAAGGTGTCCGCTTTTCCAGTTGAGGAACTATCTCCATCATGCTCTCTTCCATGGCGATTTCGATGTCTTCCCGCCGTCTGACCGCCCCCTGGCGCGCCAACCCCATCGCCAGCATCTGCGAGAGGGCCGATTTGTCCTCGTTGACCATTTCCCTGGCCTTATCGAAATCCCCCTCGGCCAGCACCGGATGCACCTCGTCCCATATCCTGCTGTTTTCCGCCTTAACGCGCTTCAGATGAATCCAGCGCTCGACCGCAATGGCGATGCCGACCGCAAGCACGAGTAGAATAGGGAACATGAAGAACCCGCCCATCTGAAAAAACCTTATTAACCCGTACATCTTTTGCCTCCTTTGCTGGATGATCCGCAGAATGCGGTGTTTTTGTTATTTGTCAGATTACCGAAGCCACGACTGTAACCCCTCCTGTCCTCTTTAGGCCCTTTGGGTCCCCTTAATTAAGTGGAGGAACGCAAGGAGCTCCCCCTCTTAAGATAAGAGGGGGAAGGGGGGAGTTATGAGGGTAATTGTTACTTCAAAACTTGGGAGCCTCCTCCCTGTGCAGAGGTTTTGCTGCCGACGCTTACCTGGTAGAAATCCAGCTCCCGCAAAAAAACGTCCCGATCCACCGGCAGATCGTGCTCATTCAACGTTCTGTTCAGGTTCGTCTCTGCGCCCAGCTCGGAACTTTTCCAGGGAACGATAAAAAGCGACATTGGTGCTTCATTGTTGCCGAGAACCGACATACCCTTGACCGTCTTGGCATCTGGGTCACCGGATACAGTGGATGCAGTATCCTCCGCCACAACCATGGCGGCCGAAAGTAGAATCAAACAGAGACTGAAAACCAACTTTCGATACATAGGTTCCTCCGTATAGCGCGATCCACTCCATGCTTAGTGCACGGACAATCCGTTCCCCATACCGGCTGATGCCGTTGGCCTGCGGGTCTGCAAATCAGCAAGCCATAACTTCACCTGCTGGTCCTTGGGCATCGCTTGGCCATAGATCTCATAATGTTCAACGGCACAAGCCAGATCTTTCAGATACAGGTCGCAAAGGATTGCGAGATTTTTGTGTATCGGATGATATTCGGGAAAAGCAGCGAGCGATTTTTCATAAATCAGCCGGCTTTCGGCAAAACGCCCGGCTTTACGCAACATCAGTCCGTATTCATTGCTCGCCACTGGATGCACGGGAATCAATTCCAGGGCTTTTTTCAGATGCTGCTCGGCCTGTTCCGGCTTGTTTATCTGTCTGTAAGCAATCGCGAGATTGATGTGGGGCGCGGTCATTTCCGGCGACTGGGCGATCACTTTTTCCAGCAATTCGATCGCCTTGTCAAACTTCGCTTCCTTGATCATGGCACTCGCCTGATCAAAGTCTGCACGCAACTGCGCATCCATGCCGGACGGTTCCGTAATCAGAAATCCTTCACGCCCATCGGTGAAGTGCACCACAGAGGGTCCCGCCGGCAGGGAGGGAGACGGTTCTGCTGCTGCGGCCGCCGCGGCGGGCGTGGGTTCAGCCGGCTCCACCTTGGCCTTGCCCGCGGTGGCGCATCCTACGAGCAGCGAGAGGCCTATCGCCAACAGCAGGTAACCGGCAATCGTTGCCATGCAGGAACAAGTCCCCTGCTCTCTTTCCCTCGTTGCATCATTTTTTGGCGCGTTTTCCATGTTTTTTCCCCTTGGCCCGCGGCGAAACCGCTGCGGCCTGTTTGGAGGTTGCCTTCTTCTGTGGCACTGCTTCCGTCGGTTTTTCCACCTGAGCTGCAGGAGAAGGGTCTGCAGCAGGCGCCTCCACCCTGACAGCCGGTGCAGCAGGTGCAGCCGGTGCAGCCGGTGCAGCAGGTGCAGCCGGTGCAACCGGTGCAGCCGGTGCAGCCTGCGGCGCCGGCGGTGCCTGCCTTTCAATCTCAAACGAGTAGGTTTCAAGCGAGGCGACGATTTCCGTGGGAACTTCCGGCTTGTCGTAGCGGGCAGGCACGAGCCTGGCCAGTCTTTCCAGGCTCCTGTCGATCCAGGAGTTGTAGATACCCATGGAGATCAATTCGAGATTCTTCTCGTGGATCTGGATGGCCTTTTCCTCGAAGGGATACGCCTGTTCTTCGATTGCCAGTTCGTACTCCTGCATTTCCTGGGCATTCAGACCGTCCGGACGCTCGGACTCGGCCAGGGCTTTGCTGAAATGGGCGTAGATTTCAGCGAGATAGAAGGTGGCCGCGGCCGTGACATCTCCGACTTCGTACTCCACAAGCTTGTTGAACTCCTGGGTCGTCGCCTTCATCAGCTCTTTCTTTTTGCGCAGGTTGGCTTCGAACGGTTTTACGAGCCGGACTTCTTTGAATCGGTCATAGGTCTGCTCTGCCAGCACCAGCGCGGCCTTCCCTGCCAGGTATCGGGTCCGCGGGGTACGCGCCTGCCCGGCCGCTGCATCGATCGCGACCATATCCCTAAGCTCGCTCAGATAACTTTTCTGATCGTTCTCCCCCTTCACGATTTCGGCGATCTTGTTGCGCATTTCCAGGTTAACCTCGACCGGTTGCGGGAAGTAACCGACGAATCGGCGGTACACTGCAAGGGCCTGCTTGTTGTTCCCCGTCTGCTGATGCAGTTCCGCCGCAAGCATGAGAGCCCCTCTCCTCACCTCCTCATCCCTGGATTCCCTCTCGACGCGTTCATATTCCTCGGCAGCGAGGGCAAGCTGCCCGTCTTCCCTGTAGACATGGGCAATCTTCCTGGTGACCTCCGGCTGCAACTCGTGGCCGGGGAAGAGCTCCCGGAATCCCGTCAGGACGGCAGCCGCCATTTTCCAGTCCTTGAGCTGGATCAGGGCGGCAGCGGCATCGTACTCCGCATTCACCCGGATCTTCGATGTGGAAGCCATGCGGCCGACACGCAGGAAGTGGTCGGAAGCCGCCCGATAATCCTTTTTGGCATTGGCCTCCTCCCCCTGCTTGTAAATGGATGCGGCAAGATTGTCTGTGAAACCTGCCCGGCTCTTGTCTTCCGCGGGGAGGAGAGCCAGTACCTTCCCATAGGCGGCCTCGGCCTCGCTGTAGAGCTCGAGTTCGTAACAGGAATGGCCTGCGACGATCCAGGCCGACCGGAGGACCTCCCGGTCCGCACCCGGGAAGTCCCGGATGAGCTTGCTTGCGGCGTCGAGGGCCGACTCGTAATCCTTCAGGTCGTACAGGTCGTCCGCTGCCGACCCAAGGACGATCGCGGCCTTCTCGTGTTTCGGGTAGGTCTCTGCAAATTTGAGCGAACTGCGCACGGTCTCGCGCTTGACTTTCTCTTTCTCCTCTGGGGGAGCCGCGCGTAGCTGTTCCCGATAGGCATAAATGGCGGCATAGCCGGCAGCAGACGACTTTTCGTGGCTCGGATAGTCGTAGGCCGTCTTTTCATATTCCAGCGCAGCCCTGGCGAAGGAGCGGTTTTCAAGGAGCAGGTCGGCCAGCTGGTAATTGATCGCCGGCGATTCGGCATCCTTCGGGAAGGAGACGAGGAACTCCCCATACCAGTGCATTGCCTCCTGGAAGTTCTCCCCCTTTTCCTTGGCATGCTCCGGATCCTGGTACAGGGAGTGGTAATGATGGGCGAGGTCGGTAAAGTTGGTCTTCAGGAAACCGAGAACCTCGGGACGGCTGCCCGGATCGAAATGTTTCCAGTACTCGGCCTTCAGGCCGTAATTCCTGGCAAACTGCTTCTTTGCATCGATCACGACGCTGGGGAAGCCGCCGGCCATCTGGATTTCGATGACGCGCATATGAAACTGCGGCGAGACCAGGTGGAACGGGTTACGCTTGACGAAGGCGTTGTAAGCGGCCGCTGCATCGCTGTACCGGCGTTTTTCGAAATAGAATTCACCCAGGTTGCTGTAAACGCGGTCCTCATAGCTCCGCTTGCCGTTGACATCGAAGTATTCCATCACCGACTCGGCGCCATGAAGATACGAGAAACTCTGGCTGATGACCCGGAAGGTGTCGTCCACACGCTTGCGTTCAAGATCGTCTTTTGTTTGGGCAAAATCGTATCCCGTGGCAACCTTCCGATCCAGCAGCGCGATGAATCGCTGCAGGCTATCCTCATAGAGCTCCTGCTTGTAGAAGGTCCAGCCGAGTTTGTACAGGGCGAGCTCGTAGTAAGGTGACTTCACCCCCATATTCACGATGCTCTTGTAGGCTTCTTCCGCGTCGAGATAACGCCTGCGGACAAAGAAGAATTCCGCCCGCCGGAACCGCACCTCATCCATGTAGGGAGAATGGGGGAAATCGCGGAGAAGGCGATCCATGACCCCCATGGCATCCTCTGTCTGCCCCAGTTCCTCATAGGCACGGGACATCTGGTACAAGACCTGGTCGTTCCCCTGGTACCGCGGGTATTTGTCCAAGAGCCTCTTGTAGAGGGCAATCGCCTCCCGGGCTCCTGCTCTTTCCAGCTCTTCGCTACCGGCTTCGGCTGATCCCCCCTCCCTTGATGGGAGGGGTTGGGGGAGGGTGCCGGCTTGCGCGGCAAGCTGCGGACTCCGGGTCGTCCTTTTTTCAAAATCCGCCTGGGATTCACTCTGGCCGGATTGCGGGGCCTCGGCCGGCAGGACGGCAGAGGCCTTCGGGCTTTGGGCACGTTCCGGCGCAGAAAGCGCAGGTGCCGGGCCCCGTCCATCAGGTGCCGCCTGGGCGGTCAGGTATCCGTATTCCCTCTCGATCTTCAGGTCGGCAAGGCGACGGATCGCCGCAGGAGTGAGCGCAGATTCGGGTGTCTCATCCAGAAAGCGCTGGTAACTCTCCATGGCTTTCTCGAGTCCCCCCTCGATCGACTCTTCCTTGATCTCGATCCGCATGTCCCGCAACTGGGCAATAGTCTCCCTGCTGCCGCCCGTTTGGCATGCGGTAAGTATCGCCGGAATCGCAAAGATTAAGAGTAGGATTCGCTTCATTTGCCGACGCTCTTTTCAGTCTGGTTGCCAACACTCTTTTCAGTCTGGGCCTTGGAGGCGCGGTCATAACTGTCGGCTATGGCAAAACGCGCGGTAATCCGGAACTGCTCCAGCCGCTCGCGGCGCGTGGTCAGTTCATTTACGGCCATAGTTTCAAGCATGTTCCCCTGACGTGCCATCATGACCTTCACTTTTTCCTGGGCCGACGCAATCAGATTACGCTCCCGGCGGATCACATCGTCATAACCTTCATAGCTTTGCGTGGCGGCCTGGCGGGTACGGACAAAGGCGTCGTACTGTTTCTTCAACCGCTCCATCGCTTCGTTCAAATCATGCAGGTCCTTGTATGTATCCGTAAGACGCTGGTCATATTCCGTGGAGATGTTCCAGAGGAGTACCCCCCGCAAGCGGCTGATCCGGTCCCTGATTTCATCGGGTGCCGTCCCGCGGTTCGCAGTCAGAGCCTGTTCCAGACGTCCGATTTTTTCCGTGGCAATCCTTTCCGTCCCGGTAACCAGGTAATCTGGGCGCGGTGCCGTCAGCATGGCGTTCAGACGTTTCCGGATTCGATCCCGTTGCTCCAGACGCAGACGCATGTGCGAGTCAAGCTCCCTGAATGCCCGGTCGATCTCGGGAAGGAGCGGCTGGTAATACGCTCGACGTTGCCGGATCATATCCTCGAATGCATCCAGATCCCTTTCCCACACGCCAAGCTTCTTTTGCATTTCATTCAGGTCAAGGTAGTTCTTGAGGGATTCCTGAAAATCATGGGAAGCCATCAATTGGAGCAGGTAATAGGTTTCGGGCGCTTCCGGCAGACTCCGCAGCTTGACGACCCAGTCGGAGTCCTGCTTCAGCTCTTCCCGCGCCAGGGCCTGAAGAAATCGCCCTTCCCGGACGGACTTGATGGAGGCGCCGAGCTTGTCGACTTCCTCGCCGAAGGACTCCAGGGCCTTGCCGTACAGCACTGCTGCCCGGCCATAGATGTTCAGTTTCCCGTAGGCATACGGTACGGCGAGGAGCGCTTCCTGAACCGCGGGATCGGTGACCTCGCGCTCCGCCAGGATGCTCCAGGGAACGAGTGCTCGCTCATACAGACCCCGGGAGGCATCCGCCCACCCCGAACCCAAAAGGGCCCGATTGGAGAAAGGTCCGCTCAAACGCACCCGCTCAAGGACCGGCTTGGCATTTTCACCGGCATTTTGGTCCAGCAGCTTGTAGCCGAGAACCAGGTTCGATTTATCCTTGATGGCCAATGTGGCCGGAGCATCGCTGGGGATCTGGCCGGTACGGGCCAGTGACTCACGCCCATCCTGCTCCTTTCCCTCTTTTATCAATGCGATCCCCAGGTTGTACCCGGCAAATCCCTCCAGGCCCTTGGCCTTTTGCAGATCCTTGAAAATCCGCGCTGCTTCAGGGAAACGACCGTTTGCCACCAGGATCTCCCCGCGCAGGAATTCCACATCATCCCGAATCGTTGCGGGTACGGCCCCGCGAATACGTTCCACGGCATGGAGGGCGTCTTCCGGCTGATCTTTCCGGAAGTAGAGCCGCGCCAACCGGTAAATGGCTTCATTGCGCACCGGCTCCTCGACGTTCCCCTCGATTACCGCGGTCATGGCGCGCCCGGCGCGGAGGTGCATCCGATAGCCCAGCTCGAAATCCCCGACACCGAATTCCGCCTGGTTGATGTGGTAATTGAGCGTGTCGAGGCCAGGTTCATCAAGCCTGCGGTACTGCCCCAGCTCGGTGTCGAGCCTGGCGATGGCATCGAACCACTCCCCCTGATAGGCGTGGTAGAGCGCCTCCCCGAAGTAGACATCCTTCAGGCTCTTTGATGTGTAGGTATCGGCTGCCGATGCAGAGGTCGCGAACAGCAGGCAAGCCAGTATGAGAATCAACCTGGACATGGATTACCAATCCTTCAGCGTGATAGTTTTGCTACCGATTCCAGTGCCGGCCAGGACGACCCCAACCAGTTTCGGACCGATACTCTTGGTAACGGCAAAGCTCTCATCCTTCTGGAAATCCGAGCCCCCCTCCGATTTCCCGAAAACGGTCACGTGCAATGGGTGCTCCCCCGTTCTGACGTTGCCCACATAGATGCGCTGTACGCCCCCTTTTTGCAGGGCTTCGAACTCCTTGAACGTATAAAGGTGATGGGCGACCGATTTGCCGTCCAGCTGGATATCGACGGCATCGAGCCGGAACTTTTCGCCCTTGGCCAGCGACACGAAAATTGCGATCTGTGTGTCGGACGGGTAGAGCAGCTTCTCTTCAAGCCGGCCCAGTTCCGCCGCAATGGAGAGAACATCCGTCTTGATTTCCTGCACTTGTTCATCCAGGCCCTTGATCTGTTCCTTGGGAGCGCCTTTGCTCTGCTCCGCGGCAGCCGTCTTGCCCTGTTCCGTGGCGGCTTCCTGGCCATAAGCGGGGAGGATTAATAAAAAAGCCGAAATTCCTAAAATGATCACCTTCAGAAGTTTGAACATATTTGCCACCTGTGGTTAGTTGTGCCCTTGCATCCGTGACGCGGGCTATGCCGATGAAGCCAAATTAAGAGTAAGCCTGACAAACCGGAACCAAACAGGAAAAGCAAAACCTGAATGGTACGCAGAAAAGGCGGAAAAATCTGATAACTGCGGATCAATCTTAAAACCAGACCTGTATGACGGTTTAAATCCGCCTTGATCCGTTTTTTAAGTTTTGATCTGCGTCCAATTGTTTTTGGTTTTTGTGCCGTTAAAACCATCAGATACAAACAACTTTGCTCCAAAGATCATGCTTCTTTAAATCGTCCCGACGATGTTGATGAACACCCCCTGATGCCGGTAACTCAGGTCGGTCAGGTCGTCGGAGAAGTCGCTGAAGTTGTAGCCTGCGCCAACCTTGACGTGGTCGCCCAGATGGCGGTAGAGCCCCAAGAGCACGCCGCTGCGCCGATCGTGGGCATCCGGCAGGTCGAGCAGGCGGCCTTCGACCAGCGCATCCCAGCGGTGGAGCAAATGCCAGTCGGCACGCAGCACATACAGGTGGGCACGGCTGTCGAAGTATTCGGGATTGACCCGGTCCATGCTTACCTGTCCGAGCCGATAAGCGTACTTGCCCCCCACGGTCCAGCGTGGCGTCAGATCGTACATGACATCGACCGACGCGATGTGACTGCGCTGAAGAACGCCGGCCGAAGTAAAGGTGCCGTTGATCTGTTCCGCTGCCGGCACATTGTAGAAAAAGGTATACTTGAACAGGGCGTTGAGCCGGTCATTGTTGACAGGACGGTAGACATAGCCCACCACCGCCTCGGTATAACTGCCGTCGTAGAACTGGCCCTGGGAACTCGTGCTCTGGGAATAGTCGAATTTGCCGATGAGCCGCCAGTCCGGGGTTAACTGATATTTGAAGCTGTTTTTCAAAAGCCACGTGGTGCGTTCGACGGAGCTGATGTCCGGCTGCTCCGAATCATCCACCCGAAATTCCAGGGCGCTGGCTATCTTCAGTTTTGCGAATCCGTAACCGGCATTCACTCCGACCGCCGTTCTCTTGATCTTGGCGCCGGTCAGATTGTCCTGCAGGGTGCCGAATTCCGTTTTGGCCCCGAGATTGAGACGATCGGTGGGCGCCAGATCGACGCCGTAGGAATGCATGAGACCGGTGGGGACATCGCCATGGGTATAGCGCTCTTCCCCGTAGACACTGGCGCTGTCCGAGTAGCGGGTGCGAAACCCTGAAGTCAGGGTGCCCTTATTGGCCTGTACGCCGTTGTCCGTGCGCTCGTTCTCCAGGGCATAATTAAGGTAGATCGTAGTCCGGTCGCTGTAGAGATACTCGGTGCCGAGCCGGCCGGCCAGGCCCAGGTTCCCATCGGAGACCTCGCCGTTCACCTTGAAGCGGTCGGTTATCCGATAACCGCCGCCAACGCCGATCCGGTCGTTCTGTTCACGATTACGAGTTGTCTCGACCGACTTCTGGCCGAAAAGGTAGCTGTTCCATCGCGACTTGGAATCATACGACACCTTCCCCACCACATCGGTGCGGTCCCCCTCTTCCTGGGTCAGGGGAACCACCGGCGAATGATCTTCGCGGCTGTCCCGCCGCGCGCCCAGACCGAGCGTCCAGTTATCGTTCATCTGGTAATTTGCGTTCAGTTCGGCAGACTGTGTCTCAAGCCCCTGGTCCACGGTCCGCTGGTCGGCCTTGAGGTGCAGCCCCAGACGGGAGGTCAAAGGGAGTTCCGCCGTGCCGCCGATTTGGAAGGTGTCCTGATTGGCGATCTGGCCGGGCGCAGAATAACCCGCTCCCAGTACCTGGTTGTACAGGGTGAACCGGCCCCCCCAGTTCTTGTTGAGATCCTGCAGGCCGAGGCTGGCATCGACCCGATAGGCCGTGGCAGCCGTACCGGAAGCAGCGGGGGTCTGGATGGTGCTGTAATTGAAGCCGCCATCCAGCGAGTTCGAGGTGAAGAGATCCGACCCTTGGCTCCGGCCGGTTTCGAGCTTGACCCAGGTATTGGATGACTTACGGACGGTCACGTCCGCCCCGACCAGGCTCTCATCATTTCCCCCGTCATTGCCCCGGTTGCCGGTCACGCCAACCTTGACATAGTCGCCGATCCAGTAATGGGCCCTGCCGCCAAAGGTCATCGCATTCAGGTCCTCGACCCCGGGGGTGAATTCGTAACGGATCACCAGATAAACGGGGTTGCCGCCGGTCGAGTCGCTGTGCACGAGAAGATTGTCGGCCGCCGTCGAGTCGAGGGGCTGGGTCAAGAGCAGTCGCCCCTGCAGGTAATCCACATCGTAATCGAGAACCGGCGTCAGGTTCTTCACCCCAAGCACGATGCCCGAATCCTTGTCGCGGACCTCGATGCGCACCCGCTCGGACCCTTGAAGAATGTCCTGCCGGCGCAGGAAGTAAAGGGAGCCGCCGGTCCCCCGAAACTCGTCGCGCCCCGCCACCGTCCCCGGATCGGCGGCAAAACCGTCGACCATGAAGCGCTTCTCGCCGAAACTGGTGACGCCGGGGAGCTGATAATGGAGGTTTCCGCCGTAAAGCCCCCGGTCCACATGGGCCAGGTCGTTATCGGTATAGCCGACCCTGAAATTACCCCAGAGGCCGTAGCTATCATCTTTTTTCAGCTTGACATAGAACTTGCCGCTGGTCGGCGCATCTTCCACCACCGTGCTGTCATCGCCATAGGTCGGGAAATGGTAATCGGGGTCAATACGCCGGAACAGCGCCTGGGGCGACTTCTCCAGGAAGTTGCTGAAGATCTCGTCCAATGGCCCTTCGCGCGTATCGGCGCTGGCAGTCAGCCCCCAGCCGTTGCCGAACTGGCCTTTCGTGTAGAAGGCAAGCCGTCCCTGGGCGTCAAAGTCGTTGCTGTACTGCGGCTTGTCCGGAGCAAGCAGCTTGGCAGGGCCGCTGGTCTTGTTGGCCGACAGGGTCAGGTCGGCGATCCCTACCGTGAACCAGTCGTTCTTCTTCAGGGCCAGATCGCGCAGAAAGAGTTGGCCGTTGCCGGACTTGTCGAGCACGGCAACCTCAACGGTATGCATTCCCTTCGGCAGGATTTCCTCGGCGATAAAACGGCCCTTGCCGTCCACCGGCCCCGGGTATCCGGCCAGCCAGACGCGGTGTTCGGCCGGAATCGCGCTGCCGTAGGCCTGAACGGTCCCGCCGCTGAGCGGAATGTTCCTCTGCGCGATGCGGCTTCCGCCGTATCCGGCCAGCAGTTCCTTCTCCGGGTCCGCCTTGGCAACGGACGGATCGATCTGATCGATCACCCACAACGGCTGGGGCGTGGTCTCGTCGAAGTTGCCGTTCCCATCGTAAACGCGGACCAGGTATTTAAGCTCCCGGACCGGGGCCGAAAAGGATGCGAAACTGGCCCGCCATTCCGCCATCCCTTCGCCATTCATGGGAATGACGGCCAGGGGCGTGTCGGCAACAGACCGGGCCTCGTCGAAAATCCTCACCTCCGCCCGCTTGACGAAGCTGTGGTAGTTGGTGTAGAGGCGGAAGCGGACCAGGTTCTCGGCAAACTCGGACTCGGTCATATCCTGGTAGCGGATGCTAGCCGGCCAGGCGGTCACATTCAGCCGGGGCTCCACCCGCAGGTTGTCGTACTTGAACTCGATCTTCGCGTGATCGAGGGCCACGTCGGTGCAGCGTTGCACGTCCGGAATACTCTTGTTCGGATCGTCGACCTGTTTGCCATCCACAGATATGCGCATGAGATTGAGGCCGAAGGGGTTGGCCGTGTTCACCTCACGGGTCATGCGGACGATGTCCACCCCCTCGTAGTCATTGAGAGGGACGAGCTCGTCATAGACGATCTGCACCTCGACCCGCGAGACGCCCGATTCGGTGAATCCGGTATTGACCACGTCCGGCGACTGGACATAGCCCCGCCCTTCGAACTCCAACCGTTTCCCGGCAAGTCCCATCTTCTCGCTCACCGCGGTCATGGCCCTGCGGGCGCGCGCCGTGGACCAGCCGATATCGTCGCCGTAGATCGCGGCGGTGCGCCGATCGAGCCGCTCGTTGCTGATATGGCCGACAAAGCGCAGCCGGACGTTCGTCTTCTCCCTGATCTCGTCCATGAGCTGTCGCAACCGGTCGGCATAGCCGTCGGGCACGACCGGGTTCCCGTCCTGGAACAGGATCGGAGCAATCGGCCCCGACGGCGGGTCGTAGACCCTGGTGACCGTTTCGGCAACCGCATCCTCCGGACAGAGCTGCGGCTCGTCGGGGAGCTCCTGGAGCGCGTCATCGTGCCAGAATTCGACCTCGACGCGCCGGTTCATGGCCCTCCCCTGCGGGGTGTCGTTGGAGGCCACGGGGTGCGACGCTCCCTTGCCGTCGCTTTCGACCGCGACATTGGACTCCTTCAGGCCGTCGTGGACGGCGAGGGCGATGCGCCGGGCCACCGCCTTCGACAGCCCCGACTGGTCGCCGTAGATGCGCTCATCGCGCCCTTCCAGCGGGCTGTTGTCGCCATAGGCGATGAACTTGACGACGATATTCCCCTTGCCATGCAGATTGATCAGCGCCTGCCTGATCTGTTGCAGAAACTCCTCCGGCACGTTCACCATGGCCGCGTCGTAGTGCATGGGCGAGATCAGGTTCTTGACGCGGACGCGGTGGGATTGACCTTCCTTGTAACGCATCTTGCAGACCGTCTCGGTGCGGCAGACCTTGACACGGTTCACCTGCGCGGGGACGATCACTTCCTTTTCCACCATCTTTTCACCGATCTCGTCATACCAGACCTCGACCTCCACCCGGCGGTTCTGCGCCCGCCCCTCCTCGGTGGCATTGCTGGCGACCGGCCGGCTGTCGCCCATTCCTTCGTAGGAGATGGCTTCCGGCGGAAGCCCAAGGGCGCGCTGGAAATACTCGGCGACGGTCCCCGCCCGTTCCCTGGAGAGGCCGGTGTTGTCGCCGTATTTCGCTTTCAGTGGACCGATGAGTTGCTGGGGGTCAGCGTGGCCGACAAAGTGAAGACGCACATTGAGGTGGCCGCGCATCTTTTCGAGCACGCCCCGCAGAAGCGCCACATACTCCTGGGGAATGTCCGCCTCCCCCGTGCGGAAGCGGATGGGGGGGACCACATTCGTCAGTTTGATCGTCTTCACTTCCTTTTCAGCGACCCGGCGTTTCTCCGTGCGGTCCCCCTGGTCCTCCGCAAAAACGGACGGATCAAGGAGCCAGGGAGTGAGGGCCTGGTCCTTCGGCAGGTGCTGTTCGGTCGTTTCGCCGGAGGTAGCAGCTTCTCTCGTTCCCGCGGCCGTTTTCACGGTCTGCGCAGGCGCAGTTTCGGCGCAGACGACGGTCTTCACGCCGGCTACCGACACAAGAAAGAAAAATATAAGGGGGATCCAGCGCTTCACCATTGCTCCCATCTGCATTAAGAGGCCATTATCCGCTCGGGGTTGCCCAATGCCCGCCCCGACATCAACGGATTAACTTGGAGCCACAATTGCACAGGGAGCGAGGATCGTTTTTGTGACTTTATGTAGATCTGAACTGCATAGAACGCAGATGACGCGGATTGAAAGGATTTACGCGGATTTCAAAAACCATTTTTTTTCTGTTTTGGTTTATCCGCGCAAATCCGCTTAAATCAGATTTGATCCGCGTTCTATTGCCTTTGACTCTTTTCTTACGGCGGCGCCCCACGGCGCCAGAAGACCTCTGTTTCGATGGTGAGCGGGTATCCCCCGTCCCATTTTTCGGTGATCTCCTTCTTCAGCGCCTTGAGACGGTCCTCTACCAGCCCTCCGTTCTCGGTGTCCGCCAGGTACGACAACCGCAGCACCGACGGGGCTTTCCGCATTTCTTTCAACAAAAGACCGATTCTCGGCTGCCACTGCATCCGCAGCCGCGTGCTCTTCGGTTCGAACACCCCGTCGGCGATGTCCAGGGACACCACGTGGTGGATGGTGGCGCCGAAGTTATAGCGGAGCATCTTGCCGCGCGTGGCGCGCTGCACCTGCGGGTTTTCGCCGGTCACACGATAGCCGGTGGGGAGGGAGCGATCGTCCAGTTTTAGGATGAAGTTGCTGCCGCGGTCCTCATCCGGGACCACCGCGCAGGTGATATGGAACCGTCCGAACTCGTCGGTGGTGGCGATGAGCCCCCGGGCGGTCAAGACGCGCGCGCCGGGCACCCCTTTTTCATCGGCATCGGGATAGCCGTTGGCGTTGGCATCGTCGAACACCTTGCCGATGACGTCGGTGCAGTCGAGGTCCGGATCGGGTATCACGCGCACCGTCGCGGAGGCAACTCCGGAGGCAACGCTGTCGGTGGCATTGTCCATCACCTGGGCACGGTTCACATATTCCCCCTCGGAAACCCCGGAACCTGCAATCATCAGGAACGTGATGGTGTGCTTCGTATTGCTGCCGAGTTGAGAAATGCTCCAGATCAGCTGACGCATGTTCATCACCGGCTCGATCTTCTGCCCGTCCATGCGGGACGACCCTGCCACGTACTTGAATCCGAGCGGGAAGGTATCGACCACGCTCAGGTTCCGCAACGTAACTCCCAGCGTGTTGTTGAGGGTGATCGTGTAGGGGACCAGCTGGCTGCGCGTCACGTTGACGAGCGCTGCGGTCTTCGTGATTGCGATCGCCGTGTTGAGCGTCGGATCGACAGCGATGTGGTTGTTGTAGATCTGGCTGTATCCGGGCTGAACATTATCCAGCGTGAGATGGAGGTAGTACGCCGTGCCGGTCCCCTCCGTCACCGAGACGGCCGGCGCCTGGTCGGAGGCCTGCGCTTCGCAATAATTCGAGGTAATCGGCACCGCATCCGCCGGACTGCCGGGGCAAGCCGGGACGGAGAACGACGCCGTAGTGCTGCCGGAAGTCGGCGGGACCAGTTTCGACACGCCGGCCATGTAGCCCGAGGCTGGCGGCGTGACCTGGATCAGGTAGTCCCCGCCGGAGGGACAGGAGGGATCGCTGAAGTTCAGGTCGAATTTATAATAGCCGCTGCTGGGCGTGACCTGGCCCTGCTGCGCCGGATCGTTGAAACAGCTGCCGGCCAGCGGCGTATTGCTTGATGCCTGAACCATGGTCAGCGTCGCGCCCGCTACCGGCGTACGCATGATCGAGTTGTACACTACGCCGTTGGGGGAGAGCGGTAGGTTCAGATCCTGCAGAACGCCGCCTGCGCCCACGATGATGTTCGAAATGCGCTGCATGCCGTTGGTGAAGGGAGAACTGCACCAACCCAGCATCGCCGCATTCGCACCCGCGCCCGGCGCGCGGAAGCGAAGCTCGTACCGGATCGTGGTTCCGGCGTTCGGCGTGACCCCGCTGAAATGATAGGAGCCGTCGGCGCCGGTGTTTACCGTGCCCACCAGACGCCCATCCTGGTACAAGTCCACGGCCCAGCCGGCCAACGTCACCTCGCCGCTGTCCAGTGCGTTGTTGAAATTCGTGTCGTGCCAAACCACGCCGTTCAAGGTCCCGCTGCCCGGCATGCCGCCGACGGAAACAGAGGTGCTTGCGTTCGCTGTCTGGCTGGGGGTGTTCCAGCTGGCCTGGGCGGTGTTGGTGACAATGCTCCCGGTCGCCAAGATAGCGTTCAATGTGACGCGGAACCGCACGACAACAGATCCGCCCGGGCTAAGCGTGCCGTAGGAGGCGCCGTAATTCGCGCCATAATTGGCGGAAACCACCGGCGAGGTGAAGCTCACCCCTCTGGAGGAGCCGTTCATGGTCGCAGAATCGGCAACATAGGTAGCCTGATTCAAGAGGGGGGTCAGGTCATCAGTTATCACCACGTTCGTGGCCGGGACTTGGCCGATGTTGGTGGCCTGGATGGTGTATTCCAGCACGCTCCCCGGCAGTGCGGCGGCGCCGCCAACCACCACCGCGGACTTGGTGATGGAGAGCTGTTGCGCGTTCCCTACCGCGATAACGGTCGGCTGGTAGCCATTGGTCGGGTTGCCGTCCGAATCGGTCAAGAGCGGCGGTGATTGCTCGGTCGCCACGCTTCCCTGATTGCTGATGATGGACCCGGTCGCGACGCCCGCGTTAACCTGCACCTTGAAGGTTACGACACCGGTGCCGCCTGCCGCCAGGTTCCCGCCGGTCGAGGGGGGCGACGGCGGAATGAGCCCTGAGGAGACGACACCGATGCCATTGGTGAGAGGCGATACGCCGGGGCCGGGATCCGCCACCGCCGCGCCGTTCATCTGCACCGAGTTCGCCACATAGGTGGTGTTGGCGGGAACCGCGTCGGTCAATACCACGCCAGTCGCCGGAGCCGCCCCCGAGTTGGTCACGGTGACGGCGTACTGGAGCACGTCGCCCGGATCAACGAGACCGTTGCCATTGACATCCCCAGCGAGCTGAACGGTCTTCAGCGCGTAGACCAACGGCAAATTGCCCACCACAACCGTGGTAGGATCGTTCAACACAGGCGTCGCAGGGTTGTCGGAGGGTTGTTCGGGGAAGGGCCCGCTCGCAGCGCCGGAACCATCCACAAAACCCTGGTTGGAGATGAGGGTGCCGGCCACAACGTTCTTGCTGATCTGAACCTGGAATGTGACCGTGGCAACGTTGGTCATCGTCGTGCCCGCGTTCGCAGGCATTGCACCCGCCGTCAGGTTTGCAGGAGAGTTGATCGACAGGCCGTTCTCCAGCGCACTGACGCCCGCGCCGGGGTCCGCAACAGCCGCCCCGTTCAACGTAGTGCTCTTGGCCACATAGGTCGTATTCGCCGGGACCAGATCCCGCAGCGTCACGCCCGTCGCATTCTCGGTGCCGATGTTTTTCACCGTGATGGTGTAGGCCAGGGTGTCGCCCGCCATGACGGTGGCAGTACCGGAGGTAATATCCTGCACCGTCTTCAGGACCTGGAAAGCCGGCGCCGACGTGATGAGCGTCCGGGTCGGATTGGCGGTTCCCGTAACGGACGGATCGTCGCTTGACTGCGCCGGCAACAGGGGCGAGCCGATCTGCGCCTGGTTCAGGACCGGGGAACCGCTGTTGATCACCGGCGCCAGGGTGGCCTGGAACTGAATGACCAGCGTGTCCCCCGTCTGCCCCTGGGGAGCGATACTCAGGTTGCTGATGCTCACCAGACCCGTCCCCTTGGTCCCGCCCGTCGCCGAGGTCAGCGAGGTATTCGCGCCTGCCGGAACGGTGATGAGCTTCATGGTGCCCGGCACGAACATGGGGGGGGTATTCAGCTTGTCGAGATCGTCGGTCAACGTGAAGTTCGACGCCGGCAGCGAGCCGACGTTCTGAATCCTGAGCGTGTATTGCAGCGTCTCACCGGGCTTGGCGTTGGCGCCGGACTGACCGGTGGTCACGTTCTGGACGGTCTTGGTAAAGGTCAGCAATGGCGCCTGGGTGGTCAACGTGAAGGCGTCCTGATTATCCAGTACGCCGAGTGTGCCGTTGGTCAACGGGCCGGTAACGGTCTGGATGTTGCCCGGTGCGGTGACGGCCGGATCGGCGCTCAACCACTGGGTGGCGCCCGCAACGTTGGTCAGGGTAATACCCCCGGCCGTATAGGGATCGAGCGAGGCGTTGTAGGTGACGATCAGTCGATCCGTCGGCGGAATTGCAGTCGCGGACGACTTCATCGCAACCGTGAAGGTACAGGCAGGCGCACCCGCAAAGCTGACGGTAAAGTCCGTGCCGCTTGAGAGCGGTGCAGAGACAGGCGTAACCCCGTCGGCCTGGTAGATCCGTGCCGTGACATTGGTCGGCGCGGAGCCGCACATGCTCCCCGGAGATGGAATGGTCACGTTCGGAAGGATGTCCGCGAGGGTCGTCTGCCACGCCGTGCTGCCGCCGGTGTTCTGCACATTCAAGGTAAAGGTGCCGGGTGCAAGGGCAGTCATCGTGCTCGGACCGCTCTTCTGCATGGTCAGAGCGGGGCCGACGATGGTGATCGCGGGGCTTGCGCCCGGAGCGCCGTTTGCCTGCGTGCTCGCAGTGTTATCGATACTGTCGTAGGTGTAGGTCGCTGTGTTCTGGAACTGCTTCCCCATGGCGTTGTTGGCGGTATTGCCGAGCACCGCCGTGACATTGACGACGATCTGCCGGCCGGCAGGGATGTCGATGCCGTTTGTGGTGTCCTTAATCACGAGATTCGTGGCAGTGCCGGTATTCACCGGCGTAAAGGCCGGGCCGGACACCCGCTGGACGCTGACAAAACTCATGTCCACGCCGGTAACGGAAGAGCTCAGGTTGTCCAGGATGCGCACGTCGTACATGGCCGTAGCCTGCGGCACAGCCGGAACCGTGATGCTATAGGTGAAGGGCTGGCCGATGGCGGCCTTCGTTACTAAAGCCTGCTTCGACAGCGCCGTCGCCGCTGCGGTGGTCAGCTGGACGGTGGCCGTGCCGGTGGGACCGTAAACCTGTCGATTGGTAACCGTGCCGGAGGCCGGCACGTCCTGGCTGTCGAAGGAGTAGTACGTCGTGACCAGCGCCTGGTTGTTCAGGGTCATCCCTGCGCCGAGACCGGCGTCGGCCTTGACCTGATAGACCACCTGCAAGGCCTGGCCCGGCGGGATCGCGTAGAGATCGGGGGAACCCGCAACATCGAAATTCCAGGTCGCGACACCGGTGGTCGAACTATACGCCGGGGAAAGCCCGGGGAGCGTCGCCGTCACCGCATTGGTCGCGGTGTTGACCAGGGTGATGCTGGTGGCAGTCACACCTGCCTGGCGCAGCCCCACCGGCAGCGTATCGGTCAGGACAGTGTTATAGGCAGGCGCTGCGCCGCTGTTGGGGATCTTGACGGTATACGTAATGAGCTCGCCGGCGGTGATGACGGTGCCGCCGTTTGCCGTTGCCGCGCTTTTGGACACGTTCAGCATCGGCTGCCAGACATTGATTGTCGCGCCGGCGGTCTTCGGCGTCGCGGCAACGCCGTTAATGGCGTAGCTGAGCGTGGCATTGTTGGTCAACTGCTGCGCCGTGGGCGACTGTGTCAGCGTGTTCTTCACCACGTGTGCGCGGTATTGGATAACTAAGGTATTGTTGGCCGGATTGTTGTCGACGGCGTTGGTGATGTTGCCCAGGTTCCAGGTCAGGGTGCCGGTGGCGCCCGCCGTTGGTTGGGAGGCCACCGTGTAGGTAAAGTTGCCGCTACCCGAAGCAGGGGTGATGCTCACCAGGCCGTCGAAGGCCAGGCCGGTTGGCAACTGATCGGTGGCCACCACGTTCTGGGTCACCCCTTCGCGCAGGGTCAGAGCGAGGCTGTAAACGACCGTGTCGCCGATGCGCAGGGTCGAGTCAGCGCCGGTGCTTGGTGTGGTAGTCCAGGAGTCGGAGACCACCGATTTGACGAGGGTGGTCGGATCGAGCGAGGTGACTGAGGCAGTGGCCGGGCCGGTGCAATAGTTGTTTGGCAAGGTCACATTCGGGCAACCGGCGCCGGTGCGCTCGCCCGTGATTGCGCCGCTCAGCGAGGTCCAGTCCACATAGGCGCTGTTGGTGATCGGCGCGCCGCTGGTTTCCACCACACTCACGTTGTAGGTCAGCACCAGTGTCCCGCCAGGCGGGATGTCCAGACTGGTGTCGCCATTCCGGCTGCCCCAATCCACGGCGCCGCCGGCCAGGACGGTGGGGGTCGTCATGAACCCCGTGACCGGAACGCCGTTGATCTGCGCTGTGGCAGAGCCGGGGACCAGCGATACGTTCGACGGCAGGAAGTCCATGACGTCGGCTTCGTACGCTTCGGAGCTGCCATCGTTTTTAATGGTGACCGTATACCGGAGAACGTCACCTGGTGCAGCAGGAGAGGTTATGGATTTCCCCGCCGGCAAGGCGAAGCTTACCGTCTTTGCCGCGGTCAGATGCGGCTCGACCACCGTCATGGCGGAGGTGGCTGCCGCACCGCCGGTCGCTTGCGTCAAGCTGTCGCCGTTTATCTTGTCATAGGTATATGATGCGCTGTTGGTAAACGTCACGCCACTGTGGTTGGTGGTGGTGTTTTGCAAGGCCACCGTCACCTGGATGACTGCCTGGCCGCCCGCGGGGATATCGATACCGGTGTTCAGGTCCTGGAGAATGATATTAGCAGGAGTGCCGGTATTGGTCAGGTTCCAGGCGCCGCCGGATATGACCTGGCTGCCCACAAAGGTCATGTTGGCCGCGGAGAGTCCCAGATTGTCCAGGATCCTCACGTCGTACAAGGGGACGTTGGTGGGGGTCGCCGGCACCTTGATGAGGTAACTGAACTGCTGACCGATCGTCGCACTGCTCTGGGTATTCGCCTTCGACAGCGCTCCGGGCGTCTGGATCGTCACCGGGGTAGGGTCCCCTCCCGAACCGAGCAGTACCGTGCCGTTGATGTACGGGGCATCACTGGGGCCGGACCACGTTATGCCGTTCGAGTCGGTGCCGGTGAGGTTCGCCTGATTGGAGACAATGGCGCCGTCCGTGAGGTTCGAGTCCAGCGTGGCATCGAAGTCGACCTGGATCTGCGCGGTGGTAGTGGCTCCCCCCGGCAGATTCAGGCCGGTGATGGCAATAGAGCCCGGTGTCCCGCCGGCGGGTTGAGTGACGCTTGTTGAACCGCCCGCCGGGGTGATGGTAACGTTGGAGATCGAACCCAATCCCGCAGGCAGGTTGTCGGTGATTGTGACGCCATTGAGCGCCGGCCAGGTAAAGTTCTGGAGCAGCAGGGTGTAGTGCAGCCGGTCACCCGGAAAGGCCGTGGTGGCCGGGTAGGCGCCGGTGGTCAGGTCCCGGACCGTCTTCTGAAAGTAATAGCCGGACAGCGCCGCCGTAACCTGGTAGACGTCCTGGAAATCCAATGTGCCCGGCGTGCCGTCGGTGATCGTCCTGTCGTACTCACGACGGCCGGCATGGCTGCTGTTCGCGCTGAACCACCTGGTAGCGCCGGCAATATTGGTAAGCGTCGTTCCGGATGCGACGCCAGTGCTGTCGAGCTGTGCCTGGTAGGTGATGATCAGACGCTGCGTGGGGGCGATTTTGGTCGTATCAAGCATGGTCAGGGTAAGCTGGCTGGCTGAACTGCTGCCGCCATTCCAGGTGAGCGTGAAGTCGGTGCCATTTACCAGCGGACCCGAGACCGGGGTGACGCCGTCAGACGCAAAGATCTGAGCGGTGACTGTGGGCAAGGGCGAGTAAGTGCTCATACCGGCCGGGAGATGGTCGGTGATCGTGGCGTTCCACGCATCGCTGCCCCCGGTGTTCTGGACATTGAGCGTGTATTTCACCTGCGAATCCACGTTGACGGTTGTTGCCGAGCCCGTCTTGGTGAGCGTAAGATTGGGCTCGACGACGGTCATCGGCAGCGTCGTGCCGGGCCATGCCTGGAGATCGGCTATGTCCGTCGAATTGATCGTTTTGTTGAACCACATATTGGCAGTGTTGCTGAACTGCGTCCCTGCCAGGTTCACGCTCGTCGGGTTGTTATCGAGGACAACGGTGAGGTCGATCTCAACGTTATATCCAGCCGGGAGCGAGGCCAGAGCCGGATTATATTCATAGGAAAAGACAAGATGCTTGGTAGCATCCGACAGAATGCCGGGGTGATTGGAGAGCCAGGTACTGCTTGCCCCCAGCGTCAGTGGTGCGCCTCCGTTCAACTGCGTTCTGGCGCCGGAACCCGGGTTCACCAGGTAGGCCGCGTTGCTCACATAGGTAAGAGCCGCACCTGTTGTGGTGAGATCGTCGGGGATAACGACATTCGCGATATTGGTGTCGTCGGCGTTGGCCATATACTGGAAGGTGCCCGTGGCATCCAGTTTGCCCAGGAGCGGCACGGTGATCGTGTAGGTAAAGGGCACACCGATGGCAGCAGTAGTCTGGGTCGGTGGGTTCTTCTTACTGACTGCATCCACCGGCACCATAAAGGCCTGGCAGGAAGGACTGATGTTGTTGAACCCACCGGGCGCCCAATAGATCCAAAAGTCCGATTGGGTCGGGTCGTTACACGACATGTTGCCGTAGTAGTAAACGTTGGTGAAAGCGATGTAGAAGGATTGCTGTTGGGGAAAATTAAAATTGATGTTGGTGATTGGGAAACCGCCCATGGACTGCGGAAAGTTCTTTACCGTGCAGTTCATGTCAATTCCGAACGTGGAGGCAGATTGAATGGCCGCTAAGGTAGCGGGGTTATAACCGTCAACGACTCCGCCAAACTGGGAGCAGAAAACGCCCGCAGCCTGCGCACGCGAGGCCGCACCCAGCACCAGGAGCAGAAGAGCAATGACGATATTGAAGCGAAGTGAGTAAACTTTCATGGTTTCCCGACTGACTCCGTAAACGAAAAAACCCGCGCCATAGCCGATGATTCGACTGATAGCGCGGGTTTCACTTGCCCCGTAAGGATGAGACTTACCGCTTTGTTCTATTCAATTCTGCCAGCAGAAATAACTTCTATTCGCCAGCATCATGCTTTGTTGGCAAAAGTCGCGAAATTATTTCAGGCGTTCCTGCTTCATCACATCGGACACCCGGTAATCGGCAACATTGATCGTCACCTGGAGACACGGCGCGGAGAGTAGGCCAATCTCTTTCATGCACTCGGTCAGCTTCCGCTTCCACTCCGGGTCAAGGCCCGGTTTTCGTATGATCTTCTCCATGGCTATACCTCGTAGACCGATAAAAAAAGGAGCACTCTCATCATCCGAGGATGAGAGTGCTCCTTGTCTCGGTAACATACCGGGTGCCAGGATGCATATCTCATCTCTTCGGCAACCCGGCTATCCTTTTAGGTCAGGACCCGTGGCTTTGCGTCACCAGATTGCTCTGGTTTTGCCCGTTCGGAGAACGTTTTGAAGCTTAGATCAAATCGATGAACACCTCATACTGCGCTTTTCAATAAAAAATTACCTGCACATTCAATAAAAAAAGGAGCACTCTCATCTTCCGAAGATAAGAGTGCTCCTTTGTGTCGGTAATATACCGGGTGCCAGGATGCATATCTCATCTCTTCGGCAACCCGGCTATCCTTTAGGTCAGGACCCGTGGCTTTGCGTCACCAGATTACTCTGGTTTTGCCCGTTCGGAGAACGTTTTGAAGATTAGATCAAATCGATGAACACCTCGCTCTGCGCTTTTGAACAAAAAAATTACCTGCACATTCAATAAAAAAAGGAGCACTCTTATCTTCCGAAGATAAGAGCGCTCCTTGTGTCGGTAATATACCGGGTACCAAGATGCATATCTCATCTCTTCGGCAACCCGGCTATCCTTTTAGGTCAGGACCCGTAGCTTTGCGTCACCAGATTACTCTGGTTTTGCCCGTTCGGAGAACGTTTTTTCATTGCTTAAATCGAATGGTTTTTCTTTTATCAAATGCCCCAAAGAATAGCAACAATTTTTTTGGCTGAGCAGAATATTTTTGCTCTTCAAGTGATTTTCGAGAAACTGTTTACTGTTAGCGTGACGTTCCGCCTCGCCGTTGACCTGTATCTTGATGAGTGGTCGAAGATCCACCATTCGGAAAGATGGCATTACAATAATAAAAAAGCCCTGGAAGCCGATGTTTTGCCGGCCTGGGGCAACCGTTTGGCTGCCGATATTCGCCGAAAGGATGCGGTGGAAATTCTGGAGCTCGTGGCGAAACGTGCGCCCGGTCAGGCCCGGAATGTTCTGAAAGCGGCAAGGGGTATGTATATCTACGCCGTCGACAGGGAACTGCTGGAGTACAACCCTTTCGCCGATATCAAGATATCCAGGACAATCCCCAAGATGCAGCCCATGTCCCGAGATCGTGAACTCTCAGAAATAGAAATCAAACACCTCTGGAACGCGATAGATGAAGGAGGAGGGAGTGACGGCACAAAGCGTGCGCTGAAATTAATCCTGATCACCGGTCAGAGGCCAGGTGAAGTCGTGGGGATGCACCGGCAGGAAATTGAAGGAAAATGGTGGACGATACCGTGGGAACGTATCAAGACCCGCAAGCGCCGCCAGGAAGATCATCGTATATACCTTTCGCCTCTGGCCATGTCGCTTATCGGCGATGGCAAGGGATTCATCTTCTCCGATCCAGCTGGCGAAAACTCCATGACTGAGAATGCCCTGAGTCACCATGTTCAAAAAGACATTCCGGATACAGTAAAAAGGCCGTATTACGGTCTCCCCCGCTGGACGCCACATGATCTCCGCCGCACGGCGGCTACCAGACTGTCCAGGATCGGGGCATCCGACGAAATCATCGACGTAATTCTGAACCACGCAAAAAAAGGCGTCAGCGGAATTTACAATCGGAACAAGTACGACAAGGAAAAACAACAGTGGCTCACCAAGTGGTCTCAGCATCTGGAGAAACTGTTAAAGGGTAAACAAGCTGTCACCGGCACAAGTAACCGTGGCAAAAAGCGAGGTAAGAAGGCCGGCGACGATAAGAAATCTTGATGCAGCTCCTCCCTCCCCCCCCAAGTCCCCTGTTTAGTATTTCTAACTGATTGCTTTAGTTGCCGACATATGTTACATAATGTAGGCATATATTATTATCTGCCGACGTAATATCACCATAACCATGAAAATTTCACCGATAGAAAAAATAATCAGCCTTGCCAAGGAAGGGGGCATCATCCGTCCCCGTGATCTGGATGCATATGGCATCCCCAGGGAATACCTGCGCCGCCTTAGTGTCAAGGGAATCCTGGAGCGCCAGTCCCGCGGCATCTATACCCTTCATGAGGTCGAACTGACCCAGCACCACAGCCTGATGCAGGCATGCAAGCGGCTGCCGAAAGGGGTGGTCTGTCTCCTCTCCGCGCTCCGCTATCATGGTCTCACCACCCAGGCACCCTTTGAGATCTGGATGGCCATTGACCGCAAGGCACGGCTTCCCAAGGTGGAAGGGGTGCCGCTTCATCTCGTCCGTTTTTCCGGTGAGGCCCTCACTGAAGGAATCGAGCGCCATCGGATCGAAGGTGTGGACGTGAGTGTCTATTGTCCGGCCAAGACCGTCGCCGACTGCTTCAAATACCGTAACAAGATCGGGCTGGATGTGGCACTCGAGGCCCTGCGCGAATGTCGGCGCGAGCGCCGCTGCACCATGGACGATCTTTGGCGCTATGCAAAGATCTGCCGGGTGGCAAACGTCATACGCCCCTACCTGGAGGCTCTTTCGTGACCAGAAAGAATCCGTCTGACATTTCCGCTTCCGTGCGGCAACGTCTCCTAAATAGATCCAAGGGGCAAGGCGAAGATTTCCAGCTTGTCCTTACCCGTTTCGTCCTGGAAAGACTCCTTTACCGTCTAGGCCGTTCCCAGTTCCGAGAACAGTTCATTCTCAAGGGGGCCATGCTCTTTTCCCTGTGGGGCGACACACCTCACCGCGCCACACGCGACATTGACTTTCTCGGCTTTGGAGAAAGTGCAGTTAACCGGCTTGTACAGATTTTTCAAGCCGTATGCCTGACTCGGGTTGAAGAGGACGGAGTCATTTTCCTTCAGGAAAGCGTCAGGGGTATGGAAATACGTGAAGACCAGGAATACGACGGGGTGCGGATCACCTTGGAGGCTCGCCTGGGAGGGGCACGGATACCGGTGCAAGTGGACGTCGGCTTCGGTGATACGGTTACTCCCGAGGCGGACTATGCTGATTATCCGACCACGCTCGACTTCCCCGCGCCATATATCCGCGTCTACCCCCGAGAAACCGTGGTTGCGGAGAAATTTCAGGCAATGATATATCTCGGCATGGCTAACAGCCGAATGAAAGATTTCTATGACCTCTGGATCATAGGAAAGACGTTCCCATTTGAGGGAAGAATCCTGGCACAGGCGATCATGGCCACATTTTCACGACGCAGAACCACTTTAGCCGATGTCCTCCCCCTGGCTCTAACAGTGGAATTTTCAGAGGACCCCGGCAAGCAGACGCAATGGCGAGCGTTTATCAAAAGGAACCAACTGGCACCAGCCGATTTATCTCTGCCCACGGTTATTGCCGAAATCAGGGAGTTTCTTCAGCCGCCGATGAATGCCGCTGCACGAGGAGAAACTTTCGATTTCACCTGGCCACCGGGAGGACCGTGGCGGCATGTAGCAGGCGAAGCATGATTATTGCAGATTCTACTGCCTTCCGGCAGGAAACCCTGAAAATATGAGACACGAGCAGATTTCGATTATTGAGGCTATCAGACTCGATGAAGCCCGGCTTGCCCGACTGGATGAAGAAAGATAGGTTGTCAACGACCGATTACGGCACCTGCATGCCCAACTCGCAGCCCTAGAAGTAGCAGCAACTCCTACCATTGAATCTTCCTCTCTCTCGCCTGACGAAAAGATTGCCTTGTTTCGCTCCATCTTCAGAGGGCGGGAAGATGTATTTCCCAAGCTCTGGATCAGTCAGAAAGGTGACCGTAAAGGTTATATGCCGGCTTGTGTCAATGACGGCAGCTACGCGACCGGAGTCCTGGACGTGGCCATGATGCAGAGTCTGGTACGTAAAGAGGAGGTCGCCGACCTGGTGGCCGACTATGGCCAGGTCATCGTGGATGAATGTCATCACCTGCCGGCATTCTCCTTCGAGCGGGTGCTGGCCGAGATCAAGGCACGGTATGTGGTGGGGCTCACCGCCACCCCGTACCGGCGGGATGGCCATCAGCCCATCATCCACCTTCAATGCGGGCCGACCAGGTATTCGCTGAATCGCAAACGGCAGGAGACAGACGATGCATTCACCCGTCGGCTCGTCCTCAGGGAAACCGGCTTTAGCATGTCGGACTCAGACAAAGAGACTATAATTCAGGAACTCTATGCCCGGTTGGCCTCCGACCGGGAGCGGAACCGTCTCATTCTCGACGACATCCGAAAGGCCCTCGCTGAGGGGAGGTCACCGATCCTCCTGACCGAGCGGAAGGACCATCTCGAGCTCTTTGCCGGGGAACTGCATGGCACGGTGCAGCATCTGGTGGTGCTCCAGGGTGGCATGGGGGTAAAGCATCGCCGCAAGGTCGTGGAACAGCTCGCCGCGATCCCCGATGACGAGGAGCGCCTGATCCTCGCCACCGGCCGCTATATAGGCGAGGGATTCGACGATGCCCGGCTGGACACGCTTTTCCTGGCGCTGCCGTTTTCGTGGAAAGGAATGCTTGTGCAGAACGCAAGTTCTTAAATCTCGGCACTTACGGTGTCACCCCGGATGTATCCCTGTCTGAGGCCAGGCAAAAGCACGCCGCTGCTTTTTCACAAGTCAGGTCTGGAGTCGACCCACTCGACCAGAAGAAAGCCGCTGCGGAGAAAAAGGCAGGCTTAGCAAGGGAAGCCGCTCGAGAAGCGGAGGCTGCTGCCGCTGCAGCGACCCATCTCGAAAAATACACTTTTGACACGCTTGTTAATGAAGGAGTACCTGAGAACTTTGTTCCTACGACAGTCGAGCAACTCGCCGGTGTCTGGTTCGTCAGCTACTCCAAGGAGAACCATTCTGAGCGTTGGCAAGGGAGCGCCGTGAGCTGTATCAAAGTCCATATCCTTCCGAACATAGGGCAAATGGAAATTGCGGCCGTAAGGCATAAACATGCCGTATCGCTCATCCAGCGGATCGCCTCCACCGTGCCGGGTTCGGCACGGAATACCATGAAATTTGCCAGACAGATGTTCAAGTACGCCTGTCGCCAGGAATGGGCCGAGATTCAGCCATTCATCGAGATTACGGAATCGGTGCCAAAGATCGCCCCGAAGGCCGATGAACGCCACCTTGATGATGAGGAGATCGTGAAGGCGTGGGATGAGATCAGCAATTCGTCAAGCTCTCACGAAGTGAAACGCGCTTTGAAGCTTATACTCGTGACGGCGCAACGTCCCGGTGAGGTGACACAGATGCACCGCGATCAGATAAAAGGGAGATGGTGGACGATCCCCTCTGAGGTCGCCGGGAAAAATGAAAGAGAGCATCGAGTGTATTTGACAGACACAGCCCTTGAGTTGATCGGGGATGGCAAAGGTTATATCTTCCCCTCGGGGAGTGGAAAGCGAGGGCATGTTTCAGGGAACACGCTATCCCAAGCGATAAATCGCGGTTATTTGACCGATGAAGTGGTGAAGGTCGTCGACAACCGGAAAATTAAGGCAAGAAAAGAACCCTACTTCGGCATGAAGCCGTGGTCGCCCCATGATCTCCGCCGCACCGCTCGCACAAATATGGCACGTGTTGGGGTATCAGATGAAGTGGGTGAGGAAGTAGTGAACCACACAAAGCCAGGTGTGGTGGGGGTGTATAACAAGTACCGCTACGATAACGAGAAAAAAGACGCCCTTCTCAAATGGGAAAACCTTCTCCTAGAAATTCTGAAAGCTAAACCTGCAACCGCAGAAGATGTCGCAGAGGTTGCGTGAAGCTTGGATTTGCCGCTCGCAATAATCCCTGATCTGCTTTCGCTCATGATCGTTATTTTGCGTCCTCGGGTTTATTACTAACGGTTACCAATATTCACCGAACAAATGACAACATAAGCCGAGACTATAATTTGAATTTCATATAAATTAAAATTTAAATAAAGTCACTACTGTCCCATAGTTAGTACAGTTAGTACATAAAGCCGTGGCCCATTGTAACGCAGTGCTGAATCACGTGGTGACTCAAGAGACATGAATTTGAATCCCTCGCACGCAAACATCATGTAGGGAGCTGCTTCAGATCGTTCAACCGCTGGACTCAGTTTATGGCGCTGCTGGTAGGTCAGCTTTCGGGGCGTAAAACTCTGCGCGATCTGGTAGAGAACCTGGCAGTTCAAGGCCACAAGCTGTATCACCTCGGAATGAAGAAGGTTCCCCGCACAACGCTGGCCCGGGTGAACGAGGAGCAGCCGCACCAACTGTAAGATGCTGGGGCGATGTGAAGCCACCGCCCCCAAAGAGTCGCTTCAAGCTGAATGCAAAGCTATTTCTACTGGACGCTACGGTCATCAACCTAAGCCTGAAGGTTTTTCCCTGGGCGACTTACCAGCAGAAGAAGGGAGCCATTAAGCTTCATGTTGGCCTCTCTGCCGACGGCTATTTGCCTGAATTCTTTGATATGACGACCGGCAAGGAGCACGAAATTAACTGGGCCAGAGCCTTGAAGCTGCCGGCCGGTTCCTTCGTCATCTTTGACCGCGGGTACACCCTACACTTGGTACCAGACCCTCGTGGAGGAGGGCATTTTTTTCGTAGCAAGGCTCAAAGACAATGCTTTCGTCGAGTACTTCAAGAAACGGCGTGACAAATAAGCCAAAGGTGTTGTTGACCAGGAAGTCGCGCTTAAGGGCATCAAAGAGAGACTGCGGTTCGTGCAGTTCAACGCCGAAGACGGTAACGAGTACCGGTTCATCACCAACGTTCACCACCACCCGAAGGCCGACGTCATTGCAGAGCTTTATCATTGCAGAGCTTTACAAGCAGCGGTGGCAGATAGAGTTGTTCTTCAAGTGGATCAAGCAGAACTTGAAGGTGAAGACGTTCCTGGGGACTTCCGAGAACGCTGTGCAGACTCAACTCTGGATCGCAATGTGCGTCTATCTGCTGCTCGCATGGCTGAAGTTCAAATCAAAGCTTGGGCTGTCAGCGCAGCAGATGTTGCGATTATTACAACTGAATTTGTTCGCGCGGCGGAATCTGGAACACCTATTTCGACCACCTCAAATTACGCCAAACCCACAGCTGGCGCTGCTTTGAAAGCTATGGGACAGCAGTGTGGTGTCACATAAGTGAACAATGCCTCTGTTTTGCTGTCTGATCCGCGCATAACATTCCTCAACAATAGCAGTGAGTTACACGCGGCAATATATCATAAAATAGCTGTTTTATCTATTTGAATTTCAACAACCTGCTTGGGCGAAGCAACGGAGAAAGAACTGGGGATTGCCATATAACCCGAGAAGGACGCAGCGGAATCTGAAGAGTGGCAATCCAGGGAGCGGTTAGTCAGGAGGATGCTGCAGGTCTATTTTTTTACGTGATCCGCGCAGATCTGAGTATCAACTCCTTCACAATATCAGCGAGAATTATGAAAAACAAAGAGCCTGAGAACGCATGAATCTGCAGGAGGCAACGATTAGCCCTCATATTTTCATTGGTTACAAAACTGGCTTGGAGAATGGGCGTGCTAACAGCATCAGTAAGGTGGACCGCTTTGAGCGTGAGATCCGAATGGTATGGCGGGGTCCCTTATATGACGATGAATCCTAATGGCTGAATGATAGATAATGAAAATATGAAGAAACAAGAAGAGTGTTTATAAACTGTGTGCTTGGCATAAGCACCATTCAATTGGAGGTAATATGAAAATTTTGTTAGTTCAACCCAGAGCTCATAAGATACCGAAAGGGCAAGGTGCCAGGTTTAACATTCCGCCGTGGTCCCTCTGCGCTATCGCTGGGCTGACTCCTGAGAAGCACGAGATCGAGATAATCGACGAATTACATGATGACATCAATTTTGACGAGAAAAACCTGGGGTTAGTTGGAATAACCGCGGCCACCGCTGCCGTAAAACGTGGCTATGAGATAGCTGATGAATTTCGCAAAAGAGGCGTAAAAGTCGTAATGGGTGGGATACATGTTACAGCAATGCCTGAGGAGGCCCTGGAACATTGTGATGCCGTTGCAATCGGTGAAGCAGAACTGATCTGGGAAAAGATCCTGGAAGACGCAGAAAACAACTGTCTGAAACCGACCTACAAAGCAGATGTGTATTTCGATATGAAAAACATGAAAAAGCCAAGATTTGACCTGATAAATCATCGGGAAAGATATCTATGCTACCAGTTTGTGCAGACAACCCGGGGTTGTCCGTTCAACTGTGAATTTTGCTCGGCAACAAAGTTTTGGGGAAATAAATACAGGTATCGCCCTATCGATGAAGTGATTGAAGAACTAAAGACCTTTGATAGAACGCAGAGGGTATTCATTGTCGATGACCACATTGGAGCAAATCCTGCGCACGCGAAAGAATTATTCGACAAACTAACCCCGCTTAAAATGAGCTGGGCCAGTCAAACAGGCGTAAGAACTGCTCTCAGAGAAGGCTTTTTGAAACATGCTGCTGAAAGTGGATGCAAGCATTTGTTTATCGGTTTTGAATCAATCAACGAAGAGAGCTTGAAAAACTCCAACAAGAAGCAGAATGACCCCAAGGAATTTAAGAAGATTGTTGAAGAAGCTCATAAGTACGGAATTCTGATTCAAGGAGCTTTTGTCATCGGCTTGGATGACGACAAAGCTGATATTTTCAAAAGATTGCACCGCTTTGTGGAGGAGATGAAATTCGATCATATTCAATTCAACGTCCCGTATCCCTATCCAGGGACTGCACTACAAGAGCGCCTTATCAAAGAAAACAGAATAACTAGCTTTGATTACGACAATTACGTATATGACGGGATCAATTTCATTCCAAAGAACATGACTCAAGAAGAGTTACACAAAGGCTACAGGTGGCTTTACCAAAAAAACTCCTCGATATGGATTTTATTTAAGAGGAGCATGAGAAAGGTGTTACGAGGTCAGTTCCTTCTGGCCATTTTAGCTCTTTTCATCAATCTTGGAACCAGACGCGGATATCTGTTCATGAAAAAATGCGGCAATGAATACAACCCGATTAAGTATCCTGACACAACTGCCTAACAAGGCACCGGTCTCAATCGACGACCATGAAGGATCACCCACCCGGCAGGCATCGAGGGAGGGGTGTTTTTTTCGAGAGAGAAGCGACGGGCGGCATAGAAACATACGAAGGGATGCACTGAAGGGCTTTCACGCATGCAACTGCCAGGCTGGATGACTAACCGAGCGCGATTACTCGCACTCCAGGGAAGGGGCAGCATATTAACGATCAGTCACAGGGTCGTATATTAGGCTGGTTTTGAGGTGGTTTAATGCATCGACTGCTTTTGTTGTGCCTTGGGGTTCTTGTTCTTCCTGGGGTGACCCTGGCACTTACGCTGGATGAAGGACTGAAAATAGTGGCTGAGATGGGACGTGATGTCAAGATCGCCCGCGCCTACGAAGACGCGGCCCAAGGAGGTGTACGGCTTTCTCGTTCAGCATTACTTCCCCGAATAGACGCGTATGTAAACCAGACCTGGCTCAGACACCAGCCCCAGGCAAGAATATCCTTTACGGGAAGCACGGTTACTGCCGCCAACGCTAACAAGGATTTCCTATCCTATGGCGTTATCGCCACACAGATTTTATATGACTTCGGGAAAACCTCCTCCAGGGAGCAGATCGTTGACGCAGTGCGGCTTGACGTCAAAAACGCCCACCAAGACCTGCAAAGCTTTGCGCAGCGTATCGATGTCATGAAAACCTCGGTTGGCCAAGCAGAGGAAAACCTGCGTCTTCAGCGGCTCCGCTACCAGGAAGGTGTGGGAACAGCCATTGAGGTCCTGGACGCGGTCACGTTGCTATCAACCGCGCAGACCGACTGGTGGCGGGCACAATACGACTTCGAACGGGCCGAGGCCGGATTGTTATATGCCATGGGCAAAGAGCTCAGGAGAATGTACAAAAGCTGAAACCAGCTCAAGCTCGATCTCAAATTGATTCCAAGCTATTGAAATGAGCCATGGGTACCCATTTCTTAGGAGAAGTTAGAAAATGGCAGAAGAGCAGAACGGGAATAGTCAGAAGAAAAAGAAAGCATTCGCGATAGTCAGTGTCATTGTTGTCATCAGCCTGATCGCAACCTATTTCTATTCATCGTACCGCAAGACGCATGTCACAACCGACGATGCCTTTATTGATGGCAACATCCATACGATTGCCGCGAAGATTAACGGCACCGTGAAATCAGTCAATGTCACGGACAACCAGCCGGTAAAAAAGGGCAACCTGTTGATAGAACTCGATCCCGTAGATTATTCCGTGCGGCTTCAAGAAGCAGCGTCCGCCGTGGGTGCGGAACGGGCCAAGTTCTCCGAGGCCGACACGAGGATTTCGGCGGCTAAAGCTACCCTTGATCTGCAGCGGGCTAACTTTAAGTTTGCAGAAATCGAAAAGAACCGTGCGGAGAACCTGTACCAAAAAGAGGTCTACTCACGCGTCCAATACGAACGCGCCATGACTGCGTATGAGGTTACCGCGGCCCAAGTAAAAGGAGCGGAAGAACAGCTCAGGAACACGGAATCGCAGAAGTTGACCCAATCGTTCACCATCGACGAAAAAAAAGCCACCGCCGCAATGGCCGCGCTCAATTACAATTACACGAAAATTTACGCGCCGGTGGACGGGTACGTCACCAAAAAATCCGTGCAGCTCGGCAACCAGATCCAGGCGGGTCAGCCGCTCATGGCGATGGTGGGGTCGAACGAAATCTGGCTGACCGCCAATTTCAAGGAAACCCAGATTGAATATATCCGCCCGGGCCAGACTGTTGAATTCTCGGTGGACTCGTATCCCGGTAGAAAGTTCAAGGGAAAAGTCGACAGCATCATGCCAGGAACCGGTGTGACTTTTTCGGCCTTCCCCGCGGAAAACGCAACAGGGAATTACGTGAAGGTCGTACAGCGTATCCCGGTAAAGATCGTCGTCACGGAAGGCATGGACAAAAAACACGTGCTGAGGATCGGCATGTCCGCGGAGCCCACGGTACTGGCAAAATGAATCCATGGCTTGTTGCACTGACCGTGATGATTCCCTGCCTGATCGAGATCATCGACACCTCGATCGTGAATGTGTCGCTCGGCCACATTCGAGGATCGCTCTCGGCGAGTTTTGATGAATCCACCTGGGCCATTACCGCCTATCTCGTGTCGAATGCCATAGTGATTCCCATGGCAGCCTGGCTCTCCCGCCTCATTGGTAGAAAAAACTATCTCCTCGGCTCCATCGTATTGTTCACCTTTAGCTCATTCATGTGTGGCTCGGCCTGGAGCCTGCAGAGCCTGGTATTCTTCCGGATCGTCCAGGGCATCGGCGGCGGCGGGCTCATTCCGCTCTCCCAGTCCATCCTGCTGGAGAGTTTCCCGCGTGAAAAGCACGGCACAGCAATGGCCATCTTCGGCATGGGAGCCATGCTGGGCCCCATCGTGGGCCCCTTGCTCGGCGGGTGGATTACCGACACCTGGTCCTGGCGCTGGATATTCTATATCAACATCCCCATCGGCATCCTTTCCATTATCCTGAATATCGTTGTGATCCATGATCCGCCTTACATGAAGCGGCAGAAAATGAAGATCGATTATTGGGGACTCATTTTTCTTTCAGTGGGACTCGGGTCGCTCCAGCTCATTCTTGACAAAGGAGAGCGGGAGGACTGGTTTGCTTCCGATCTGATACTGACGTTCGGCGTTATTGCAGTGGTGGCACTTGTTCTGCTGGTGATCAACGAATACTACGCGGACCGCCCGATCGTGAATCTGAAATTACTTAGGGACCGGACATTCACCAGTGGGTGCATGGTACTATTCTTTGTATTTTTGAACCTTTTCGGGGGGATAGTGCTGCTGCCCATCTTCCTGCAAATGCTGATGGGTTACACGTCAATGGACGCGGGCCTGGTGCTCGGCCCGGGCGGAATCGCCTCCATGATCGCCATGCCGATAACAGGCAAACTCGTGAGTGTAGTCGATCCAAAGCGCATCCTTGCCGTGGGCGTGTCCGTCTGCGCTCTTAGCACCTATATGATGTCGCAGTTCAACCTCGCCACGGATTTTTGGACCTTTGTCTTGCCCCGGGTGGCCAGCGGTTTGGGAATGGGACTCACGTTTATTCCGCTCACGACCATGACGCTGTCTCATATACCGCGTGAAGACATGACCGAAGCAACTTCCCTGTACAACCTGATCCGCAACCTGGGCGCCAGCGTGGGCATTGCGCTGTCGGCAACCATAGTCTCACGCCAGGCACAATTGCATCAGAACCGGCTTGCGAGTCACTTGTCTCCGTTTGATTCCAGATACACCTCTTACCATGACAGTATTGCAAAATTTTTGGGCGTGCAGGGAATATCACCTGCTGGCGCTGATGGTGTGATCTACCGGGAACTAGTCCGGCAATCTACGGCGCAGGGGTTCAACGATGCATTTCTGATAATGAGTTTGCTAACCCTGTGCATTCTTCCGTTCGTATTTCTCATGCGGCGCACTGATGCACCCACTGGACCGCCATCAGTGCACTGACGCAGACTAAAATGCAGGATGATCAGACATGGCTCCGCCGAGGTAATCATCCGGCACTTTAGCACCGTCTTCGAACAGCGGCAGAATGTGGGCGGTCAACCATTGACAGGTGTCACTTCTCTTAAATCGAAATACCCATTATAGCCTTTCATATAAACTGCGGCGCGATGACCGAATAGCAGAATTGCTTCGGTTTTGGTTTCCAACTCAATATCATAAATATCCGAGGTAACCCTTTTCCCCACCGAATAGGTTTGGTTCCAGCGCTCAACGAGTTCTTGACCATTAAGTGAGGGGTTTTTGAGTGCTGTTGTCTTTTCAGCGTCGCAATCTGGTATAGAAATTTTGGCAGCTGTTTCTCTGATGGGCATCGGTTCTTCGCTAATATCTGCGGCTTTAACGATTGGATTGGAATTCTCGACTTTATCAGCGCCTGATTCGACTTTTTGTTCAGGTAGTTCCTTAGAGCTTTCCCTAGCGGAGGCCCAATCTCTCTTAATAGAGACGACTAACTTGGTGAGAACGTCTCCTATACCTACTTCCCAAAATTCCATATCACCTTGTTCTAACAAATACATAACACTGTCATTCCATCTAACGCTGCTAGTGATCTGGCGAGTCAGGTTTTGGACGACTGCTTTTGAGTCGTATGGCGTCGCTGTCACATTGGATATTACTGGGATTTGCGGCTCTAAAAGGGTAAAGCTGTCAACGTATTCTTTAAATTCCTTCTCAGCTTGTTCCATATAACGGGAATGAAAGGCTCCATTGGTGTTAAGTGGAATAAACATGATTTTTGCTTTTTCAAAAAACTGTTGAGAGTTATTGATATCTTCCTTCAATCCGGAAATGACAATTTGAGCTGAACTGTTAAGGTTTGCGATATCGATGGTGGACAGATTCGCATCTTGCAAAATCTTGAGAATTTCATTTTCCGTAGAGTTTATAATAGCGGCCATCCCACCATTTCTGGCTTGCCCCATCAACTCCCCTCTTTTCTTAACAAGTCTGACACCATCTTCAAAACTAAATACTCCAGCAGCCTGCAGCGCGTTATACTCACCTAAACTATGTCCGGTTAAAAAATCCGGCTTTTCACCAGTATCTTGTGTCTTTCCTACATATGACAATGCATTCACAATATACATTGCAGGTTGCGTATATTGGGTCTTATTCAGCTTATGTTCCGGATCGTTCAGGCAAAGGTCCTTGATCGAATATCCCAATATGCTATCCCCCATATTGGTCATAGCCGGGAAGCGATCAAAAAGACCCTCACCCATTCCTTTTCGTTGGGAGCCTTGACCTGGAAACATGTACGTCTTCATATTTTCCTCCATAGTATAGAGTTACTCAAAATCAGGGCATTACCATCCAGTGACTCTCTTTGGCAAAGGGATACGATGGCAAGCATATTCTCCGTGGCTTTTTGCCTTCGTACAACTTGTTCCAGTCTACGATAGAGCCCTTAACCCAAAGGGCTGCCAGCTTTTCATAATTCCTACTACTCATCCACTTATGGACTGCTTCCTGCTCTTTTCCGTCGGCCGACATTACTGATGGCATCTTGCTATTCTTTTTGGCTTGCCCAAAGAATATCCGGGCATTGCTATTTTCTCCGTTTAAATAACAGGTGAGTTTCTCGATCGCCTCTTTATTCGTTTTTGCTGTGAATCCTAGCCTGCTTTTCATGGCCTCACGTCCTACCTGCAACGTATAGGCAACCTGCATTAGCCTTTCATCTCCAAACGTCTCTCCTTCGAGCCACTCTATCAAATCCTTCACACGCTCGTTCAGCCTTTCCGCATTCTGCGCCGATACCACAAATATCGCCGGCGTACCCTCGCTCACATTGCACGAGTCGTCATCTTTGCCGACAAACTCTGCTACAACAACATGCGCGTTCGACCCACCAGCTCCAAACGATGAAACTCCCGCGATTCTCGGAGCATCGCTTTTCCACTCAGTCAATTCCCTTTGCACGACAAAAGGGGTGTTCTCGAAATCAATATGAGGGTTCAAATTTTCCGCGAAGAGGCTTGGAACGATTTTGCCGTGTTTCATTTGCAATAATACTTTGGTCAAGGCTGCGATTCCGATCGCGCATTCGCAATGACCAATGTTTGAGTTTACGGATCCTATCGCACAAAATTGTTTGTCATCTGTGTGATGTTGAAACGCTTTGGTCAATCCTGATATTTCAACCGGGTCGCCAAGAGGTGTCCCTGTCCCGTTGGCCTCGATATAGCTAATGGATCTTGCATTTACACCCGACCGTTCTATTGCTTCCCGAATGACTTGACCCTGGGACACGGGATTCGGCGCCATGAACGCATTCGTCCTGCCACCGTTATTGATCATACTGCCCTTGATAATTCCATATATGTTGTCGCCGTCATTGATAGCCTGAGCTAAAGGTTTAAGCAGAACCGCTCCGACCCCTTCACCTGTAACAAACCCATCTGCTTCTGCTCCAAAGGCACTGCAGCGATCTGTAGCTGAAAGGACACCCAGGGCTGAGAGTATCGTATAGTGATTGGGCGACAAAATCAGATTGACACCGCCTGCGATAGCGCGATCGCAGGCACCGCTATGGAGGCTGTCGAGCGCCAAATGGACCGCTGTCAGTGAGGAGGAACTGGCGCTATTGACAACCATACTCGGACCTTGGAAATTATAGGTGTACGAAACTCTATTTGCGATTACAAAGGGATGACTGCCCTTGAAATAGTCTGCGTTCATTACACCAACAAAGACCCCGATTTTTCGACTATCACAGATGGTGTCCGGCGTGTAACCCGCATTTTCAATACAGCTATAGGTTTCCTGTAAAAACAGCCTCTCCTGAGGATCCATGATCTGTGCTTCACGGGGTGATATATTGAAAAATTGATGATCGAATTTGTCTATATCTTCTAAAAATCCACCCCACTTGCTGTACATCTTTCCTGCTTTCCCTTTCTCCTTGTCAAAATATTCCCTCCAATTCCAACGCTCCTGCGGTATCTCTGTTATGTTGGATTTACCTTCTTTCAGATTATTCCAAAATTCGTTTATATCGCTGGCACCAGGGTACCGAACGGATACCCCGATAATCGCTATATCAGCTGGTCCTTTTTTCTTCTCAATGTTTCCATTCAAGACTGGATCTAGGTTTTTCAACTGCACAGAAGATCCTACTTTCTGCAGTGTTGCGTTTAGTATCTTGGCTATCATCTCACCTGTTTCAGTCACTACTATCGCATCGAACGATATGTAATCCGATTTTTCAACGCGGATTTTTTTAATGACATACGCTATCTCTGTAGTCGGTCTGTAGACCGTAATACTGTCGATCGATAAGGGCACTTTAATTCCAGGATCAACGGTAACCGGATCGGCCATGAGATAGCAACTATTTAACAAGAGGGGATCGAATACGAGGTTCTCACTGTTTCCCCTCTTCTGACTGCCTGCCATAGTAATCTTTGCAACCAATGTGACCTTGTCATACGCATACAAAGCTTCTATTGTCTTCAGCGTTTTTTCAATTTTTATGTCATGAATCATCTTGTATATTTTTTCGATGGTTCCTGGCGCAAACATTTTAGATTGGCTAACAATGGATTGAATCTCCAATCTCTCAGGGATGCTGTCAACCGTTCCAATAAAATCTCCCACACAGTTCCTTTCCTTATTACTTGTACCGAAAAGAGTTTCAAAACCGTTTACCCCTTTGGACTTCACTTCAACTTCAACGGTTTCATTTTTATTCAATCCTACAGGTCCGCCGTAAAAACGGATATTTCTGAGGGCCAGCGGGTATCCTTCAGGATTGTTTTTCAAATAAGTTTCTATAGCAAGGCAGGGGTAAGTCACTCCCATGATCGCTGGGCGTGCATACACCTGGTGGTCCTGCAAAAAAGGTTCACTACCATAAAATTCATATTTATCCGAAGGAATTGTGAGCGTTCCGCTTTCAGTACTCCAGTTTTGACTATTCGTCCCATCTTCAGCCAGTTTTTTCTCCAGATAACCGGCCAAGGCAATGAAGTTACTATATTCAAACAACAGGCTGGGACTTAGCGACAGTTCAAATTGTTCCTCTACATCTTTGACCAATTCCAAAAGCTGAGAAGATTCCATGCCCAATTCTAAGAAGCCCAGATTCTCAAGCTGATCCATGTTTGTATTTACATATTTCGCGAAAATCTTCTTCAGCGGTTCCTCTACAGAGGGAAGGCTGGCATGCCTTACGTTTCCTCCATCTTCATGGACTGGGGAACTGATGTTGTCATCCCTTTCCACCTGTTCCGCCTTTACCCGTTCAGGGTCTATTTGGCTCGGGTCTTTCACACGTTTGATAGTCAGTCCGCTCAGTTTTGCGGTAAGATGGCCTCCCGTGTCAAAGAAGTCCATATCTACGGTAGTAATATCATTCACTGTGCGAATCGAGGATCTTTCGATTCTCACGTAACAACGGTCCAACAATGGTCCTTTACTGTAAAAGGACTCATAAGATAAGGGGAGATATAGATCAGCTATACTGTCAGGCATCCCCTCTCTAATCAATATCATGGATGACATAGCCGCACCATCCATTAGGGCGGGATGAAACAGATAATTCTGTGCCGTATCTTGGTTCGCTAGATTTGCGTTTACATCTATTAAGCAGCCGCTATCAGTTATATAAACATTGCCTTTAGCCTTTATCATCCCCTGATGGACTAATCCAGCCTTGCGCGCTTCGGAATATGTTGTCTCCATGTCATAGGTTTTAGTAGAAACCTGCTTCACAGCTTCTACGTCAATAAACTCTTCGAGGGAATCCACTTTCTTCTGCAATTCCGCCGTCACATATAGCATCCCTGCCTGCGATTTTTTGTGAATGTCGGTCTCCACACCTGCAACACTAATCTTCCAGTTTCTTTGCTTTCTTTCGAAAGTAATTTTCAGGCGGACCGGTTTTTCTTTGCTCACCACCAGTGGTTTGTATATGGCTAACCTCTTCAAGCAGTGATCATCACTACTTATTTTTAACCCGTCTTTCGCCAATTGATACAACATATCAATGTATGCCAACCCTGGTAATACAAAGTGACCATATACCTGGTGGCTCTTCACTATCGGGTTATCTAAGGTCAACTGGAAGTTAAATATTTTTTCCATCAAACTCTCCCCAGACGTTTTTAACCGAAGACTGCACAGCTTCAAGATTTATCACCTGATTATCGATCGACTTAAACCTGTCAATGAAATCATCTATACTGTCTTCGTTAGTCGACTTCACCAGTAAATCTTGCTGAAACATGACTGTTCGTGATGATGCAAAGCTACGTTTATTCATTGCCGGAGCTGCCAGAGAGAACAGCCTCTGGGTATAGTTCACTTCCGGAACAAATTCTTCCATGATCACATGACAATTTGTGCCTCCATCGGGAAATGAATTCTGGGCAGCAATGCGCTTACGCCCCTGCTCTATAAGCCAGTCGGAACATTCCCTATTGAAAGTTATACGGGACGCTGTGAAATCATAATGTTCAAAAGGGTCCATCGCCGATAAAAACGGTGGTATTTTCTTCTCTACGAGGCTTAGCATGCACCGTATGAAGCCGGCCAACCCAGAAGTCAGCAGAAGGTGTCCTATATTTGGTTTTATTGATCCCACTGCGCACATCTTCAACTTTGTATCTTCCAACCGGTATATTTCAGACAGCGCTTTTATTTCTATTGAATCTACCACGGGTGAGCCGCCGCCATTGACCTCGATATAACCTATGTCTTCAGGCGTCTTCCCGCTAAGCTCCAGGGCCTCTTTCATTACCTGCTTTTGAGTCTCCATGTTAGGCGAACCAGGGCCCAATGTCCTTCCATCGTTGTTCACCGCTATCGCCTTGATGACTCCATAAATCTTATTCCCGTCCCTTACTGCATCGCTTAACCTCTTCAATACGACTACGCCTGCTCCTTCTCCCAGTACTTCTCCACCTGCTTGCTTCTCAAATATTTTAAATTCTCCGTTTTTGCTCAGTATTTTCCTGGCCTCAAACAGTCGATGGGTAAATGGATTCAATATCAGGTTTACCGCACCCGCCATCGCCATATCTATCCGTCCGCTTTTTAAGATATCCGATGCCATCGATATTGCCGTTAATCCTGACGAACACGCGGTGTCTACCACCAGGCTCGGACCGGTTATATTTAGAAACCGAGAAATGTTGGTCGCTAGATAGTTCTGTCCCAGCCCCAATATCGGATTAGTGGCCTCCAGAACCTTTTCGATGTCCTGAGTTATCTGGGCACGCCCTCCTAGGTAAACACCGACCCTTTGCCCGGAGACGTCCTTACTTTCATATCCAGCGTCATAAATCGCCTTCAGACTCTCTTCCAGTACCACCCTGGCTTGCGGATCCATGATCATCGCATCTTTTTCTTTCAGCTTAAAGAACTCCGGATCAAACATATCGATGTCATCGATCCAACCTCCATAATCCCTCCTGCCATTGCTTTCCCACCGGTTTTCCGGCACCTCACGGATCGCCTTCTCCCCCTTTGCCAGCAATTCCCAATAGGCCTCCTTGGTTCGTGAATCAGGGAACCGGCAGGATATCCCGACGACCGCAATATCTTCCGGCGCCGTGACTATTTCATTGCGAGCAATCGGCTCATTTCCGCCAAGCCCCTCAAATGCCTGCTCTTTCATCTGAGCAGTGCTGTCTTCGCTAAGTGCAGCTTCCGCGGGAGTGCTCGCTGCGAGGTCAGCTTGGAACTGATCTGCGTGATGAGCACTGAAGTAATCCGTCAAGGCTGCCAGGGTGGTATGCTCGAAAAGCAAGGCAGGATCCAATTTGCCCTGCACTCCTTTTTCGAGTGTCTGCACCAATTGGGCGAACATGATCGAATCGATACCGTAGTCGTCAAAGGACGTGTCTTCATCCAGTTGATCTGCCGTGAGCTTCAATTCCGTCATGAATATGTTTCGCAGCCACTGACGGACGGACTCCTTTACACCTCCTGTCAACCTGTGCGCTGGAGGCAATTGGGGCGCAGCAGAAACAGCGCGCGCGGGTTGCAGGTCAACCTTCAGCGTCGTTTTCAACAACTGATCATGTCTGAATTCGTGAGGAATGACGACACAGGGCAAGGACACCCTGTAGGAACCATTTTTAATAACATCCAGGAGCATTAAGCCGTTTGCGGTTGAAACAAGGGCAAGGCCTGTCTTCTTATACGCTGGCGTTTGCTGTCCGTTTGCCGCCATGCCTGTTTCGCCCCAGGCAGGCCACTGAATCGACTTCACATAGGCATGGCCGTGGCTGGCCTGATACTCGGCGAAATAGTCCATATATGCATTGGCCATGGCATAGTCGCTTTGACTTGTGGATAAGGTAGGGGCGACGCTTGATATGGACGAAAACAATATGAAAAACGCCAACGGCTCGGTTTCTACTACCTTGTGCAGGGTGGCAAGGCCGGCCATCTTGGGCTCGCACACCGACTCGATCTCCGAGTAGGTTTTGTTGAAAAACACAGGTTTTTTGCCGGTGACACCCGCGCAGTGGAATATACCGGTGAGGGGGCCGGCATGCCGATGGATGTCGTCCACCATATCCTGTAACCCGTCCTGGTCCGTGAGTGGCGTGGTGTAATAGCGGACTCGCACTCCCTGCTCGACGAAGGATTGCATGCGCCGGAGTTTTTCAGACATTTCCGGCATGTCGTTCCGTTCAAGCACCGTTTTCCACTCGGATTGTTCCGGCAATGCTTCCCGGCCCAAAATGGCGAGGTTCCGGCAGCCCTGCGAAACGAGATGCTCAGCAATCGACGCACCTATCCCGCGCGATCCGCCGGTGATGAGAATGACGTCCTCGGGCCGATAGCGCACCGTTTCTGGATAGTTCTTCTCAATGTCTACAGCGGTCTGACCTATCCTTAGTTGGGGTTCGTACCGCCTGTCGTTTCGATAACAACTCTCGGAAACATGCTCCTGGCAGGTATTGGCAAATTCGTTTTGGATCTGCTCCGCCAGTTTCTCCTTCATTGCCAGCGGGCAATCACTATCCATCGTGAGAGAAAGGATTTGCTTGTACTCTGAGCCTAACATGCGGTACAGCCCGGCCAGACGAGCGCCTTGCATGGTCGTCGTTGCTAGGTGAAAAGCGTGCAATGTATATGTGACCTGTAAGAGCGTAAATCTTTCGCTCCGATCATGCTCGATCAGCTTTTGCAGAAATGCTATTTTTCCGGACTCGACCGCGACAGATTGTTCATACGCGCTGTCATATGCGGTAAGGTCGATTACGCCGAGCAGCTTCCGGTTAAGTCTCCGCTCCCTGATCTGGTGATACAGATCCTCCCCTGCCGAAGCCGAATAAAAATCAGTGGGTATCGCGTCGCTCGACGACAATGAGTCGTGAACAACATGGATTGCCAAAATGTCGTTTCTCTGGCTGAACAGCTCGGCTGCAAGCTCCGCTGTTGCCGCGGTTCCCAAGACGATTATCAGGCCGGAGGGAATATCCGACGCTGCGCCCGCATTCTTTTGCTGCCAGTCTTTAATCAGGATTACTCTTTCCCTTTGGCTGTTGGAGTCCACAGCAGGGGCGACCCCTGTCACGGATGACTGGGCCATTTCCGGCACCCAATACCGTTCGCCGGCAAAAGGATAGGTGGGAAGGCCGATCCTGCGAGGCTTGGCTGCACCGTACAACCTGTTCCAGTCAAAATGCATTCCCTTGGCCCAAAGCTCCAGAAGTCGTGCGTATTTTCCTTTGCTGACCCAGGCGTCGATCGTTTTTGCCATGTCCTCATCGACGGCGTAAAGCCATGCACTATCGTTGTCACGTTTAACATTGCCCTTATAGAGGTCTTCGATGTCATTCGTGCCGTCCAGGAAGCCACTCAGTTTCTCTTCCAGCTCCTTGATCGACGCGACCACCAATGCCAACCGTGCATCCATGGCTTCTCGGCCGACCTGCAGCGTGTACGCCGCATCTGCCAGATCGGCATCGCTGAATTGCCGTTCCTGGATCGCCCCCAGCAATCGCCGCGCCTGCTCCTCAAGCCGCTTTTCATTTTTCGCCGACAAAACAATGATCGCCGGGCGCTGTGCGGTGACCCGGACCGGGACCCGCTCCCCTCCCTCAGGGATGTATTCTTCGATCACCACGTGAGCGTTGGAGCCCCCGGCCCCAAAGGACGAAATACCGGCGATCCTCGGATATTCCCTGGTCTGGCCGTTAATCTCGACAACCGGACGTTTCCATTCGGCAAGTTGCTGTTGAACCACGAAAGGCGTGGTGCTGAAATCTATGTTCGGGTTCAGCACTTCGGAATGTAGCGACGGAGCTAATTGGCGATGTTTGAGCTGAAGCAGCACCTTGGTCACCCCAGCGATGCCCGCCGCGCTCTCGCAGTGCCCGATGTTGGACTTTGCCGAGCCAATGGAGCAGAACTGTTTTTCCTTGGTGTGTTCCTGGAAGGTCTTGGCCAAGCCCGCGATCTCTATCGGGTCTCCCAGTGAGGTCCCCGTGCCGTGGGCCTCTATGTAGCTGATGGTCCGGGGATGTACCCCGGATTGCTGCAACGCCCGCCCAATGACGCTTGCTTGCGCATTCGGGTTAGGGACCGTGTAACCGTTGGTCTTTCCGCCATGATTAATCGTGGACGCCTTGATGACCCCGTAAATCTGATCTCCGTCGGCAACGGCTTTCGCCAGAGGTTTGAGCAGCACCGCTCCCACGCCTTCTCCCGGGACATAGCCATCTCCGCCCTCGCCAAAACTCTCGCACCGCCCTTTGCTCGATACAAACTTGCCTTGACCGAGAAACAGGTACTTATTGGGATGGACCGAGACGTTCACCCCACCGGCGATCGCCACCTCGCAGCCGCCCCGTTGCAGGCTTTGACAAGCCAGATGGATGGCGGTCAGCGAGGAAGAGCACATGGTGTCCACTGCCATGCTGGGCCCATGGAAATTGCAAAAATACGAGACGCGGTTGGCTATCGACGAGGGATTCCCAGCAAGGGCGAGCGGCCTGCCCTTTGCCGTTTCCTGGGCTCCATAGAGTTGGTACTCCTCGTACATTACGCCTACGTAGACGCCCACATTGCCTTCGAGGCCACCACCCTGATGCAACCCGAGCGCTTCACGCGTATATCCTGCATTCTCCAGAGTTTCATACACGCACTGTAAGAAGAGTCGCTCCTGCGGATCCATAATCTCGGCTTCGCGCGGCGAGATATTGAAGAACAGCGTGTCAAAGAGATCCACTCCATCCAGGAAGCCACCCCACTTGCTGTTGGTCTTTCCCTGTTTGTTCTTATCGGCGTCGAAGTACAGACTATGGTCCCAACGATCTTTGGGAATCTCGGTGATGCAATCTTTGCCGTCCCGGAGATTCTTCCAGAACTCCCCGAGGTTTCCTGCTCCCGGATAGCGCCCTGAAACACCGATGATGGCGATATCTAACACCTCGTTGGCCTTTTCCTCCCGCGCTGCAGCGCGAGACGCGAACCGCGAAGGTCTGCGGTTGGTGGCGACCGGCTGCGCGGGTTTTGGCGCGGCGATGGAATTTTGGGAAGTATCGGCAGCAGCTGTGGGTGTCTGCTCGATCTCCAGTAATCCCATCAACTGGTCTCGGTGTGATTCAAGAAAGTACCCGGACAGTGCCTGAATGGTCTGGTATTCGAAGAAGAGGGTTTTGGGCAGTGAACCGAACACTTTCTCCAATTCATTGGTCAATTGCAGCACCATGATCGAGTCGATGCCGTATCTTTCCATCGGTGCATCCACATCGACCCGGTGTGCAGGCAGTTTGATACCCGCAGCAACAAGCTTCTTGAAATAATCCGAGGCTTTGTCCCGAAGCGAATCCTGGGTAACCTCCGGGGCTACCCCGTTTTCAACTACCGGAGAGACGTCCTTGCGAAGCTCCGCGCGTGACGGCTGTGCAATGATCCCTGCTGTGACGCGTTGCGGGTCGCCTTCTATTACCATTATCTGGTTCTTGCCGCAGGCCAATGCCTGATACAAGGCAGCAATCCCGGTTGCTGTCGGCAGGGGGATCATTCCCCTGGTCTGCAGCATCATCTGGCGGGTTTCTGCATCAACCTGCATCCCCCCCTCTTGCCAGAGCGGCCAATTGATTGAGAAGGTTCTCCCCCGGCGTTCGTTTCTGGCCACTAGGTCGTTGCGATATGCCGCGTAGGCGTCCATGAAGGCGTTCGCCGCGGCGTAGTCGGCCTGACCAAGGTTGCCAGCCGCTGCTGCGGCCGAGGAAAAGAGAAGCACTAGGTCAAGCTCCAGATGCTGGCTAGCCTGATCCAGATGAACCAGTCCCCCGACCTTGGGGCCGAGGACCTCAAGGAACTCTTCATTTGTCTTTTTGATGATAAAGCTGTCTCGTGTCACGCCGGCAGCATGGATGATGCCGTTGATTCTTCCGAACTCCTCTACGAGAGCCTGAATGAGACCTGCTACGGCGTCTTTCTGGCTGACGTCGACCTGCTGGTACTCGACCCGTGCACCCGATGCTTCCAACTCCCTCAATTGGGCGCGCTTCACCTCACTCAAAGGCGATCTTCCCGTGAGGATGAGCGTTGCGGCGGTAACCCTATTGGCTATCTCCTTGGCGAATATCAGTCCCAAGTTGCCGGCTCCACCCGTAATCAGATAAACACCACGGTCTCTCCACGGGATGCTGGCTTGTTCCTGAAACGAGGCCACTTCGCGCCAGCCGCAAACGAACCGCTTGCCGCCTTGATACCGAATCTGCTGATCCAGCGCGCTTCGGCTGTTCCCTTTCAGTTTCTCTACGATTGATTCTGAAGTCTCCCGTGTTTCCACCTCGATCAACTGCCAGCCGAAATTGGGATTCTCAAGCCGGGCCGTCTTTAAAAGACCCGACAGCCCACCGAAGAGTTGCCCATCTCCCTGGCCGGAGAACACGACTTGAACGAGTAGCTTCCCTTTAGACTTGCTTCTGAGAACGCTTTGGATTTCCTGAAACGCCTGGAGCGCATAGTCGCCGAACCGCTCCCCTATGCCTTTTTGCTCCGAGTGGAAGGAAATGCAGCGCGCACCGCTCATCAGCCTGGTGACCTCTTCGTGGGTTAGGTCATCCTGCCCGCACAACAGCACCAGATGTTCCGCCTGATCGGCTGCGGTAGCTTCTTCGGCAACGCTCTGCTCATTCCAGACCGGCTCAAGCATCACGGTGCCGATGGCTGTTGAAGCTCCGGGTCGGACCTCTCCGTCCAGGCCTTTCAATGACAATCCTCGCATCGTGACCCGCACTTTGCCGTGCTCGTCGCTCACATCGATATCGAGTTGTTGCACCGAGTCGCCTGGCTTGCTCCCCTTGCCGTAGCGAATCAAGGTCCACATGGAGGGCGTGCAGGTACCGAGGACGTCAAGCTCCTGCAGGGCAAAAGGCACAACTGGTTTGAGCGCGCCGCCCTGGTCCTGCCCTCGTATCAACCCGATTGACGCCTGCAATGCCGAATCCATCAAACTGGGGTGCAGGACATACTGCCCGTCCGTTTGGGAAACCGAATCCGGCAGGGACAGTTTGGCCAATACCTGCCCCACACCGACATATGCTTCCACGATCCCCCGGTGTCCCGGGCCGTATTCGAAGCCCATCTGTTGGAAGGCCTCGTAGCACTGGCTGGAGCTTAGGCTCTCTTGGGTGCACTCTGCCTGCAAGGCCTCGATATCCAGGGTCGACGTCTCGCGAGTCGACAGGAACTCCGCTGCCCCTTGGCCGTGCACCAACGGCTCAGCGCCATTTGCTTGGGAGTCGCTATATATCTCGTAGGTGATCTCACCGGTGTCGTTGGGGACCAGGCCGATGTGTACACGTACCGGCTGAGCGTCGACTGCAATGGGGCGAGCCCAGACCACGTTCTTCAGGCGTATCCCCGCCTTAGGTTCTTCCGCTCCTGCGGCTTGCTCCAGTGCCGCTCGTGCCATCTCCAGATATGCCACCCCGGGGAGAACCTTCCGGCCCCGCACCACATGGTCAGTGAGGAAAAATTCCTCGCCGGTAAAAGTGGAACTAAAGCGCTGCTCGGAGAAGTCCGAGGCATTTTGATGCAGCAGCGGATGTATTCTCTGCTCCTGGTACTCTGGCTTTTGTTCTCTGGTTTCCGGTACCCAATAGCGCTCCTTGGTGAAGGGATAGGTGGGCAGACTGACGCGACGGGGCTTCGGGTCGCGATACAGCTTGTTCCAGTCGAACTGCTGGCCCCTCACCCACAACCCAAGAAGCCTGGAGTATTTTCCCCGTTCCATCCACTTCTCGATGGCTTCCTGTAACTCTTCATCCATCGAAAAAACTGACAAGGCCTCTTTATTGGGCTTGACTTGGCCTCGGTAGAGCTTCTCTATGCCTTCCCGACCCTCACAATACTTGGTCAGGGCTTCTGAAAGCTCCTGGACCGATTGCGGTATAAGCGCCAGGCGTTCCTCCATGGCGTCTCTGCCGACCTGGAGGGTGTAGGCGATATTGACGAGATCGGCATCGGAAAACTGCCGTTCCCGGATCGCGGCCAACAGCAGCTGCGCCTGTTCCTTGAGCCGTTCTTCATTCTTCGCGGACAGCACAATGATGGCGGGATTCGGGGGGGCGATCGCAACATGAGGCTGATCCTTGGGAACGTACTCCTCGATTACCACGTGCGCATTCGCGCCGCCGAAACCGAACGAGCTTACGCCGGCCCGGCGCGGCAGCTCGTTGCCGTTTCCGTCGCGCAACGCCTTCCATTCCCGGTTTTCCTGGACGATGTAAAAGGGACTGTTCTCCAGCTGGATGTAGGGATTGACGACATCGCAGTGAAGGCTTTTGGCGAGGGTTTTGTATTTGAGCTGCTGAATGACTTTGATGACGCCCGCGATTCCGGCAGCGAGTTCCAGATGGCCGATATTTGTCTTGACCGAACCCAATCCGCAATGAGCGCTGGTGACTTCCGGTTCTCCCGTCGCCCGATACAGCTCTTTAAAGGCAGCCTTGAGACCGTTGATCTCTATCGGATCGCCCAGCTCGGTGCCCGTTCCATGGGCCTCTATGTAGCCGACCGTCCTCGGATCGATTCCTGCCGTGGTATACGCTGACGTCAGCAAGTCGGCCTGGGCTACGGGGTTGGGCGCGGTGAGCGAATTGGCGCGGCCTCCGTGGTTCTCGGCAGTTCCCCGTATTACGGCGTGGACATGGTCGTTGTCGCGCTCCGCGTCCTTGAGCCTTTTGAGGAAGAGCACGCCGACCCCCTCGCCCCGGGCATACCCGTTGGCCCGGTTCGAAAAGGTTTTGCAGCGGCCGTCTTCGCAGAGCATTCCGGCCTTGCTGAAGCTTAAGTGAAGCTCAGGAGAGACGATGGTATTAACTCCGCCGGCGATGGCCATCTCACAGGTACCGTCTTGCAGTACGGCGACTGCGCGATGGATTGCGACGAGGGAACTGGAACAGGCGGTTTCAATGGGTTCGCTCGGGCCGTGGATATTGAGAAAATAACTCATTCGGTTCGGCCCAACGGAAGCAGCCACCCCGGTGGCTGAATATGCTTCAATGGCTACCTTGGCCCGAGAAAGCAGCTCGCTGTAGCCGCTGGTCGCGGTTCCGGCGAAGATGGCTGTATTGGTTCCGGAAAGGCTTTGAGCCGAGTAGCCAGCGTCTTCTATTGCCTTCCAGACATGGGTCATCAGCAATCGCTGGTTGGGATCCATGATCTCGGCTTCCCGGGGAGAAATCCCGAAAAACAAAGGATCGAACTCGTCAACTCCGTCGATAAAGCCGCCACATTTGGCGTTAGTTTTGTTCGCTTCTTTCGCGGGATCGCCGTAGTAGCGCCGCCAATCCCACCGGCTGTTCGGGATCTCCGTGATGCAATCCCTGCCGTCCATCAGGTTTTTCCAGAACTCATCCACATCCGATGCGAACGGGAACCTGCCGCTCAATCCCACAATTGCCACGGGCTCAAACGAAGACGCAGACGGTTTCGCTACGGCTGGCGCAGCCGTCACCGCAAACCGTGGGTGCCGTCGTGTGCCAGGGGTGGTTTCTTCAGCCCGGTCCTCCTCGGCGCGCGCGGCAGCCTTAGTCTGTACCTTTGTCTGTGCTCCTAATGATGAGCTAAACGCTGAACCGTGTGCTTCCACTAGATATTTGGCAAAGCGGCTGAGGGTCGGGTATTCGAAGAAAACCGTCGGAGCCAGCTCGAGCTTGTATTCCCGGTTGAGCGTGTTGGCAAACTGAGTCAAGCTGACCGAATCAAAGCCGTAATCATTAAGTTCGACATCGGCATCGATATCTGCGAGCTTTACTCTCAGTAATTCGGAAACTGCCTGCATCAAAATAGACAGCACTTTATCCCGCAGGCTGCTGGTATCGATCTCTGACAAGGCGCCTGATGCTACGGGAACGCTTTTCAGCTGGGCACCTGCTGAAGGCATCAAGGAATCGAGTTTTTGTCTGATGCGGGCAAGCCTGCCTTCCATAACCAGGACTTGTCCTTTTTCTGTGGCCAGGCCCTGATATAAGGCGCGAATACCGGTTGATGTCTGCAGGGGGATCATCCCCCAGGACTGCAGCATCATTTTCTCGGCATCAGGATTTACCTGCATCCCTCCTTCTTTCCATAAAGGCCAATTTAACGACAACGCCTTTCCTCGTCGTTGTCCTACCTCTGCCAATTCATTACGATATTGCGCATACGCATCCATAAATCCATTCGCAGCAGCATAATCTGACTGGCCGGCATTTCCCAACACCCCCGCCAAGGATGAAAACAGCAATAGAAAGTCCAACTCTATCCCACTAATTGCCTCTTCAATCGCCATCAATCCTTTTATTTTTGGACGTAATACTTGCTCAATTTCTTTTCTATTCTTTTTTACTATATAGCTATCCCTTATCACTCCAGCACTATGGATGACACCATGTATCCTTCCATACTTTCCTACTACTTCCTTGATAAGGCTCTCAATTTGGTCATTATTCGTGACATCTGCCTTGTAATACTCAACTATCGATCCATTAGCTTCTAAACCATTGATTACGAACTTTTTATCGGGAGTCAGTTCGGACCTCCCTGCTAGAATTATTGTGCATTCCTTCAATTTCTCAGCAATGTCCTTGGCAAATATTAGACCTAATCCACCAACGCCACCGCTTATCAGGTACACCCCTTTTTCTTTCCACGGCAATTCGGGTATTTCTCCGGCGCTTGCCAGCTCTCTCATTTCGGCTATCGACCTGTTGCCAGCTTTATACTTTATAGATTTCCCCGCTTCGCTCCGCGCGTTATCTTTCAGTATCTTTGTTACTCTCTCAGCATCTTCAATGTCTTCGAGCTCTATCATTTGCCAATCGATATCGGGATGCTCCTGCCGTGCTGTTTTGAACAGTGCGGCATGCCCGGCGAACAGTTGTCCCTCTCCCGTAGCGAATACTACGGCCTGAATCAGGACTCTTCCGGGCTTTCTTTTTACTATGCCTTGAATCTCTTCGAGTATCCGGACCGTGTAATTTTCATATCTTTCATCGATCGGCACTCCATCTTTTCCGGGCCGCAACGTAATGACCCGCGATCCTTCCAGGCTTGCTACTATCTCCTTTTCCGTTGCCGGCCCCGGTTCATACAGAACTACAATTTTTTCGGCGTATGCCTCCATCGGTATGGCAGTCGACGGTTTTTCTTCTTTCCATTCGGGATGAAACAGTATCACCCTATTGTCCTTATCCTTTTCTCCACTCATCTCCCTTGCTGCCAAACCTTTCATACGGACGCAGACATTCCCTTCGTGATCACATAGGTCAATGTCGATGGACTCTAACCTACCCGCAGCCTTTTTTCCCTTTCCGTAGCGCGCAAAAGCCCACATGGATTCATGCCACTTTCCTTTTATCTCCACTCTTTCCATGGCATAGGGCACTACTGCCACTTCGCCAAGTCCGTCAATCAAACCCATTGCAGCCTGCAATGCGGAATCCATCATCGAAGGGTGGAGTACATATTGGTCTGATTCGCTTTTCACACTATCTGGCATGCTAAGCTTTGCCAGAACTTCTCCATCCCTGGCATAAACCCTTTCTATACCGCGATGCCCAGGTCCATACTCAATTCCCATCTTGCCGAACGCTTCATAATACTCTTCCGACGACACCTCTCTTAGCCATCTCTGCTCCAGCATCGTCGATATAGCTATTCTTTCCGTCTCACTTGCTTTTGCTACCTCAGCAGACCCATAGCTATGTGCAACAGTCTCTCCGTCAACATTGGTGCTACAGACTTCATAATCTATTTCACCATTATCGTTCGCGGCTACTCCGATAGATAGATTGACTGGATTATCTTCAACTATCACAGGTAAAACCCACGCTACATTTTTCAACACTATTTCCTGCATTTGGCTTTTATCCAGGTTTAATGCAGACTCGACAGCCGCCCTCGCCATCTCCAGATAGGTAACCCCCGGCAATATCTTTTTACCGTTTATTTTATGATCTTTAAGAAAAGATTCATTGCCTTTTAGGCAGCTTCTGAATTTCAACATAACTCCTCCGCTAGATCAGACATATTTAAATAGTTTCCGTCCGGAAAGGGTTCTTTTTCGCCCTGGCGGTGTCAATCTTCGGGCTTACTTGTGCGACGTACCGATGTACGTCTCCGCGCAATCCCTTGATTTCTTTGCCAGAACACAACGAGCCTAGCGAGTTGGACCGCTAAGGCGCCCCGGAGGGGGCAACCGAAGGTTGAGTCAAAAAATCCCCTCTTTCCGGATCGGAAACCAGTAGTTTTTCATCCGGAGTTTCCGGATGGAAACTAAATAACAAGGGGTTGAGTTGACACATTTTGCGGCGTGAGGGACTGTTTTCGCCACGAAGACGGCCTCAACGGTTTCTCCGAAGCAATCGAAGCGGTCGATCAGCTGGCATTGGCTATCTTGCCTGTATGCAGGGCAGCGATTTTGACCGAGCGAGCATTTCAGGCAAGAACAGCGTGGGGCATGTCCGTCCATTACCAGGCCCGCGGCGACGGGAGTGGCAAATGCCAAGACAACCGTGAAAGGAACTATTCCGACAGGACATTTGATTAATCATCTTTCCACAACGTTGCTAGGTCGAACTCCAACGAAACTCCTCCGCTAGATCCGATATGTTTTCATGCAACAAAGGGTGGATTTGGCTGACGCTATGACTTCTTTCAAATTTCGTCCACTTCATTCCTGCTACCCAGTATTTGTCCCGTGCGAACGGATAGACTGGCAGACTTATCTTACCGGGCTTCTCCTTCACATAGATCATGTCCCAGTCAATGGTCAGTCCATTTACCCATGCATCAAGCAGCTTTTCATGGTTCATTTCGCTGTTCCAGTTGCGAACCGCCTTTTGAAGTTCTTCCTCCATGGCAGATCGGCTAGATGCTTCCTTATTCCTTTTTACTTGCCCGCGATAAATGTCAGTGCTATCTGTTCCACCTTTCAGATAGTCGTTAAGTTTTACCTTAAGCTCCTGGATTGTACCGGCCGTGAAACCAAGCCTCTCCTCCATCCCCTCACGCCCCACCTGCAAGGTATAGGCAATATCCGGCAGTTTTTCATCTCCATGACCAGACGCGGCCAGCCACTCTAACAGGTCATCCACCCGCTCTTTCAATCGTTCGTCGTTCTTCGCCGACACCACAATCAGCGCAGGATGTTCTCTACTTGGTGTGAGTGGATCTTTCTTTTCTGCTACGTACTCCTCAATTACTACATGTGCATTTGCGCCACCTGCTCCAAACGATGATATTCCGGCAATCCTCGGTGTTTCGCTGTTCCAATCTGCCAGTTCTCGCTGTACCTTGAATGGCGTGCTGCCGAACTCGATGTTCGGGTTCAGCTCAGCCGCATGTATGCTTGGTACCAACTGCTTATGCTTCATCTGCAATAGAACCTTCGTTAATCCCGATATTCCGGCAGCACTTTCGCAATGCCCTATATTCGATTTCACTGATCCTATTGCACAAAATTGTGTTTCCTCGGTGTATTGATTGAACGCCCTGGTTAACCCGGCTATCTCAATCGGATCCCCAAGCGAGGTGCCAGTCCCATGAGCCTCTATGTAGCTGATGTCTCGAGCGTCAACGCCTGCCCTTTCTATCGCTTCCCGTATAACTTCCCCTTGGGCAGCGGGATTCGGGACGGTGTAACCGCTTGTCTTCCCGCCCGAATTGATCATGCTTCCTCTTATAATTCCATATATCTGGTCACCATCTTCCTCTGCCTTACATAAGGGTTTGAGCAGCACAGCCCCCACTCCTTCCCCAGGGATATATCCGTCTCCGCCTTTACCAAAGCTTTCACACCTTCCCTGGCTAGACAAAAAATTCCCCTTTGACAAAACGAGATATTTATTCGGATGGATCGACAGATTTACTCCACCCGCGATCGCCGCATCGCATTCACCTCTCTCTATACACAGGCATGCTAAATGAAGAGCAGTCAGCGATGATGAACACATCGAATCTACCGCCATACTTGGCCCGTGGAAGTTAAACGAATAAGATACCCGGTTGGCTATCGATGCAGGACTTCCCACCAAAGCTGTGTTCTTTCCAACCTTTTGGTCCTGTGCTCCATAGAGCTGGTACTCTTCATACATAACTCCTGCAAACACTCCGACTCTTGCACCCAACCTATCTTTCGTTTGGTTGTTTAAACGTTCTCTGGTATATCCGGCATCCTCGAGCGTGTGATAAGCACACTCCAGAAACAGTCTCTCCTGTGGGTCCATAGACTCTGCTTCTTTGGGCGATATATTGAAAAACAGTGGATCGAATTCGTCTGCTCCTGATATGAATCCTCCCCATTTACTGTAAATCTTTCCTTCTTTCCCCTTCTCATCGTTAAAGTATTCCTTCCAATCCCATCTTTCCTCAGGTATCTCGGTTATACTGTCGGTACCCGCTTTCAAGTTGCCCCAAAACTCATCCAGGCTTCTCGCTCCCGGATACCTTCCGGATACTCCAACGATGGCTATGGAGCTGTTTCTGGCACTCTTTTCCTCATAGCCTTCTGTCTCAGAAATCAAATCCTTCAGCAGAACTGGCAATTCGACTCTTTGCATTTGGACATTGATAAATTCCGCTACAACATCACCACCTTCAGTCACAACCATCGCGTCGTATGCTATGAAATCGGGGTTTTCTATCCTTATCTTCTTCACAACATATGCGTAATCTGCGACTGGTTTGAATACTGTCATTTTCTCTATTTTTTCCAGCACGCTAATCTTTTTCCCGAGGCAATCCGTGTCGCAGAGCAAATAACAGATTTTCAACAGACGATAATCCGCTATTTTAGTTCGTTGCAATCTTGTATTAACACTGCCAACCATTTTGATATGGTAAACTGATGTTGTGTTATTGTATTTCCACTCAGTTTCAACCAAACAACTTTGCCTTGGGTCTACGCTTATAGGGGTAGTTACTACCTTGGATTTTTTAATAATTGGCTTTATATCAACTCTCTGAAGCCTTTCGCGCTCATTTCTTTCATAATATCCCGAGCAGATAGTCTCAGTTTTAGATTCACCAGTTGCATGCTTAAAGACGTCAAACCCTAGTTTAGTTCCTTGTTCATTTAGCTTTACCTCTATCTCAACATTTTCGCTCTTATTCAATCCTATGGGCCCGCCGGAAACCCGAACATCATTAAGCTCTACAGGGTAACCTCCGTAGTTATTTCCCAAATAACTTTCCATAGCAAGACAGGGGTATGTCAATCCGATGATTGCGGGGCGCCCATACATCAGATGGTCCTGCAAAAATGGCTCACTTCCGTAAAACTTGTACCTGTTGGACGAAATTGTGGAAGCTCCGGTTTTCGTGTTCGGAAAGCTTTGCGGTTTTGTTCCTCCTTCACCTAATTTTTTCTGCAGGTACTTGGTCAAATCCATAAAGTTACTATATTCGAACAGTAAACTTGGGCTTAGAGCAAGCTGGAAACTTTGCTCTATATCTTTAACTAGCTCCAAAAGCTGAGAGGATTCCAGACCCAGCTCAAAGAACCCTACGCTATTCTCAAGCTGATCCATTTCGATATTGATGTATTTTGCAAATATTTTCTTCAAGGCCCTTTCTAAAGAGGAAACGCAGGAAACATTCGTTTCATCCCCCTCATAATGGTCTCTTGTCTTAATGCCTTCATGCCTTTCTACCTTTTCTACCTTTTCTACCTTTTCTACCTTTACCCGCTCAGGATCCATCTGATCCCGATCTTTCACTCGCTTTACCGTCAAGCCCTTCAGTTTTGCGACAAGGCGCCCTTCCGGATTGAAGAAGTCCATATCTATGGTGGCAATATCATTCACTGTGCGAATCAAAGATCTGTCAATCCGTACATAACAGCGATCCAACAACGGTCCTTTGCCATGGAAAGACTCATAGGATATAGGCAGGTACATTTCATCCTGGCTACTGCCTGGCATGCTCTCCCGGATCAATATCATCGAGGACATTGCGGCGCCATCTAACAGAACCGGATGAAACATGTAATTCGCTGCGATATCATTGCTTGCAGTTTCTGTGTTCACATCTACTAAACAACCCGTGCTGGTTACATATATATTCCCTTTCGCCTTCATCATCCCCTGATGGACCAGTCCGATTTTGCTTGCTTGGGAATATATCGATTCCAGGTCATACATCTTGGTTGATGCCAGCTTCACTGTTTCAACATCAATCAGCTCTTCAGGCATAACCTCGTCCAGGTGTAATTCAGCCGTTACAAATAGCTTCATTGACTTTGATTGCCCGGTGGCATCATTTTCAACACTTTCTACACTAACTTTCCAGTATCTTTGTACATTCTCGAACGTGATCCTGAGCCTGACCGGGTTTTCCTTGCTTACCACCAGGGGATTATATATGGCCAAGTTCCTGAAGCAGTGATCGTCCCTTTCTATTTTAAGTTTCTCTTTCGCCAGTTGACTCAGCATATCAATGTAGGCCAAACCTGGCAGTACAGACCGTCCGAATATCTGGTGGCCTTTTACTATCGGATTCTCCAAAGTTAAATTGCACTCAAATATATTTTGCATCAAACTCTCCCCAGACGTTATGAACTGAAGACTGAGCAGCGTTATCTTTTGTTTCCCGATCAACGAAGTCAACTGACATGATGTTGTTCGTGCTGTTGTTCGTTTTTGATAACGAAGCGCCCGTTCCAAGGGTTCGTTTATTCAACATAGGAGCTGGCAGAGAGAACAAACGCTGGGTATAGTTTCCTTCCGGAACAAATTCTTCCATGATCACATGGCAATTTGTACCTCCATCGGGGAATGAATTTTGGGCGGCAGTGCGCTTCATCCCCGGCGCTACCAGCCAGTCGGTGCATTCCCTGTTGAAACCAATACGTGACGATGTGAAATCATAATGTTCAAACGGTTCCGTCGCGGATAAAAATGGCGGTATCTTCTTCTCTTCGAGGCTGAGCATGCACCGAATAAACCCGGCCAACCCTGATGTCAGGAGAAGGTGCCCTATGTTTGGTTTTATCGATCCCACTGCACAACTCTTCAATTTGTTATCATCCAGCCGATATATCTCCGACAGAGCTTTTATTTCTATTGTGTCTACCACGGGTGAACCACCGCCATTAACTTCGATATACCCTACTTCTTCCGGCCTTTTCCGGCTAAGCTCCAGCGCCTCCTTCATCACTTCTTTTTGAGCATCTATATTAGGCGAGCCAGGACCCAACGTCCTTCCGTCATTATTTACAGCTATCGCCTTGATAACACCGTATATCTTGTTCCCATCCCTTACTGCATCACTTAACCTCTTCATTACTACAATCCCTGCCCCTTCTCCCAGGACCTCTCCTCCTGATTGCTTCTCAAATATTTTAAACTCTCCATTCTTGCTCAGTATATTTCTCGCCTCAAACAATCGATGTGTAAACGGATTTAAAATCAGGCTTACCGCTCCAACCATCGCCATATCAATTCTTCCGCTTTTTAAGGCATCCGACGCCATTGATATCGCCGTTAACCCTGACGAACACGCTGTGTCTAACACCAAGCTCGGCCCAGTGATATTGAAGAACCTCGATATGTTGGTCGCGAGATAGTTCTGTCCTATCCCCAAAATCGGGTTATTCGCCTCCAATATCTTTTCCATATCCGGTATGACTTGGGCACGGCCCCCCACATACACCCCGACCCTTTGGCCTGTGATGTCCTTACTTTCATACCCAGCGTCATAGACCGCCTTAAGACTTTCTTCCAGTATCAACCTGGCTTGCGGATCCATTATCATTGCGTCGTTTTCTTTCAACTTGAAAAACTCGGGATCGAAGCTATCTATATCGTCGACCCACCCGCCATAATCTCTCCTTCCATTGCTTTCCCACCGGCTTTCCGATACTTCCCGAATCGCATTTTTCCCTTCTGTCAGCAATTTCCAATAGGCGTCCTTGGTTGGAGAATCAGGGAAGCGGCAGGAAATCCCCACTATCGCTATCTCTTCTTCCCTGCTATCAAAATCTACTCTGTAATCGTTATCGCACTCATCGTTTTCTTCTTCCACCTCTTCATATACTGCTTCAGCTTCTACTCCCAATAGATCCTTCAATTCCTGTGCATGGTTATCAACAAAGTACTTGGTCAATTCATTTAAGGTCTTGTTTTCCAATACAACCGACGGCGAAATCGGCTTGGATATTTTCTTTTGTAATGTCTGTACAATTTGAGCAATAACGATCGAGTCCACCCCGTATTCATCAAACGGCTTTGTTTTGTCAATTTGAGCATCGCTTAATCTTAATTCTTGTTTAAATATCTCTTTAAGCCATCCCCTGACCTCTGTATCCAGTTCTTTGCATATCTTTTTCTTCCAGGTGACTGCTTTAGCTTTTTTCCTTGATGGTTTTAATTCTGCCGTCTTTACTTCTATTTCGGTTTTCAGTAATTCATTTCTGTTAAATCTTTCCGGATTAACCACGCATGGCAGTGATACGTTAGAACCCACCTCGCGAATTGCATCCAGTAGCGCCATTCCTTCTCTGTTCGATATCGATTCCAGGCCGGAGTTAATATATACGGGCGTCTTTACACCATCTGTCGTAGCCACCATACCAGCGTCACGCCAGGCCGGCCATTGTACCGACTTTATATTTCCCTCCGCTTTTCTGCTCATTGCAAAGTAATCCATGTAGCTGTTCGCCATCGCATAGTCACTCTGTCCGACTGATAATGCCGGCAATATGCTGGAGACCGATGAAAACAGTATGCTGAATTTCAGCTTTTCCTTCCTTAGCGCTTGATGCAAGTGTACGATCCCCTTAATCTTCGGGGCGCACACATCCTCGATTTCTTCTATTGGTTTCCTGGTAAACGCAGGGTCTTTACCGGCCATTCCCGCGCAGTGGAACACTCCGGTTATCTCACCTAATTCCTCTCTGACTTTTGTCACCATCCTATTTACGGCTGCTTCGTCCGTTAACGGTGTGTCGTAGTACTGTACCCTTACTCCTAGTTCTACATACGACTGCAGGGCTTCAACCTTTTCATTCCTGCCGGCTCCGTTTTTCCATTCCTCGACAGGCGGTAACTTTTCTTTCCCAAGGATTACCAGCTTCCTTACTCCTTGCGAAACAACCCTTCCTGCAATCGCTCTCCCTATTCCCCTTGTGCCTCCGGTTATCAGTATCACGTCATCTTTTTCGTACCGGATCGCTGTCTGTGCCTCTCTTATTTCATTCTCTGTCATTTTCACTGCCAAGATCGGCTCGTACCTTTCCTCGTTCCGGTAGCAGCACTCGGTTACAGTCCCCTTGTTGCCGCTCATCAATTCTTTTTCTATTTGACCCTCTAACTTCTGGATATCAGTTTGATTCAATCCTAAATCGCTATCCATCGTAGCGGATCTTATCCCCTTATATTCAGCGCTCAGCATCCTGTATAAACCGGCCAGTCGTGCCCCTTGCATGCTTGGCGCATGATTAAGGAAATCATTGAGCCGGTGGGTTACCTGGAGCAGTTTGAATCCTGCTTCCCGGTCATTCTCAATGAGCTTCTGTAATAAGCGGATCTTCCCTGCTTCTAGTTCCAGCGACTCCTCATATTTCGGGTCCAGCGCGGTTATGTCTATTAATCCTAAGAGCCTGCTCTCGCCACCCTTTTCTTTGATACGCTGATACAGTTTCTCTCCCTCATCAGATACGTAGAAATCAGTCTCTATTATTGCTTTTTCTACAGAAGATCCCTGCACCACATTTAGGACTTTGATGCCTTCTCTTCCTTTAAATATCCTTGTTGCCAGTTCTGTTGTATTTGTTGTCCCCAGAATGATTAGGAAACCTTCGTCCATTACCGACTGAGATTCAATTTGCTTTCTCTGCCACTCTTTGGCCAGAATCATTGCCTCACGTCTATATTCCGTGCTTCTCTTCTTATTTACCTCTGTTTTAAGTATCGGTATCCAGTATTTCTCTCTGGCGAACGGATACGCGGGCAGACTGATTCTTACCGGTTTTTCCCTGTCATAAATCTTGTTCCAGTTTATGGAGAGTCCTCTTACCCAGAAATCGAGCAATTTCTCGTATTTTCTCTTGCTGATCCAGTTATCGACCGCCTTTTGAAGGTCTTCATCTATTGCGAATTGGCTAAAAGTTTCTTTATCCCTCTTTGCCTGCCCGCGGTACAGGTCAAAGCTATCCACCTCTCCCTTCAGGTATCTATTGAGTTTTTCCTCTAGCTCCTGGATTGTACTGACCGTAAATCCAAGTCTTTCCTCCATTTCCTCGCGTCCAACCTGCAGCGTATAAGCGATATCGGCCAGCTTTTCATCTCCATAACCAGCCCTTTCTATCCACTCTGACAGATCTTTCACCCGTTCTTTCAGTCTTTCATCATTCTTCGCCGATAGTACTATTACCGCGGGGTTTTCTTTGCTTATCGCGCATAGCCCTTTCTTTTCTACCTGGTACTCCTCCATTACCACATGGGCGTTGGCGCCACCTGCTCCGAAAGCCGAAATGCCCGCCCGTCTCGGCAGTTCGCGGCCGTCGATCAGGGGCCGTTTCCATTCCGTGAGCTCTTGCTGCACCACAAACGGAGTATTGCCGAAATCGATATGGGGATTCAGCGTCTGGGCGTGCAGCGAGGGCGCTAATTCGCCGTGCGCGAACTGCAGCAACACCTTCGTTACCCCGGCGATTCCCGCGGCGCTCTCGCAATGACCGATGTTCGATTTCACCGATCCGATGGCACAGAACTCTTTGTCGTTGGTGTATTCCCGGAACGCTTTGGTTAACCCGGCGATCTCGATCGGGTCTCCCAGAGACGTGCCTGTACCGTGCGCCTCAATATAACTGATGCTCCGCGGATCGATCCCCGCTTCCTGAAGCGCACCTACCACAACACCGGCCTGGGCCTGCGGATTGGGGACGGTGTAGCCGTTGGTCTTCCCGCCGTGATTGATCGAGGTACCCTTGATCACCCCGTAGATGTGATCTCCGTCGGCAATCGCCTTCGAAACCGGCTTGAGCAGTAATGCCCCGACACCTTCTCCGGGCACATAGCCGTCTCCGCCCTTGCCGAAGCTTTCGCATTTCCCCTTGCTCGACAAGAATCCGCTTTGCGACAGCATCAGGTACTTGTTGGGATGAATCGATACGTTGACACCGCCGGCAATGGCCACCTCGCACTCGCCGCGCCGGATTCCCTGGCAGGCGAAGTGGATCGCGGTCAGCGAGGAGGAGCACATGGTGTCGACCGCTATGCTGGGCCCCTGGAAATTGCAGAAATAGGACACACGGTTGGCGATCGAGGAGGAAACGCCCCAGCAGGAAATCGGCCTCCCCTGGATTTGCTCCTGCGCCCCGTAGAGCTGGTACTCGTCGTACATTACCCCGACGTACACGCCTACATTGCCGCGACCCCCGCCTTTCCCGTTGACGCTCAGATTTTCCTTGGTATATCCGGCATCCTCCATGGTCTCATAGACGCATTCCAGGAATAGCCGCTCCTGCGGGTCGATGATTTGCGCTTCACGAGGCGAGATGTTGAAGAAGAGAGGATCGAACAGGTCCACGCCATCCAGGAACCCACCCCACTTGCTGTAGACTTTTCCCAGGATGCTTTTGTCTGCATTGAAGTACAGGCCGTGATCCCAGCGGTCTTTCGGGATTTCGGTGATGCTGTCCCTGCCCTCCCTGAGATTCTTCCAGAATTCCTGGAGGTCCCCTGCCTGAGGATAACGACCGGAAACGCCGATGACCGCGATATCGCAAGCTCCCTGCGCCAGTTCCTTTTCATTTCGCGAGGTAGCGCGAACAGCCCCCAGGCGCGAGCGGCCCGGCTTGTGGCTTACGGATGCCGCAGCGCCTTCAATAAAAGCGAGATCTTCGAGCCTCGCATGGGAAACCAGCGGTTTCTCCTGGATGCCCAGTGCCGCCTTCATCTGATCCGGGTACGAGGCGAGGAAATATGAGGTCACTTCCCTGATGTTCCGGTATTCGAAAAACAGGGTCTTGGGAAGCGAGCCGAAGGTCTTTTCCAACTGGTTCGTCATCTGCAGGACCATGATCGAATCGATCCCGTATTTATCCAGCGCGGCATCCGTTTCGATCCGTGACGCCGGCAACCCGATCGCAGAAGAAAGTAGCTGTTTGAAATAATTTTCCGCACGCTCCCGGACAGTATCTCCCCCAAGCGCAAAAGCCGCCGTATCAACCTGTCCTCTCGTCAGGGCGCGCAGGTTTTGGTCGGAAACAGCGGCGACCGAAGCGGTCTTTCCTTCCAGCCCTCTCACTAAGAGGCCTCTCAGCCTCGCGCATACCCGTCCCGTTTCGTCGCACAAATCGACATCGAAGTTTCCGCTCGTGCCAGCAAGGCGGACCCATGACCAGGTCGCGGAAGTACAGGAACCGAATATCTCCACCTCCTGAACGGCAAAAGGAATCACGGGCGTGCGCTCGGCGGAATTGGTCAGGAGCAAACAGGGTTGCAGGGCCGAGTCCGTCAGACCCGGATGCAAGGCGAAATGGTCCCCGTCGGATTCCGAAGGAGCCAGCGACAGCTTCGCCAATACCTGCCCCTCACCGACATATGCATCCTCGATGCCCCGGTGTCCCGGACCGTACGCGATCCCCATCTGCTTGAAGCTCTCGTAGCATTGGCTGGGCGTCAGGCGCTCCTTGGTGCACTCTGCCTGCAAGGCCTCGATATCCAGGATCGAGGTTTCGCACGCGGCAAGAAGCTCCACGGCCCCTTGGCCGTGCACCAACGGCTCAACTCCGTCTCCTTGTGAGTCGCTGTAGATCTCATAGGTGATCTCCCCGGTTTCGAGGGGGACCAGGCTGATGTGGACACGAACCGGCTGGCCGTCGACCGCAATCGGGCGAGCCCACACCACGTTCTTCAGGCGTACCCCCGCGTTACCTTCCTCCACTCCTTCGGCTTGCTCCAGTGCCGCTCGTGCCATCTCCAAATACGCCACCCCCGGGAGAACCTTCCGGCCCTGCACCACATGGTCGGTAAGGAAAAACTCCTCGCCGGTAAAGGTGGAGCTGAAGCGCTGCTCGGAGAAATCCGAGGTGTTCTGATGTAGCAGCGGATGGATCTTGTCGTTACCGCCGTCAGCTAACCTCAGTCTTTCCGCCTCGGGCGTCCAATAGCGCTCGCGCGCAAAGGGATACGCCGGCAAGCTGATGGTCCGCGGGGTCTCCGCTCCATACAGCCCGCTCCAGTCGAAGTTGAGGCCGTTTGCCCAGGCTTCCGCTATCTTGGCCGGCCTTGCCTTTTGCATCCAGGTCTCCAGCAGTGCTTTGCCGTTTTCATCCGACGAGAACAATCCTGCTTCATTCTTGCCTTCTTGCACCCGGCCGCTAAATACTCCCGATGACGGGTCATTGCAGATGAACCCCGTCAGGGCCCTCAGCACGGCGTCCAGCGAACCTGCGGGGAACGCCAAGCGATACTCCATCGCCTCGCGCCCCATCTGCAGCGTGTACGCGATATCCGCCAAATCGGCGTCTTGGTGCGATTCGATCCAACCCTTGATGTTCTCCGCATAACTTCTCAGTTGCGCCTCGGTTTTCGCCGAGAGAACAAACAGCGCGGGATCGCTTGCCGTCACTGTAATCGAGGCTGGCGCGGCCTTTTGCGGAAGGATATATTCCTCGATTACCGCGTGTGCGTTGGTACCGTTGATGCCCGTCGTACTGATCGCACCCAGCCGCGGACCGCCATTTTTACTGGTCCATGCCTGGTTGTCCCGGCACGGCACGAAGGGGCTACCTTCGAAGCGGATGTAGCCGTTACTGGTTTCGTAGTGCCGCATCCCCGGGATAGTGTGCGTGTTCATTGCCATCACCATCCCGATCAAGTTCACCAGGCCCGAGGCCGCGAAGGTATGGCCCACCAGCGGTTTGATCGAACCCAAGGCGCAGTACTGTTCTTTATCCGTGTAGCTGCGGAACGCACTGGTCAGTGCCTGGAACTCTATCGGGTCGCTCAGTTTCGATCCGGTGCTGTGCGCCAGAACGTATTGGATGTCGTCCGGGGCGATGCGGGACTTGGCATAGATACCCTTGATCAATTCCGCCTGGCTCAAAGGTGTCGGCGCGATGATGCCGTTGGTTTTCCCGTCGTAGTTCACTCCGCTGGCTTTTATGCATCCATAAATCCGGTCCTTATCCGCCACTGCCTTGGACAGCGGTTTCAGCACCACGGCGGCGACCGCTTCGGCGGGAACCAACCCGTTCGCATCCCGGTCGAACACGCGGCAGATGCCATCGGGGGAAAGCATGTCGAACTTGCTCAAACCGAGATAGGACGAAGGGGAGAGCAGCAAGCTGATGCCACCTGCCAGGGCCATTTCGCATTCGCCCTGGCGCAGCGCCTGGCATGCATGGTGGACAGCCACCAAGCCGGAGGAGCAGGCCGCCGTCAGCGCAAGATTCGGGCCCTTCAGATCGAGCATGTACGCGATGCGGGCCGACAAGGTTGCGTTCTGATTGCTGTTGATCAGCCCCTGATTGCCGGACAGGTATCCATACTCGCCCTCCTCGACCCCGACATACACTCCGCACGCTGTTCCCCGAATGCGGGCTCCCATGTAGCCGGCATCTTCCAGGGCATGCCACGCCTCCTCGAGAAACAACCGCTGCCCCGGGTCCATGAAGCCCGCCTCTTTCGGAGAGATCTCGAAAAACAGCGGATCGAAGCAGTCCACATCGGGAACAAATCCTCCCCAACGGGAGTTGGTCTTCCCGGCCTCCTGAGCGCGATCAGTGTAGTACCGGCGCCAATCCCAGCGTTCCGAGGGAACTTCGGTGATGCAGACCCTGCCGTCCACGATATTTTTCCAGAACTCTTCGACGCTGCCGGCCTGCGGGAATCGCCCGCTCATTCCGACGATGGCAATGGGTTCCGACAACCCCGGGCTCGCGGCTCTCGACCCGAATCTGCGTTTGCTCCGCACCTGCGGTTGTGTTTGTGTTGCGGCAGGAATGTCGTGCCGGGCAGCAGGAACGTCGGCCCGGGCAGCAGGTTTGGGTGCGTCTTCGCGATACAGTTCCTCGATTGCCGCGCGGTGTTCGCCGGCAAAATAGCGAACCAGTTTTCCCAGTGTGGAATAGGCGAAGAACACCGACGGCGTGGTCTCGATTCCAAAATGCTCGGTCAACAAGGAGGAAAGTTCCATCAGGGTGATGGAGTCGAAACCGAAATCCGCCAGGTTGGTATCTTCGTCCACACGGCTAATCGGAATCTTCATCAGGGTGGCTATCTGCTTTTTCAGGTCCGATTCCAGGCATTGCTCAACGCTCAGCCCCTGCATCTCTACGCTTCTGCCGGTGAGCTGGGGGGCTGCGGAAACCGTATTCGACCGGGACACTTCCTCGTTGAGCCCCAGGAAACGATGCACCCGGCTGCGCTGCCCGACCAGAACCAGGTGCTGCGCTGCGTCCTGAACCGACACGCAACGCTCGAACACCTCGAGTCCTTCCGCTGTTTCCAAAGTGCGCTGGCCGCTCGACTTTAGATACAGTTCGGTCTTCTCGCTGTCCCCGATGCTCATCCCGCCGTCTTTCCAGAGCGGCCAGTTGATCGCGACCGCCCGCCCTTTCCGCACCCCCTGACTTGCCAAGCGGTTACGATAGTGCGCATAGGACATCTGGAATCGGTTGGCGATTGAGTAGTCGCAGGAGCCGAAGTCCCCAAGGATCGCCGCGGAGGACGAGAAGTAGCAGATGAAATCGAGCGGTTCTTCCTGGAGCAACTCGTCAAGGACCAGTGTCCCCGCGATCTTGGGAGCCAGCACTTTTTCAAACCGTCCCATGTCCTTTTCAAGAACGCTCTGAATATCCTCGACGCCGGCCGAGTGAATGACCCCGTGGATCCGGCCGAAGCGCTCTTGTGCGCGGCTCAGCCCTTCTTTCATGCCGTCCGTGTCGCAGACATCTGCCTGGAGGTACCAGACCTTGCTGCCGAGGTCCTCGAGTGTTTGTATCCTGGACTGCTTCGCATCATCGAGCGGAGATCGCCCGGTAAGCACCAGGTTCACTGGGTTCTTGCGGGCAAAATCCGCCGCGAACAGGAACCCGAGCCCACCGCAGCCCCCCGTAATGAGATAGGTTCCGTTTGCTCTCACCAGGCTGACGCCCGGCTCCTGCTCCGTCGGCCGGATCCGGTAGGCATAGCGATTCCCATCCTGGTACAAGATGCTGCGCAGCTTGCCTCCCGCGTATTCGGACCGGATCCTTTGTGCCCACGTCTTCATCTCGGCGGCCAGATCCCTCCCCGTCGCCTCTTCCAGAAGTACCGCGGTCTGAGTAGTCGGCAGCACCAACCCCAAGGACCGCTCAAATCCGATCCAGGATTCCAGGTAGCAACGCTCCAGGTCGTTTCCGAACCGGCCTGCCAGCAGGAAGCGTCCCATTTTGAGTTTTGCGGATGCAACGGCATGCAGAGTGGAGACTATCGAAGAATAATCGGTGATGCGCTCGGGGTCCTCGAGCGGCCAGAGATAGAGGACGGCATCGACGTCGCCATGATCTTCCCGAATACTGCCGAAGGCTTCCTGGTAGGTCTTGGGATCGTGAGTAGAGACGCGATACCGGCTCGGCGACTGCTTTTCGTAGCCAGTCCCCTGGGATATGAAAATTACGCTGGTCTGCGGTATAGCTTCAGCAAAGAGATCCTGGCTTTGGGGATCGGAGAGGAAACAGATCGCCTTTTTTAACTGTGCAGCAGACGCGTTCGGCAGAGCGTGCTCTTGCCAGACCTCCTCGAAGGTCATCAGTTCGAAGGGCTCCGGAGCGGCAGTTGCAAAGGCTTGCGCAGCTGCGATGGAAGGTATCTCCGCGCCGCTTTGATTAATCCCCTGCATCCTCACACATACTCTTCCCGTTTCGTCGCACAGATCGATGTCGAAGGTTTTCGCCTGGTTTTCTACCTTGCCCTTCGAGTACCGGGCCCAGGCCCACATCGAGCTGGTGCAGGGAGCAAAAAGCTCCACGCTCTCTACTGAAGCAGGTAGCGCCGGCTTACCGGCAGAATCCCCGCAGCCAATGGTTGCCTGGAAGGCGCAATCCAGCAGGGAAGGATGAAGTACGTAGTGCTCCAGGGTATCGGACAACCCGGAGGGAAGCATGAGCTTTGCCAGCGCCTCTTCCGAGCCAGCATGCACGCTCTCGATTCCCCGCTGTCCCGGGCCGTGCTCGATTCCCTTGGACCGGAAAATTTCGTAGCACTGTTCGGAACTCAGAACACTCCGGCTGCACCGGGCCCGCAACGCTTCGAGATCGACTCGGGGGGCTTCGCCCGCAGGACCCAGCAGCGCAGTTCCCCTGCTGTGCAGCAGCGGCTCCGTTTGGTTCCCATCCGCCTGGCTGTAGATCTCGAAGCCGATTTCCCCGCTGTCTTCCGGGTAGAGCCCGATGTGCACTTGCACCGGCTGGCCATTAAGCGCTATCGGCCGGGTCCACGCCACGTTCTTCAGCCTTATTGCGGCGCCGCCTTCTTCTGTTACCGCGGCCTCTTGCACTGCCGCCCGGACCATCTCAAGGCACGCTGCAGCCGCCAGGACCTTCCCGCCCGTCCCGACCTGCTCGTTTACAAAGAACTCCGCTTCGGTGAAGCTGGAACTAAAGCGCTGTTCGGAAAGGTTTGAGGTATTCTGATGCAGCAAGGGGTGAATCTGGTAGAGACTGCCTGTACTGTGTCCCAGGCCCGTCCGCGCAGCTCCGGTGACAGGCACCCAATAACGCTCCCGCGCAAACGGATAGGTCGGCAGTTTGATCCTCTGGGGACGGTACTCTCCATAGAGCCGGCTCCAGTCGACGTCCATGCCGTTTACCCAGAGTTTGCCGAGCTTATGGAACATCCCCTTCTGCATCCAGGCTTCAACCGTGTTGAACATGTCGTCATCCGACGTAAACATGTCGACGATCTCTTTATTCCGTTTGACCTGCCCGCGGAAGAGGCCGCTGACACCTTCCGTGCCTGCCACGAATCCCTTCAGTTTCTCTTTGAGTTCGTCGATAGATTGTGCGACCACGGCAAGGCGCGCGTCCATCGCCTCCCGGCCCACCTGCAGGGTAAACGCCAGGTCGGTGAGACTTACTTTGCGGCCGGACGCCGTTTGCGGCAGCATATTTTCAGAATCTGCCACAAGTTCGCGGCGCTCCAGGAGGCTGGCGCTTGCCGCGGCGATGGAAGTCCATTGACGCAGGTCGGCGCCATCGATCTCTATGGCCAGTTCGCTTTGCAGGGCATCTTTGATCAGTTCGACCTGCAGGAACTCGACCCCGTATTCGTTCCAGTCCTGTTCGATTTCCAGATCTTCTTCCCGAACATGGATAATCCTGGACACGATATTGCGAATCCGAAGCTCTATGATCTCCCGCTGTTCCGGCTCCCTTTCTCCTTGAGCCTGCTGCGGGAGACTGCCGTCCGAGGCGTCGAGAAATTCAAGCAACCTCACGGCATAGGCGTGCAACCGCTCCTCGTTTTTCGCTGAAAGCGGGACCAGCACCTGTCCTTGCTGGTGCCCGGATGCAGCCTGTCGTCCGGCGTCGGGGACGTATTCCTCCAATATGATATGGGCATTGGAGCCGTAGGCACCGAAGGAGCTCAAGCCTGCCCTTCGGGGATAGCTGACCTCACGGCCGTTTTCAGCGATCCTCGGGCATCTCCACTGTTCCAGCGAGCGCTGTACAAAAAAAGGCGACTTTTTAAAATCGATGTAACTATTCAATTCTTCGGAATGCAGGGAGGGGACCAGAACCTTGTGGTGCAGTTGCAGAAGCAGCTTATGCAAACCGCTGATACCCGCAGCGGACTCGGCATGCCCGATGTTCGACTTTACCGAACCGATCGAGCAGTATTGCTGATCCTGGGTGTAAATCCTATATGCCCTCGCCAACCCCTGTATCTCAATCGGGTCTCCCAGAGATGTTCCCGTCCCGTGTGCCTCGACATAGCTGATGGTTCGCGGGTCGATGCCGGTTTTCTCGACGCAGGTCTCGATCATATCCGCATGGGCTACGGGACTCGGCACGGTGACCCCGCTGACCGCGCCCACGTGATTAACGGCACTTCCACTGATGACCGCGTAAATGTGGTCCCCGTCCTCAATGGCTTTGTGCAAGGGCTTCAGCAATACAGCACCGACCCCCTCCGCCGAGACATAGCCATCTCCACCGTTGCCGAAGGTATGACAACGACCGTCGCTGGAGTGAAAATCCATCACGCCGTAGGTCAGATATTTATAGGGATGCAGGGATAAATTAACGCCGCCCGCCAGGGCCACTTCGCATTCCCCGTTCTTGATGCTTTCCAAAGCCAGGTGCACGGCGATAAGCGAAGAGGAACAGACCGTGTCGACCGCTATACTCGGACCGTGGAAGTTACAGAAATAGGAGACACGGTTGGCGATCAGGGCACAACTCAATGACAGGGGGAATACTTCTCCTCCATCCACGGCTCTCGCTTCGAGCAGCGTATAATCCTTGTGCATGACGCCAGCGAATACGCCGACGTCCCGTCGTTTATGCCTGCCCCGCGAGGCGACCAGCGAGCTCGGCGTGTAGCCCGCATCTTCAATGGTTTCCCAGCAGGTTTCCAGGAACAAGCGTTCCTGCGGATCGAGTACTTCAGCTTCCCTGGGCGAGATTCGGAAAAACTGAGGGTCGAAACAGTCCGGGTCGTCTAAAAAGCCTCCCCACTCCGACATCTTTTTTCCGGAAGGTGATTTTATGCCGTGGAGTCGATGCAGTTCCCACCGGGATTCCGGAACCTCGGTGACGCAGTCCATGCCCGCTTTCAGGTTTTCCCAGAACTCATCGAGGTTTTTTGCCTTTGGATAACGGCCTGCCATGCCGATGATGGCGACATCGCTGCGGGTTGAAGAGGGTGCATCGACCCGCGGGGCCGCTTTCGGTCGTGGTTGGGAAACGGGTCTTGCCGCTTGGGTATTTTGAGTGGGCGTTTGCGCTGCCGGAGATTTCCCGAACGCGTCAGGATAGGTGAGGAAGAGATATTCGGCTAACTCCCCGATGGTCGTGTACTCGAAGAGCAGTGTGGGCATAAGCTGAACCGACAGCTTTTCGCCGATCACAGCCACTACTTCAAGCAGCGTCGAAGAATTCAAACCCATTTCATAATAGCCGACCTGCGTCGAAATCTGATCTGCCGGTCTTCCCAGTTTTTCCGCGACCAGCTGCTGTAAGAACAGCTCCGCCTGGCTTCCCCGGGTCGAACTCGCCCCACTCATCCGGTTCATATCCCCATTCCCGTTTGGTGCAGGAGAAGTGACCGGGGCCGGAACTTCGGATGTGGCGACCTCCTTACGATAGGGGTCTATCAAGCCGGCCTCTCTGACCAATTTACCGGCGTAATTCTTCAACTCGCCGATTTTTCTGCCGGACTCATCGAAGAAAGCCATGGTCAGGTAATTTATCTCTTTTTTCCTTTGTACCGGGTTTTGAATTAGCGTCAGGCACCGTTTTTGGAACAAGGCCCCGGCAGAAAACGATTCGTAACAGAGCGGCAAAAAGAGGCTCCGGTCTGCCTTGTTCAGAGGGTCGAACACCACACCTGAACCGATAGCGCTCGCGTCGATGAGGACCGGGTGAAACATGAAACCGTCGGCACTGGGGAGAGCTTCGTCACCGAGCGAAATGTCGATGAGCGTGCCTTTCTCGCCCTGGTACACGGTCCCTTCAGCCTTCATAAACCCGGTATGCACTAATTCAAAGGACCGGCAGCGCTCGTACACGTCTTCCAGACTGAATACTCGGTCCGCAGTTTTTTTGATGAGCTCCAGATCAAGCGTCTCTTCGAGGGCGGCAGAGTCGACGCAATGCATCTCGGCGGTGATAAAGAGTGTCTCGACAGGGCGCGTTTTGGATGGCGCTCCTGCCACCCGAATCCGCCACCGGCCGTCCTTGATTTCCTCGCAAAAAATGCCGATCTCCAGGTCGTCCTCGGCCGGTATGGTCAGCGGGTTATGAATGGACAGGTTGCGCAGTTCGAGCCCCGCGTAATCATGGCCATTTTCCCGGAACAATTGGTACAGCATATCGATATAGGCCAACCCCGGGAGCAATTTCTGACCATAGGTCGCATGATTCCTTACTATCGGATGGTTGGACGATATCCGGTACTGATCCTGCATTTTCACACCTCCACCAATCCGCGTTTCCAGATGCTCGTATGGCTATCCGCAGGACAATTGTGTTTGAAAGAAGCTTCGCGGCTTTGCGTCGCCAGAGGAGCCGATGCACCGGCATGGTAAATCCTGCGGCGGGTCAAGACCGGAGCAGGCAGGGGTTGTCTTTTGGTACGGGACTCCGTGTCCCTCCACGCCTCTACGATGACATGAGCGTTGGTGCCCCCGTCGGCGAAACAGTTGATCGCTGCAACCTGCGGCTGATCGGCCCATTGCCTTAACTCCCTGCAAAAATAAAAGGGAGACGCCTCCAGGTTATAGTGCTCCATGGGCCGCTCTCCCGACAGGAAGGGAACCAACTGCCGGTGCTGCAGCATCAAAACGACCTTGATAAAGCTCGCCATGCCTTCTGCGCACAGGGGGTGCCCGATATTCGGTTTCATCGAGCCCAGTCCCAGGGGAGTGGACCCGGCGGCGCGGTACACGGATTGAATGGCCTTGAGTTCGAGCAGGTCGGTAACCTCGGTGCCCGATCCGTTGGCTTCCAGATAACCGATCTCTTCCGCTCGCTTGCCGCTTCTTTCCAGGGCAGTCCGCATGACCTCTTTCTGCGCCTGGAGATTCGGAGTAGCCGGACCAGCTGTCCGCCCGTCGTTATTGACGGCAACCGCTTTTATCACCGCGTAGATGGTATCCCCGTCTTGAAGCGCCCGCTCAACCGTCTTCAGTACGAGCACGCCTGCCCCCTCTCCCAGTACGGCTCCGGCAGAGCGCCGATCAAAGAGATGAAACTGCGCTTCCGGGCTCAATATGTTTCTTTGCTGAAAGATCCGGTGGTATCCGTCCGTGTTCAAGAGACTCACCCCTCCCACCAGGGCAGCATCTATATCCCCGCTGCGCAACGCCTGAATCCCCATATTCATTGCCAGGAGCGCGGAAGAACAGGCAGTATCTATCACTACGCTGGGGCCCCGGAGATCGAAAAAATGGGAAATGTTGGCTGACATGAAATTCTGGCCGACCAGCGTCGGGTTTCGGGCTTGCTCCAGGACGGCGAAATCCGGTCCGTGTTGACTTCGGGCACCCACGTAAACCCCTACAGAGGTCCCTTTTATTTCCTGAGGTGTATATCCAGCGTGGCACCATGCCTTGAGAGTTTCTTCCAATATGGCCAGGGCTTGCGGGTCCATTGCCTTGGCATCTTCTTCGGGGATTAAAAAAAACGAGGGATCGAAACAGGTGATATCGTCGAGCAGACCTGCATGGAAAGCGTTCGAATATCCCCAACGCTCCCGGGGCACCGCACGTATCGCGGAGCGCCCTTGTGATAGCAGGTTCCAGTATTGCTCGAGCGTTTCGGCTCCGGGAAAACGGCAAGCTAGTCCGATGACCGCGATATCCTGTGAAACGGTGCCCCTGGAGCCCTCGGACAGTGGTTGTGATTCGTGCATCGGAGCGTATGTCGAGGACACCGGGGGGGGAACAGGGGCTGCATCGCGGGTCGACTGATCGTTGGTATGTTCAGTCGCCATCCCCAAAGCCGTCGCTAACCTTTCGGGATAAGCGCCCGCGAGCCACGCGCCGAGCGCCCCGAGGCTCGAATGCTCGAGGAGTAACGAAGGATCCAGATTGTCTTCCGTCAATCGATTGATCTGCCTCAGTATCTGGGCCAGCAAGATCGAATCGGCTCCGTAGTCCTGAAATGGCGTGTCGAGATCGAGTTTCGCGGGATCGGCCCGCAATTCTTTGGCAAACAGCTCGATCAGCCATGCCTGGATCTTCGTTATGAGGCCCTCACCGGGAGTCGAGCTTGCTGCCGGGGCCGTAGCCGAGGAAACCTTTTCCAGGGCGGACTTTTGAACGGCACGCTGCATCAAGGCGAGGGGATTCCATCTGCCGGGATCAACCACAGCAGGCAGAATTACCGGACCTTTTTCCCCGGACAGAATAGCGTCCAAAAACCGCAATCCCTCTTGGTCCGTATGGGCCAACAGGCCCGTCTGTTGATAGGCCCTGTTCCTGATCTCTCCCATGCCTGACTCTTTCCAGCTCGGCCATTGAATGCTGACGATGGGACAGGCAGCATGCTTTGCTTCAGCAAAATAATCCATGTAGCAGTTCGCCGTGGCATAATCGCTTTGCCCCGCCCCCAAAACAGGAACAATCGCGGATACCGAGGAAAAAAGCATGAAAAACTGCAAAGGCTCGTCCCTAAAGTTTCGATAGAGGATATCGAGCCCGGTTATTTTCGGGGCCAAAACCTCTTGAATCCCTTCGATGGATTTTCGGATGAACGCCGGATTTTCAAAATCGGCGAACCCCGCACAGTGGATGACGCCTCCCACGGGACCCATGCTGTCCTTGATCTCGCGCAGGTTTTTCTGTACGCAGTGCTCATCGGCTAACGGAAGAGAGATCGCACAGACCTGCGCTCCCCGGCGCTCCAGATCCTGTATTGCTTGAATTTTTTCGGAGATGCCCCCTTGCCGGCCCTTATAGGAGTCCCACTCTTCCCGGGGGGGCAGTGTCTCCCGCCCGGTCAACACCAGACGTTTGACGCCGTAGTTTTCCAGGAAATGCCGCGCGCATAGATACCCCAGGCCACGCGTCCCTCCCGTAATCCACAGGACATGATTCTCGGGGAAAATGATTTTACTGCCACCTTGAACCGGATGCTCTGCTAGGCCGGCGCGGTAGCGATTTCCTTTTCTGTAACAAATTTCAGGATCCTCGCAGTCAGCAGTCAACTCGTTAGCGATCTGCTCCGCCAGCGTTCCCTCGTCCGAGGTCGGATCAGCGTCCAAATGCCGCGACCTGACGTGACTGTATTCGCTTTGCAGCATCCGGTACAGCCCGGCTCGCGGGGCTCCGCTCAGGTTGATCTCCGCGTTGTCATGCGACTCAAGCCCCTTGGTGACACAAAGCAGCATCAGACCATCACGGTGCCCGGAGTCTATCAAGCGTTGCAGCCAGGAAATCCAGGTTGTCGTCTCAACTATCTCCCTGCCGCATCCCGCCAGATCCACGCATGCGTCATACCGCCTCCAGTGCCGGTCTGGCTGTTGAAGGTCGGCCTTCAGATCGTGAAGATCCAAAAGCCAGCTCTTTGGGAAATAGTCAGAAATCCTGTTGGCGAGACATCTCGTCTCTTGCGTCACCAAGATTGCGACCGCTCGATCGGATTGTCTCCCAGCCGGAAGCTGACAAAGCTCCCACTGTTTTTTCAGAAAGAGCGCGAGGCGTCCCAGGTCTTGCTCTTCAACTGCCTGTTTAATAGGGTTGATCTCATCAATGCCGGGTTGCAGCCAATGGCGCTGTCGGGCGAAGGGATACGTGGGCAGGTTGATCCGGGGCATTGCAGCGTTATCGGGATAGAGCACCTGCCAATCCAGGTCATAACCTTTTGCATACAATTCGGACAGCGTCTGCATTTTGCTTTTGTATTCCTGAACCTTTACCCTTTTAGATTGCGCGAGCTCCTTCAGAATCGCATTCCCTGACTCACCAACGCTGGGCTGCAATTCCCCCTTTACTTTACCTTCAGGACCTCCAAGGGACATCTCGCTCAGTCCGGTTTCCACCGCTTCTTGCAGTTTCCCTTGAAGTTCTTGAATGTCGCAGGCCAGAAATGCAGCTCTCACTCCAAAGTGTTCTCTTCTTAACAGCAAGGTTGCACTGATCTCAGCTAGATTGTTTGTATCCCCTTCTCTATCGAGCCAGGAAGCCAGGTCCCGCTCTCTTTGCAGCAAGGCTTCTTTGGTTCGTGCCGACAGACAGATCAAATAGCAGGGCCTCTTTTTGGCGAGAGGTCTTGCGACAAGCGGCGCCTCTTCAAGCACCACGTGCGCATTCGTGCCTCCAAAGCCGAACCCACTGACTCCTGCGCGTCTCGGGAGAGGCTGATTATCTGTCCCTTTGAGCTGCTTCCATTCCTGGAAACGGTCCACGATATAAAAGGGAGAATCCTCAATCTCTATACGATGGTTTAGCTTTTTAAAACTCTGAAGTCCCGGGAGCTGCTTATGCTTTAAAGACAACAGGACCTTGATCACGCCTGCGATTCCGGCGGCGGACTCTGAATGTCCGATGTTGCTCTTCAGAGATCCTATACCGCAATATGTCCTTGCGACCTTTTCCCCCGGCTTGCTATCAAGAGATGAAAACGCCCTGACGAGGCCCTTAAATTCCAGGGGGTCTCCCTTTGGCGTCCCAGTGCCGTGGGCCTCTATATAGCTTATGTTCCCGGGAGCAGTTCCCGCTCGTCTGTGGGCTTCTACAATGACCTCTGCTTGAGCTTCTGGATCGGGATACGTTAAGGTGTGGGTTTTTCCGTTATGGTTAACTGCACTTCCCTTCAGGACACCGCAAATAGAGTCACCGTCCTCTAGTGCCTTTTTCAAAGGCTTGAGCAGAACCAGGCCCGCACCTTCACTGCGCACGTATCCGTCTGCAGCCTCGTCGAACGACTTACAGGAGCCCGTGGGAGACAACATTCCGGTTTTGGCAAAAGAGATATGTCGTGTCGGAGTCAACAAAAGACTGATTCCGCCAGCCAGAGCCATGCTGCATTCTCCCAGGCTCAAGGATTGAGCTGCTGAATGAATGGCATTAAGAGAACTCGAACAGGCTGTATCTATGGCGAGACTTGGGCCTTTTAAGTGATAGTAATGAGAAATCCGGTTGGCAATTACCGCAGCAGCGGTACCTGTGGAGTGATAGGTATCAATGGTGCGAGTAGCTTTTTCCTGCAGTTCCTTGTAGTCAAAATTAAATACGCCCAGATACACGCCAATCTTTTTCTCGGACAACTGACTAGGGCAAACACCAGCGTCTTCAAAACAAGACCAGGAGAGTTCCAGCATGATTCGCTGCTGGGGATCCATGGTCTCAGCTTCTCGTGCGGAAATGCGAAAGAACTCAGCGTCAAAGGAATCAGCATTCTGGAGGAAACCGCCCCATTTGCTGTTGCTTTTGTTTATTTCGGACGGGTCCCCCCAAAAGGATCTCCAATCCCAGCGGTCCAGTGGAATTTCCGTGATGCCTGACCGACCTTGCTTGAGGTTATCCCAGAAGGCTTCATAATTCCCAGCGCCTGGAAACCGGCACGACATGCCGATAATCGCTATATCCATCCCTGTGAATTCCATTTCTCCCTGCTCCATAAGATACCCTCATGTTGGTCCACTTCACCGGGTGAGTCGGGCAATATCCTCCAGTGTTGGCAGAGGATGTAGGGTCTGAGTGAGTATTTCCGCTAATAGACAGAACTGAAATCCCTGCCGGTTCTGAGTTATTGACATAAAAAGATGCTGGATAAACAGCTAGCAGAAGAGCTGTCAGTCACACCAAGATCAACCGTAGTACCAAATAACTACAGTGAGCCGTACTAATTCGTATATGTGTTGTAGTACTAGCTGAGAGAAGTCAAAGAAGTCCTTATAATAATTACAATATTAAGTTAGAATTATAGTTTATATTAAATTAATTTTATAGTCTCGGCGTATGTTGTCATTAATTCGGCGAAAATTGGCAACCGACCAATTCGTTCTGGCAGGCGTCGTCAGCTTCCCGAAGCTGCTGTTTCAGGAGCTATACAGAAGCCGCTGTCAAAGTGTTCGTTCCTCCCCATGCAGCACATTGCAGGAGTGACAGCCATGACAGCGGTCGAAAAAGCGAACCTGTCAGCTTGTGTAGGTAAGATATGTGCTCCAGAATTCGTTGGGCCAGGTGACATTCGCATTTCTATGGTAGGTACGATATACGGGTGGGGAAGACTGGCATCGACTGCCGGAAATAATATAAGGCAGCCGGGAAGGCTGCCTTTGAGAAGGTTACGCGAGCGTCATAAGCACAGAAGGACACAGATGCACAAAACTTCGAGACATCAGGTGATTTTTTATATGCAGAGGTGCTTTCGCGCCCGAACCAGCAATGGGTGTTATTTTTTTACGAAGTCACTTTTAACTGCCTCGCATTTCGGACATGTCCAGTAATCCGTGATTTGAGTAAAAGCAGTGTTAGGCAAGATACCAGAGTCAGTATCGCCGATCTGAGGATTGTACAGATAGCCGCAAACGGTACAGATGTATTCGTCCATAAAAAGGGCCTCCATTTATCTTTAATTCAAACGTATCAAAAAATTTACCTTAGGTAGCAGTGATGGCAGCAATTGCCTTCACCACCTCATCGATATGCTCTTTTGTATTAAAATACCCGGCGCTGATCCGGACCGAACCATCTTTCCAAGTTCCGACGGTTTGATGTGTCAGAGGGGCACAGTGTAACCCCGGTCTGGTGATTATTCCGAACTTAGTAATCAACGTATTTGCCACCTTCATAGGATTTTTGTCTTTGACATTGAACGCTACGATAGATGTTATCTCAGCAGGGTTCTTGGGACCATAGAGTGTCACTGCTTTAATAGTCGACAATTCCTCGTAAAGCATACAAGCCAGTTCATGCTCATGCTTTCTTATGTTAGCCACACCTTCACTGGCAACAAATTTCAACCCGGCATTAAGCCCACATATACCCAGTGTATTGGGGGTTCCGCTTTCATACTTATAAGGCAGGAAATCAGGTTGCGTAATCGGTTCCGACAAATTGCCGGTACCACCATACTTAATCGGTGTGAGGTCTATGCCTTTCTTTATATACAATCCTCCAGTGCCTGAAGGCCCAAACAAGGACTTGTGACCGGGGAATGCGAGCATATCTATATTCATTTTCTCGACGTCGATATCGGCAAAACCTATACTTTGAGCCGCGTCCACCAAGTATTTTATGTTGTGCTGAGCTGCAATTTTGCCGATTTCTTCGATAGGTATCGTCGTTCCCAATACATTGGTTATGTGGGCAGTTACTATCAGTTTAGTGTTACTTTTGATCAATGGGACAATGTCATTGGGATCCAATAAACCTTCGGAACTGGCCTGGACAATGCTGAGCTCAATATCCCCATCTTGTTCCAGGTGCTTAAGAGGCCTTATAACGGAATTATGCTCCAGGGTCGTGGTGATAACATGATCCCCACGCTTCAAGATACCTTTGATAGCTAAATTCAAGGACTCAGTACCATTCATAGTGAATACGATTTGGGTAGGATCACTGGCATTGATCAGCTTTGCTATCAATGCCCTCGTTTCGTTGGGGATAAAATCCAGCTTGGAGACAAATGAGCTTCTATCCGAACTCATGCCACTTGTCCGAATAGACAGTTCAACGGCTTTGTAAACCACTTCCGGTTTTGGTGAAGAAGTCGAAGCATTATTGATATAAAGCATTCATTAACCTCCCTGAGATATAATATGGTCTCGGCCTAAGGCCTGATTCTGATCGTGCAAATTCGACAGCATCATTTGGTATCGGATGCAAGGCTCAACAACATGGACTCAAGATTTAAGCGATGACTCGTATGTCTTACTCAGAAGCTCTATTTTTTTCACTATATCCGGCAGGCGATGCAAGCATATATTGATACGCTTTTGTTGCGTAGCTTCTGTGGCAGGTGTACCCCAATACATTTTTCGGTCATCCAGGTTAGTTGCAATGCCCGACCTGGCCAAAACAACAACATTATTTCCAATAGTTAAATGATTAGCAACGCCGACCTGACCAGCAAGAACACAGTTGTTTCCAATTTTCGAGCTTCCTGCTACTCCTACTTGGCTGCATAGGATTGTGTTACTACCAATCTTAACATTATGGGCTATCTGAACGAGATTATCTATCTTTGTCCCTTTTCCAATTGTTGTTTTTACAATAGCTGCCCTGTCTACCGTTACACATGCCCCTATTTCGACATCGTCTTCGATTTCAATGTTACCTATATGGTGAAATTTGACATGGACACCATGTTTTTCAACATAATTAAAACCGTCGCCACCTATGACGCTGTTGTGATGAATTATCACATTATTCCCAACTACAGTCTCGTCGTCAATCTTAACACCGGCTTTGATTATACAGTTAGTGCCAACCTTCACATTTTTGCCGATGAAAACCTGTGAATAAATTACCGTACCATCCCCAATCGAGGCATTATCCATAATCGAAGTAAACGGCATAATCGTCACATCTTTGCCAATCTTGGCGGTGCTTTCGACATAAACATTCTCATACTGTTTGACTGGATATGGTTTATATGGCGAAAAGAGTTCAATTATCTTCGTGAAAGCAAATTTTGGATCATTCACCAAAATTACAGGCTTTTCTGGCAGTTCAGAATCTTTTTTAATAATCAGCGCTGAAACCTGCGAGTTTTTGAGAATATCCATTGACTTTTTATTTTCTGCAAATGCTATTGTACCTTCTTCCTGGTGTTCAAGGTCTGAGATTCCTGTTATTTCACAGTCTGTTCCCCTAAGTTCTCCTTCTGCTATTGATGCTATTAAAGACAATTTCATATATACACGTTCTCCTGTGAGTACTGGCATTTGTTTCAGCCCATTTGAAAAAAGCTTTTCTAAAGGCTAAGCATAGTTAGCCTGGTGGAGCACGGCGCGTGCCATCGGCGTGGTTTGCTCTCTTTGGCCTTGATTTAGCGCTCGTGGCGAGCCATGAGTCCGCGCCCTCCCCGTAGATCGCCGAGAGCTTTTTTGAAAGAACCAGGAGCGTCGCCGTTTTGGCAAGTGCTTTCTTCTTGCGCCTCAGCTCGCGCTCAAGCTCCTATATGCGCCAATGGTCCTGTCGCGTCTGCTGAGGGCTGGCCGGCATCTCCTCGGGGGCGTCACCAGGGCCTGTACTCGCTGCTGCGCCATTTCTCCAACTCGCTTGGATAAACACCCTGCTGCCGGCACCATGCGTTTTTTGCCGCTTCATCCATAGCCGATGTTGCGATCACTGCTTCCAAGCGCGCCGCCGCTGTCCAGGTCTTATCACTGCTCGACATTGCGAGTGCTTCTGAGCGCCACCGCTCCAACGTGTCCGCCGAGATTTCAATCTCCCGTAACACTACTTCGACCGGAGAACTCTCCGGTGGCAGCAACCGTGCAACTGCTCGTTTCTTGAACGCTTGTGAGTATCTAGCCAATTGACCACCTCTCTACCCCTTAGCTTACAGAGCTATCGAGGCGACAACAATACTGACACGAGGGGAGCATGGCAGAACAGATAGATGGTATGAGCTTCAAAATAGTGCTTTGAAAGTTTACACGCATCCAATTGTGACTGAATATTATATGAAATTAAAATGACAGTCTCGGTTTATGTTGCGATTTATTCGGTGAATATTGGCAATGCGGGTAGATGATAACTGGATTGAGCCTGGCAAAGGGAGATCTATGGCGGTACGTTGCTCAAGTCAACTTGTGTCAACAGTCAGAGTCAGCCGCCCCTGTGCTGGTTTACCCAAGAACCCGAAAGTGGTGTCGGATCTAACGAAATGACAATCAAAGCTAGATACTACTAGGCCAATCGCCCTGTTATCGGCATCATGTACCTTTAGCTTAATCTGCGGACAAGGTTTTAAGGTATTTCGATGGAGGACAACCAACAATCTTTTTAAAGGTTTTTCCGAAATGCGTTATATCCTCATACCCCACTTCAAAAGTAACATCAGTAATAGAATAGTTCATTTTGAGTAATACCATTGCAGTCTCGATTCGTACGTTGTTTAGGTAGTCCTGGTATGTTATTCCCATTATTTTTTTGAATATCTTGGAAAAATGATACATGGACATTCCTGCATAATTTGCCACAGTGCCAAGTCGTATTTTAGTCCGATGATGATCATCTATAAAGCTAAGTGCTTTTTGCATTTTATTGCTATAGCGATTATTTATTTCAATGTCATCAACCTCTTTTTTCATCCGGCAGTCATGATACGCTATCCCTTTATTTTTCTCGGCTGCTGATGTATTCCTGCCAGGAACTAAAGCTAGGATAATTCTCCTTAGCTCGGTAAAATCTATGGGCTTATTGATGTAGTCTCCAGCACCGTTCCGAAATGACTGCACTGCAAGTTCCTCACTACCGCACGAGGTCGTTAAAATAACTGGCACATGCGGCTTAAGCGCCTTTATTTGCCGCAAAACATCCAAGCCGGAAATGTCTGGAAGTTTGTCGTCCAAGACAACCAAATCAATATCAGCTAAATGCTTTATTGCCTCTACGGCGTCAATACCGCAGTCAACAACTTGGACCTCGAGGTCATGGCCCATGATAGCCATGAAGCAGTTGACAAATACATTATCATCATCCACTAATAACAGTTTATGTTTGATATTTATTTCCATCTATGGCCTGCCAGAGTTGTGTTATGACGCATCGTCGGAGGCTTGGATAGCCGCATAGGGCTGTATGCCCTTCATCTTGGGTTTTGGCCACCGTTCCGGTCCTTCTAGGATGGGCGCCGGATGGCATCACGGAGCCGCGGGTGACCCGAAAATCTGTGGCATCCGCTCCGTGGCAGCCGGCTGCGGCACTGCCACTCAGCAGCGAGCCAGCGCCTCGAAACGTGCGTTCAGAAGATCCGCCGTCTCTATCATCAGTTTTTCGCCGATCTCGTCGACTTTGCGGTTGCGCCAATTCTCCAGTGGGGTCCCTTTCATCCACTGGTTGAAAGCGCCAAGCGAGGGGCCACACTGGACCTGGTAATCGACCTCCTGTCCCGGCCTCCCCTCCAGCGCCGCCTGGGTGCTGTGCCTGAAGTACCACTTGAAGAGGAAAGCGAGTTTCTGCTTAGGGTTACGCTCCAACCGCTCCTTATCCTCGGGAGAGCAGGAGGAGAGCATCTCGCGGTAGACATCCTCGAAGCTCCGCTTGAAATATTTCTCCTCAAGCATCTTCTTGGTCTTCTCGTCGATGTCGTTTATGGAGTTGTACTGCCGGTACAGCTCGTAAAGCTTGTTGGCACGGGAAGGGAAGAAGACCCCGCGCTTCATGACCTGAACCTTGGCACCGAGTTCGAACATATCTCCAGCCGGTGCGTAATCCGTGTCCTGCACGTTCACCCCCTGGAGCATGTCTTTCACCGCGTCGCTGGTCCTCGCCTCGACAGTGCATTGGTTGATTGAGCCGGTCAGAATGAAATCAGCCCCCATGATGAGAGCCGCGGCAGCAGCCTCGGGGGTACCGATCCCGCCGGCTGCGCCGACCCGGACCTCCTTCCGGTAACCGTACCTCTGCACCAGTTCATCGCGCAGCTTCCGAATGGTGGGAAGGAGGGCGTAGGCCACGGCCCCGTCAGTGTGCCCTCCGGAATCGGCCTCGGCGCAGAGGTCATCTGCTACCGGTATCTCCTTCAACAGCGCCGCCTGCTCTTGAGTTATGCTCCGCTGCTGGAGCAGCTTCTCTACCACCCGCTCCGGTGCCGGCGAAAGAAACGCCTCAGCTATCTCGGGCCTCGACACCTTGGCGATGATCCGGGTAGCACCGGTGACGGTCCCGTCTCCGGAGCGCCGCAGCCCCTGAGCCCGATATCTCACGAGCGCAGGGGTAATGGTAAGATAGGCAGAGGCCTCGACGACCTTCACCCCGTACTTCAGCAGGATATCGACCTTCTGATCCTCGCGGCTCGGGTCGTTGGGGCTATGGAGCAGGTTGACGCCGTACGGCTCTCCTGCGGTGAGTTTTCCCTGTATGTACTGCACCGCGTCTTCGAGTTCCTGCGCCTTCGTTCCGCCGGAGCCCCAGAAACCGAGCATTCCCGCTTGGCCCAGCTTGACCACCATCTCGGGCGATGAGATTCCCCGGTACATGGAACCGGCTACGTAGGCATACCTCAGGTTATAATCCTGTCTAAAGCTCCTGTTCCCCAAGTTTGTGGCCGTGATGGCTCCCGAAGGCCCTCCCGCCTCCCTTGCTTGACTGACGACGCTGGCAGCTGGCTGCCGCGCTTTCGTCTCCTCCGGCCGGATCACCTCCTCCTCAACGACCAGCGGTTGGGCCTGCCTCCGGATCGTCGCCACCAGCGAGCTAAGTACGTTGCCGGGGCCGATTTCCTCGAAAGTTTCTACTCCTTTCCCCATCAGGTAGCGGATCGACTCGGTCCATTTCACCGACTGGGAGATCTGCTTCACCATGTTTGCTTTCACGTCCCCCTTGTAGGGACGGGCCTCGACGTTCGAAATTACCGGTATCTCCAGCGGCGAGAAGGTGAATTGCTGGAGGAACGCTTCAAACTCCTTTTGCGAAGCCTCCATGTAGCGGGAATGGAAGGCCCCGCTGACGTTCAGAGGTAGGTAGATGGTCCCCGCCGCCTCGAAAATTGGCGCAATGCGCAGGATCTCTTCTTTCGGCCCCGCAACCACGGTTTGCGACGGGGCGTTGATGTTGGCGATATCTATGGTCTCTATTTGGTTGCGACGCAGGATATCCTCCACCTGGTCGGCGCTGCCCCCCATCACCGCGGCCATCCCCCCTCCGGTTGCCTGGCTCATCAGTTGGCCCCGCTTTTGAACCAGCTTAAGCCCGGTCTCAAAATCGAAAGCCTTCCCTGCAAAGAGCGCGTTGTACTCCCCGAGGCTATGACCGGCCAGGTAATCCGGCCGTATTCCACTCTCCTGCACCTTCTTCAGATAGCTCAGGGCATTGACCGCGAAAAGTGCCGGCTGGGTAAACTGGGTTTGCACCAACTGCTTGTGCCGGTCTTCAAGACAGAGGGCCTTTATGGAATATCCGAGAATGGCGTCTGCCTTTGCCACGAGTTCTGGAAACTCGTCGAAGAGGGTGCCCCCCATCCCTTTCTGCTGCGAACCCTGCCCCGGAAAGATATGCGTGACCATATTAGTTCCCCTTCTCGTTGTCGTAGTTTTTGGTGGTGATCGAACGTATCTTCTGAAGAGATTTCAACTCCTGGTGGTAGGGAGTAATCACAGCATAGATGTCGGAGCGCGAATCGGGCGCGAGATTTCTCCTCACGAAACCGGCGAGTGTCCCCCCCGGACCGAGGTCGAGATAAATCTTCGGTCCGTCCTTTTCCAGCTCCCTGAGCGCTTCGGTAAAGAGGATCCGCTGTCTGATGACGTCCCAGAAATAATGTCCCGTAAAGTTTTCCGTGACCGTCCCGGTCAGGCAGGACGCAAAAGGGACGCTGGGAGGGAGAAACTTCTTGGCATCAAGGTATTCCCGATAAGGCGTGGCGGCGGGATCTATCAGAGAGGAATGAAAGGCATATGATACCGGGAGAGACTGGGAAAGAATCCTCTCTTTGGCGAGAAACGCGCGGATCTCCTTGATCTTTTCGGTGAAGCCGGAAATTACGAAATGGGTATCGTAATTGATCGAGACTAGCTCCGAGTTTCGGTAAAGGATCGGCGCCGACTGGTAAAAAGCGGCGTCGTGAAAGATGGCCAGCATGGAGCCGCCACGGCAATGGTTGATCAGAGTCTTGGCCTGCACAAGGACCGCTTCTAGAAGCTCCTCGACCTCGGCGACGCCCGCCACCGCAGCCGAAGTAAATTCCCCCAAGCTGCAGCCCAAAGTGGCGCAGGGGAGCACACCGTCCTGAATTAACGCCTGTGCCAGAGCATATTCGACCATGAATATCGCGGGATGGGTATGGAGGATCTGGTTGAACGGTTCGCTGGGGTCCCCTCCCGACCGGTATAGCAGCTTCGCGAGGGAATCGCCGATGAGACCGGAGGCAACACCATCGAGCTTGTCGAACGTCTGCCGGAACCCCCTGTGCCCCTTGTAAAGCTCTTTGGCCATGCCGTAATACTGGGAACCCTGACCGGAAAACATATACACGACTGAATTTGTCACTCTACTGTCCTTACATTCTGGTTCTTCACTGAGATTACGATACGTCGTCGGTGAACAGTCCCTTAAAAATCTTTTGAACGTCGATTTCCATTTCCGTTCTTTTGGGGCAGGTTAGAGAAACAAAGAAATCGTCCATCTTAAATGAAATAGACTTGTATTGAGGAAAGTTTAAGAAAGTGGATTCTATTAAACCGCCACGTGCTGATACTCTCGATATCTCGAACAGGCTGAAGGGCGTCATCAGTCCGGTTCTGAGCGATTTCGATAGCGACTCTTTAATGGTCCACGCCATAGTCAAAATGGAGTTGTAATCTAATGCTGACCATTCGTTGAGCGTGTCCAACTCCTTACGCGTCATCTCTTTTTCGATAACTTTCGCTTTGGCTGCATCCACCTTCTCTATGTCAATCCCCATCTGGTGTGCAGAAGGAAAGACCAGAGCGGCACCGATCTCCGATGCATGCGAGATGCTTATTTCCAGCCGTTCCCCTTGAGTCGAACTGTTACTGATTAGGGGATTTTTGAATACACCGTAGTGTATTCGGATATCTTCTGGTTTTTCGTTGGACACCAAAGACACTGCCTTTTTCGCCGCGTACCTCCCGATGAGAAAACTCTGTTTCCGCTTCTCGGAGCTCACCCCCGCGTAATAGGCGAACTCTTCGCTTGTCAACAGAGAGGCGACGAGACGCTCCGAAGGCAACAAAGGGCAGCGGCACAAACATAGGGCACCCTGGTTCAGACTCTCCGGACGACGCAGCCACAACCGAGCGCTATAGGCGCGACACCACCCCCTTGGGGAAAAAACCTCGTGTTGTTGAATCAGCCTCTCCAATGGATGCGATGCTTCGGTGCTTTTGGCAACCACTTTATCTCCCATGGGGGCAGCAAGCTGTGTCACTTGAATGCGAAGGAGTTGGTCTGTCCTTTGCGCATCCGAAAATCGACGAATTGTCTTTTGCTCTCTAGGTGGAAATAGATGTTGTGCTCCATGACCGAAGCGAGGCTGCAACCGGGAGCGCGCCCATAACAGTGACCCGGAAAGACAGAAACGTGCGGCTCGACCGTCCGCTTTATCCTCTGAATACTCTCAAACATCCCCGACGCAGATCCCCCCTCTGTGGTACATATGCCGCACCCCTCGACAAATACGGTGTCTCCCGTAAACAGGCTGTGCGACAGCAGATAACACATGCTGCCGGTGGTATGGCCCGGGGTCAGGAGACAGTTGATTAACGTCTCTCCCAGCCGTATCTGATCGAGATGCTCTGCGGCGAAGAGGTTGTCGCAGGAGAACTTGTAGTAATCCCTTTCCTGCCGGGAGAGTATCACCTTCGGGTCGTACTCTCGGACCAACGGGGCCACCAGATTGACATGGTCGTAATGGGAGTGTGTCAGCAGTATCGTCGTTGGTCTCGCGCCCATCTCTTGCAACTTCCCCTGTAACGCCTCCAGATCCCAGGCCGGATCGACGATCGCCGCCTCGCCGGAAAAATGATCCAAGACGATGTAACAGTAGTTGATCATGAACTGATAACAGATCCTGAGAGGGAATACCTGGTACCCCTGAATATCGGTACGACACTCTGATGAAGTCATAGCCCCTTACGTTACATCGGCGGGACGGCAATTCGCCGAAGATCTACCGCCGAGGCGGCACGCCCTTTTAGATCCTTTTCAGGTGCTCAAGCAAGTAATCATCGTACAGCTCGGGCCTTGGACAATTTTGCAGGGGTCTCGCAGCTTTCTGTCCCTGTTCATTCCGCACCATCACAGTCTTGGCGCCGAGATCACAGCAGAAATCGGAGGTAGCGGCCAAGCAGCCTTCGCAACCGAGCCACATGATCAACTCGGCTAGGGCATTGGTCACACTCTTACCAGAAGGCACCGTAAAGCTAACCTTCATTTCTTTTGTCATGGACACCTCCGCAGAAGATTTAGTTGCCGCAACTCATAGTTCCAGCGGTGCAAGTTTCTGGTTCTGGCGCCTGTCGAAGCGACCGTCGCGGCTATAGCCGAACCGACGAAAGTCGTCCTCGACGAGCGAGCGGTCTCCGTCGAACCAAGTCGAGGTGATGTCGTAAAAGACGAGGTCCCCCTCGGGCCTGTCCCGGTCACGAAACGCCTTGGCGAGCAGGGCTCCGGCCAGCTCTCTGCAGAATCCGTCCGATCCCGATGGCCGGCTATTGCGGCCACAAGGGGAAGGGATACCAGACGCAGTTCATGGAGACGTATTCCCCGGACAAGAACCAGCCGAATCTGATTACGCATGTCAAGGTCGAGGCCGCTCGCGAGAGCGAGGCCCAGGCCGTTTTCACGGTACTCCTAATTGATTCTATCAATGGTGATAGTGACTGTGCAGCTACCTTTTTTCTTCTCGATATTGGCGCAGTCTCTCGACGAATCCATCCTGTTATCGGCTTTCGGTTTATGAAAGAATCAAGAGCGGCACAGTATCCGCCGGAATGAACGTCGAGGCGTGGCCTCAAAGGACCAAGTCTCTGTCAAAACCGATTTACCGCACCTGTTCTCCGTTCAAAGTAGTTCATCAGAGGAGATCTGAGAAGTGGCCGCAGGTTGGCGTGCTTGCCACCTGTAATGCAGAATGTCTGAAGTGTCTGGACATTTTTTATAAAATCTCCCTAATTGTCGCATAATTAACCCTACTACATTAAACTGGCATTCAAAAAACTGTGTTACTTGTATCTATTTTCGCAAAAGAAATCACCTGTGCTTAAGGACAGGTGATTTCTTTCAGTGAACGGGGAGCTGTCGAATCCGGCTCTCTTCTGAACGTGTTAGCTGCTACGAACGCCGTCAATTCTGGCCACCTGAAGGCGGTTATCTAGACCTTCTTCCCTCCATTTCTGCCTCACTCGCTTATTCACTTCAATCGTCCACTTCACAACCTGTTCAAGTAAGCCCGCTGACGCGGCAGTAAAATCATAACCCGCCGACTTCCCCGCCCCTTTTCCTCGCCGACTGACATAAATCCTTCCGTACCAGCCGTTCAATCACGTATTTCCTCTTTCGTAGCCATCACACTCGAAAGGAGAAGGAACATGATGACCGACTGGTACGAAAGATCGATGAAGGCGCTGCAACTCGCTGGGCTAGCGGAGCGCTCGCAGCAATGCTACACCCTTGCTGTGCGCATGCTTGTGCTGTTCTACGACAAGACCCCCGACCTGATTTCCGAGGAGGAACTTCAGGAATACTTCCTCCACCGCAGAAATGTCGACAAGTGGTCCTCCGGGACTCTGCGCATCTGCTACTGCGCGATCCGCTTCTTCTTCGAGAAGGTCCTTCGCCGCGACTGGCACATCTTCGGCTACCTCAAGGCCGAGCGCTCCAAGAAGCTCCCCGCCGTACTCTCCCAGGAGGAGATCGCCCGCATCCTTTCCTGCGTGCGCACTCCCCACAACCGCGCCTACCTGTTCACCATCTACTCCTGCGGACTGCGCCTCCAGGAGGGGCTGCATCTGGAAGTGGGGGACATCGACAGCGACCGCATACTCATCCATGTGCACCGCGGCAAGGGGGCCAAGGACCGCATGGTGCCCCTGCCGCCCCCGACCCTGGCGGTGCTGCGCGAGCACTGGAAGTCGCACAAGAACCCGCGCCTGATCTTTCCCGCTCTGGGGCGCGGGGGCAAGCAGGGCGCGACCGCTGAATCTCCCTTGGCCATAACCACCGTCGTTGGCGCCATGAAGGATGCGGTGCGCCAGGCCGGCATCACCAAGAGCTCCGTGCACATTCATACACTTAGGCATTATGCCACGCACCTCCTGGAGGAGGGGGTGAACCTGCGGGTGATCCAGCGCTACCTCGGCCATTCATCGATCGAGACGACCATGGTCTATCTCCATCTGACCCGCAAGGGGCATGATGACGCCGTCCAGATCATCAACCGCCTCATGGGGGAGATCCGCTGATGGGCGCCATAGCCGAGATCTTCCGCGAGTTCGCCCCCGAATACCTGCGCCGCGTCGGCGACGCCATGCCGCCGGAGCACAGGAAGGTGATCGACGCCATCCTTTTATGCCGCACCGAGGAGAACGGCAGCGTCGTCTACCGCTGCGAGGAGTGCGGCCTGAACCACATCCTGAACCGCTCCTGCGGCAACCGGCACTGCCCCCAGTGCCAGAGCCACAAGACTACGCAGTGGCTGGAGCGGCAGATGGAGCGCATGCTTCCGGGGCACCACTTCATGCTTACCTTCACAGTGCCCGAGGAGTTGCGCGACTTCATCCGTTCCCACCAGAGGCTCTGCTACGCTGCGCTCTTCGCCGCCTCCTCGGCGGCGATGAAGAAGCTCTGCCTCGACCCCAGGCACGTGGGGGGGGCGATCTGCCGGGCTTCTTCGGCGTCCTGCACACCTGGGGCCGGCAGCGCCAGTACCATCCCCACATCCACTATGTGGTCCCCGGCGGAGCGATCTCCACGGCCGACGGCAGCTGGCGGCGCAGCGGCGAGCATTTTTTCCTGCCGGTAAAGGCCCTGTTGTTGATAACCGGCAGCGATTTGAGCGGTTCGTCAAACACGGCACCACTGCGCAACCTGCCTGTTGAGCTCAGGCAGATCCTTTGGCTTCTGAGTGTGCGTCTCAAGGATTTCTCCCGGCATTACGGCTTCGTCATCCACCCATCCTTAATCGTTGGATGGTGAGTACGTAGTATGCAGTAAACAAGAAAGTAACCTGTACTTTTAGCCAGCTGATATTAATTGTATTTTTATTTTACCCTCCAGCGAACTGTAGGGGGGGGTAAGTATGAAAATTTCAAGAGCAAGATTGTTGCCAAGTAGCTGGCAAAAACCGCAATCGTCAATACTTTTCTCGGAGAGCAATTTCAAGGTCAAATACATTAAGAGTGAAAAAGATAAAGTAATGTCTTATAAATTAAGGCATAGAATTTTTTGTAACGAGTTAAAATGGGTACCAAGAAGAGAGGACAGTCAGGAAGTTGATAGTTATGACAAGGATGCAACAAGTATAGGAGTGTATAATGAAGCAGGAAATCTAGTTTCGATGGTAAGAATTATAGTTTCTGATAATACCTTCATGCTTGAGAAAGAATTTCCGTTTCTCCTTGCGGACGGTTATAATCTCCGCAAAGAAAGGGACACAGTGGAACTTTCCAGGCTGTGCGTTGCCCCAGAGGCAAGAAACGCCACTTTTGCAGACAACTTTGGACTTCACGTCATATCGATGCTTCTTTACAAGGGGGTCTATCATTGGTGCCTGGCTAACACTGTGCGCTACATATACATGGTCGTGGAGCAGAGGGTTTACCGGCTGTTATGTGCAAAGGGCTTTCCCTGCAAACTAGTTGGCGCCCCCGTAGTCATGCCGGACGGAGTGGAAGCTGTTTCAGCGATTCTTGATTGGCGGGAGTTTGAGATGGTAAATATCGTGAGACGGCCGAAACTTTTGGAATGGTTCAGTCGATATCAATCAAGCCGACCGACAAAGCTACGGCAACAGCGTGGATCCGACTCACTGCATCAAGCTTTCTCATAACATTATCGACATGGAACTTCACGGTCCGCTCGCTTATGGCAAGAATAGTAGAGATGTCCCAGGAGCTCTTGCCTTTCTTGATCCAGTTGAGCACCTCTCTTTCACGGATGGTAATGGTGGTTGATATCTTGTCTTTTTTCTCAACTGATAGGACTTGGCGAAAGGCTTGGTGAAGGTGAGGGGCAAGGAGATTCAGAACCAGTTCGTTGCGTGGCTCCTTCTTGATGGGGCCTGAAATGGAAAAGATACACCCTTCGGTCCTGAAACTATTAGTGATGCCAATTGCATAACCGTCTACGAGACGAAAGTCCAGAGCTGCTGAAAGGAACTTCGCCTCTACATCACAGGTATTGAAAGTATCTTTCCAGTACTGCAAGTTGTAATTCTTGAAATTTTCCTTTGTGATCGGATCCAGCAAATGAAAGTTGTTGGTTCGATAGGCGTCGAGCCATTCAGCGGGGTAGGAGAAATTTAATGTCTCATAGGCAGTTATGCAGCCGTGGTGGTTCAATTTAGCTAGACCGTAGACTGCATGGTCGAAACCGATGAGATCTCTGGTTTTATTTGCAATCCTCCCTGCTTCTGTTACGTTTGAGCAAGAAACGCACGAGTTGACAATCTCAAGCAGAAGGAAACAATCCTTTTTGGATAAAATCTCTGCTGCGCTGAACATAACTCCTCCAATCATATCATTTTAGATCATGTCATGTACCCGCCGGCAAAGCCGAGGGCTTGAGTTGTGCACGCCATTTAGATAGGGAAAACGCCTATATATCACCACGTGATATCGCAAGAGATAATCATGCGTGGGAACGACACAGCAAAGAGAAGCTCTTATCCGACGAACACTTCAGCGTAGACGGCACCCTCATCGAGACATGGGCTTCCATCAAGAGTTTTCAACCCAAGGATGGGCCGAAGTGCCTGGCCGACCATTTCGGCCACGACCCTGGAGGTAAGGTTTCCACATGTCAGTGTGCAGATGAAGCGAAACTTCCCCCGAACCGAATTCCTGGAAGAGAACCTTCAATATCTTCCGGGTACGAGAGCAGCCTCTTGCAACCGGAATCTACGTGGTAGACCGGTTCAGGAATTTGTCGCTCTTCTTTCGCCAGCAGATTTCGTCTGCCGACTGCGGTAAAGTGATTTTTGATTTTTCTTCTGCCCAAGGGATTCGTTCCGTTTTATGCAGCAGACTCGTCGCCTAGCGTAGAGGAAAATATGGCAATGCCCAACAACAAATCAAACATCCGCTTTATTAACACGAGTCATAAATTAACACAAGCTACTTTATCGTTACAAATGTAACTCATCAAATCTGGGAGGAGGCGGCCGTTAGGCCACCCCCTCCCAACAGAACTGATCGTACCGGCCAGGTAAGCCGCTCTTCGATTAGTGATTGAAGTTGTTTAGGTTACATCGTGAAGTCATTGAGAAATACCAGCCCTTGCGCCCTGAACCAGTAGAGGCTCATCACAAATCGAACCTCTTTGCGATTCACGGATCGCCACCTGTTCTTCTTGACCCAAATCTTATGAGCGTCTTCGGGTTTGTATCCCGAACGGATCATCATCCGCTGGAACTTATGCGGCTTTTTCCATTTCTTCAGCTGTGTGGAACGAAGCCGACTTCGAATCCATGAATCAAGGTCTCTGAATATGTTCTTGAACTCCTGGATTCTGAAGTAATTCACCCATCCCCTTAGGTACTCGTTCAGGCTCTGGACCAGCTGGTACATCGACAACGGGTTGTTTCTTTTAGTCAGCTCCCGGACTTTTCTCTTGAACTTAGTCCGCGCTTTCCCACTGACCCGGATTTTACCTCTGAGTATCTGAAAACTAAGAAAGGTAGCGCCCTTTATCTTGCAAACTCCGCTCTTTTCCTTGTTAACCGGAAGTTTGAGCTCGTCCTCAAGATAGCGGATGGTCCCTTCCATCACTCGGTTCGCGGCTCGCTCTGACTTTAGCAAAATCAGAAAATCGTCCGCCCACCGGGCAAAATTTTAGTCCTCTCTTCTCAAGTTCCTGGTCAAGTTCATCCAGAACGATATTCGACAGCATCGGTGACAGCGGGGACCCCTGTGGGCTTCCTTTCAGTGTCTTCACGAAAATCCCGTCCTCTATTACCCCTGCTTTTAACCTTTTAACGCCCTTGCTACCAGCGTTACCAGCCCTTCATAGCCCCGATAGGATATTCTTCTCCGATTAAGCTTTAGGATTAGATCGTGCAGTATCTCGTGGTGGGTAGAGACGGGCCTTGGGGTTATCACCTTGTGCTCGTCCCCCCTCGCAGAACCCGCCGTGCGGATTTACCGCAACGGGCTCCCCAGGTCGCACTCATTGGATGCAGGTCATAACGTCAGATGAAGGGTTGACACTGCATAAGGAAGCTCGAACCAGGCGCGACTCTTGAGGTAGCACCTCGTAACGAATGCCGTCAAGCTTCGGCTTACAGTGATGAAGTCCGAAGTACTGGTAGAAGCCACGAAGCATCGTCCTCAACTGACGCTGCTGGTCCCGCCGCATCCAATGCATATGCCTTTTAAGCCACTCCTTGGTCTTGGCAAGGAACTTACGAGGAATCCGTATCAGGGCGAACTTACCGCCTTGATCCACTCCACAGACATGCGTAAAACCTAGAAAGTCGAACGTTCCCGGTTTATCACCGGTCTTTGCCAGGTCAGCACGTACGAAACGCCCACAGCGCATAAGCCGCGTCTTTTCCTCCGCCAATTCCAGTCCGAAAACCATCAGTTTACATTATTGCATTTTTTAAAATGCCAGTGCCGGGGTTCGATCCAGGCTTTTTTGCTCCTGCCATTTTTTCTTCGGATTCGCCCAAAAGCACCTTCCCCCCCTCGTGATTATATAAATGGGGGAATCATGCGCAGACTTATCTTTGCGGTGCTACTGGGCAGTATTGTCAGTTCCAATGGGACGGCAAGCGCCTTCTGCTATGAGGAGGCGGGGACCATGTATGGCATCTCCCCCCTGCTCCTCTGGACCATCTCCAAGGGAGAGAGCAACTTCAACCCTGCTGCCGTTAACCACAACACCAACGGGAGCTTCGACTTCGGCCTCATGCAGATCAACTCCTCTTGGGCGCCGAGCCTGCGGAGGATCGGCATCCCGTGGGAGGCGCTCGCCGATCCATGCACGAACGTCAAGGTCGGAGCCTGTCGCACAGTCGGTAAACCAGGTCTACGCCGTCGTGGGTGAGGAGTTCGGCAAGAGCATCCTTGACAACACCAATACGAAGATCTTCATGCGCTGCTCCGACGCGGAGACGAGCGAATACGTCGTCAAGCACTTCGGAGTGCGAAACGTCCTGACGGGGATCTTCGGGTCGAATCAGGTAACGACACGTGAGGTGGAACAGGACATCCTCAAGGTCCAGGATATTCTGGGTCTCCAGCCTCGTGAATTCTACATGCTCACCTATTCGGGGAGGTTCAAGGGGACCACGCTCGATGCCCCTAATCCCAAATTGAAGATCATCTTCCCGGAAGCGCTGGCTGTCGTCTCATCGTTCAATTACTGCCGTTCCCGCGAAGAAACTCCATGAAAGGGGTATTCTTCGCAACCGCCGTAATCGGGACCGGACTCGTGTCTTATGCAGCCAGAAGCCTTTTTCGTCAGCTTGGGAACAACGCGCTCACGGGGGCGCCTCACCGCGAAAAGGTCGAGGAAAAAACTCTGGCCGAGGTGAGCAGGACCTGGAACGGTAAGGAAAGCAAAACGTTGAGCGGCAATATAGTCGACTTCCGCGAAATTGCCAAAATCTGGCGCGAGCCCGAATCTGAGCAGACCGATGCCCCCCTGCCCCGCCCTACTTTCAAACACGGAGAAATCGAGCATTTCTTCTCTGAGATGGTAGAGAAGCGACGCGGATTCCAGACCGTTTCTCCCGATTGTTCTGGCCGGGCAGAGCAACCTGGTGGACAACCTGCGTTACCGCAACTGTCTTCCGCTTGCAAGCCGAGTAGTTGCCAAAAGCCACTTGAAGGGAAGCGACCAGAAAACGATGGAGGAGTACCTGCGTCATCACCTGGCAATCGCGGGGGTAAGTCGGATGCTCTTTGACGAGGCGGCCGTCACCGCAATCCATCAAGGCTCCGGCGGCCTGTTCCGCAAAGCCAACCATCTGGCCCGGGGTGCCATCGTGCATCGGCACATGAATTTCGCGTGGCCTCTACGTGGCCTCCGGCGGGTACCAACTGAAAATTCGTGTTCAGGGTTTTAAGATGGTCTTAGGAACGAGACACAAAAGATAAGCCGGAAGCGGGCTGCCGCAAGGGTCAGGTGTCCCAAAGTTTCACTGTGCCTTCGATTGTTGCCTGCTGCTTCATTGCTGGATTTGGAAAATGAGGCCACGCGAGAGGCCACGCGCAAAGAAAAAGGACCTAGCCGGGTTTGGCTAAGTCCTTGAATTTCTTGGAGCGGGAAACGGGATTCGAACCCGCGACCTTCAGCTTGGGAAGCTGACACTCCAACGTTTAACGACCTATCAGGATGTTTCCCAACGCATCCCATCCCCGGCATATCTACTTGACTTTTAACGCTTCTTGCTTTATTTTTCTATCTGCGTGTTTCACGATTTCTCTCCTCCTGCCAACCACCAAACGGAAACAAAACGGAAACATCGGGTCCACGGAAACAGTAAAACGGAAACAAAACGGAAACACGAAAAGGAAGCGGAATGGGCAAACAGTTCACGGAAAAAGCCATTGCTGCGGCTAAACCTAAAAGCTCGCGATACTACCTTAGGGAGGGACGGGGATTCGCCCTGCAAATCCTGCCCTCCGGTGCAAAAGCCTTTGTATATCTATTCGAACTGAATAAGAGCAAAGGGTACGTCCTTCTCGGTCATTATCCCGATTGCTCCCTAGCCAATGCGAGAATAGCATATAACGATGCGTATAAGCTAGTAAAAAAGGGATTTGACCCTCGTGACCAGAAGAAAGCCGTTGCCGAGGAAAAGACAAAGGCGGCAAGAGAAGCAACGCAGGAAGCTGAGGCTGCCGCCGCTGCAGCGACCCATCTCGAAAAATACACCTTTGACACCCTTGTTACGGAGGGGGTGCCCGAGAATTTCGTTCCTACGACCGTTGAGCAGCTTGCCGGCGTCTGGTTCGTCAACTACTCGAAAGAAAACCATTCCGAACGTTGGCAAGGGTCCGCCGTGAGCTGTATCAAAGTCCATATCCTTCCGAACATAGGGCAAATGGAAATCGCGGCCGTAAGGCACAAGCATGCCGTAACGCTCATCCAGAAAATCGCTGCCACTGTGCCGGGCTCAGCACGCAATACCATGAAATTTGCCAGACAGATGTTCAAGTACGCCTGCCGCCAGGAATGGGCCGAGATTCAGCCGTTCATCGAGATTACGGAATCGGTGCCGAAGATTGCACCGAAAGCCGATGAGCGCCACCTTGATGATGACGAGGTCGTCAAGGCGTGGGATGAGATCAGCAAGTCGGCGAGTTCACGCGAAATCAAGCGTGCATTGAAGCTCATCCTCGTGACAGCGCAACGGCCAGGCGAGGTGGCTCAAATGCACCGCGATCAGATCAAGGGGAAATGGTGGACCATCCCGGCTGAGGTAGCGGGGAAGAATGAGAGAGAGCATCGGGTTTACCTAACGGACACGGCCCTCAAACTGATCGGAGATGGCAAGGACTACATCTTCCCCTCCGGGAGGGGAAAGCGAGGGCACGTTTCCCAAAACGCCCTGTCCCAGGCAATAAACCGCGGTTACTTGAGCGACGAAGTAGTGAAGGTCGTCGGCAACCGGAGCATCAAGGCCAGAAAGGAACCGTACTTCGGCATGAAGCCGTGGTCACCCCATGATCTTCGTCGCACCGCCCGCACAAATATGGCGCGGGTCGGGGTATTGGATGAGGTAGGCGAGGAGGTGGTGAACCACATAAAGCCTGGAGTTGTGGGGGTGTACAACAAGTACCGCTACGACAATGAGAAAAAAGAGGCCCTCCTCAAATGGGAAAGCCTTCTCCTTGAAATACTGAAAACCAAACCGGTCACTGCGGAAGATTTTGCTGTATGAAAACGGACGGAATCTGATGTGTATTTCCGCAATTGCGCACTCATTTAATTGAGGTATCGTTTGAAATGCATGCAGGTTCTCTCTGGGGGTATAATCCTTAATCCCGTAATAGTGATAATCCACAATCAAGCCGGGAGACATCAATGAGAAAGAAAAATAGCAAATTCTCCCTTCCCGCATCACTACTCACCCCCGAAGAAGTTTTCCTAAACCGGCGCGAATTCCTCAAGACAATGGGCTTTGTAGGCTTGCAAGCTTGGCCGCTCCTCGATGCCTGCACGAGTTTTGCCATGGATAGTCGTGAACTGGGCGGCACACTGATCAACCTGAAGGTGTTAAAGGCACAATCGAACGCCCGATACAACCTCGACCGTCCGATGACCGCCCGGATCGAAGCAGCGAAGTTTACCAATTTTTACGAATTCAGCTCTAGCAAACAGAATTGGAAATACGTAGAGCAATTCCTGACCCGCCCCTGGCAAGTAGCGGTGACAGGCATGGTAAAGAAGCCGCGGATATTTGACATTGATGAACTAATGAAGAAGATGCCTCTGGAAGAAAGGGCCTACCGTCATCGGTGCGTTGAGGCATGGGCCATGGCGGTCCCCTGGACGGGCTTTCCCTTCTCCGAGTTGATGAAAGAGGTCGAGCCGTTGTCCGGGGCTAGATATGTGAGGATACTTTCGTTCCTGAAGCGAAAAGAGGCGCCAGGCCAAAGAGGGCTTTTCACCACGACCCTTTGGCCTTACCACGAAGGGCTTTCTATCCAGGAAGCTGCCAATGAGCTGACGTTTCTCGTGGTCGGAATCTATGGCCATGAATTGCCAAAACAGCATGGCGCGCCAATACGTCTTGCAACCCCTTGGAAATACGGCTTCAAGAGTATCAAGTCAATTGTCGAGATCAACTTTACCGATCGGCAGCCCCCTACTTTCTGGAGTGAGATGGTCCCTGACGAGTACGGCTTCTGGGCCAATGTGAACCCTGACGTTCCGCACCCCCGTTGGTCGCAGAAGACAGAAAAAATGCTCGGTACTGGTGAGGTGCGGCCTTCCGTCATTTTCAATGGCTACGGCGATTATGTCTCTCATCTCTACTGGCCACCGAAGCGAGAATACTTTTTCTGATGCACTGCAGGAAAACATGGAGGGAGTCACAGTGAAAGTTAACAAGCCTTGAACACCCAGAGTCACGCTATACTCACCTTTTACCTGATGCGCCGTACACTCGGAAAGAGGCTCGAACGGCTCAAGCATCTGAACACAGTAATTTTTACCGGGGCGATCTTCCCCGATATCCCCATTTTCGCCCTCTTCCTTTGGTACACGCTGATCAAACCCACCCCCCAACAGGAAATCTGGAGGGAACTCTACTTCCATCCAAAGTGGCAGACAGCGTTTAATATCTCTCACTCGTTCCCCATCTGGGTTGCAGTCGGATGTTTATTTTTTCTCTTACGGATGCCGAGGGGCGCTCTCTTTTCCCTAGCGGCATTTCTTGCCGCAGCCGAGGACTTCTTCGTTCATCATGATGATGCCCATGCGCACTTCTTCCCGTTTTCCAGCTACCGCTTCCGATCACCGGTATCCTATTGGGACCCGGCACATTACGGTAATATCGCCTCGGTGCTGGAAGTGGCCTTGGTTGCTGCGGCATCGGTCTGGACCTTCCGCCGCCTGGAGACTCGATGGGGGAGAACTATTCTCGTTCTCGCCACTGTTTCGCTCCTTTTCAGCCACGGCATGTGGCGATTCATCTTCACGATCTTTTGATTGACGATTGGATTTGAGAATTGTTCAACTGACTAGACCATTTTCCATACTGAGGTGGCCGGGATTCGGAGAAAACCGATGAAGGTATCGAAAAGAGACTGGATATTTCTTGCTGTCATTATCGCTATACTTGGCACTCTCCTCGTGAGCACCGGCAAGGAAAAGGCCAAAAAAGTACCATATGATGATAAACATCGCCATTTCTACGAGGTCATGGAAAAAGTGGGAGACCGATTGGAAGCGGAAAAGGGATGTGCAGACTGCCACGGCTCCCAAAATCTTCCCTTGCCTAAGAATCACCCGCCAAAGGAACAATGTTTACTCTGTCACAAGCTTTCTCAATAATAAGCAAATATGGCTCAATTCCATTACTACTCACGTCAATAGTTACAAGAATCCGGCAACTTTAAGACAGCTGTTGGTCGCAATGGCTCTGTTAAACGGGTTTCGACAATATGCCCTAAGGTCATCGATGGTATCAATATCTTGCAGAGTTTCCAATAACGCTACTTCCAGGTGACGTTCACCGCATTTTTCAAGGGTTGACCGCAGCACCTGATCAGTACTCCAAGGGATATCGTGAAAGATGGTTGATTGGTAGGTGTCCCGCCTCAGTGCGATAAGGCAGTACCCGCCATCGACGGCAGGCACTACCGCAGCATCATGCGATTCAAGAGCAAGCGATGCGGCTAATACTGTTCGGGAGTCTAGTCCCGGAATATCGCTACCAATCAAGACCACCTGATCTACGTTTTCAGCAAAACACCGTTCAAAGGCGGATGCCATCCTTTCGCCAATACTGTCACCATTCTGAGCAATTACCATGGATGATGCTTCTGTCCACTCTTTGGGCAACTCACATCCATTCGTGTCATCATGAAACAGATAAACCGGAAAATCACATTCCTTAATATTGGACAGGATATCGGTCACCATGGCTCGGTACAGTTCACATGCGCCATCAATGCCCAAACTGGATGCAAGACGAGATTTTACTCGCCCCGGGACAGGGACTCTAACGAACAAAGCCACAACAGTTCTAATATTGGAATTTTTCATGCAACTTCTTCCCGAGATTCATATTTTCGTTCTTGATAGTCGATTGCCCAGAAGAATGGTGCGAGGATACCCATAAACCAGATGAAACATATACCCCCTACAAGTGCATTGAACACCGCGAAGTTTGTACATGGGCCAAAGACACGATCATGGAAGCGCAGAAAAGGATAGCGGCCTTCTCCAAGCAGGGAGCGCAACCAGACATCCATATAAAAGAACATCTGCCAGGAATTTTGCCGGATATAGCGTCCCAGAAGATAAAAGACACGAATCGAACCCCATAAGCCCCAGTCTTGGCGGATCAACCGCCAGATAAGGCCAAAGATCGGTGACAGTAAAAGCTTTCCAGTATCCTGCTGTACCCGATATACCCCTGGCGCGCGTAAGAAAAACGAATGAATACCGATACTGAAGAGCCCCATCATCATGCTCATCAGGATGTACCGACGGTGAAAACCTTCCATTTCAAACCGCCGTGCTGATGTCATCAGATATCCAGGGAGCGTAATCCATTTCCCTTGAGAGCGTATTTGTTCTGCAATGCGTTGATCTTCGAGAAACGGCAGGCTCTCATCAAATCCACCAAGATGATCGAAGAATGCCCTTGAAAGCAAGAGCCCCTGGTCACCATTCGTCGTGTTTGTCCGATTGAAAGCTGTTTTCTCTTCAATGTAACGATAGGCCCTCTCGTTACGATTCGTTGTACGCATGAACCGTAGGCTAAAGTGCCCGGCAATATCTTTGCCTCCCCCCTCTTCCATTTCCCTGCACAAAGAAACGACTGCTGTATTGAGAAGAAGTGGGGCATCAATGCGAGAATCTGCATGAAAAAAAAGCAGGTACTCGCCGGTTGCCTTCGCAGCGGCAGCGTTCATCTGTATCCCACGACCTCGTTTGGCCGAAACGAAATGGGCTCCGAATTTATCAGCAATCTGCCGTGTGGCATCCGAAGAACCACCGTCTCCCACAATAACCTCAACGGAAATAGCTTGCTGCCCATTGAGATCGGCCAGAATCGCGGGAAGATGCCCGGCTTCGTTAAGTGTTGGAATAATGACTGATAGTTTCGGAAAATTCATAGATTATTTCTTGACCACGAATTCGATTGCCGTCCGTACGCCCTTTGCATCTCCGGCTACCTTTCCACCTTCCGGATCTGCTCAGCGAATACTTTCGTATCACTGGTCGGAAGCCGGCAGCTCTTGTTTTCACATACATAGGCGGTGGCTTTCCCCCTCAAAGCCCTTTTCTCTCCAACGAGCGGAATGACCTTGGCGATTGCCTTCAGTTCCTCCCCCTCCGTGACCACCGTGATAATCCGATTAGGAAGGAATTGGTCCCTGAAGACCTTGAGCAGAGAAGAGGCCGATTCCTTGTTTCCTTTGGGCGCCACGATGATAATCTCTTTGGGGGTATCCAGGTAAAAGTCGACCGAGAGGAGCATCTCCGAAAGAGAGGTCGGCTCAGCGCCAAGTGCTCCCGAAAAGGACTTCAGCGCCTTTTCTGCGCGTTTCCGATAACTATCGTTTGTTGTGAATTCAGCGAGTCGGAGCAGGTTCAGAACCTGGACGGAATTCCCCGACGGAACAGCCCCGTCGTTGGCCGGTTTTTCCCGCGCAAGCAATGTTTCATGGTCGTCAGCGGTCGTGAAAAACCCGCCGTTGTCCCTGTCCTCGTAGTGTGCTTTCAAGACATCGTCCAGCTTTATCGCACGTTCCAACCACTGGGGATCGTTGGTCGCTTCGAACAGATCGAGCAGGGCAGCAACGAAGAACGAATAGTCCTCCAGATACGCATTGCCCCTGGCCTTTCCGTCCTTGTAGCTGCGGAAGAGTTTCCCGTTAACGTAACTGTTTTCAAGGATGAACCGGGCTGCCTTGATCGCTCCCTCGACATAATGGTGATCGTTCAGTATGAGTCCTGCGCGAGCGTATGCTGAAATCGTCAGACCGTTCCATGCGGTCAGGATCTTTTCATCCCGCAGCGGCAGAGGGCGGCGGTTCCTTGCCTGGTACAGGAGTTCTCTCGATTCGTCGATTATTGCCTGCAGCTTCGTTTCCGGAATCTTGAGACTTCGGGCGATCGCCGCCGGGGATGGCGGCGCGTGGAGGATGCTACGCCCCTCGAAATTGCCGTGATCTGTTACCCCGTAGTACGCTCCAACGACCTTCGCCCGATCTTTACCAAGCACCTGCTCAAGCTCCTTCGGCGTCCAAGTAAAAAAGTACCCTTCCTCCCGATGCCCGCTCGGCGCAATGCTGTCAGCATCGGACGCGGCATAAAACGCCCTGCTCGGAGAGGACATGTCCCGTTCGAGATAGCGGAGTATTTCACGGGTAATCCGTTCGAAATCCTTGTCTTGTGTCGCTTGATACCCCTCCAGATAGGCTATGGCAAGGAGGGCGTTATCGTACAGCATCTTCTCGAAATGGGGAACAAGCCACTTGTCATCCGTCGAATAACGGTGAAAGCCGCCACCCACCTGGTCGTACATGCCGCCTGAGGCCATCTTTTTCAGGGTCAACTCCGCCATGTTGCGGAACTCTTCTTTTCCGGTGCGCCGCTGGTACCGGAGGAGGAATCTCACCGGCAGGCTGCTCGGAAACTTCGGGGCACCTTGGAGACCGCCGTTTACCGCATCGAAGTGACGCTGGTATGCTTGGGCGGCACTGTGCATTGAGTTGGCAGACGGGAGATCTTTCCCTTCTTCTGGCGAGAGTGCCTGTGTCATAGACTGTACCAACTCTTGACTGGCTTCTGCTATCCACTCTGGCTTGGAAGTATAGGCCTCTTTCATTGATTTCAGTACAGTCATCAGGTTTTTAGGAGAGAAATAGGTTCCGGCGTAGAAAGGCTTCCGGTCAGGCGTCAGCCAGACGTTGAGGGGCCAGCCACCCCTGCCGGTCACGGTCAACGCCGCATTCATGTAGATGGCATCCAGATCCGGCCGCTCCTCCCGGTCCACCTTGATGACGACGAAATTTTCGTTCAGGTAGCGGGCGATTTCCTCATCCTCGAACGACTCTTCTTCCATGACATGACACCAGTGACATGTGGAATAGCCGATGCTGACGAGCACAGGGCGGTTAAGCTTCCTGGCCAGTTCGAACGCCTCATCTCCCCACGGAAACCAGTTGACCGGGTTGTGGGCATGCTGCAGAAGGTACGGACTCGATTCCAGGAACAGGCGGTTGGTGTACATCGCCCAGCCGTCCGGCCGGAGGTGTTTTGTCCTCGGATGGTAATCCTTGCCACGCTGCGTTCTCACCTCCTCAAACTTACCCAGAAGCGTCTGGTCGAAAGGCAAAGCCCCGGGAAGAGTGGCATACCCTGTTTTTCCAATGCTCGAACTGGCCGACTCTGGGTTACTCTTTTCCTTGGGGGTACATCCGGAGATGGCCATGGCTGAGGATACCTCGAAAATAGCGAAGAGAAGGGCCAGAATAAAATAGGAAAATCTTCTCGATGTAGTCAGATTTTTCATAGCTGGGACACCCCTGTGTGATCGACATTTACTCTGCATTCACTTAGAAACAGCCAGTCGGGTCAGGAGAAGCGAGAGACCTGCCAGGAGAAGATTCTGCCCAACCGTCATCCACGACAGGGGACGCGCAAAATAGGCGCCGAAGCATCCGCAGTTTATGATGGGAATACCACGCAGAAGGATGTAACTGGCAAAAGAGGCGTAGATGCAGTGGAGGGCCAGTGATGATAATGCAGCGAGACGGAGGCGACGACCCCAGAAAAGCCAGAGTCCAACGATCAGCTCAGAGGTACTGATGGCCAAGGCAGCCGGCCAGTGCAGACCCTGGGGCAAAATACGGTAGGAGTGGAGAACCGCCACAAACCCCTCCAGGTTCATGAACTTAGCGATACTAGCCGCTGTCAGAATTAGTCCCAATACTATTCTCAGTGCAAGTTTCATAGTTACCTACCTCCTCCTGATGCCTGCATTGTCCAGTTGCTTCAAAAGTTCCTTGAGAACTGTCAACGTGTGGGTACAGATTGTTCATCGGTACGGGTCAGAGCCGGGCTCAGCTATCCGGTTTCAGTGGCTAGAAACACCACATCACTCAATACCGAACTCCTTTAGTTTGCGTCGCAGGGTTAGGCGGTTGATCCCTAACAGGTCTGCGGTCTGGGTCTTGTTGTTTCCGGATTGGCGGTAGACCCGGAGAATATGCTCCCGCTCCACTTCGGAAAGAGTTGTGATCGGTCCGGAATCGGTAAACCCAACGACCCGTCCGGCCCCTAATATGAAATCAGTCGCCGTTATTTCTCCTCCCTGGTGGAGCAGGACTGTCCGCTCCATGACGTTTCGCAGTTCCCGGGCATTACCTGGCCAGTGATAGGAAAGGAGTTTTCGCTTCGCCTCCTCGGTTAACCTGCACGATTTTCCCGGGGCTCTCGCCAGGAATTCCCGAAGAAAAAGCTCCGTCAGTGGCAGAATATCCTCAGTACGTTCCCGAAGCGGCGAAATGACGAAAGGAAAGACGTTTAGTCGATAGTAGAGATCCTCCCGGAACTCGCCGGTCTTGATTCGTTCCTGAAGGTCCCTGTTGGTAGCTGCAACAATTCGCACGTTGACGGCGATCGGACGTTGCCCCCCTACCCTGGTAATAGTCCGGTCCTCCAGGACCCGCAGAAGCTTGGCCTGAAGACGAACATCCAACTCGGCGATCTCATCAAGAAAAAGAGTCCCACGATGGGCCAGCTCGAACATCCCCTTCTGAGTTGTCCGGGCATCAGTAAAGGCCCCCTTCTCATGCCCGAACAATTCACTTTCGAGGAGAGTCGCCGGAATAGCGGCACAGTTTAGTTTAACCAGTGGCCCCTCGCATCGCTCACTTCGGTAGTGAATCGCTTCGGCCACCAATTCCTTGCCGACCCCGCTTTCTCCCAATATCAGCGCTGTGGTGGCATCGGAGGATGCCACAAGATCAATCTCGCGCCGCAGTTTTGCCAGCGCCGGGGAGTCTCCCACGATCCGGTCGAGGGAATGACGCAGCCGCTGTTTCTGCCCTTGCCGGAAGGAAGTGACCTCTTCCCGCAACTCTCGCGTTTCGAGCGCTCGTGTTACAGCAAGCAAGATTTCATCAAGATCGAACGGCTTGTTGACGTAGTCGTAAGCCCCCAGCTTCAACGCCCGGATCGCTGTCTGGACTTCGGGAAAAGCGGTGACCACGATAACCGGCGGTGCATCCGGTCCACGCAGCTCGGCCAGGAGATCGAGGCCAGATCCATCTGGGAGCCGCAAGTCAAGTAACACCAGATCGAAGCACGACCGGGAAATATCCTGACGGGCTTCGACCAGGTTCGTCGCTCCCTTGGTCTCGAATCCTTCGTCCCGGAGGAATTCAACCAGGCCCTCCCGTACCTCTGGCTCATCATCTACGATCAGAATTCTGTGCCGCATTCCGTATCACTTTCCGGGAACAATACCTCGGCAACCACTCCTCCGTCGGGATGATTGGCAAGACCGACTGTCCCTCCCAATTCGTTAACCAACTGCTTGACGATAGCCAGACCAAGACCCGTCCCCTGTTCCTTGGTGGTGAACAAGGGCTCGAAGATCTGTTCAACGATCCCCTCGGGAAGACCTGGGCCGCTGTCCCGGATGGCAGCCCATACCGTGCGACCTTTCAGCCGAGCCAAGACCGTCACCGTTCCTCCATCGCCAGCTGCCTGTAGGGCATTGAGGATAAGGTTCATGAAGACCTGGTGAAGGTGCTGTTCCGGAGCGCAGACCGGCAAGGGGAGGTCGGGCAGATCCAGTGAGAGAGTGATGCGTCTCCGGTCCGCCTCCTCTCGCAGGATGAACTCCAGCTCCCGTAAAGCCTGAACGAGATCGACCGTCCGCGCCCTGGCGCCGGCAGGGGGGGTGACGTAGCCAGTCAGGTGGGTGAGGAATTCGGCGAGCCGGTCAACGAGCACCAGCATGCGCTCCAGGTCTCCCCGCAACGGCTCGTCCGCGGTCTTCCTGCGGAGCAGCATCTGGAGGCGCATCTTGAGGCCCGCCAGCGGATTGCCGATCTCATGGGCTACGGTTGCCGACAGCATCCCAAGGGAGGCGAGACGATCCGCCTGGATCAGCTGTCGCTCCAGCTTTTGCATCCCCCTGCGGGCCGCCTCCGCACCAGCCTCAGACTCCCGCAACTCCTCCACCTTGATGGCTACCTCATCCTGAAGGCTCCGGTTCCACTGCTCGAGCTTTTCCCGTGACGATGCCAATGAAAATGCCATGTCGTTAAGGGCCATTGCCAGCTCGCCAAATTCGTCGCGACTGGCAAGTGGCGACCGACTATCGTAGTCACCAGCCGCCACTTCTCCGGCTAACCGGGAAAGCTCCCGAATGGGACGACTGAAGCTTCTGGCTGCGAGGACAGCCAGCCCCGCTGCCAGAAGGACCAGCGGGAGCGCCACTAAAAGAATGGCTCGATGCAACTTGGAAATATCGGCGAAAAGAACGGTACGGGGATATATCTTGGCCAGACTCCAGACCTTGCCTGGTCCCGCATGCACCGAGACTGCGGCTAGCAGGCTGTTGCCGACAGCTTGAATGTGCCCGTCTGCATTCCCCTTTTGAGCATTGTGTCGAATTCCGGCGAGATTTCCAAGCCCCCCCTCAGCGCCAGCCCGAAAACGGGGAGTACCGGTCGCCTCCTCCATCTCGACAAAACGTCCCGCTTCATCGACAAGCACGACCCTGATACCGGGCGAAGGTTTCAGCCGGGCAAGAGGACCAAGCATCTCCTCGCCGAAAACGTTGATTATCACCACCCCCCGCACCCGCCCGGAGTCGTCTCGGACCGGTGTAGCCATCCGAGTCACCAGACGACGTGGTTCCTCCATCTGGCCATGTTCGATATTGAAATCGAGAGGAGATAGATAGACCGTCCCCGGTCGCGTTGCCAGCGCCTCCCGAAAATAGTATCGATCTCCCTTGTACTGGAGGCTCTTACGAGGAACAAGCCGGAGATGTCCATTTTCGTTGTTGACCCGGATATTTTCCATGCCATCCGCTGCAATGAAGCGGACCTGGTAATACGCCCGTTCCGCCGCCATGGCCCGAAGAAACTCCTCTTCCACCCCGCGCCATTCGGCCTCTGTCATCCGGCTTTTCAGGCGTCTTTCCAAAAATCGGGAGAGTGACAGAACATCACGCCGCACGCCTGCAAGGTACACCTCGATAGAGCCGGCAGCGGTTTCCACCTCAATGGCAAGTTCCTGTGAGATCCGGTTTTCAAGAAGGCGTTCTGCCCGATTTGTAACAAGCAAGGCAAGCACGAGCATGGGGATAAGGGCAAGTCCAATGAAAGCGACAAGCATCTTTGCCCGGATCGGAAAACGAAAACTGGGAGAGTCTATGTTATGTCCGTCGTGAACATTCATAAAAAAATGTGGAAATAAGAGAGAGGGGGACGCACCTGGCGTCCCCCCCCACGACTGCGTTCAGTGCTGCTATTTCCCTGCAGCCTTTTTCAGAATAGTATCAATGGCCTTTCGGTGCAGTTCATCGGTAGGTGCCGTCGCCTTCCCTTTTGCCTTTTGCCAGACCTTGGGGTCGGCCCCGTGGCAGGAGACACAAGTACCGGTACGATCCATTTTTTGTAATTCCGCTTTATTGAATGGGCGGGCGCCTTCATGGGCGGTCTCCTGGAGCTGCTTGCCGTTCTCGTCAACAATCCGCTCCAACTCGAAATCTATGGGGAGCCCATTTTTCTTGCTGTCGTAAATGCCGCTGCCAAGCCCCAGGGCCTTGCTGTTCATGTGGCAGTCGGCGCAACTCCGGGCTTCCTTGGTGACCGTGTGGGGTTGGATCGGGTTTGTACCGATGCCGCTCGTGCCGTCTTTGGTTGTGTAGACCTTGTTGCTGACGATCCCCTTTTCACCGTCCACCTGGGTGAATATTGCCTGGCAGCCCGGTATGAAGGGACTCACCTTTCCTCTGGAGTTGATGCCGAGAACCGGGTTTTCCCAGCGAAGGTAGGAACGGGACTCGTCCCAGTCATAGGCGCTGCTCTGCCGGTTAGCCTTTGTCCCCGCCTTGCTCGGATCGTCACTCTTCTTGTCGCTTAGCCAGTCGCCGCCAGCCTTGCCGACATTCTGCCTGGCGTGGCAACCATAGCATTGCGGCGCCCACTTGGCATGGCAGCCATAGCATTCGACCTTGTTCATATGGGTGGGAATCGCCACCATGGCGGCGTACCCTTCGGATTTGAACGAAATATCGGCGATCTGGGGCACAAGAAGTTTCTTGCCGGTCACCTTGGCGGTGAGAACCACCTTGCCATTTTCCTTCTTCATGTTCGAGAAGGGGTTCCCCCAGGAGGTCTTTAGATCGGAGCGCTTCTTCATGGTGCCGTGGCAATCCTGGCACTGGATTTCCACAGCCTGCTCACGCTTTTCATAGATGTTGCCGTCGCCGTGGAGGTCCTGCTTGGTGTGGCAGTCGATGCAGGCAAGCCCCTTGTCATAGTGAACGTCGGCGGAGAGGTGATTGTAGTTCTTGCCGTGCAGCTTACCTTGTTTGCCGCCGCTGGCGGTGTAGGGGGTACCGTAACCGTCGCTCTCCATGTCGCCAATGTAGCTTACCCCGGTTCGGCCGCCCCGGTTGTGGCAGTGGAGACATTGATTGACAGGAATTTTCGTGGTGATCCGGTGGAAGCGGGGGCGGTCCTTGGTTCCCTTCGGGATCGCCTTATCATTCCCCTCGTAGGCACCGGCATCGGAGTAGAGAACGTGGCAGGCTGCACAGCCGCTAGCCCGGTAGTCACCGTCCTGGGGATTGCCGCCGGTCCATAGGTGGCAGCGAAGACACTGGTTGCGCAGGTAATCGTCTGCCGGTGAGTTTGCAGGTCCCTCGGGCTTCTTCGGATCGTATGAAGGGAGCCCTTTAAGAGACTTGACACCCTTTTTTGCTCCAGGGTTCTCGACCGGCTGATTGGCGTAGATCCCTTCGCGCCCTTGGGCACCCCAGGCGTAACGGGTGCCGCTGATCTTGCCGGCGCTCGTGGCATGGAGTGACTTCATTGCGTTCTCCAGGTCCTTCGGGTGGCAGGTGCCACAGGTCTTGGCCGCGACCCGCAGGTCGGACGGGTTGGCGTACATGCCGGCATGGGCCTGCTGCTTGTCAACGACGTCTCCATTCCCCCGGTGGCAGTCCGTGCATGAAAGACTACCCATCACCGGCCCATCAGCAATCTTTTCGATCCCATCGTGGCAGGTAAGGCACTTCTCTGCTGCTATCGCCCATATCGGAATACTTAACTGTGCAACAATCAGCATGGTAAACATAAAACGGTTCATGATCAGACCTCCAAGAGAAAAATGTGTTGACTGGAAGATTGCATGATGTTTGCCAATTATTTTAACCATGAAACCAACATATTACAACTGAGCGACATACCAGTCTGGTACAATATTAACCAGCGCAATGGTTCAAATACTGCCAGCAAGATAGCTTCGCAATAAAAACAGCAGCAAGGAAGAAATGGCTTATGACCGGCAATGCGAAAACTTAACAGAAGTCAATCTAGCGCTCCGTCGAGAGAGTGATTTCACCATACCATGCCTCAGCACTACCACCGGTATTGTCGGTATCAGTCATTATGGCGATTGCTTCTGCTTCTTGTGGGCTCTCCCCAAACAAAAGACGGTAATCTGCAAGCAGATCCCGCTCCTCAGTGACCCATTGCCCAGCCTTCCCATTTCCTGACTCTACAGCCACCATCTTCGAATCGGCGGCATAAGGGCTAGATACAGACTCACCCTTGGGCAGCCTGTTTGCCCAGATATAGTTGATTGCCCTCATCTGCCAGAAGTGACGACCGGGGAAAACGATATAGATCCGCGCGGCATAGTCATCACCCGTCTTGGACATCTCATCTCCCCCTGCGACGGTTTGTGCTATTTTCCAGGACCAGCGCAAGTAGCGATATTTCGACGGGTCAAAACGAATCTTTCTGATCAAACCTGATGCAGAAGCAAGGCTGGTCGCCTTGACGACGGTTCGACCATTTTCTTGCATTAGTCGGTACGCAGTGGAGCCCTTGAATTTTTTAATTTCCCAATCAAATAATCCAGTGGTACGGAAATGGCTGACATCGATTTCCTCTGGCCAACTCAAAACTACTGAGGAAACTATAGCAACTGCAACTAGGCAGCTGATAATAAGAACCTTACATGGACGATGCTTTATAACGATAAAAGGCATGTCTGATCCCAGTATTTATTTATTTCAACATAAGTAGTCACACGGCCATAGGCTGCACGTATCAATTCATATTATGATTATGCGGATATAGTGTCATCGGAACACCGACTTGTTCAAGGCCCCCTGATTCAATCCAGCCAAGGGTTGAGTAAGTTGCCTGAGTAATCAGTTCAGCTGAATGTGAAAGATCGTAGGGTGAAACAGCCATCGGGCAAAGTGGTGGTACCGCCTTTAATTCCGCTTTACCGGCAAGCATTACCAGGTCGGTCGCCAATTGTCGGGCAATGATCAGATTCATGGCCTGAAGCACTATAGGAACGGCGCCACGCGGTGGAGTCTTGAGAGCACAGGCAAATCCCGTGGGAAGAACTATAACCCTGGTAGCACCCAAATCGATGGCAGTCGAAATAGGTGTATTATTGGCAACACCTCCGTCAACAAGGAAACGATTTTCAACGACAACTGGTGGAAATATGGCAGGAATAGCAGTGCTGGCAAGCAGCGCTGTTGACACTGGCCCCTTCGAGAATACCACTTCCTGACCTCCGATGATGTCAGTAGCTATGATATGACATGGCACAGCAGCCTCTTCCAGCATGCGATACGGAAGATTATTCTCGAAAAGTTTGTGTAATCCTGCGGGTTCCAGGAGATAGTCATGCCGTAGAGACAACCGGAGCAGTCCTCTCATGATCGAGAATGGGAAAATTTCTCTTCCGCTGAGTCCACTCCAGATAGTTGCGAGCTCATGGAGGCCTTTTTCATCAGGACGGCCGGCAAAATATGCGCCGTTGATGGCGCCTACTGAAGCTCCCACAATGAAATCGGGATGAATCCCCGCTTTCGTAAGCGCTTTCAGCATTCCCACCTGCACTGCTCCAAGACTGCCACCTCCCGCTAAGACAAAAGCAGTTTTTGATTCTGTGCGGGTATCCATATATTTCCTCCTTTAAAATACCTGAGAGGGTTCAGGAGAGTTTCGAGTAGCTTCGATAAACTCCCCGATAGCCGCATGGACAAGTTCGGAACCTGTCCCTGAGAGTATCCCGTGTCGATTGAATTCAAATGTCTTGTATGACTTACGGGCTGTCCCCAATAAATCAAAGAGCCGCCTTGTTCCTTTTTGATCGACAACGGGATCGTCCATGGACTGTACAATCAGGACAGGGATCGTGATATCAGGCAATCTGGCCTCAAGATCCACCATGAATTGTTCCAGTGTCACCAAACTTGCTACCGGAAGACGATTGTAATTTACCTCTGGATGCTCTGGGACTATTTCGACGAATTCCTTTTTCCCGTTGGTAAAATCAAGGTAATCCATCAAGCGGTTCCAAGTGTCAATTACCGGGGCAAAACGAGAAGATAGATCCTGCAATTTCGTAGGCGGGCAGACCGCAAAAACTGCGGAAACGCATCCTTGATGCCTGACTGTACCATCAAGAGCCAACCCCCCACCGAAGGAAAATCCACCGACGATCACGCGCCTGCACAGTCCGCTCAATGCGGCAATGCCCGTATCGACCGAGTTTCTCCACTCTGCGGCAGACCGGCCGGCAAGATCGTCTGCAGATGTGCCGTGTCCCTTGACTCTGGCAACGTAAACCCAGTAGCCTTGTTTTCCTAAATAGTCTGCCAATTCCGACAATTCGCGGGGGGCAGCCATGAAACCATGAATCAGGAGAACTCCCGTTTCACAAGATGTCCCTCGGATAAGAATCGGCCGACCGACATCGCGTCCCTTAGTCTCGCCTGGTTTAAAAAAGATTCGATAATCTGCCTCGAATTCCCGTTCCGCTTGGCGTAGCAGTCTATTCGAATGGAATTTAGACCCGGCATGACGGAGCAGCCAGACACACTTACGTATATACGACTGCAATTTTGAGAAGGATAAAACATTTTGGGATGGAACCAATGTCATCCTCCTCTCTGGATTTCAGAATAGTCCAGATTTCAGCAATCCCGGTCTGTTCGTCATCAAGGAATCGACCCCCAAACCGGCATAGCGCTGTGCCTCACTCACCTCATCAACAGTCCAGACATGCAGCTCCCGTCCCATTCTCCGTACTTCACCGACAAACTGTTCATCAAGCATGGTGTGATTCTGAGAAGACAGCCCGACAACGCCACTTTGGGTAAGCGCGTCAATGATATCATCCTGAGTTGGCTTCCATACTTCATCACGATTGTTTCTCGTATATTCGACATTCAGACAAACCCCAATTCCGGACATCATTGACGACAGCGTTCCAGCCAACTCATCGTCAAAGACCAGGAGTCTGATATTCTCCATTCGTACATTCGGACGTCGAAGGATGTCCCGCAAATACGGAACGATCTCGACTCCGCATTTTATCTCGATGAATATCATTCTCCCCTGCGGCATGATAGCCAGAACATCTTCAAGAGTAGGAATACGCTCTCCAACCCAGCCAGAACCTTTCCACCATCCGACGTCGAGGAACGCGAGCTCTTTCAACGTGGCATCCTTAATCGGGATATCGATACCGGCCGTTCGTCGGGTCGTCTCATCGTGCATACAGATTATCCGACAGTCCCGTGTCAGCCTGAAATCCGCCTCGATGCCGTCAGCCCCCTGCGCAAACGCGAGACGAAATGCGGCCAGGGTGTTTTCCGGCGCATCATGCGAGGCACCGCGGTGACCAATGATGAGTGGCCATTGTGACGACACCCCGTCTCAATGCCCCTTGTAGAGGCCGTCAATTTCCGCTGCAAAATGTAACATTATCTGTCTGCGACGAATTTTCAAGGTTGCCGTCAACAACCCCTCGGCAGCATCCCAGGGGCCAGGTGTCGGTCGTACGCGTCTGACTTGCGCATACCCCGGGAAATGAAACATCCTTTCACCGATTCTTGCCAAAATCACCTGCTCGGCATGACTGTCGAGCATAGAAATATTATTATGGTTCATATCTCCACTGTTGCCGTTTAAGCGATTCCATTCCGCTTCATTCAACACCACCAAAGCCGAAAGATACGGTTTCCCCTCACCGACAACCAGCACCTGGTCAAAGAGTGGGTCCGTGGCAATGGCCTGTTCGATATCGGCCGGCGGGACTTTCTCTCCATTTGAAAGGACGATGATATCCTTGATCCGCCCCGTGATGGTGATATGTCCTTCATTATCAATGACAGCCTGGTCACCGGTGTGAAACCATCCCTTGGCATCAATCACCGCCTCCGTTGCGGAAGGATTTTGCCAGTATCCCGCCATGACGCTGGGACCACGAACGAGCAGTTCACTATTCTCGGACAATTTAACCTCTACCCCCGGCAAAGTCTGTCCGACGGTATCGGGGCGATTGTCGGCTACCGTATTGACTGACACCACCGGGCTTGTCTCCGTAAGACCGTATCCCTGCAGGATATTGAGCCCAAGAGCAATAAATGTCTTCGCTACTTCCTGGTTCAGCGGTGCTCCGCCACAGATCGCGAATCGGATACGGCCGCCAAGCGTAGATAATACCTTCTTGGCTACCATCCGGTTAAGAATCGGCCAGAGCAACTGCACGGGCGACCAGGCACCACGATGCTGCTTCCGGAGAAAACGCGTCCAACCGACCTCGACTGCCAACCTGAAGAGCAAGCGTTTCCATGAAGGACCGTCCGCCAGCCGCTCAAGAATCCGCTGGTGAACTCGCTCGAACACTCTCGGTACGGATACGATAACGGATGGCTGCACTGAGGTCAGATCATCAGGGAGTTTGTCAAGCGAACGTACATGGGCGACACAGGCCCCAGCCATCATCGTCATGTAGTAACCGACTGTCCGTTCAAGGGTATGGGAAAGCGGCAGAAACGAGAGGAAGAGATCATCGGGGTAAATCGGTACCCTGCTGAGCCCTGCATAGGTATTTTCAAGGATATTGGCATGGGTCAGCATCACACCCTTGGGATTGCCGGTAGTTCCCGACGTATAGACGATGGATGCGAGCCCATGAGACTCACACACCCCCGGATCAAAACCTTTCGTCTCCGTTGGTAACCAGTGCTCAAGCTCAACGAGTCGTAGATCGCAGTCCCTTTCGCAGGCAGGCAGCACCGTAACGATGCGAACAAGACTATCGAGCCGGTGATGCACCTCTCTGATGCCTTCCCACTGAGGAACGCCATCGATAAGAAGCAGTCGCGCACCGGTTTGTTCGATGATGTAGGCAAAGTTATCGGGTCGATCATTGACAAAGAGCGGTACGGTCACCAGCCCGAGCCCCATGGCGGCCTGGTCAAAGGTAACCCATTCAAGGCTGTTCCGGAGCATAACCGCAACACGCTCACCTGGCAGCAACCCTTCCCTCCGGAGTGCAGCCTGCCAGCGGCCAGCCAGGGCAGCCGCCTCTGCCCAGGTGGTGTCTTCGCAACAGCGGTCCTGGAGGTCGAACCTGCGATAGGCACACGCACCGGTACTGCGCCTAACCCTTTCCTGAAAAAGGGCCGGCAATGTTGCAGCGATATCAGGCGAGATGAAATCAGTCGTCCTGATCATTGTCGGAAGTCTCCAGGGCAATGAGGCTCGACCATCCTTCGTCGGGCGAAAATCTGTTGCCATGCTTCATAACCAACTCGTCCAGGCGGGCAAGCACCGATGCTGCCCCACGGGTAGAAATATACTGCATGGGACCTCCCAGAAATGGTGCGAAACCGGCTCCAAAAATGACTCCGGCATCCAGCATGTCCGGGCTACTTACTACCTGCTCCCGCCAGCAGGCCACCGCTTCATTCAGGAGTCGTAACATCATCCTGGATTCGATCTCTTTATGAGCACCACTCTCAGCGGAACTTTTAGTGTCCGAGTCGCCAGTGTAATTATAAAATCCCTGTCCGCTTTTGCGGCCCAGATGACCGTCCGCTACCATCTCACGGAGTTTTTCCGGTACCTCCACGGCAAAATGCCGCGAGAGGATTGTCGCAACCGAAAGGCAGATGTCGAGGCCAACCGTGTCGGCCAGGCGAATCGGCCCCATCGGCATGCCGAAATCAGTTGCGACCCTGTCTATAGTAGCGGGGGAGATCCCTTCATTGACCATGGTCACCGCTTCCAGCAGATACGGCAGCAAAATCCGATTGACGAGAAAACCGGGGGAACTCGTGACCGGGAGGGGCAACCGTTTGATGGTACGCACGAACATCGCTCCCCGCTTGACCGCTTCAGGGTCCGACTGTTGCGATGACACCACTTCCACCAATTGCATCCTGTCAACGGGGTTAAAGAAGTGCAGGCCGATCAACCGTTCAGGCCGGTCAAGGGCACTGGCCAGTTCCTGAAGCGGTATGCTCGACGTATTGGTGGCAAGGATCGCACCTGGCCGCATGCGTGGTTCAAGCTGCCGGTAAAGTTCACGTTTTGCGTCTGCATTTTCGAAGATCGCCTCGATCACCAAGTCGGCGCGAGCAACGCCATTACCGGCAGGATCGGGGGCAAGCCGGTCAAGTGCCGCCTCAATGGCGCGTCTCTCCTTCAGTTGGCGAGTAAAGAGAGCCTTACCCCGCTTGACAACCTGGCCAAGCCGGTTTGTATCAAGGTCCTGAATGGTTACGTGCATTCCCTGGAGGGCGCACCAGATAGCGATATCCCCCCCCATATTGCCCCCACCAACCACATGGACTCTTTCGATCTGGTTCGATTCCAGACGGCCGGTCGACTTTAACTGCTCCTGGAGCAGAAAGACGCGCACAAGGTTCCTGGCCGTGCTGCCGGTAATCAGGCTGGCGACCGATGCGGCCTCGGCGGCATAATTTGCCGTCTCATCGTCGGTAAATCTCTGCCAGAGATCGATCAGCGCATAGGGCGCGGGATAATGCCGGCGATCGGCCTTTTTTGAAACAGTACGTCGCAGATATGTGGCTACCAGTTTTTTTGCAACAGGAAGTTCGGCCAGACGCTCCTTCAGAGGCAGCTTGCGAACAGGTAAAGGCGCTGCAGCTATGGCACGGGCCGCGTATTCCAGGTGTCTCTCAGGAATAGCGTAGTTCACCAGACCAATTTTGACTGCAGCCTTGGCAGCCAGAGTCTTTCCGGTCAGCATTAATTCAAGGGCGGTCAGAGGACCGACAAGGCGTGTCAGCCGCACTGTTCCACCAAAACCGGGATGAATACCAAGCTGAACCTCGGGTAGGCCCAGACGGGTTGCCGGATCGTCGCTGGCAACCCGGTAGCGGCAGGCCAAAGCCAGCTCCAGTCCTCCCCCCAGGCAGAACCCGTGAATCAGGGCAATGGTCGGAAAATTCAAGGCTTCAATCCGACTGAGAATTTCCTGCCCACGACGGATCAATACGAGAGCCGATGACTCGTCTGTTATGGTTGTAAACTCATGAACATCGGCACCTGCAACAAAACCACCCGGCTTGCCGGAGCGAATCACCATTGCCCGGGGACCTAAAGTGATCACCTCGTTCATCAGAAAATTCAATTCTTCAAGTACGTCGTGAGAGAGGCTGTTGGCATTACTCTCAGCCCGGTCGAGGGTCAGCCAGCAGATCTTTTCTGCATCATAATGAATACGCCAATGGCGGAAGATGGAACTACCCGTTGTCATGGTGTACCTCCTCTCCCCGCTCAATCAGCATAGCGCCGCCCTGTCCGCCACCAATGCAGATTGCGGCCATTCCACGCTGCGTTCCGGTGCGGGCCAGAACATTCAGCAGGTGCAGGACGATCCGGGCGCCGCTGGTGCCGACAGGATGGCCTATTGCGACGGCCCCGCCGTCAACATTGAGCCGATCCAGGGGGATTGCTCCGAACGGCTGGACGAGACCCAGCTCGCAATCACAGTACTCTGAGCTTTGCCAAGCCTCCAGGCAGGCGAGAACCTGTGTGGCGAATGCCTCGTTGATTTCCCAATAGTCGATTGCCTCCGCCTTCAAGCCATGTCTGAGCAGAATCGGAGCCATGGCGTGTACCGGGCCAAGTCCCATCTGGCGAGGCTCAACCCCCGCCCACTCGCAATCAACCACCCGTCCAATAACCCGCAGTCCGTGACGCTCTACGGCATCGCCGCTGGCAAGAATCAGCAAGGCGGCGCCATCGGTAACCTGAGCACTATTGCCGGCAGTAACCAGGCCAAAGGGGCGGTCAAAGACAGGCTTGAGCTTTGCCAGACGGGCCATGTCCGTATCCCGGCGTACACCATCATCTTGGCTGTAGACCGTTCCATCACTACCGTAGAGAGGCTCGACTTCTGACATCCTTCCTTCATCCTGAGCTTTGGCGAGCCGCAGATGACTCTCCATGGCATACAAATCCATTCGTTCACGACTGATGCTGAAGCGCTTGGCCAGGTTTTCAGCCGTCTGCCCCATGGAAAGATTGACAACCGGGTCGGTCAATCCCTGGAGCAGGCCGAAGATAAGGTCGAAATGAGTCGGCCGCAATCGTGAAAGAATCTGCAGTCGCTGGCCAAAAGAACGGGCCTGACGCCATGCACCGAGCAGTTCCACCGTCTGCGGCGGTAGCAGGACGGGAGCATGACTCATGGCTTCAGTGCCGCCTGCCAAGATCAGGTCAGCCCTGCCGTAGGCAATATTCTGGGCCGCACTGTCGATGGCCTGCATACCGGATCCGCAGTTACGCTGTACAGTCCATGCTGGCACATTCTTACCGCAGCCGAGCCGAAGCGATATCACTCTGGCAATATTCACTTCATCGGGCCCCGGAATTATGCATCCCAGGATCACTTCATCAAGTTCATCCGCAGTGAACGACTGACGCGCCAACAGCGCTTTACCGGCAGAAACTGCGAGATCTGCCGCGCGAAACGGGCCGGGTTTCTCATGAACCTTGAGAAAAGGGGTACGGAGTCCATCGACGATATAAACTGGCCGGCCACCTGCGTACGCACCCTTACCTTTCATGACCGTCTCCTTTGCGCCAGTAGTCCTGCGGAAAATCATCTACTCGGATTACTTCACGACGTGCTTCCAGTGCACTGATCACAATCCGTGCGTCCTGATCGGAAATGACCCCGGTTGCAACTGCTGCGGCAAGAGTCCGCGCATCGTCTCGAGCATCAACCATCCCTTTCTTTACCGCGTCATGAACCTTTTTTTCCAGCGGTTCGGCAGCTATTATCTTCAGTAATGCATCATCCAGCCTGCCCAAGGGGTTATTGCGATCCGCAGGCAGATAAATTCCGTCACTCAAACGATCACGGACAGTGGATGGGTTCATAAGCAATGAGGCAACCTGGTGTCCGAGTCGATCCCTCGGACCGGCGATACGGATACCCAGTGGAAAAGTAAGCAGTTTGAGCAACCAAGCAACAGGCCGATTCGGAAAATTGCGATAAAACTCGGCAAAGCCTTCGTGGATGGTCCGAAAGCTCTCGGCACAGGCCCACTCCGCCAGCGGAATTTCGTCATCCGGCCGGCCATGATCCTCAAACTGCTTAACAACTGCGGAGATCAGATAGATGTTTGAAAGGATATCCGCCAATCTGCCGGAGAGTTTCTCTTTACGTTTGAGACTTCCGCCAAGCACCAGCATGGCGGCATCTGCAGTCAGCACGAAGGCAGTGCAGAGTCGGGTAGCTATCTGCATCTGCCGGTTAAGCTTTCCACTGGGAACTGACAGTAGTCGGCCACCAGTCAGCCCCAGCCAGAGAGAGCGAGCGCCGGTGCTGATGGAAAAACCGGCATGGGCAAAGAAATTCTGGTCAAACTGCCGCAATCCCTCAGCGTGATCAGGATTCCCTACGGCTTTCATCTCTTTGAGTACATAGGGATGACTGCGAATGGCACCCTGTCCGAAAATGATCATGGTTCGGGTAAGAATGTTTGCACCCTCCACGGTAATGCCAATAGGAATCGCCTGGTAGACCCTTCCGAGGAAATTGCGGGGCCCGAGGCATATGCCGCTTCCGCCCTGTACGTCCATGGCATCGTTGAGTACCCGCCGCATTCGCTCCGTCAGACTGTACTTGACAATCGCAGAGAGAACCGCCGGTTTCTCGCCACGATCAACGGCTGCACACGTCAACGAACGGGCCGCCTCCATCTGATAGGTGAGGCCGGCGATGCGTGCCAAAGGCTCTTCGACCCCTTCCAGCTGGCCTATGGGAAGCCGGAACTGGCGACGTATGCGGGCATAGGCACCGGTCGCACGGCAGGCCAGTTTACCGGCACCGGTACTGAGAGCCGGCAGTGAAATCGAGCGACCAACCCCCAGGCTTTCCATGAGCATCCGCCATCCCTGCCCTGCCCGCTCCGCACCTCCGATGATCCAGTCGAGGGGAATGAAGACATCTTTGCCCCAGTTGGGACCATTTTGAAACGGGATATCAAGCGGCATATGGCGGCTGCCGATGGTGATGCCCGGCGTAGCAGTCGGGATCAATGCCAGGGTAATGCCCAACTCCGTGCGATCCCCCAGAAGGTGGTCCGGATCGGAGAGCTTGAAAGCAAGTCCGAGCAAGGTCGCCACCGGGCCGAGGGTTATGTAACGCTTTTCCCAGTTCAGGCGGATACCGATGATTTCTTTCCCCTCATGAACACCCCGGCAGACAACGCCGCGATCGGGTAGCGACGCAGCGTCACTGCCGGCTTCGGGCCCGGTCAGCGCGAAACAGGGGATTTCTTCACCACGCGCCAGTCGGGGCAGGTAATGATCTTTTTGTGCCTTGGTCCCGTAATGGAGCAGTAATTCAGCGGGTCCGAGCGAGTTGGGGACCATGACCGTGACCGCGCCGGTAATGCTGCGGCTCGAAATCTTCATGATCACCTGGGAGTGGGCCAGAGCTGAAAAACCGTGGCCACCGTACTCGGGAGGAATGATCATGCCGAAAAACCGCTGTTCTTTCAGGAATTGCCAGACATGTGGCGGCAGATCCTTGTCATGCTCGACAATCTGCCAGTCATCGAGCATTGCGCACAGCTGCTCAACGGGTCCATCCAGAAAAGCCTGCTCCGCCTGCGTGAGAGTCGGTGCTGGTAGATTCAGAAGTTTGCGCCAATCTGGCTTGCCGGTGAAAAGGTCGCCGTCCCAACCGACGGTTCCGGCCTCCAGAGCCTCCCGTTCCGTATCGGAGAGCGGCGGCAGCATTCGCTTGAACAGGGCGAAGAGAGGCACGGAGAGAAGGAAGCGACGCAGGGGGGTGATACTGAGCAGCGTTGATATGACGGAGGCAGTGGCAACCGCGTACCAAGCGGCGTCGGATGCAACGGGGCAAAAACGAAGCGCAACGGTGAAGACGATAAGTGTCGCGGCCCAGGTCCAGAGCCGGACATTGAAATATGCCAGAACCCAGAAAATCATTAACAAGAATACTATGGTCATGGCATTCTCCCTTTAGACTATGTCATAATGTTGTGCTCTCTGCTCTCTGTAAGAACAGTGCCTTTGAGCCTACAGTAGCACCTCCTGTTCAATTAGCATGTAGGCTCCCTTACATCTGCAGCAATTTGGTTCAGGCCAAGTTCATACCTGCGTTGTTCGTCATTTCCTGCTGCGGTCTGCCCCCATTGCTACGATTCGATCTCTACAGCGACTGTTTCAGGCAGCTCGCGCAGCTTTTCTATGAACTCCTTATGCCGACCCGGCGAATTACAGAAAGCAAAACGGTAATTCAATCCGTCCACATCCCTGGCAAATGTCAGCGGCGCTTCCTGAAAGTGACACTGCTGAAGGGCTTCGTTAATGACACCAAGCACCTGCTCACTCTCTCTGGATTTGACCGAATAATGGACAATATGGCATTTGCTCTTCATCATTTGTTCCACCCAGCTCAACAAACGTAGCGCAACAAGCACGAACATCACTCCGATACCTGCCAGTGCGTATTCCCGAAGACCAATTGCCAGACCCAGAGCGCCGTTTGCCCAGATGAGCGCTGCAGTAGTCATCCCGCGTACGGTTCCCTGATGCTGCAAGACAACCCCTGCACCCAGAAAACCAAGACCGGTAACCACATTCGCAGTGATACGAGCAGATTCGCCACCCATCAGTTGACCTGCCAGCACAAACATAGTGGTACCGAGAGAGATCAGTACCTGTGTCCGCAGGCCGGCAGGTTTATGCGCCAGTTCACGCTCCAGGCCTAGAACCAGACCGCAACAGAAAGCAGCGGATAGCGGCACGATAAGATTCTGCAATAATGCTGATTGCTCCATGTGCAGCTCTCCCAGGAAAATTCAGAAAAAGATCGGAGTACAATTTGTTGCCCTGTCACCTGATGGCAGCATCAGCGGCGCCCATTTGGCTCTCAAGCAAGAAAAAAAGTAAATTGTCCGTAAATGCTGGATCTTTGGTAATCCCCAAGTGGTCTGCATGCAGAAAGAGCACCTGGCTCGGCTGTATGGGTGAGTCCAGCCGCTTACTGCGAGAGTCGTCTCTGCGTTCGTCCATGAGAGCGCTGCTCCGCAGGACGATGCCATCCCCGGGGCCAGAATCAATGATCGAGACCTTTCCGCTTGCATCGATTCTGGCGATTTTAGCGGTTTCTTCAGAATCACCGGCAATCAAGAGTGTTTTTAAAGTGGCTGGCGGCTTTGCCGGAACGTCCAGTGCTGCCGTAAACTGTTTGGCGCGGAGCAGGGCCTTGTGTTGATGGTCAAGAGCAATTTCACGTCTTTTTTCAGACGTCCCGACATCCGGCAATAATACTGCGAGTGCAGCGTCCTGCTCAGGGTCGGCAAGACCCCAGCGGTTACGTTGCCACAGATCGGGGTCGAAAATATCGACAACAGGTTGGCCATGCTCATCGAGCAGTGCATGGTGACGACTGCGGGGGAGTAGTTCGTATACAGACGGCATGGTGCCAAGAATCATGGCAGAGTAGTGGGGAAAGAACAGTTCGGGGCGGAAACCGTTCACGAGATACTGCAGGGTATCCAGAGAACCGGCATTGGGGGGCGCAATCATGACCAGATGATCAACCGCGCCGGCTCCAGACCAGGCGAGTTCCGGAAGAGAACCGTCGCCGGGGAGATCCGCAGTGCCGTAACGGAGATAATAACGGGCGATCAATCCGCCCATGGAGTGGGTGACGACATCAAATTTTACTTTCTCAAGCTTTATACCGTAGCGTTTTTCGGTTTCATCCTGGATATAACGCGTTTTCTCCTTAATGAACCGGTCCAGCCTCTGGGCGTTTTCTACAATGTCCCTTCGCCAGTCATAATCAAATTGGAAGCAGGTATAGTGGCGGTTGCCGTAGTCGATGGCACCCGCCTCGCCCAGAGTCTGATCCTTGTAACCACCGACGCCAAGCGTTTGCAGAATGTTGAAATAGGCATTCAGCTGCATCGGAAATCCAAGAAAGTTATACACCACCCGGTCCAAGGCACCGGCAGAAACGACGTCATCCTTCAACTCGGAAAGTTTTTTCCCCTCGCCCATGGGAAGGGCAATCAAGCGAGCGCCTGTATCGCTGCTGGGGTTGGCATGCCCCAGCCCAAAGGCTCCCCAGGCGATACTCCCCGACGAACGGTCAACCAGCTTTGAACCAAGCAAACCTGGTATTACTATGATCGGATTACGATACGGGTCTTCTCTCTGGGCCAATTCATTGTAGATTTTTCCCAAATCCGGAGCATGGTGGGGGGTACTGCATGCGGAAAGAATCAACAAAATGAAAATGAGAGACAGAAACCTCGTAATCATATTCAGCTCCGGGATACCGGCAAGTTTTCGGCGACTCGCGGCACCATCTACGGCTTTTCCCCGAAAAGGCCGGTCTCAGGATACATCCCTTGCCAGACCGCCCAGTATACGCTGACGGACGGGATCACACCACCCGCTGCGTCGCTGATCGTCAACAGGTCAGTGGCCGGATCAAAGGTCAGGGTGATCCTTTGTCCTGCCAGGGTGTCGGTCAATGTCTTCTTTCTCCGGAGAAGTTCGAGTGGATAGGCCCTGGCAGTCCCGTCAATCGTCACCCCGGCGACCAGCAACTTTGCTACATTCTTCCTCTGGCCTGGTTTGAAGAACGAGAAAAAAGAGCTGCCACTACTTTCATAGTATCTCTGGTATGGGTCCCGGCTGTAGTCGCGGTTGTAGCCAGTATCTGTAGATAGAACTTGACTGTCGGGATGTAACTTCAACCACTTCTTCCAAGTGGTGAGTGTGGAGGGTACTACCTCCAGCTTCGTCCCGGTCATGCTTCCTGCCACCGCCTGCCGACGCACCTGTGACCAGAGCGATTCGGTCTGGCGATCGTACATCAATACATTGGCCTTGTAGAGCAACCCCGAAACGCCGAAAGTCAGTTCTCGGCCGGTGATTTTACGGGAGTACACGACCCCCGCGAAAGAAAGCGGTCACCAACTCACCAAGAGCGGTTCATCGCCGAAACGGTCGTTGACCAGCTCGTGCCAGGAGAGAATACGGGTCGGGTAGGCACGTGCGACACCATTACGGAAAACGCCCAGTACCTGGTCGTCCGCGTTCAGAAAATCGGCCTTGGCTGCCGACACGAATTTGGGAGCACTCAGTGCCGGAATGCCGTCCTTGGCCGGGCCACCCGCCTGTATCTGGTCACGCGGTATGGTAAGACGACTGAAGTCCCAGCCGGCATGTGCGGTCAGGGGTAACAGCAGGAGTAGAATCAAGATAAGTCCATTCACGAGAACTCCTTTCTGCAGGTGGCAATGTAAGTAAAGATCTACTACGGCATTTATGCTACCAGCGCCCCGGTGCAGCTGGAACCTTCCCCAGCGGTACAGCAGTAGCAGTGCTGGGACAGACAAATTTTCTTTCCGTTCATTACAACATCATCCAAATCTGATAGCTTCACTTCTGAGCCATCGTCTGCGGTGATCGGCATTCTGAGCGCCTGATTAAAGTCACAATTATAAACGACTCCCTGCCAGTCAACGCTGATCAGAGTGCGGCACATGATGTTCCCGGCGGCATCGGGATTGAAATGGTTAGCAAGTTTTCGTAGATAGTCGGTGTACGAGCCATCGGCCTCAAGATGTTCTTTGAATCTGCCAATAGGGGCGTTGGTGATGGTGAAAAGGTGATTGAAGTTGATGCCGTGCCGGGCCTTGAGTTCTGTTTTGTAGGCTTCTTCCAAGTGCATCTGTGAACCTGCGATAAAATTCCCGCTAGGGTTATACACGAGATTCAACTCCAATTCCGTTCCATAGCCCAGTGTATTCAGCTCTTTCAGCACCGCTATACTCTTGTGATACACTCCGCTGCCACGCTGCCGGTCGACGTTCTCCTCAAGATAGCAGGGGAGCGAGCCGACAACGACCAGATCATGTTCACGGCAGAATTCCGGCAGCCATCCCCATCCGTTCTCAGCCATGATCGCAAGATTACTGCGCAGCATCCGGCGGGGTGCCAGTCCCTCTGTCTGCTCTATCAGATAGCGGAAGTTAGGATTCATTTCCGGGCAGCCGCCGGTTATATCCAGAGTAAGATCGGGATGACGGGTGAGAAACCCGGCAATCTGATCCATGATATCAAACCCCATAACCTCCGTACCACGACTTGAGGCGTCGACATGACAGTGACTGCAATGCAGGTTACAGAGATTACCCAGATTTACCTGCAGGGTATGCAGGCTTTCAAAGGTTTCATACTCAGGATTTACCGCCTGAAGTCGGGCTTTAAATGATGGTATCATTGTATGAATCAACTCCCTCGTTGTATTATGAATTATGGTTTTGACGGTTCAAAAGACACTCTTCTTCCTATATACCGTTGCAATCAGTGGACTTACGACCGCATACTGGATCAATATGAAAGCTGTCTCAATTGACAGGAAGCCACTGACCGATGACATCTGATGCTTCGCACTTACAGCGAGAACAATAAAACTCCATGCCAGTGGACAGGCAAGCAGCGCGAACTTCAGAGCTCCTTTCAGAATTGGCTCTCCATCAAAGAGCCGCCCGTAAATAATCGACCATATGACTCCTTGGATAAGCATGGAGGCAATCCCAAAAGGGATGATAATCTCTTCCCGGTAGACGTGCAGTGCCTTGTAATAGTCGGCAAAAATGGTGAGATGCCAGAAAAAACCGAGTGGAAATGTCGGCAGCATGTATGCCAGTATTGCTAAGATGTGTTTTTTCATGTGGGTTGGCCCTTATGTACAAAATTCTGTTGAAATATTCCTTCAGCTACGGCATTCGATCCAGCAACTAAGGCACCTTTGGAATAATAACGGACATACGGTATCAGATCATTGCCGAGAACCCGTTTTTTGAACTGACGAAACTCATCAAAATAATCAGTAAGGTCATATTCCAAATAATAGATCTTTGCACTAGAGTAATTAGCAACAAACTGCTTCATGGCATGCCATTGCGGGCACCAGCTCTGAGTCAGAATGACCGCAACCCTCTCGTCTGATCGTATGATATCGTCATCGAATTCACCGTTCCGGATTGCTGCCAGTGCCTGGTCTTTAGTGATCAGCGTCATTTATTCTCCTAAAATTACTATTGAATACTATTGTTGAAGCTGTTTGCTTGCTTTGAACTTGTTGTACAGCGCCGGTATCAGCGCGAACAGCCCCAGCAGGGCAAACGATCCCAGCACCCGTGGCGACGCGATGCCGGCCAGCGAATCGATGGTGGCCAGGCTCGCGCCGGCGTTCACGTACACGAATCCGCCGGGAATGATCCCCAGCATTGTGCCGGTGAAGAAGGTGCGCAGCGGCAGGCGGGTCAGTCCCGCAGCCAGGTTGATCAGGAAGAACGGAAAGACGGGCACCAGCCGCAGGAACAGCAGGTAATTGAACCCGCGAGTCTCCAGCTCGCGGTTGATCCCCTCCAGCCTCCCGCCGAAACGCTCCAGAACCAGATCGCGCAACAGGTAGCGGGTCACGAGAAACGCCAGCGTCGCGCCGGCCGTGGCGGCGAGGTTAGCGTAAACGGTTCCCATGATAGAACCGAAGATCGCCCCTGCCGCCAGTGACAGAACGGCGGCACCCGGCAGCGACAGGGCGGTCTGGACGATGTAGATCGCCATGAATCCGGCCACGGTGACCAGCTTGTGGGCGGCGTAGTAGTCCAGCAGCACCTGCCGGTTAGCATTGAGCGCAGCGAGGGTCAGAAACCGCTGCAAGTCGAACCAGAAAAACAGTGCAACGCCGATAATGCCGGCAAGGGCAATAATGATTTTTTTAGCGTTCATGGTCTCCCTTCACTCCTGTTACGGTTCAGCTTGCGAAGCAGTGCAATCACTATCATCCCGACAAAAACTGCCAACACCGGCAACAGGACATAATCCAGATACCCCAAGGCGGCACCTAACCCTATCGCAGTGAGCAGTATCGCCAGAATGGGAGTAAAGCAACAGAGTGCAGTGAGAACCGAGCCTATTCCCCCAATAACAAGCAACCTTTTCGTCTGATCACCACTCATGAAACGGATGCCTCCCGTTCATGCTGCTTTGGCGGACACGGAACCGTGCCATATGAGCAAAAGACACAACAGTCTCCCTGCTTGGGGCTCAAAATCGCGAAGCAGGAACGACATTCGTAAAAATACTGGCATGCATCCGTCGGCATGGTAACAGTATCCCGAGCGCCGCATTTCGTGCAGGTTATGGTGGATTCAGATATGATTTCCATGTTGTAGCTCCTGTGGCTGCGCTATCTTCGCTGCCACTTCAACCAGCCGCCCAGCACCTTTTTCACGAACGGTGTCAGCCGCGTCCGGTTATAGGCGTCGGCCAGTCGCTTGATGACCTCGGCTTGTGTCGGGTAGGGATGGATGGTCCTGCCGATGGCCGAGATCCCCAGTCCGTTGGTGATGGCCAGTGAGAACTCGTTTATCATCTCTCCGGCGTGACGGGCGACGATGGTGGCACCGAGAATCTTGTCCGTTCCCTTACGCAGGTGAACACGGGTAAAACCCTCCGCCTCGCCGTCGAGCAGGGCCCGATCGATATCGGCCAACTGAACGGTCAGGGTGTCCACCTCGATCCCCTTCTCGACGGCCTCCCGTTCGTACATCCCCACATGGGCGATCTCCGGGTCGGTAAAGGTGCACCAGGGGATGGTCAGGGCCGTTGTCTTCTGGCGACCCATGAAGAGGGCGTTGGCAATCAGGATGCGGGCCAGGGCATCGGCGGTGTGGGTGAACTTGTACGGGAAACAGATGTCGCCAGCGGCATAAACGCGCGGATTCGTAGTTTGGAGCAGTTGATCTACCTTGACCCCCTGTTTTGAGTCATATGCGATCCCTGCTGCTTCGAGATTTAGTCCCTCAACGTTCGGTGCGCGACCGATGCCGACCAGTATTTCGTCAACGCTGAGTTCAAGGGTGTTTCCATCCTGCTCTACTCTGATCACCTTGTCGTTACCCTTCCTGGCCACCTGAAGAATTTTCGCCTGCAGGCAGAGTTCGATACCGTCCCTTACCATTGCCTGCTGGACTATTTCGGCAGCATCGGCGTCTTCCCGCGAGAGCAGGTGACCTACGTATTCGATGACGGTGACCTTACTGCCGAAACGGGCGAAGGCCTGTGCCAATTCACAACCAATGGGGCCCCCTCCGATAACGGCAAGACGGTGCGGCAACTCGGTCAGTGAAAATACCGACTCATTGGTCAGATACCCAACGTCAGTAATCCCCGGGATGGGGGGGGCATTGGCCCGCGCCCCGGTACAAACAGCACAGCGCTCGAAGAAGAGTTTCTTTCCTTCCACCTCGACACAGTCCGGTCCGCAAAAGCTGCCTTGGCCGATAAAAACGTCAATACCCAATTCGTCGCGGAAACGGCGTGCGGAATCGTGATAGCTGATTTCGGCGCGCAAACGGCGCATCCGCTCCATGGCGGCCCCAAAGTCGAACTCGATCCCGTCGCCATGTCGTACACCGAACTCGCCTCCGGCCCGGGCATCGTAAATTGCCCGTGATGCACGTATCACCCCCTTTGAGGGAACGCAGCCGACGTTAAGGCAGTCCCCCCCCATGAGATGGCGCTCGATGAGAGACACCTTCGCCCCCAGTCCGGCAGCCCCGGCCGCGGTTACGAGGCCGGCCGTGCCGGCACCGATCACCACCAGGTTGTAGCGCCCGCTCGGCTCCGGATTGACCCAGTCCAGGGGGTGCACATTGGCGACCAGTGTTTCGTTATAGGAATCACGAGGTAATACTTCCGGATTCGGTATCATGGCTGCCACTCCATTCAGATGTGAGATCGATCTGTACAACCGGGACTGCTATTGGCGGTTTTGACTTCAGCGCAGAGGCAGGCATCGCCTTGCGCCTTTTTCTTCTTCATTAATGGCTCAATCACCCGGGTAAATACCACAGAGGCCAGACTGGCTCCTACTATCGGCCCCAGACAGTAAATTGTCAGAAATCCGAAGTTCCGGTCTGGCAGGGCTGACCTGCCCCATCCTACAATCATTGAAAAAAGGCGTGGTGAAAGGTCACGCGCTGGGTTGAGTCCGGCCTGGGTCAAGGGAGCAATGATCGAAATGATGATGGCGACAGTAAGGCCGATGAAAAACGGGGCCAGGGCATCATCCGGCCGGCCAAGGTTGCACCCTTCTGTGAGAGAGAAGATCAGGGAGACGAGAACGAACGTTCCGACTGCTTCTGCCAAAAAGGCGGTAAAAGGGGTGACTACCGCAGCAAGCCCGGCTCCAGGATTCGGATAGAATTCGCCGAACATCATGGCTGTTTTTACGGAAGCGGGAGAACCTCGGAGAATACCGTTCATGCTCTCGTACTGGGTGATGGAGTCGGATAAAAGGAGATAAAGAACCGCAGCCGCGGCAAAGGCGCCAATGAATTGGGCGGCGATATACACCGGAAGTTTTGACAGGGACATTCTGCGCCCCAAGACCATGGCAATACTGACCGCAGGATTGAGATGGGCACAGGAAAGGTGCCTAGTGGCATAGATGGAGACCGTAACTCCCAGCCCCCAGATCAGAGCTACCTGAAAAAGGCCGACGTGCGCCGAGAAAAGAATCGTTACGGCAACAGACCCGCAGCCGAACAACACCAACAGAAACGTACCGATAAATTCACCCATGAAGTCCTGTGCCTGTCCCATCATCTCTCCTATCTTCACCTGCCTCATTCTGCCATTCAACGACGGATCAACAGCATGATCCGCCGCAACACGGGTCGCCCTCAGCTTCTTTTGATGCCGCCGGTGCACAGTCGAACGGGCCGAAGTGGATCGAGCGGTCTCCGCTGACCCGGAAGTGTCTGCCGAAACGGGTTTCCTGAACCATTGCTGCGCTGTTGCCGCATACCAGCATCGGCTTGCCGGTAATGAATGTGTGATGATCGTCCAGCGGGAAACGGTGCGGGTGTTCCGGAATCGTGCCGAGATAGGTTGCACTTTGGCCGAAGTCCTCGCAGATGTCTTCAAGGCAGGCCAGCTTGAAGGCACGTACCGTGATGGAATAAAAGTCGATCATACCCGCCTTGGCCTCCACCGCCGGGTTAGCGAGCGATATCTGTCGTTTGGATACCACACGGTAGTCCTGACATCCCAAACGTTGCAGCATGCGCCGAAAATCCTCGATGTACAGTGCCCCGCTCAGGCACTCCCCGTACAGCACGGAATCATGACGCAATTCATCCGGTATACGGCGCCCGGAAAAAACGTCCGAAAAATACAATTCACCTCCAAGCTTAAGAACCCGGAAAATCTCGGAGAATACCCGTTCCTTGTCGGGAGACAGGTTGATGACACAGTTGGAAATCACCACATCCACCGAGTTGTCCTCGATACCGCACGAAGCCAGGTCCTCAATGTATCCCTGCCGAAAATCGACGTTTGGCTTGGCGAACCCGAATTTTTTCGTTTGAGAGTCCGCATGCCGCCGAGCCACCTCAAGCTGCTCATCGGTCATATCGACTCCGATGACGAAACCATTCGGACCGACCAGTTGTGCGGCCAGATAGACATCACGGCCCGTGCCGCAGCCGAGATCGAGCACCGTGCATCCCTCAAGAGCTGCCGGAATCGGTGAGCCGCAGCCATAGAACTTGTCCAGGATTTCATCGTCTATGTTGGCGAGCGCTTGGCGGTGATGCGGTGGCAACGCTTCTATGCTGCAGCAGGCACTGGTTTTGAGATCGTCCTTGGTTGCCAGAATCTTGCCGTAATACTCTTTAACCTGATCTTTGATTACGTTCGATGACACTTGCTTCCTCCATTAAGAATGTAATTCGAAGACATGTCGCATACTCAAACTACGACAACTGAATCATGACCGCCAAACGGATTCGGCTCATATCTGTCAGCGCACCAGTCGTTTTCCCACCTCTCTCCGTCGATACGATAGCGGAATCGATACTCATTGTTTTTCTCCAGCTCTACCGTAACCAGAAAATCACCGTTCTTCTGGCGCTTCATCGGTGTCGCCTGCTCATCCCAGTTGTTGAATTCACCCACCACGGTTACTGACTCAGCAGCCAATGCTCCAGCACAGGGCAGGCGGAAAGTAACTTTGCAGACCGGTCTGGACTTTAAGTAGCTCTTTGTGATGCCTGGTTGTTGTTCCATTTTTTGCCTCCTTACCAACTATTATCCGCTCAACGAGCATCCTTGAAGTCATTTGCGTTCCAGTCGTATTCCAGATAATCAAGCTTCAAACCACCGGTTTCCATGGCAGCCCTGTCTGCGGCACTCAGGTATGGTTTTATGAAGGCAAGTGCCCCGCCACCAAACGTATCGAAGTGTCTCTTGTCGAATTTGAATATCTGGGAAAGGTAGGCCGTCTTCTTGTCGCGATCGATCAACAGCCCCTTCTTACGATCCGTCATGAGTCGGCGCCCCTGCTCTTCGAGTTGAGAAAACAACGTGGTCGCCCGATACGGGACAGCAAGAAGATCTGCACAGCTGACCGAGGCACAGTTGATGCCGAAATGGATGCGCAGATCCTTCAGACCGTCCAGGAGGACGTCGTTTTCGATTTCTGCCAGGGAATATTCCCTACCTCCCACAGTGATTACTTTGCGGTTCCAGGGTAGTCCCAACCAGTTGATCTTCTTGCTTCTGATGCTGTCCACCGGATAATGGTCGACGATGGTCTTCATGGCACCGATGTTGTACACGTTCACCCAGAAGGCGATCTTTTCCTCTTTGCTCTTCAGGAGGGCGGGGTTGAAGGATGCTAGATCGCTGAGGAGGAGGCTGTAGTCGGAATTGGGATTTTTCGACTCCCGAACAAGTGCGGCATAATCAATTGCATTGACAGTGATACCGTCGATCTTCATCCCGGTTCTCACGTGCCTCTTCAGGAGCGACTCGTAACGAGTGTAATTGAAATCGCCACCTATCGCTGTCGCCGGTACCAGGAGGAGTAGGAAGAAGAAAAGGTGCAGGACTTTTTTCATGACTTCGCCTCTCTAAGACTATTCACGTTGCAGAGTGTAACGCTTCTGTTCATAGATCACTTTGATGGGAGGGTGAGCGCGAACTTCTTTCCGAGGAGTAGCCAGGAGAGCATATCCTCCTCCCTTTTCCAGCCACCCTCTTCCACCATCAGCCACCCCTTCATCGGCTTTCCGGTAATGTCCATTGGCCTGACGTGCTTTTCCTTCAGCATTTCCATGGCCACATCGGGACCGCACCTTACGATGAGGTAGTCCCTGTAAATCCCGAAGCACATATTGCCATTGAGCAGATAACAGATCCCGCCGAACATCCTCTTCTTCTCGACGTTTTCCCACTCCCTGGCCATTGTGTCTATTCTCTGCTCGATCAGCTCACTGTAAGGCATTCTGCACCTCCTTGAGAGAAGCTAATGGTTCAACCGCCAGTCGTAGTACTTCCATTCGACCTTTGCGGCTGCCCCGTGTGCGGCGAGAAAGTCCCTGGCTTCCCCCTGATCCAGATAGCGGATCAGGGTTTCGACGATCCCCCTCGACCCGCCGAAATCGGTGCGATACCACTTGAAGATTGGGGAGAGCTTCAGGATATGATTCTCCGGGACAATCTCCACCTCTGGGCCGTTGATGAAGCCCGCCGCCGCGGTGTCGAGCTGCCGCTCAATCCGCTCCGGGGTGTAGAAGTTGATGGGAGGACAGGAGGAGCTGCCGCAGACAAGAGTGAAATGGATACGGGGATCGGGGGGATCGATAATGTGCCGCAGCCTTGGATCGCCTTGGGAGAAAGGCCGGAAGAGGCCGTGGAACTGCCGGCGGTTCCCACGCAGGATGCCGTGTTCGATGTTGTCGGGGGTGAAAGTCATTCCGCCGATCACATAGCCAATCTTTCGGAAAAATCCTGAGACCTCCTTGACGGTCTCTCTTATCCCCAGTTCAATGATTCCATGGATGACCAGCGTGTTGTAGAGATTGACCCAGAAGGCAAGGCGGTCTGCACGGCTGTCGAGCCCTGAGAGATCGTATTCTCGCAAAAAGCCGGAGCAGGCAGCATATTGGCGAAAAGCCTCCGAGTCGCGCATGGCCCCATAGTCAACCAGCCCTCGGTCGAGGTCGTAGAATTCTCCCTTGAGGCGATTGATGTCGCTTCTCAGGTGTGCGGCAATGTCGATCTCCGGCTTCGTATCGGGGAGCGGTCCATTATTGAGTATCATCATACCGGCCATGGCTATTCTCCCGCGAGTTGAGGGCACTACTCGTTATCTCATACGGTTCTGCTTGCCTTTCCCGTCTTGGGGATGCAGGAACAGCCCACGTAGCGCGTCCGGTGCATACCGTTCAACCCAGACAGGCATGAGGAAAAAAAGCAGCACCATTACTGTTCCGACTACGACCGCCAACCTGCCGTCAACCACCAACGCAGCCCCAAAATTGTTGTAGACGAACGTGAGCGGAAGCATTCCCAGAAACGTCGCCAGACTGAACCGCGAAAGCGACATCTTCGTCAGTCCTGCTCCGTAGCTCACCATGTCGAACGAAACCACCGGTATGAGTCGGGTAATGAATACAACGCCGGTCAGCATCCGATTCGAACAGGCGGTACAGAAATTGATGTGACCACGCAGAAACCTCTCGATCAGGTTTCGTCCCAGCAGCCGGGCAATCGTGAAACTTATGATCGAGCCGCCGAGTGCTCCGATGGCAGAGTAAAGCGTCCCTAGATAAGGACCGAAAAAGATGCCGGCGGCAATGTCGAGTGGCAGACTCGGCAGCGGACTGACAACCGTCAGAGCCATCACGGCCATGAAGCCGATCGGGGCAAAGTTGCCCATGCGGTTCAGTTGGTCAAGTATGGCCTTCTGGCTGAAGTGGTCCTGAAAGCCGGACAACCTGGCAATGTACAGAAAGAGCACTGCCAGGATTGCGATCGACAGAAATTTTAGAACTTGCCGTGTCCGCACAGACATTGTCCCATTCGATTGAACCTGAATGGCGGGCCGGAAAAGAGTCCGGCCCGCCATTACCGTTACTTCCTCACCTTACCGGTGTAGAGATAATCGTTCCCCTTGACTTTGGCATGACAACCGATGCACATATCCACTTTGCCGGAAGCCTCGATTTTCCCGTCCGGTAGATACTTCATCCAGAAAATGTCACCCGCTTCGGGATTGTATCCCTTGACCTTGTACATCACCGTGACCGCGGCAAGCATCTTGTCAGGCATGTAGTTCTCCTTGACGATGATCGCCCCATCCTGCAACCCCTTTTTCGCCTTGATCGACTTCAGCGCCACATCATTCACGTAGGTGGTGAGCAGTGCACCGTGTGGCTCCGTCCCTTTGTAGAGCTTTCCCTTGCCCGGCCAGAGCTTCCAGTTTGTGTACGGCTTCTCTTTCGTCAGATACTCGTGGAGCTTGTCGGCATCGGCTCCGGGCATGCCGGCATGGGCGACTGCCCCCATCATCACTCCTGCTGCTGCGACAACTGCAAGAATCTTTTTCATCATCCACCTCCTGGCTGTGATTATGCGGCCTGGTTGCCGCACTACCGAATCTGGATCTCGAAATGTGGAATTATCTTACAGTGAATAGACGCTCCAGCGCCTCAGGGTCTCGGACGGTAATGGACATGAATGAGGTATCGATGACCCCCTGCGCTTTCATCTGATTCAGGATATCCGTAACCGTCTCCCGCGACGCGCCGACCAGGAAGGCAATGTCCCGGTGCGTCAAGCGGGGCCGGATTTTAATCCCTCCATCCTCCTTGACGCCATGACGCTTGACCATGCGGGTTAAGAGCGAAGCAATCCTCTCGGAAACGGAACAATAGGCCAGTTCTTCAAGGCGTGTTTCGATTTCAATCCGCTTCAGGCCTACGAGCTTCAAGACCTTGAAGGCAAGATCCTTATGTGCGGCAAAAAAACCGAAAAAATCGTCCTTCTTGATGGAGCAGATCAGGCTGTTGTCAACGGCCTGGGCGATGGTTGAGCGTGAATCCTCGCCCAGAAGTGACATCTCCCCGAAGATCTCACCGGGGGCGATGATGTCGAGAATGATTTCATCTCCATCCACACCAAGCCGCGAAATCTTGATGGCCCCCTCTTTCAGCAGGTACACATGCACGCTCGGCTCATCCGGCAGATAAACGGTCGAACCCTTACTGAATTCACACATGGTGCTGAGCCGGGCGAGCCGCTCCATCTCCTCGTGGGACATGGAAGAAAAGATGTCGGATCGCTTGATATACCAGTATTTTTTATCCATGAGCACTCTCCCTGCCTGGAAACGTCAAACAGATGCGTATCAACACTTTAGACATTGAATGTTCCCCTTTTCACCCCAACGCCGAATCGCCTCGTTCATTTTCGTCAAACCGCCGGCAACAGATCCTCTCAGCCCCAGGTTGAAAAGTGGTCCAAGAATTCCGCCAAACTCTGACCTCTGAATAAATATCAAGCTATGGGGGGCAAGTATTTCGAGCTCGGCACAGTATTTCCACGTAAACAATGCCGCTGACAGCAAGGTATGTTGCCAGCAGTATCTTGACTTGGGCTCTACTGTCAGCATTACCGGCTTAACAACGAACGGTACGATACCCGGCAAGTTAACGACCAGTTCCAAACGTTCACCGACCGCCATACGTCCAGACGATTTTGGGAATAGCGGATTCCAGCGATCATAGAGACCACCATCTGTGAGCAGTTCCCATATCCGCTCAACCGGTGTTTCAAGCGTTATTTCGGACCGAAGTTCTTGCATAGGGCACCTGTCTGAACCAGAGACTACCAGTAATCGAAACTATCGAGCCAGTTCTTGGTTGATTGCAACCTGAAACCCCTTGACAGAGAGGTCATTCAGAACTTTTCCGTTGACGTATACTGTCGGGGTCGCAGGGATACTGAGACGACTCACGTCCTCCATATCTCGGTCAATCAGTTTTTGAATGGCCGGATCCTTCATTTTCCTATTGAAACGCTTCAGATCAAGTTTCAATTCTTTTGCGATTGATACTACCATCGCCTTGTTCATGCCAAGTTGGTACTCGAAAAGTCGATCGTGGAACTCCCAGAACTTACCTTGGTCCCAGGCCGCATAAGCGGCAGCAACCGCCTTCCGGGAAAAATCATGGTGGGTGCACAGTTTGTGCACCACCCGGACGTTGTTAGGATAAGTGTCCATCACCTGATGAAGTACCGGTTCGAGCATGCGACAACCGGGACAGAGATAATCGGAAAAAACGATTACCGTTACTATTGCATTGGCCGGTCCCTTGACAGGATGACCGGATATGTCGATCACCTGGCGTTCTTCGGCGGCTACAGCAATGGACCCAAGACCAGCTACTTGACTCATGAATGCAACAGACAACATGAACAACAGAATTCTTATCATTAACGTTTCCCCTTCTTCAGAAGTCCTATGCTCTTGAAGTTACTATCTGCGATTTCTCCAATAAATGATGTAAGGTGGCTTACATGTGTAAATCATGACAACAGACCATGAAGGTCAATAACTATGGTCGTGCAGTCATCCTGCGGCGGATCCGGCACACCGAAGTCCATGAGCGTGCCGAAGAGGCGATCCAGAAACTCCAGGTAGTCGGCATCAGCGGTTGCCTGCAGAAAATGCTTGAGCCGGTCGAGCCCGAACTGCTCCCCTGCGCCATTGGTGGCCTCGGTAATGCCGTCCGTATAGATCAGAAGCCGGTCTCCCTTCGTAAAACTGAACGACTGCAAATGCATCTCCGGCGCCTCGAAAAAACCGACCGGGGGTCCCGTGGAACGAAGTTCATGAACAACTCCGTTACGCAGTACCAGCGCCGGCACGTGACCGGCATTCACGTAGTGCATGTTGAGCGTTCCGGGATTGATGATGCCGTAGAACAGTGAGGAGGAGAAATACTGGTCGATGGTTTGTGAGCGCCGGGCGAAATCAACGAGGAACGTATTGACCTGCTGCATCAAATCCAGCGGAGCACAGGTTCCGAGGGCTGCACGATGGATATAGCCATAGATGAGCGACATGACCACCGAAGCGTGCAGACCGTGACCGGTGACATCGCCGATGAACAGCGACTGGCATTCATCTGGCATGGTGATGAAATCGAAATAATCGCCACCAAGCCCAGCCGCCATCCGGTTCTTGACCCCTATGCAGCACCAGGTGCAGACCGGCGAGCTCTTGGGCAGGAGGAGTTGCTGCACCTTCTCGGCCAGATCCAGTCCTTGAGCGTCAACAACGCCATTTGCTGCTCCCCGTTTATCGCCCAAAACTGAACCCACGTTCGATGCACCCTTTGTCATGTCATCGTTTGCCATACAGCTCACCTCTCCTAATGTGCTTCCTTGCGCAGCTGCCGTTCCCGCAGGTCATCTTTCCAGGTATAGGAGAGATCCACGATGGCCCCGTCGGGAAGTTCCTCCGAAGCGTAGCGGAGACAATCCCTGAGTACCGCCTCGTGGACGGCCGCGTCGCCAACATCACCCAAGGTAAGACCGAAAGGATGCTGGATGAAGAGCGCCTTGGAAGGCTTGACTAGAGCGGTCATCTCGCTCACCAGAGATAACGAAATAGTAGAAATCCCCATGATGTCCAGCACCCTCTGGATCAGTCCCACGGACTGAGAGCAGACTGGTCACGACGGGACGAGTATGGCGAGGTCTACGCCATCATTCCTGAGGAGCCGGCCGACCTGGGGAGCGCTTTTCCAGATGAGACGTTCGGGGCGCGGCACAAACCCCATGAAGGAAAAATGACGCGGGGCCACCTCGCCAATCACCTCTTGCGCCGCGAGCTTGCTCAACAACTGGTAAGGGAAGACCGTATCCAGGTCATGCATGGCGCGTCGAGTGTCATAGCCGGGGTGGGCGAGAGCGATCTCTTCTGGAGCGGCGTTGCTCGGGATGAGACGGAAACTGTCGTCTCCGAGGGGATTTTTCACATCGAACCGTTCCTGGCTCTCATGCAGGTATGCCCCTGCGGTAACCACCAGCGCCACTTTGCAGTCCGTTATCGGCTTAGCGATCGGATTGGGTTCAGTCGCATGCTCAAACCTTGTCCAATCAAAGTCGGGCAGAACCTTCCTCCGGACAAAATCCTTCTCGATATCGAGAAAACTCATTTTGGGTGCTCCCTTCTGCCTACATTTACGGGGAAATTTGCCGTATCACCTTTCATCGCCGGGATCAAAACGCTAAAAATCAATCTCCACCTGTAGGGAATCGAGAAATTTGTTGAAGGAGGTAAAAAGCTCCATGACGCCGAGGGCCTCGATGATCTCCGCATCCGTCGCTCCTGTCCGGCGCAGAGCTGCAAATTCCTCATCCGATATCCTGAGCGGCGAGAAATTCGCCTTGCGGGCAAAAGCGATGAGTGCCTTCTCTTTTCCACTGAAATCGGCTTTCTCAAGATCCTCTTCGATGGTCTTGATCTCGCTTTCGGAAACTCCGAGGGACCGCAAGGCACCTGTATGGGCAGCCACACAATAGGCGCAGCTGTTGTCTCTGGAAACGAGAACGGCAATAGCCTGCTTGGTCTTCTGACTTAAAGCTCCTTCCGCCATGACCGCCTTGACCTTGTTCCAGTTGGCCCGGAGCAGTGGGAGATGGTGGGCATATGTCTTGAACAGATTCGGCACCATACCGAACGCCCCCTCTACCTCCGCGAAAATCTCCTTTATTTCGGGTTCAGCTGTACCTGTCTCGAAAGTTGTTATTCTTCCCATTTTCTGTTCTCCTTTGTTGGTTTGAATGGAGTGAAAACGACCTGCCTATACTCGCAAATCAAGGGTGATCCTCAGCGTATCCAGACACTCCCGCATGGGACGTTCATCTTTTTTTAGACGCGACATCATGATGCCCCCTTCGATGGTGGCAATGATATGCTTGGCCAATGCTTCGTCATTGATATCAGTTCTTATCTGACCTCTTTTCTGAGCAGCAGCCACCGCTGATGCGACTCTGCTGATCCACTCGTCAAACACGCTGTCAATAGCTCCGGCAAATTCCGGATCAGAATCACTCATCTCCAAGGCTGTATTGCCAAAGATACAGCCGCCTACAAAGCCTGTAGCCAGATGTTTATCCAACGCACAGCGGAAAAAATTATCAATGCTCGCTCCAGGATTATCACCTCCAAGAGCCTTACCGAGGAATTCCATGAATTCGCCAGTCGCCTCCTTCAGAACCTCACGTGCGATTGCATCCTTTCCGGAAAAATGAAAATAGAGGCTTCCTTTCTTCAAACCTGTAGCTCCAACCAGATCATTTATTGAAGTGGCACTGAATCCCTTGGCATTGAAGAGTTCACGTGCAGCTTCGAGTATTTTTGCTCGAGTCATTTCGCCTTTGGTTTTCATGGCGGCCTCCCAAAAACCGAACGTTTGTTTTATTATTGCATCCATTTCTTGTTTGTCAAGGACCGATTGACATCCGTACTTTGACATTCAGACTACCCGCTGCAATTATCATAGGCCGCGCATCAAAATGAATTCAGGGTACACCTGAACTCTTGGTCCGAACTTGCCGCTAATCACGAACGATACTCCCTCCAATAATTCGAACGAGTGAATCAAAGCAAATTTATCATCGCCTCAATATATCTCTCCGAATCGGTCAAAATCACCTTCCCCCCCTCGTGATTATATACATGGGGGGATTATGCGTGGATTCATCCTGGCGGTTCTACTGGGGATAATTGCCAGTACCGATGGTTCGGCAAACGCCTTCTGCTATGAGCAGGCGGGGGCCATGTATGGCATTGCGCCCAGGCTCCTCTGGACCATTTCCAAGGGGGAGAGCAACTTCAACCCTGCTGCGGTTAATTACAACTCCAATGGGAGCTACGACTTCGGTCTCATGCAGATCAACTCTTCATGGGCGCCGACTCTGCGAAAGATGGGCATCCCCTGGGAAGCGCTCGCCGATCCTTGCACAAATGTCAAGGTCGGGGCCTGGGTGCTCGCCCAGTGCGTCCAGGACTATGGCTACACGTGGGCCGCGGTCGGTTGCTACAACTCGCGCACCCCGTCGAAACGGAACAGGTACGCGTCCCGGATCGCCCGGCTGATGAGCCGAGAGCCGGTAGCGTTCCAGCGGCCCCGGCAGGAACAAAGGCAGGTGGCAATTGCAGCCGGTTCTCTGGAAGACTCGCCCTGGGAAGCGGTTTTTGGCCATGCTCCCCGCTGACCTCCTGACAAAATACGGACTTCAGGAAGCCGAAGCGATGGAGGTCATCAAGTTCGCAATTACCCGAGCATTGACTGTTGCCCTGCGAAAAAGCCTCGCTGTCAGGATCGAAGACAGACTGGAGATAACCGTTTTCCCGGATCAGGGGGAACCGATTGATCTCTCCCCGGCGGTTATCAAAAGCAAGGTGCGTCGTTTCATCCTCCACCATGTCGAACTGGAACTGCAAAAGCGGCAAGTCATGCGTGAAGCTGAGGAGTTGAAGGAACTGCGTGGGAAAAACGTCGCGGGAGAAATTTCCCGGATCGCCGAAGACGGCACGCTGTACGTCGCCCTGGAGATCGCCGACATTTTCAGTCACCTGATCCTGGCCGGCGAATGTCCGGTGCGCTACCAGCCTCTCCATGAAAGAGGTCGCTACCGTATCGGCGATGTACGGGAGTTTTTCATTTCGAGCGTTCTCCCGATCGTCGTCAACGGCAGGTCGGCCCATGTCCGCATTCGCCTCAGCCGGATCACGAAAGAGCTTCCCGCGCTATTGTTAACGGAGCGGACATCGGTGGCGGGCATCGTATGCCGTCGCCGGATCGCCGGAGGCTTCAGCGACATCGTCACCCCTGCCCGCCTCCCCAAGGAGGCGATCAACTATGTCGGAAAGGAACTGGGAGAACACCTGAATGTTTTCATTTCGCAAGCGTCCAAATGATGAGCCCCTGACCCATATCGGAACCGGGGTCAACATGGAGCACCCGACAAAAATCGTCCCCCTGTCCATCCCCGACTCCTACCGGAAACGGCACATGTTCGTGTTCGGCACGACCGGTGTCGGCAAAACGAGACTCTGCGAGAACCTTATCGAACAGGACATCAACAAGGGATATTCGGTCGTCTATTTCGACCCCAAGGGTGACCAGCAGATATTCACGAAAATCTTCGACGTGGCGCGCAGCGCGGGGCGTCTCGACGAACTGATGCTCGTGACCCCCATCTTTCCGGAGTACTCGTCCGTGGTTGACCCGATGGCCTTCTATTTCATGATCGACGAGCTGGTCGGCCACATCATCTCCGGCATCCAGGGCGGGAAAGAGCCGTTCTACCGCAACATAGCAAAGGAGATCACCACCGCCGTCATCACCGCCAACATCCTTTTGGCCACGGAGGAAGGACGCCTGCCGGTCATGAACATCGACACCATACGGCAAAGTATCCGCCGGGACGCCCTGGAGGAGACGATGAACGCCCTGCGGCGGATCGGCAGCCATGAGGCGGACCTGACGGCCGGGATGCTGGAGGACATCCTCAAGTCCCCCATGGAATACTATGCGAAGGTCTCATCGACACTCAGGACGGCCTTGATGGAACTCTCCTCCGGCAATATCGGCAAGATCATCGGCCAAGCCGATTCCAACCGCTTCATCAAGCGCCTGGAGGAAGGGAAGCGCGTGATCCTCGTAGTCCACACCGGGACGATGATCACCCGCGAGGCCGCGGCCACCCTCGGCAAGGTACTCCTCTCGATGATCCAATCCTTCATCGGCCGGGTCTATCTTTCGAACAAGCAGAAGGTTGATCCCCCTCTCTCCGTCTACATTGACGAAGCCCAAAGTCTTTTTTACCAAGGCGTTGAGGACCTTTTCGCGAAGGCGGGTTCCGCTGACGTGATGGTGACGGCCTTCGCCCAGTCGGTGAACCAGGTCTATGCGGTCGTGGGTGAGGAGTTCGGCAAGAGCATTCTCGACAACACCAATACGAAGATTTTCATGCGCTGCTCCGATGCGGAGACGAGCGAATACGTCGTCAAGCACTTCGGGGTGCGAAATGTCCTGACCGGGATCTTCGGGTCGAACCAGGTAACGACCCGGGAGGTGGAACAGGACATTCTCAAGGTCCAGGACATTCTGGGTCTCCAGCCACGGGAGTTCTACATGCTTACCTATTCGGGAAGGTTCAAGGGAACCACCCACGATGCCCCGAATCCCAAACTCAAGATCATCTTCCCGGAGGCACCGGCGGTCATCTCCTCGTTCAATGACTACCGTTCCCGGAATGAAACGGACAATCCATGAATGGGTTGTTCCTCGCAACGAGCATTATCGGGACCGGACTCGTGGTCTATTCAGCCAGGAACTTTTTCCGCCAGATTGGAGACGGCGAGCTCATCGGGGAGCCCATCCACGAAATGATCGAGAAAAAAACTCTGGCCGAGGTGAGCCGGACCTGGAACAAAGAGGCGTTAGGCGGAAATGTTGTCGACTTCCGGGAGATCGCAAAACTCTGGCGCGAATCGGAAACGGAACAGGCTGCTGTCCCTTTACCCCGCCCGACTTTCAAACACTGGGAGATCGAGCGGTTTTTCTCCGAAATGATAGAGAAGCGCCGCACCATTAAAGGCGACCGGCGAACAGTAATCGTCAAGCTTCTGAAGCTGCTCGATGAGGAAGGAGATTGCCCTTCAGTAGTGAATATGAACCCGCTTGAAGCGGAAAAAAAATATTCCAAGGAAACATTCTCCATGCTGGCCACGATCCCGCTATACCTGCATACCATCCAGGTGGCGAGGAAATTTGCGGCCAAGGTCAACCAGGATGTCATGCTGCCGGATATCTTCATCGTCTCTCTCGGCCATGACATCGGCAAGATACCGTCCTACCACGACAGGATGTACTCCACCGTGGATCACCCGATCATTTCGGCAATCATCCTCAACGGGTTTACGGAATACGCATCTCTGTCGAACCGGGACGAACTGGACAAAATCATCAGGGAACACCACTTGCTCAAGGCGGAATATCCTCTGACGAAAATGCTCAAGCAGTGCGACCAGGACGTGCGGAAAGAGGAACTGGCAGTGCTTGTCGGCGAGGCGGTTGAACGGGATAAGACGTCGGACAAAACCGAAGATATTCAGCCCAGGAAACCTGAACGTCAGGAGGTCACGCAAAAGCCGGCCGCCAAGAATGGTACGCCTCCAGAGGAAATACGAGACCACCCTCTGGGAGCATTGGAAACGCAGGAGCTCCCCGACCTGGAAGCGCTGGAGCTGCCGTCATGGTTTGATGCCGATGCAATCCTCTCAGCGGTCAAGAAAAGGATCAATCAGCTGGAAGCAACATCCAAGGGCCTGCGCTGGTCTGCGGTATCGACAGCGTCTGGCCACGTCTTCGCAAATCCTGAAGGGCTGTGGGCAGCCGTCAAGGAGGTGAGCGGAATGGACCCGGATATGCTTGCTGCCGATGCCGATGAAGCAACGAAGAGGAACCTGCTCTATACCTTTGTGCGGGAACTCAGCAGGGTTAAAGACGCCATCGCCACGGAGTACGTGTCTGAAAAGCACTATACGACAAAAGCTACTATCGTGACCGGTGCCGGGAAAGGGATCAATTCACTCCTCGTACCCTTTAGGGCGAGAGCCTTCGGGATAAGCAGCGCAACCCTGGAGATGCAGAAATCTCCCCTGCTGAAAAAGATGGTCAAGGATATTAAACCGAAACAGGAGGAGGTCGAAACGTGCGTCTTGTGATTGCGGCCCTGCTGCTTGTCTCCGTATCCGCCACTGCCGGAGCCGGTTACTACTCCGATTCAGGGACAGGCTGGTGGTGGTATCAAAAAGAGCCTGAGAAAAAGAAGGAAAAGGATAAGTCCCCGAAAAAGGCAAAGGCGAAGAGGACGCCGGCGCTTTCGGACTACTCCTATGACGAGATCTGGAACATGCACCCGGACGACTTCGAGAAGTTCGCAGAAGGTCTGAAAAGGAAAGCGGTGCAGAACCCGTCCGAGGAGAACGTCAAGGACTACTACGAGGTCCAGGAAATCGCCCGGAAGAAGGCCCTGGCGTTCACGAACGTCGCCCAGTACGTCTGGCAGAAATATCCGGAGCTGACTACCGCGAAAGATTACCCGATCGCCACCCCCGGCAATCTCAGCCGCATCAACCAGATCCAGGAGGAAAAGAACCGGAAACTCCGTGACAACCGGGAGGAGTTCGCCCTCATCTATTTCTACAAGTCCGATTGCGGCTACTGCCAGCAGCAACAGCCGATCATCGATTGGTTCACCAACTCCACTGGCTGGCAGGTAAAAAGGATCAACATAGAGGAGAATCCCGGGCTGGCCGGAAGGTTCGGCGTCGAGGTAACTCCGACGATGATCTTGATCCAGAAAGGCAACCGGAATTCCTTCCCGGTCTCAAGCGGACTGATAACTGCCGAGGAGATCGAGGACAAGACCTATCGCGCGGTGCGCCTGCTGAAAGGCGAGATTACTCCAGAGGAGTTCAGCCTGTATGACTTCCAGAAAGGAGGTGGCTTCGATGTCAGAAAGAGGCCGTCGAACCTCGACAGGTAGTGATGGATCTGGAACAAAAAACTTCAAGCAACCGTTGAAAGGAGGTGATTCAACAGTGAAACAACAAACAGCAAAGAAAACTATTGCAGCAACCCTCGCCCTTTCGATAGCCACAATGCCCGCACTGTCATGGAGCGGCTGGGTCGATGACTGGATGACCCAGAAAACCTCGACCTCTCCCAGCTACTACGAGGGGGCAAAGCGCGGCTACTATACCGGCGGCAGCTTTTCCGCCCGCTGGCCAAATGGCACCGACTACCCGGTTACCGTCACCATGCCCTCGATCAAGAGCGGCTGCGGCGGTATCGACGCCTTTCTGGGGGGCTTCAGCTTCATGAATGTCGATTACCTCGTCCAGAAGCTGCAGCGGATTCTGTCGGCAGCGCCGGCAGCAGCCTTCGATATTGCCATGAAGACGCTGGCGCCGCAGGTATCGGACACCATCAAGTCCCTGGAGGCGATCGCGGACCGCCTGAACAATATCCAGTTGAACGACTGCAAGGCGGCAAAGGCCCTCGTCGCCGTCGCATCCGAACCCTTCTCGCCGATCATGAGCCAAAGCGTGAAAAACGAGATGAGCAATTCCATGAACGACTTCATGGTATCAAGCGGCGTCAATGATCTCTACCAGACCTCGAAAACAAACCTTACGGCGGTGATGAATTCCGCCATGGGGAACGCGCCGCCGGCCGGTAACGCCGTCGCCCAGGCATCCCAAGGGGGTACGGCCGGTTGTCCCAGCGACATCACCGATATCTTCGGGGGCGGCTCGGTACTCGACAACCTGGCCACCAAGAAAGGGATGAATGCCAACTACGTGAAGCTCATCCGGGGATTCATCGGCGACGTGGTGGTTCAGTCTCCCACCACGACGAACAGCACCTATGTCGCCAGCTATGTCCCCCCTTGCGACAAGAATACCGATTTCGATACCTTCATCGACGGCTCGGCCCAGGGGAAAGATTCTACCGGAGTATGCAGCACCATAACGGATGCCAACGCGAATCTCATGCAATACGTCTCAACCAGGATGCAGACGATATCGACAAAGATGAAAGCAAAACAGACCCTCGACGCGGCCAACGACGTGCCGTTTCTCAACGCAACTCCCCTCTCCATCAGCCTCGTGCTGAAAACCGCCATCGCCACCAATACCGAGGGAGAGGTAATCGGCAAGCTTTCCGCAGTAACCGCCAGGGCATTCGCCTACTACATGCTGCTCGATCTCCTGCAGGAGGCGACCCAGCTGCAAAACCTCTCCGCCCAGATTCAGTCGCAGAACAAAGACAATAAGGCAGGTGCCAGCCCCAGCAGCTGTCAGCTCGCGTTGCTGTTTGACGGGATGAAAAACGTCGATCAGCTGACCAACAGGACAAGGGTACTTCTGACCACGGCGCAACAGGGATACGCCAACGTCGTTAACGAAATGAACGCAATCGAAATGCTGGTCCTTACGATGAAGAGATTCGATGACACGGTCTTCTCAGAACTGGCAGGCCGCTTTGGAACAGGGGTGGCCCGCAGGGCTACCGGAAGAAGTTAACCAAGAAAGGAGTGAACATGGCAGACGAAAAGAACAATGGCAAGGGAAGCCAGGGCAATGACCGCATCTCGAAACACGATGCCTGGCAGGAAAGAAAGCTGGAGAAGGCAAAACGGGACGACATTGATGTCATCTCCAAACGCACCTTGGATCAGGGCGATTTCATCAACATCCTCAACTCGCTCGATTATTATCTCTACCAACTCCGGATGAACATGGGGCGGATCAAGGTGATCACGTTTGACAAGGCCCAGGAATTTATCGAGCGCAGCCAGAGGATCAAGGAGGATATCAACCTCTTGAATGCGGAGATGTGCGGATTGATGGGGTACACGTACAAGCCGCCAAAAGGTTTCAGCAATCCTCTGGCCAAGGAACCACGTGAAGAAGGTCAGAAGAAGCAGGTCGAAAAGAAGTCTTCGAGCCGCTCTGAACAGGCGACAGCTGTTGAGGGAGCTATCGCCTGAACAGTTCACAGAGAAGGGGGCAGCCAGTCTGCCCCCTTCTCTGTGGGATTAAGTGGCAAGAAAACTCGAAAATAATTGATGATCAAAAGGAGAGGGTCAGGAAGGGTATCCCCCTCCTTTGCCACGAAAGGGCAGCAGAAGCATCCAGACAAGCGTTTGCCTTGTAATTCCTTGAAACTGGATAAGGCCAATCGTCATGCCTTCATGTCCCGCTTGAGGCTGAGCACGGTAAGTTCCTGCAATGCGATCCCACCACGGGAAATTGAAGCCGAAGTTGCTGTTGGTCTCCTTTGGAATGACCGAATGGTGAACCCGGTGCATTTCCGGCGTCACGACAACAAGGCGGAGGAACCTGTCAACGGTCAGAGGCAGGCGAACGTTTCCATGATTGAACATGGAGGTGGCGTTGAGGAAGACCTCAAAGAGCAGGACGGCCAACGGCGTCGGCCCGATTACGGCAACCGCGGCCAGCTTGATGGCCATTGAGAGCAAAATTTCAATGGGATGGAAACGTACCCCGGTTGTAAAGTCAAAATCCACATCGGCATGGTGCATCATGTGCAGCCGCCAGAAGACCGGGACAGCATGGAGCATCACGTGCTGGAGATAAATGCTGAAATCGAGAAGAATTATGCCGATCAGAATCTTCAGCCAGTAGGGCAGCGCAACGATATTCAGCATCCCCCAGTCCGCGGCTTGTACCTTCTCGGCCATTGCTATGGGGAGCACCGTAAAAAGCAACCTGACAAGAACGATATCAATTGCCAATACTCCTAAGTTGCCGGACCAACGAAGAGCTTTCGATGCAGCTAGAGGGCGGCGGGGAGCCAATACCTCCCAACAGGCCATGATAACAAACATGATGGCAAAAGCACCAAAACGGATGTAGTCTGAATTAGTCAAAATCTCTTCCTAATGTTGGGCTGGCGACGATTGCCTCAACAATTTGGACACCGAAAAAGAATCCGGGCGAATCTCAGTGTTACCCGACACATTTCTTATCCTTTTCCCCACAGTGGATCGTCCATGAACTGACGCCTGAGCCGCGCTTCAGGGTTCTGTTCGTAAAATTCTTCCTCGGCAAAGGAAAAGCGGTACGATTCGGCATAGCCAAGGAGCACCCGATAGGCTGCATTTATCTTCCGGATTTGTTCCGGATCATGTGTGCCCCCAGCATCGGGGTGATACCGTTTCACCAGTTCCCGATGCCGGGTCTTGATCTCCTTGAGCGTGGCCCGCTCACCAAGGCCGAACGCTACCAACGAGACTTGCAGTTCCGCGAAGGTCATGGGATTCGCCTAGTGGGTCCAGTCGATGATCTTCATCTCCGGCCCGAGTTTTTTCTCGACAGCCCCCTTGATGGAAGCAAAGTGCGGACAGGGGTAGCCAATGGGGTTGCCGTTTTTCATGCAGGAGGCGAAGACGATTGCCTCTGCCCCCCGGTCTACCATCAACTTGGCCCTGGTAACCGCCTTTTTACCGGAGCAGCCTCCGCAGGAAAGAAAGCCGACGATCTCTACTGGACCGGTTTCAGCGAAACCCAGCGCCCCTTCCCTGGCAACCTTGAAATCGGTATTCCCCGGACACATGTCCTCAGTCAACTGACAACGGATGATTCCCACTTTCATCACTGATCCCCTCCCCTATTTTGATAGCTCGTACTACTACAAAGCCTCCCATACCATACCCTTCCGCTACAGGCTGATCTGCAGTCTGACCCGGGAATAGGGTCTGCCGGTAGTTGAAACCGGCAAAACCGGCCTCGGTCAGGCGTGTTTCCAGTTCAGCAACGGAATAGAATGTGGCCCCTCGGTAGAATCTGCTCTGTTCTTTCCTCTGGCTGTACCGCCGCCCAAGCTCGCTGTCCCGGTCGATGAAACCAACGATGAGTACCCCCTGTAGGTTGAGAATACGGTATGCTTCGCGAAAAGCTTGGGTAACATCGTCAAGAAAACAGATGACTGTTACCATCAGGGCGAAGTCAAACGCCCCGTCGGCAAAAGGGAGGGCTTCCGCAACCCCTTCCAGTACTTCGACACCGCGCTGCCTCGCTAATTCTGCCATCCTGGGCGAGGGTTCCACCCCAATGGCAATGCCAAGGGGCGCCGCGAACCGCCCGGTACCCACGCCGATCTCCACTCCCATGCCTTTGGAAGGAATGAAACCTTTTACTGCTTCAAGTTCGACCTGATAGAGCGGGCGGTTTTCCTCAAACCAGGATTCGTATACTGCGGCGTTGTCATCAAAGACGGCATTCCTGGTCATAAAATATCCATGCTGTCTCACGGACAGCTACCGCTGCATCAGGAAAAGGGTTTCCTGAACAACAACCCGTAATGGTACGGCGGCAGGTCGAAGCGTTCCCTCTCGTCGAAAGTGAATCCGGCAGTTCTCCCCCAGGCTATGCACTGCTCTGGACGCGGACGTATTTCCATGGCCGGGCCGCGGGGTGTGGTGGCATCATAGTTCCAGTGAATGACAGCCAGGCGCCCGCCTGTCTTGAGAATTCGGAACGCTTCCTTCATCAGAGCTACCGGCTCTTCATGGTGGAGGATATTGAAAAGGAGTGCCGCATCAATGGAATCGGATGGAAGGCCGGCCCCCTTTGCCACGAAGTCGCGCACGGCCGCACGGACGTTGTCGATACCAGTCTGACAACACTTCTCCCGGACCGCTTCCACCATCTCCGGTTCAATATCCAGGGCGTGAACGGTCCCTGTCGCCAGTTTTGCCGCTGCAAGGGTGAAGGTCCCGTAGCCGCAGCCGAACTCCATGATATCCTTAACTCCCCGGTCAAGACCAAAGGTACGCAGTATCTTATCTGGGTCGAAAAATTCGGACCACATCTCTTCTTCAGGCATGCCACTGTCACGGACTTTCATGCTTCCCTCCTTCTGCGAATTCCAAGGTAGTTTTAAGCGTAAGGGCGCAGATCTCAAGCGCCTGGAGTGTCCCGGGATCGCCTCCCTTCTCAAAATCATCTTTCCTGGTCGCCATGGTGTTGGTTATATGGGCCAGACAGACGACCGGCTTGGTGAGGGAGGCTCCCATGGCGAGAAGCGCTGCCGCTTCCATTTCCACGGCAATGATGCCTTCTTTCCGTCTTGCAGTGATCATTTCCGATGTCTCACGAAATGGAGCGTCAGTCGTCCAAGAACTTCCCCGGCTGAATGGCAAGTCTGCGTCAGCCAGCCGCAGTGCAACAGCCTCAACGAGAGAGGAAGAGGCCAGGGCGAATCGCTCTGGCGGCAGATAGTGGTAGCTTGTCCCTTCATCACGCAACGCCCGTTCTATCAGCAAGAACAAAGGAGGCTGCAGATTTTCAGCGATCAGCCCGGCAGATGAGATACTGACGAGTGCTTTGCAACCCAGCGCTACAAGCTCCTCGGCTACGAGCACCGCGAAGGGAGCGCCAATGGTGCCTCCTACAATTCCATATTCCTTGCCATCAACGGACCAGCGATACAGACGTGTATGAAAACACGGCCAGGCAGACTCCAAATCAACCCGGCCGGTTGAGATCAGGTAGTCAAGCAGTTCACCATCAAAATCCAGCAGACACCCTGCAGGGACCTTCAAGAGCGGCAGACGTTTCTGTACTCTTGCCGCTTCCAGCATATTTTGAGGAAGAAATACCGGCAGGCTTTCGTGATCGTGCTCGAAGAGCGGAGATAGAAGCTTATTGTCCACAGGATGCCCCACACAAGTGCCCTGACAACTGTTTCCCCTGATCAATGTCTTTCTTACTCCTCCGAACCACGGCTTCATTCTCAGCCAGCAAGGCAACAATTTCTTTCACAAGACGTGGACGACACAGGTAATAGCAGCGCTGTGAGCCATCCTGCACGAAATCGACGAGGTTGGCGTTACGGAGGACCGTCAGATGCTGAGAAATGTTCGACTGTGATGCGGGCAGAATGTCTTCGATGTCGGTGACGCATTTGGTGCCGTTCAGCAGTTCACTGACGATCTGGAGACGGGTCGGATGAGCCAAGGCCTTCATTGCCTTTGCCCATTCATTCGCTGTATCAATATCCATAGCCACCTCAATTTCATATTCGGATATTCTAATATCATCTAATGCCAATATTTTCAATGGAGATCTTGCATTATTTGATAAGTAGGATTTTTAAATTTTACCTTGACATCAGGGGAAGAATTATCTATAAGTATTTTAGCACTTACTTATAAGGATCGGACAAAGTGAAGGAATCTGCTGAACTTTTCAAATTACTCGCTGTTGACAAGCGAATTGACATCATTGAACTTCTCAAAAAAGAAGCCATGAGTGTTAATGCGATTGCGGAGAAACTGGGGATAACCCAGTCAGCGGTATCGCAGCATCTCCGGGTACTGAAGTCTGCCGATCTTGTAAAGGACGAAAGGCAAGGTTACTGGATATATTACTCATTGAACAAGGAGGCCTTGGAGGAATGCCGAAAACGGCTCAATCGGATATGCACCTGTGGTTGTTCTGGCGGGCAGACTGCCCCAAAGAAACCGGGAGATTGCTCCTCCAAAGGCTGAGATATTTTTTTGCGCATGTATTTAAGTTAGTGCGCATACTCTTAATAAGAAAGGAGGTGATAACTATGGGAAAAGTCGCTGAAGAAACCAATGGCGCGGTCGTGACGGAACAGCCTGCAGACAAGAAAGAAGTAAAGGGCTCTTGTGGATGCGGTTGTAATTCCGGCACAAAGGGCAAGTAAAGCTTGACCAGGAGGAGGCAGACTAGGGGTCTGTCTCCTCAACTTAACCAGCGAATTCTATGGAGGATGAAATGAAAGAAGGACTGTCGATACTGATCATGTGGCTGCACATATCTGCAACTGTTGTATGGATCGGTGGCATTGTGTTCATATTAGCCGTGGCACTGCCCTCAAGCAGGTTTGTACTGGGGACGGAGGCAGGCAAAATGATGGGAGAGATTTCAAAGAGGTTTACGCCGCTCGCGAACTATTCCATTCTGCTGCTGGTCATTACTGGGATTATCCTCGCAGGTTACACGAAGGATATCTCAGTATTCCAGCCGAACTTGCCAATGCTGGTAAAATACGTTGTGGTTTTAGTAATGATTACGATTCATTTTTATAGAGGCCTTATCTTAACGCAAAAGATCGCAAAAACTGACGGAAGCAAAAAAACGTCTTTACAAAAACTGTCGCTCAATCTAGTCCGACTTAATCTTACCCTCGGTGTAGTCGTGGTATTTCTCAGCGCATTGAATGCAATCGTCAGAACATGAAGACTGGAATGGCCGCGAAAAGTGCTGCAGTGACCCTCACAGATGGGAAAGAACCAAGGGGCTCGCCTAAAGTCCGGCAATAACCCTAATGCTGAATCATTGACCGCCCCTAGGCTAACAATTTTTCCCACCACACCGTCTTCACTTTGAATAATTAATATAATAATAAGGGCAGATTTGCCTGAGAAAATAGCAGTGAAACAACCGGAAACTATTTGAATTACAATTAGTTATGCAAACTAAAAGCTTGACGGTAATGTTCAAATCTGGTAAAAAAGAGTCATATTTTAGACTCTTTCACCGAAAGAGACTCCGCGAGGGCTTCATTGCCCCCGGATAAACTTTTCTGGATAGCCCAGAGAAGAAAATACCCAGGCATGGGATAACATTCAGGGAGAGTCCGGCGCGCTTTTCGCCCCTTTTCCGGTGAAACTTAATCAATGTGTCGACCTTGGGCAAAGGCGACAGTAAATAATCAAACCATAGGTGCGCCCTGAACAAGGCCAGCGCCTTTTTTATTTCTTGAAACCTCTTATAGACCTGTTTCGGCAATCACGCTGAAACGGGTTTTTTTGTACCCCAAACCCGCGACAAGCCTTATCAGCGGCGGGCATTTCACCAATCCCGACTGGGAGACTACACCTCTCCCCATACGGGATCGGTGACCGTCTCCATGTTCGGGAAAATCCAACAGGGAGGCAGTCATGGCAAGTTTGAACAAGGTGCTCTTAATAGGGAACCTGGGAAAAGACCCGGAGGTTCGTTACACGGCATCCGGCACTGCGGTCGCGAGTTTTT